>Ga0256868_10001067_pt1 | contig 15388 bp, 15 predicted proteins | sample RVTome_13_FD_187341 | JGI IMG/M metagenome (GOLD analysis project Ga0256868, IMG submission 187341) | Soil microbial communities from uranium-contaminated site in the Upper Colorado River Basin, Wyoming, United States - RVT92D227 HiSeq ... | reverse complement strand
CGGCCGTAGGTGAGGATCGTGAAATCGATGCCCAGGCCGACCAGCAGCGCCGAGAACCCCGAGGTGGCCGAGTTCAGCTCGCCCAACGTTACGGCCGTGAAAATGAACGTCAGCGCCAGGCCCGTGCCGAGCGGGAGGAAGGCGTAGTGCGCGGTGGCAAAACGCCGGTACGCCAGGAAGAACAGCAGGAGCACCCCGACCACCGAGGTGATCGAGTTCGACACGATGTCTTTCTTGATCAGCGTGGCGTCTTCGAGGGCGATGCGGTGCCCGCCACCGATCTCGACCTGGGGGACTTCCCCGAGCGGGATTTCTTCATCCTCCGCGAACTGCGCGCGAACCCTCGCGATGCGGGCGCGCACGTCGGCCATCAGCGCCTCGTCGAAGTCGATATTCTGTGCCGGACCCTTGGGCTTGGCCAGGATCAGCACCAGGCTGTGGTCGGCGGACAGGTAGTACCCGCTCGCGTAGTCCACCTTGAGGGCAGCAGGTGCCCGGCTGACGCGCGACAGCAGCAACGGCAGGAAACCGAGGGGGTCGCGGACCGCGAACTCCTTGGCCACCATCCCCTGGGGCGTGTCGAGTGAGGCGCGAATGTCGGCCGCGCGTGCCGCTAGCCCCTCGGGCGCGAGCCGCTCCTCCAGCGCCGAGAGCCCTTCCTCATCGAGGAAGAGGACTGCATGGCGTAAAACCGTTTCGGCCAGCCTCACCGGGTCGTCGAGCTGCGCCTCCACCTGTGCGAGGTACGCGCTTTTCCTCAGCTCCGGGGCGAGGGCGTCCACGAGCGCCAGGGAGCGCTCCAGGTCGTCCTCGTTCTTCACAGATACCGCCAACAGAAGGGTCTCGAGCGAGCCGAAGTCCTCGAGGATCTGCTTGAACTGGCTCACCACCGGGTCGTCCCGCGGCATCAGATTGAGGACGTCGGTCTCGAACTTGAGTCGCGTACCGAGCAGCACGCCCCCCGCGATGACGACCACTACACCGACCAGCACGGCCCACGGGTGCCGGTGGCCCAGCCGGGCCAGCGCTCGTGGCAGGACTGCCGCACCCCGGAGGCTCAACGCTGCGCCCCTACCACGCGGCGCCAGAAACCGCCGAAGTAGCTGACCAGCGACGCCAGGGTCATCGCCAGGGCCACCCAAAGCGCGACCTTTGCGAGCATGGCCCAGCGCCCGAGCTGGTAGCTGACGATCAGCAGCGACACGGCGATGATCTGCGAGAGGGTCTTGAGCTTGCCCCACCAGTTGGCGGCGATGATCACTCCCTGCTGGTGAGCCACCTGTCGCAACCCCGAGACCGCGAACTCACGCCCGACGATCACCACCACCATCCAGGCGGGCGCGAGGCCGAGCTCGACGAGGGAGATGAACGCCGCCGACATCAAGAGCTTGTCCGCAATCGGGTCGAGCAGCGTCCCGGCCACGGTCACCGCCTTCGTGTGGCGGGCGATCATGCCGTCCGCGATGTCCGTGAGGGCCGCGAGCAGGAAGATCCCGAGCCCCCAGAACTCGCTCCCGGAAAAACGCGTCAGCAGCACGACGACGAGCAGGGGGACCATGAGGATGCGCAAGAAGGTCAGCGAGTTGGGGAGGTTCCACATCGCGTCGTCTGCCTGGCCGGATTGTAGCCTATCGACAGCTGCAGGCCGCAAAGCCCGCGAGGTTCCGCTTGTCCGGTGCCAAGCCCACGGCGGCACCGCGTACAATGTTTTCGTGGTCTTCCTCGCAGCACCCCTCGCCGCAGTTCTCATCGCCGCCGGGCCCACGGCTGTCGCGGCGGTGAACGTCGCCACGGTGCCGGGCGTGGGCCCGTTTTTCGCGCTCACCTTCGACGCCCACAGCGAGGCGCAGGGAGCCGACGCGCTGCTCGCGCTGTTGCGGGAGCGGCGGGTGCGGGTGACTATCTTCGTGACCGGCCGCTTCGCCCAGACCTACCCCGAGCTCGTGGTCCAGGCAGCCCGCGACGGTCACGAGATCGGGAATCACACCTTCACCCACTCCCACCTGACAACGTGGGCCTCCAACCATCGCCACGACACCCGGCCCGAGATTACCCGCGACCGGCTCCAGGACGAGCTTCAGCGCACCGCGGCGGCCATCCAGGCGGCCACCGGGAGGCCGCCCTCCAAGTTCTGGCGCGCACCGTACGGCGAGCACAACGCCGCAATCCGCGGGTGGGCCGCTGAGCTGGGTCTCGTGCACGTGGACTGGACCCACGGCGCCACCGACTCCCTGGACGCCCTCGACTGGGTGGAGGAGACGGGCACGTCACGTTTCCTGAGCTCGCAGGCGATCGCGCGCCGCCTGCTGCAGTTCGAGGCCCGCCACGGAGTTCCACTGGCGGGCAGCATCCTCCTGATGCACCTGGGCAGCGCCCGCGCCGATCAGCCGCTGCTCGAGGCGCTGCCGATCGTGCTCGACGAAACCGACCGCCGCGGGCTGCGGCCGCTGCCCGTGGGTGAGCTGCTGAGCCGGGGGCTCGGGGACACTAGCCGGCAAGTGCCCAGCGTTCGCCTCGGCGTGCGCTGACCCGCCGCACCACCCCCCGCCGCTCCAACTCGAGCAGGTGCCCGAGCACCTCCGAGAAGGCGAGGAAGCTGCCGAGGAGCGTCACGCCCGGAAACAGCCGGGTGATCAGTCGCGCCACGGTGGCCGGTCCCGCCGAGAGTGCCGAGCGGACCTCGGCGGACCTCCTCGCCTGCTTCTCCCGCAGCGCCGACACCTGGCCCGCCACGTCGGTGATGCACGGGCCGTGGGCCGGGAGGAGCAGTCGTGGCCTCATCGCCTCCAGGCGCGTGAGCGTCTCGGCGTAGGCGGCGAGCGAGTGGAACGGTCGGCCTGGGTTGTCGGGATCGGTGTCCACGACCGCGTTCGGGGTGAGGCCATCCAGGATCGTGTCGCCGGTGATCAAAACCCCCTCTTCCACCAACTCGAAGGCCAGGTGTCCGGGGGTGTGCCCGGGGAGGTGGTGGACCCGGATCCTCGCGCGTTCGTGCGGCAGCTCCTGCCCGTCCGCGAGCCACGTCACTTTGGCGACCGGCCGGGCCGTGCGGTCGAGCAACCGGAGCCCGGTTATCAAGGGCAGCCGCTTGGCCACCGGCAGACCGGCCTGTCCCAGCTGCCGCCAGAGCATGGGGTAGTTGCGGTCGAGAGCGAGGTTGCGGCGGTCGTGGGGGTGAGCCAGCAGCTCCGCACCAAGCCGTGAGAGCCGGCGCGCGAGTCCGAAGTGGTCGTGGTGGCCATGGGTGATCAACACCCGCCTGATGTCCTCGAGGTGCAGGGATCGCGCGGTGAGGGCCCGCTTCAGGCCGCTCCAGGCGGCCGCGGTCGCCGGCCCGGTGTCCACCAGCGTCAGGGGCTCCCCGTCAAGCAGGTACAAGGTCACCGGCCCGATCGGGTACGGCGTGGGCAGACTGATCGGGACGACGAACGAGGGCAAGCTTGGCCCTTGGCACGGCTGGCGTGAACGCCAGCGGGTCCCGGGAACGTCAGGGGAGGTCGCGGCCGGAGTTGGCTTCGGCGGCACGGGACGTATTCGTCCTTCCCGGCCCCGTCAGTGCTCCGGCGAGGTTGCCGGGGAACCCTCCTCGTACATCGCGGCCAGGAGCGCTGCGAAGCGCTGCTCGATCACCCGTCGCTTTACCTTGAGGGTCGGGGTGAGCTGGCCACCAGAGATGGTGAACGGCTCGGCGATCAGGCGGAACCTCTTGATCGTCTCGAAGCGGGCGAGGTTCGCATTCACCCCGTCCACCACCTCCTGGTAGGCCGCTTGCACCTCCGGTCGCTCCAGGAGCGCCGCGCGGTCAGCGGTCGGCAGGCCGCGCTTCCCGGCCCAGGCATCGAGCGCCTCGAAGCCGGGGACGATGAGGGCCACGATGTAGGGCTTGCGGTCCCCGAAGAGCACCGCGTTCTCCACCAGCGGCGAGGCGGTGAGCTGATTCTCGACCGGCTGGGGCGCAACGTTCTTGCCGCCGGCCGTGACCAGGATGTCCTTCTTGCGATCGGTGATGCGCAGGAAACTTTCACCGTCAAGCTCGCCGATGTCCCCGGTGGCCAGCCACCCCTGCGGGTCCAACACCGCAGCCGTGTCTTCCGGCTTGTTCCAGTACCCCCTCATCACGTGCCGCCCGCGGGTGAGGACCTCGCCGTCGGGAGCGATGCGAACCTCGACGCCTGGGATCGGCGGCCCCACGGTGCCGAGCTTCCAGCGGTCGAACCGGTTCACGGTGATCACGGGCGAGGTCTCGGTCAGACCGTACCCCTCGAGGGCCTTGACCCCCATGGCGTGGAAGAACTCGCCGATGAAGACCGGGAGCGGCGCCCCGCCCGAGATCGAGAACCGGATGCGGCCGCCGAGGGCGGCGCGGATCTTCGAGAAGACCAGCAGGTCGAACAACCTGTACCGAAATCCCTTCCGGCCGGTCCGCACACCCTCCAGACCGACCCTCAACGCGGTGCGGAAAAGCGACTGCTTCAGCTTGGGGCCGAGGGAGACCTCGTGGAGGACCCGGTCGTACACCTTTTCGTAGAACCGCGGGACGGCGGTGAAGATCTGGGGGCGCACGCGACGGATCGCATCGGCCGTCTCCAGGATGCCGCAATAGGCGACGGTGAGCCCCTGCAAGAAGTAGCAGTAGTCCACGAGCCTCTCGAGTACATGGGAGAGGGGCAGGAAGGCAAGTGCGGTCGCGCCGCCCGTCGGCCACGCCATAGTGCTGGCGGAGGAGGACGCGTCGAAGACGAAGTTGTCATGGGTGAGCATGACCCCCTTGGGCTCGCCGGTGGTCCCGGAGGTGTAGATGAGGGTGGCCAGGTCCTCCGGCTGCACCCGCGGGCGGCAGCCCTCCAGGAACGCCTCCGCCTCACCCTGGGGGAGCTCAACCGTGCACGAGGCCAGCGTCCGCACCCCTGCCGGGGCCTCCCCGTCAATGAGGAGCACGTCCTTGAGCTCCGGGCAGGCACCCCGCACCTCGAGCACCTTGGCGAGCTGCTCGGGGTTCTCCGCCACCACCGCGCGGGCGCCCGAGTCCGCAAGGATGGCGCGGGCCTGCGCCGCCAGCAACGTCGGGTAGATCGGCACGTCGAGGGCCCCCAGGTGGAGAACCGCGAAGTCCACCATGTGCCACTCGGGGCGATCGCCGCACAGCAGCGCGACACGGTCACCCTTGCCGACGCCGAGGGCCTCAAGACCCTTGGCGAGCCCCGCCACGCGCCTTGCGACCTCCGGCGCCGGCAGGCTGTTCTGTCCCCCGCCGCGGGCGTCCACGAGCGCAGGTGTCGGGGACGCGGCCCGCCAGAGGTCGAAGATGTCCAGGAGAGTCCTTGGTTCACTCATAGTTCCTTCCCCTTTTGTGTGTCCCGAGACCCTCGAGCAGCAACCCTAGCAGCGGCTCGGCCTGCTCCGCCAGCGGCCGAGGGTGGCTGGCGAGAACCCATGCAGTGATCAACTCGTCCACGGCACCGAACACGGCACGTGCGGCCACCTCGGCGGGCACGTCCGCACGGAAGCAGCCGCGAGCGCTGCCCTGCGCGATGATCTCCTGGAGCAAGTGCAGGTAGGCGGCCACCTGGCCGCGCGCGACCTTGCGCAGGAACCTCCTCGAGTGCCGAAGCTCAATCTGGAACACTCCTGCCAGGGCGCGGTCGCCCTCGAGGCTCACGAGGTGACGCCGGATGACGGCGCGGAGCTTCTCGCGCGGATCCTCGAAAGCCGCAGCGTCGCGGCGCGCCCGCACCAGGAACTCGCGAGCGTGCTCCTCGAGCAGCGACACCAAGAGGTCTTCTTTCCCCTCGAAGTACAGGTAGAGCGTTCCGTCCGCCACCCCGGCGCGCTCCGCGACCTCGCGCATGCGCGCGCCGAAGTAGCCGCGCTCCGAGAACACCTCCACGGCCGCGCGGAGGATTGCGCCGCGCTTGCGCTCGCGCGCCCTCTGGCCAAGCGCCCCCCGCAAGCTCATCCCCCACTTCTCGACTGAACTCCCGCTCAGTCTCACCGACGGCTCCAAGGATGTCAAGCGAAGGCGGTGCTAGCATATAAGTGATGAAGGATGCGACCGAGAAAACGCTGGAGAACCTCGTCAACCAGATCGCCCACGATGTCCGCAACCACGCGTTTACCATGGGGCTCCAGGCAGAGATGGGACTCCGGCGTGCGGGCAACACGCCCGAAATCAAGGCCCACTTCGAGGCCGTGCTCCAGCAGGTGGACGCCCTCAAGCACTACCTCGAGCAGTTGCTGCTCTTCGGCCGGCCGATCAGGCTTACGCTGACCTCGGTGGATCTTCTCGCGCTCCTCCGCGAGCAGGTGCAGCGCCTGCAGTTCGGGTGGGACCCGAACGCGCCGCCGTTCGACGTCAAGGTGGAATCGGAAGGTCAGCTCCGGCGCGGATCCTGGGACCCGCGTGCGCTGTCGCACGCGCTGCTGGCAGTCCTCGACAACGCGGTGCGCAGCGCTGCTCCGCCCCCACCGGTCTCGGCCACGGTGCGGGGCACCAACGGCGGGGCTGAGGTCGAGGTCCGGGATGCCGGACCCGGCATCCCACCCGACCTGCTGGCCAGGCTCACCGCACCGATGGCCGTCCGCCGCGCGGGCGGCGCGGGTCTTGGCCTGGCCATCGCTCGCAAGATGGTGGAGGCTCACGGTGGGCGACTGGAGCTGACCAGCGGCGCCGCCGGCACCACTGCGCGCATCGTGCTCCCGTGGGAGGCGGCCGTCGCCCCAGCAGCCTCCGAGAGCTGAAGACCCGATGGCGCGCCACAGGCCTCGAACGTGAACCCCGTGGAGCCCATCGCACCGAAACCCGGGGTCGTGCGCTACCTCGTCCACCCGGAGCTGGCCGGGCAGCGCCTGGACCAGGGGCTGGCCGCCCTCACGGGGATTCCTCGCCGGCGGGTCCGCGCCCTGGTCGCCGACGGCCGCCTGTGGCTCAACGGCAGGGCGATCCGCGTGCTGTCGCGCCAGCTCCACCTCGCCGACGTGCTCGATGTAGTCCCCGAGGACGAGGCGCTGGCACCCCCACCGCCGACGCCCCCCATCCTGCCGATCCTGTATGAGGACGGCTGGCTGGTCGCGGCCGACAAGGCCGCCGGTCTCACGACGCAGCCGCCACGGCGGCGTGCCCCTGGCGAGTTGACTGCCCACGAGAGGGTCCTGCTGCAGCTTGCGGCCCGGGAGGGGAAGCGCGTCGAGGTGTTGCTCTTTCACCGCCTCGACCGTGTGACGACCGGCGTGCTCGTGTTCCCCCGCCAGCGTGATGCTGCCCGCGCCCTCGCGAAGATCTGGAGTTCGGGGGCGGCCCAGAAACAGTACCTGGCTCTGGTGCACGGTGGGCCGGGCAAGATGCCGCAAAAGATCGCCGGGGCGATCGCGTCCGACCCTCTGGTACCCGGGCGTTTCCGCGTTGCGCGCAGCGGGAAACCGGCCTCCACGGAAGTCCGTCTGCTCGTTAGGCTCGCCGAGTTTTCCCTCGTCGAGGTTCGCCCGCTCACGGGCCGCACCCACCAGGTCCGCGTGCACCTCGCCGAGGCAGGGTTTCCCGTCGCAGGAGACACGCTTTACGGAGGCGGCGGGGGCGTCCCGCGGCCGTTCCTCCACGCCTGGCGGCTCACCTTCCCGCATCCCCGGCACGGAAGGCAGCTGCGCCTCGAGGCTCCCGTTCCAGCCGACATGCAGGGGTTCCTCGCCGGCCTCGGAGTTGCCGCCGACGCCGTCCTTCCGCGCTGAGCGAGAGAGCCGGCCGCGCACCCCCGGTGGTGTGGGTCTAGAATGTCCCGGGACGCCAAAAGCACCGAACGGGATCTTCGGATCCCACCGCGAGGACGGAGGCCAGACGTGCTCAACCGGCGTCAGTTCATGGCGGCGGCTACCCAGCCCGTCGGGGCGGCCGCAGCACTCGCCTTCCTGCACCCCCGGCGCGCCGTGGCGATCGCTACGGTCGCGAGCCGGCACCCCGGCACCGCCGACGAGATCGACCGATTCTGCAAGGGCATGGACGCGGTGCTCGAGAAAGGACTGGCGACCGCATGAAAGGTCTGCTCGCTGTCTCGGCTTGCGTTCTGATCGTCACCGCCTGCCGTGAGCACCCGCAGGTGATCGTCACTGACAGCGCCCCCAAGGCGATCGGCCCCTACTCCCAGGCCGTGCGCACGGGTAACACCCTGTACCTTTCCGGGCAGCTCGCCATCGACTCGGCGACCGGCGAGATCGTCAAGGGCGGGATCGAGGCCGAAACGCACCAGGCCCTGCAGAACCTCAAGGCGGTCCTCGAGGCCGCTGGCTACTCGCTGGAGAACGTCGTCTCCTGCCAGGTGTTCCTCGCCGACATGGACGACTTCACGGCGATGAACACGGTCTACGCCGGGTACTTTCCGAGGCAGCCGCCCGCCCGCGCCACAGTCGAGGTCGCCGAACTGCCGAGGGACGCCCGGATCGAAATTAGCGCGGTCGCCGTCCGCTAGGCCGATTATCGCGCCGAGAAACGTGTCCACGGCCGCGTGGACAGGTCCCTGAGCAGCTCCCTCTGCCACCCGTACTCCGGGTGCCACCTCAGAAATTCCGCGGCCACGAAATCCAGCCCGCACGGGTGGCCCATGGCAGCCCACATCTCCATGCCCTGCACCATCGCAGCGTCCGCGACCTTGGCCTGGACCGTGCCGGCCGGGCCGTACGGCTCCTGCCAGGGCCTCGAACCGCGCGGCGAGAGGTCCACGTGTCCGCACAGCGTGCGCTCGCTCGGGGCGTCGGCCTTCCTCCCGTAGGCATCGTAGTGGTCAGCCATGAACCGCCTGGCCACCGCGACGTCGATGGATCCCTTGAACTCCGGCATCAGCTGTTCCCACCGCGTGCGGCGGACGTTGCGACTCTCGTCGGGGTTGTCGACGCGAAAGCTCGTCTCTTCCCCCGCCAGCTTCGGGTTGACTGGGAAGTTGGCGCCCACGAAGTAGCCGTCTCCCGTCCGCTCGAGAGTGACGTTCTTCAACCCCAGTTCGAGACGGGCGATCTCGTTCCGCTTCGTGTCCGCCACCAGCCAGGCGTTCGCGTACCCGCCGTTGTTGCGGTTTGCCATGATTCGCACGAAGTCATCAATGCTCGCGGCATACTGCATCGCCTTGCGCGCGCGAACGAACTCGGGGATCCCGTTCTGCTCGAACCCCTTGAACTGCGAGATCGTGGTCTCGGTGATGACGACGCCCGCGGAGTTCATCCCGAAGTCGTCGCCGCTGTGGATCAGGCCCGGGAAGCCGTCCATCAGGATGCGGTACCCCTTCTCGGGACGGATGTCAAAGATGATTTTCCAGCGTGACCCCTCCAGGTATCCCGACCAGTTGTTGTGGGCGATCACGGCCTGGCCCCCGCGCGTCCAGCTGCCGGTGGCCACGAACGCGCTGCAGCGCTCCTGGGAGGATGCCGCCTTCTTCTCGTCGAGCGTGTCCGTGTAGTAGCTCATCTCCAGGAAGGCGTTGAGCACCACAATATCGGCGATGGCCGCCTTGACCCCACGGGCCGCCAAACCCTCCGAGATACCGCGCAGCTCCTCCCGGTACTCCTCGTCGACCCGTGGCCAGAAGATCGTCTCTGCAGCGGCGCGGAGAAACGCCCCGTCCCGCTTCGTTTCGTGCGGCAACACTAGCTGGATCACCTTGAGGGCATCGGCGATCTCGGGCGCCAGGAGGTAGCCGTGCTGGAACCCGATCTCTCCTGGAGATCCCTGCAGGCGGACCGGTATCCATCCGTTGACCTCCGCCCCCCGCCACGAACCGGAAAGACGCCTATCCACGCTCGGGCCGCACGACAACAGGAGCGGAACAAGCAGCGCCCAGACGAGCTTGGAGGAAGTCACTGGTAGTCGCATTGTCGTCCTCGAGACACATTTTGCTCCGTCCACCACCTCAGAGTAGTGCCTCGTCCTTGAGCGAGCGGGTCATGAGCGCGGGGACCGCGGCCCGCGGAGAGATCTTGCCTGCCAGGATGGCCTCGACCGCGAAGGTGATCGGCATCTCCACCTCGTGTCGGCGAGCGAGTTCGGAGGCGGCGCGTGCCGTGGGCACGCCCTCGGCGACCTCACGACCAGCAAGGATGCGCTCCAGGGGCTCCCCGCGCCCCAGGCGCTCTCCCACGCTGCGGTTACGGGAGAGCGCGCCGGTGCAGGTGAGGACCAAATCGCCCATCCCCGCGAGACCCCGGAACGTCACCTCCCGGCCACCGAGCCTGACGCCGAGGCGCGCGATCTCGTGCAGCCCGCGCGTCAGCAGCGCCGCCAGCGCGTTCAGGCCGAGCTCGAGCCCCGTCGCCATCCCGGCGGCGATCGCGATCACGTTCTTGAGCGCCCCGGCCAGCTCCACCCCCACCACGTCGGAGGCGGTGTAGAAACGAAAAGACTTGTCGGAGAACGCCTCCTGGAGCTCACGGACGACACCGGCGTTCGTCCCGGCCAGGACGGCCGCAGTGGGCAGGCCCGCCGCCACTTCGCGGGCAAACGACGGCCCCGAGAGCGCGACGAACGCCCCCTTCGCCAACCCCAGCTCGACGCGCACCAGCTCGTCCATACGCGCCAGGCTCGCCACCTCGATCCCCTTGCTTGCAGACACCAGCACCGAGCCCGCGGGGAGGTGCGGTCGCAGACCACGCAGGACCTCGCGCGCGAACTGGACCGGGACCACGAACACGATCGCCCGCGCCCCCGCGGCCGCGTCCGCAAGCTCACCCGTGACCCTCACCTTCTCGGGGATCGTGAGATCCGAGAGGAACAGGGGGTTGCGCCGGTTGCCCCGGATTCCCTCGACGACCTCCTCCTCGCGCGCCCACAGCGCGACCTCGCACCCCACCCGGGCAAGGTGCATCGCGAGGGCGGTTCCCCACGAGCCGGCACCGACGACCGCGACTCTCATCGCTTCTTCTCCCCCAGGCGTGGCTCCTCGCCGCGTACCAGCCGCGCGAGGTTCGTCTTGTGCCGCCAGATGATCACGAGCGCCGCCAGCACCGCGCATAACACCACCGGACCGGGTGGGTGGGCGACGAAGAACAGCACGACCGGGAACGCGGCCGCCGCTGTGACGCTTGCCAGGGACACGATGCGGAACGCCAGCAGCATGACGATCCACACTGCCGCAACGACAAGCATCGCCGGCCACGCGAGCGTGAAGAACACGCCCGCCCCCGTTGCGACGCCCTTTCCGCCCTTGAATCTAAGCCAGACCGGGAAGCAGTGTCCGACGATCGCGGCGAGCCCTGCCGCGGCCACCCAGTCGGGGTTCACCGTCACCTGCCGCATGAGCATGACCGCCGCCACGCCCTTGGCGATGTCGAGGATCGCAATCGGGAGGGCCACCTTCCACCCGGCGACACGCATGGCGTTCGTGGCGCCGACGTTTCCCGACCCGACTTGCCGCACGTCGCCGCGTCCCGCGGCCTTCACAAAGAGGAAGGCGAATGGGATAGAGCCCAGGAAGTACGCCACAACCAGCATCAGTTCGCGCGCCATCACGACCTCCCGCGCCCGCTCACGTCGCGACCGGCCAGCGCCGCAGGGGCGTGTACACGGCCCCCGAGGGACGCAGCTCGCTCTGGAAAAGCACGGCCTCCTGCGCCACGAACTCGGGAAACCGCCATTTCCCCACCTGGACCAGGAAATGGTGCACCGCCTGCACGCCCCACGGCCGCTCCAGGCGCGCGAGGGTCAGGTGGAGCGAGAACGCCCGCGGCTCGCGCGCTACACCGAGGTTGGCTGCAGCGTCTTCTATTGCGCTCGCCCAACCCTCGAGTCCGACGGCTTGGCCTCCGACCCACGCGACGCGCGGCCGGCGATCGTTTGGGAAGTACCCGCCCCCGCCGAGCCGGACGGTCACCGGCGGGAGGGAGGAGAGCGGCCCCGCCACCGCTCTGTCCAGACCCTCGACGAGCTCCGGGTCCTGCTCGCCGAGGAACTTGAGGGTGATGTGCATCCCCTCCGGCTGCACCCAGCGCGCCGGGGGCTGGTCTCGCTTCAGGGGGCCCAGTCCCCTTTGGAGAACCTCTCGCACCTTCTCGGGAAGATCGACCGCGATGAACAGTCTCATCCGTCCTCCAAGAGCGCACGGCGCAGCAGATCGAGAGCGAAGTTGGCTGAGAATTCCCGCACCATCTCGCGGTTGCCGCTGAAGTGGTGCTGAGAGTGCCTTCCCCCGTGCGGCGTCGACACGGCGATGTGGACAGTGCCCACCGGTTTCTCCGTACTTCCGCCTGTTGGCCCGGCGATCCCGGTCACCGCGAGGCCGCACTCCGCCCCCAGGGCGCACGCGCCCTGCGCCATCGCCTCCGCGGCGTCGCCGCTCACCGCGCCGTGAGCGGCCAGCACCTCCGCCGGTACCCCGAGCATCCGTTCCTTGAGTCGGTTGGAATAGGCGACCACCCCCCCGACGTACTGGTTGCTCGCGCCCGACACCGCGGTGAGCTGAAACCCCACAAGACCGCCGGTGCACGACTCGGCGGTTGCCAGGCGCCACCCGCGCCTGCCGAGCAGCTCGAGCACTGCCCCGGGGAGCGTGTCCTCGTCCCGGCCGAAGAGATCGCTGCCCGCCGCTGCCGAGAACGCTTTCTCCATCGTGGCAAGATCCTCCGGCGCTCGCGGCCCGGCTGCAGTGAGCACCAGCGACACCTGTCCGCGCGCTGCGAGGATGGTGACCCGCTCGCGGCCGAAGCGCTCGTAGAGCGGACTCACACGTTGCTCCACCTGCGACTCGTAGACGCCGGCCAGGCGAAGCGTCCGCGTCACCACGCCGCCCACCGCCACCCAGCGCGGCAGCAGGTGCGAGGTGAGGATCTGCTCGAGCTCCAGGGGGACGCCGGGCAGCAAGACCAGCGTGCGGCCCTTCACCTGCAGCAGTTGGCCGGGCGCGGTGCCGAGGGGGTTGCGCAACACCTCGGCCCCTTCGAGGACCTCCGCCATGCGGAAGGCGATAGGTGGCACCGGGCGCCCACGCCCCCGGTAGCGAGCGGCCAGCTCCTCCTCCAGGTCGGAACGCCGCACGAGGGCGAGCCCGAGGGCGCGGGAAACCGCTTCCCTGGTGACGTCGTCCGCGGTGGGACCGAGACCCCCACTGACCACGACCAACTCGGTGCGGGCGAGCAGCTCGCTCACCGCAGCGGCGATCGTCCCGACGTCGTCCTCCACACACCGTTTTTCGACCAGGGCGAACCCGCATCGCCCCAGCAGCCGGGCGGTCAGGAGCGAGTTGGTGTCGAGCCGGTCCGTGCGCACGAGCTCCGAGCCCACGGCGACAAAGGCTGCTGACTTCGCGGCCGTCATGGCGGGATTGTAGCCGCACAGGGCAGGGAAGACGGAAAAGGGTAAGGGGTAGGGAAAAGGCGAAACTCTACTTACCCGGAACTGGCAGTCTGCCCTTTCCCCGCTCCCCTTTCCCCTCTTCTAGCCCTGGCGCTCAGGTCAGAAGTTGACTTTCTGCACACCGGAAGGCTTGCGCGAAGGCGTGACGTGGGTTCAAATGTCCGCATGGACCGCGATCAGCTCGTTGCCTACCTCGACGACCTGCTGGAAGTGGAAACGCTGGAGGACGTCGCCGTCAACGGTCTTCAGGTGGCGGGGAACCAGGAGGTGGAGAGGCTCGCCACAGCCGTCTCGGTGTCGGCCGAGCTGTTCACTCAGGCGGCGGACTGGGGGGCGCATGCGGTGCTGGTCCACCACGGCCTGCTCTGGCGGGGGGACGACCCCCAGCGCGTCACCGGCTCTTTCCGACAGCGCCTGCGCCTCCTCTTCGAGAACGACCTCAACCTCATCGCCTATCACCTGCCGCTGGACCGCCACCCGGCCCACGGCAACGCGGCTGTCCTGGCACGGGAGTTGGGCCTCGAGCAGCTCGAGCCGTTCGGGAGCTTTGGTGGGGTCCTGATCGGGACCGCCGGGGTCTTCCCCGAGCCCGTTCCCGCGGAGGAGTTGTTCGTCCGAGTCCGCAAGGCCTGTGGCCAGGAGTCGCAGATCTTCCCCGGCGGGCCGGAGCGGGTGGCCTCGGTCGGAATCGTGACCGGCGGAGCCCCAACCGCGTTCGATGAGGCCGTGGCTGCCGGGCTCGACGCTTTCATCACCGGCGAGGCGCGCGAGTGGGTCCTGCACCGCGCCACCGAGGATGGCGTGCACTTCCTCGCCGCCGGCCACTACGCCACCGAGCGGTTCGGCGTGCGGTCCCTCGGGGAGTTCCTGGCCAAGCGGTTCGACCTCGAGGTGCAGTTCTTCGATCTCCCGAATCCGGTTTGAGAGGGCCCCGAGGTAGTTCTCAGATTTCACAAGGTGAGGTACCCTAGGGCGCCGGCACCCCGCCGGTGAGGACCGCGACCGGTGCCCGCCACCGGAAAAGGAGCAGGCATGGACATTCTGGACAGGTCGGTTGCCCGTAGCCCGCAAGCCCCGCTGGACCCCACGAAACTCCCCTTCGGGCGCACCTTTGCACCCAACATGTTCATGGTGGACTGGGACGAGGGCAAAGGGTGGCACGACCCACAGATTGTCCCGTACGGCCCCCTGAACCTGGGGCCCGCCGCCATGGTGCTGCACTACGGGCAGGAGATCTTCGAAGGGCTGAAGGCCTTCACGCAGCCCGACGGCTCGGTCCACCTGTTCCGACCCGACCGCAACGCGGCACGCCTCAACACGTCGGCCGGGCGCATGTGCATGCCCGAGATCCCGGTGGAATTGCAGCTCGAGGCGATGCGGAAACTCATCAGAATCGACAAAGGCTGGGTGCCGCCGCCGCCTGCCACCCTGTACGTGCGCCCCACCATGATCGCCACCCAGGAGGCGCTTGGGGTTCACAGCTCAAATCGCTTCCTGTACTTCATCATCACCGGTCCGACCGGCCCGTACTTCGGTGCGACCACCACTGCCGTGCGGATCATGGTGGCCCGCGACTGGGTGCGCGCCGCCCCCGGTGGTACGGGCGCTTCGAAGACCGGCGGTAACTACGCCGCCTCGTTGGTGGCGAGCGCCGTGGCCAAGGAGAAGGGGTGCGACCAGGTGATGTGGCTCGACGCGGTCGAGCGCCGGCACGTGGAGGAGGTCGGGGCGATGAACCTGATCTTCGTCTTTGACGGCGTGGTGACGACCCCCCCGACCTCGGGCACCATTCTCGCAGGCATCACCCGCGAGAGCCTGGGCGTCCTCTGCAAAGAGCTAAAACTGCCCTTTGTCGAGCGATCGATCCACGTCGAGGAGGTGTTCCAGGGCCTGGCCAAGGGGGATTGCACCGAGATCTTCGGCTGCGGGACCGCGGCGGTGGTCTCCCCCGTCGGCGAGCTCCTTGACGGCGAGAAGGTCTACCGCGTCGGTGACGGCAACGAAGGTCCGGTCGCTAAAAAGCTGCGCGAGACGCTCACCGCGATTCAGTTCGGCACCGCGAAGGAC
>Ga0256868_10001066_pt1 | contig 15390 bp, 14 predicted proteins | sample RVTome_13_FD_187341 | JGI IMG/M metagenome (GOLD analysis project Ga0256868, IMG submission 187341) | Soil microbial communities from uranium-contaminated site in the Upper Colorado River Basin, Wyoming, United States - RVT92D227 HiSeq ... | reverse complement strand
CATAAACAGAGCCCTGAACATATAGAAAGCGGTCATTCCAGCCGCAATAGCCGCCACCAACCATAATAAGAAATGGCCGTGGGAGCTCGAAAAAGCCTGCCAAAGGATTTCATCCTTGCTGAAAAAACCGGATAGGCCAGGAATCCCGGCAATCGCCAGTGTGGCGATGAAGAAAGTCCAGAAGGTGTAAGGGATCTTTTTCCTGAGAGCTCCCATCTTTCTCATATCCAATTCACCGCTTAGAGCATGCATGACGCTACCGGCGCCAAGAAAGAGGAGCCCTTTAAAGAAGGCATGGGTCATCAGATGGAATATCCCAGCGCTGAATGCACCCACGCCTACGCCCAAGAACATGTAACCCAGTTGGCTGATCGTAGAATAAGCTAAAACTTTCTTGATATCGTTCTGGCAGAATCCAATGGAAGCCGTATAGATAGCGGTAGCCACACCGATGATGGCCACGACCGCCATGGCAACGGGTGCCATGCTATAGAGCACATTGCAACGGGCGACCATGTAAACCCCAGCGGTCACCATGGTGGCCGCATGGATGAGAGAGCTGACTGGTGTCGGACCTTCCATGGCATCAGGGAGCCACACATAGATTGGAATTTGTGCCGATTTACCACAGGCACCGATAAAGAAAAGAATCGTAATAGCGGTCACCGTGGCCGTGTCAAGCTTGCTTGCATTTGCAAAGACCTCTGTGAAGTCCAATGTCCATATCCCCTGCTTTCCAAGGCTGGTGAAGAGGAGAAACATTCCAAGGATGAAACCAAAGTCACCAACTCGGTTGACCACAAAAGCTTTCTTTCCTGCATTCGAAGCGGAATCTTTTTCATACCAGAAACCGATTAAAAGATAGGAACAGAGGCCGACACCCTCCCATCCCACAAACATCAATAAGAAGTTGTTGGCTAAAATGAGGTTGAGCATCATGAAGACGAAGAGATTGAGGTAGGTGAAATACCGCGTATACCCCGGATCATCATGCATGTACCCCACCGAATAGATGTGAATGAAGAAACTGACCCCAGTGACCACCAAGGCCATCAGGATGGAAAGGGGATCGATCTGGTAGCCGATCACGGTTTGGAATGAGCCCGAGACCACCCAATCAAAAATTACCTTTTCAAAGTGGCGCTCTGCAGGTGGCCTCCCGAGTAACTCGAAGAAGATGAGGATAGCGGTGAGGAAGGAGAGTCCAATTGCTGAGGGACCCACCCAACTAACCACTTTCTTCCCCAAACTTCTCCCCAATAGCCCATTGATCATAAAACCGATCGCCGGAAACAGCGGGATCAACCAGACATTATCCAACATGAATATTTCCTCCAGAGAATTAAGATTTATGAGTTATGAGTTTAGAATTAAGAAAATTCATAACTCTCAATTCATAATTCTTAACTTGCTTTACCACTTTAGTATATTAATCTCATCCACATTGATTGTTTCTCTTGAGCGATAGACCATCACAAAGATCGCTAATCCAACTGCTGCCTCCGCGGCGGCCACGGCCATTACAAAGAAGGCGAAGAGAACCCCATCCAGGGATTGGAGAAATCGGGATAGAGTGATGAAAGTAAGATTGACGGAATTGAGCATCATCTCAATGCACATGAAAACCACAATCGCATTTCGTCGGGTCAAGGCACCGATCACTCCAATGGTAAAGAGTATCCCGCTCAAGACCAAATAGCATTCAGGGGGAATGGATGGAATTGTCATAAACAAACTCCTCAATGCAAATTTCCCCCCTCATCCTTCCCCTCTCCCCTTGGGGGAGAGGGATGGGGTGAGGGGAATATTGTTTAGTTTCCTTTTATTTTCTTTTCTTACTCAAAATGACTGCCCCAACAATGGCTGCTACGAGAAGGACAGAAATAATCTCAAAAGGGAAAAGATATTGCGTAAAAAGGACTTCACCGACGGCCTTTACATTAGCACTCACCTTATCCGGTGTATAGGAACCTGTCTTGCCAGTGGGGGATTTCGCCACGACCGAATAGATGATCCCGAAAAGAAAGAGGACCATCAGCACACCTCCGATTACTTTCGAAGAAAAAAGCTTTAAACCGGACCGAAGCTCTTCCTCCAAATCTAAAAGCATAATGACAAAGACGATCAGCATCACGATAGCACCGGCGTAAACCACCGCCTGGATGATGGCTATGAACTGACTATAGAGCAATAGATAAAGCACTGCCACGCAGAGAAAGGTCAATACCAAAAAAAGAGCGCTGTGAATAGGATTTTTTCGAGTGATGACCAATAAGGAGGCGATGATGGAGGTAAAGGCCACCCCTAAAAAGATCAACCATTGAAATGCCATTGCAACATTCTCAGCCATTGTCTTACTCCAGATGAACCTAATGGTCTTTACGCTTTGCGCTATGCCCTATGCGCTATGCGTTTCTTATTTAAGGATTAAACTTCTTTTCTTCTAAAAGTTTTTCCGTATTCATGAGAAGGGGTTTTCTGCTCGTCTCAACCCATTCATAAGTCTTCCCCATGAAGATGGCATTGACCGGGCATGCCTCTTCGCAAAAACCACAGAAGATGCATCGAGCGGCATCCAATTCATAGGTGAGGGGATAACGCCTTCCTTCTTCATCCTCTGCCGTCTCAATATAGATGCATTGTGAAGGACAGACCACCATACAGAGACCACAGGCTACACACTTAGTCTTTCCGCGCTCATCCTTCTCAAAATATTGGATCCCCCTCCACCTTGGAGCCGGAGGTCTTTTCTCCTCTGGATATTGAACCGTGATGGGCTTTGAGAAGAAATATTTTAATGTTACTTTTAAACCCTTTAACAATGGAATAATCATCTTTGACCTCTTTTCATTACCCTTTCAATGAAATGATCAAGCCGGTGATCAAGAGGTTGATCACAGCCAAGGGGAGTAAGAATTTCCATCCAAAATTCATGATCTGATCATATCGAAGCCTTGGATAAGTCCATTGTTGCCACATGAAAAAGAAGATGACAATGAAGAGTTTTATACAGAACCAGATGACTCCAGGAATGAAACTGAGCTGGGGAATGATCGGCTGCCATCCTCCAAGAAAGAGCGTCACCGCAACCGCTCCAACAGCAGTCATGTGGAAAAATTCGGACAGGTACAGAAGGGCGAATTTCATGCTGCTGTATTCAATGTTGTACCCACATGCCAACTCCGCCTCTGCCTCCGGCATATCAAAGGGGATCTTGTTCATCTCAGCGAGACCACAAATGATATAAAGGATGAAAGCAACAGGCTGATACCAGATATTCCAATTCCAGAATCCTCCTGCCTGATGATGGATGATCTCAGTCAGCCTGAGACTCTGTGAGAGAATGAGGACCCCGACAATCGAAATCCCAAGGGCCGTTTCATAGCTGATCATTTGAGCTGCTGCCCGAAGGGACCCCATTAAACCAAACTTGTTTCCAGAGGACCACCCCCCCAGGATAATTCCATACTCCCCCAAGGAGGCGATACCCAAAATATAGAGGAGCCCAACATCTATATCAGCAATTCGTAATTTGACGATATAATCCGTCCCAGGAATGATAAACTGATTTCCAAAGGGAATCACTGCAAATAAGCTGAGGGACGCAATGATAGTAATCATCGGTGCAAGAGTAAAGATCACCTTATCAGATCTGCCTGGGATGAGGTCCTCCTTGAAAAGAGCTTTGAAAAGGTCGGCAAAAGGCTGAAGCAATCCAAAGGGGCCACAGCGGTTTGGTCCATATCGAAGCTGGATTCGCCCCGCCATCTTCCGCATGAACCAGGTTTCATAAGCTACAATAACCCACAGGCAAGCAAACACCACAATGCATTTCACAATGATATCAATGAGAAGATATAACAGTTGCATCCTGCTTCTCCCCTATGAGATTTCTGAATAAGTCCAGAAATCTCAGAAAATCCTTTTAATCATTTTTTGAAATCTGTATAATCAAGAGAGCGTATCATCGTTTTAAGCGCTCTCCTATCTTTTCTCTATTCTTCCAATAAAGACCTTGTATTCAGGATTCTTACTCGTATCATCATATCCGGAGATCAAAAGATTATTTATAAAAACCGGGAAAAATGCGGCGGCAAAGTAGGCCACCCCTTTGGGAACAGCTCCGGAAATCCGGCAGATCGTCTCCACCTCGCCCCTGGGTGAAATGATCCTCACCTTTCCTCCTTCATCCAACCCTGCTTTCATAGCATCCTCTGGGTGAACTTCGATACAAGTATCTGGGAAAACCTTGGCTAATCCCATCGCTCTCTTGGTCGTAGTCCCGATTCCGTAATGATAATGAAATCCTCTGGGGATAATTTGTAAAGGATATTTATCATCAAGCTGCTCAGTTGGCCTTTTGTATTCAATGGGGAAGAATCTCTGTTTCCACCCGTTCCTTGAAGACCACTGGATCCCACCCCTCTCCAGATTGGAGTAACTGACTCCAGCATAGATGGGGGTTAAAGAGGCGATTTCTTCCATGATCTCAGCAGGGCTCTGGTATCCCATTGGATAATCCATCTTCGCAGAAAGATCGCAGAGGATCTTCCAATCGGGCAGGGACTCACCCACAGGTGAGATAGCCTTTCGAACCCTTTGCACTCTTCTTTCCATGTTCGTGAAGGTCCCATCCTTCTCAGCAAAACTCACTCCGGGCAAAATCACCTGAGCATAACTCCCAATATGGGTTATAAAAAGATCTTGAACCACTAAAAATTCTAATTGATGGAGCCCGTTCTTAAGCCTCTCTAAGTTGGGAAGATTGATGAAGGGATCTTCGCCAAAAATGTAGAGGGCTTTGATCTTCCCCTCCAGAATCTTATCGAACATCTCCATATAAGTGAAGCCCGGTTTTTCTGGAATTCCCCTTTCCCAGATCTCTTCAAACTTCACCCGCGCTTTTTCGTCATCTACCTTCTGATAACCGGGAAGGAATTCCGAAAGAGAACCCATATCAAAAGCACCCTGGGCATTATTTTGAGTGAGCAGTGGATAGACGCCTCCCCCCTCCTCTTCTGTCTCTCCTGTCAGTAGGGCCAGGTTGCAGAGAGATTTTACAATTTCTGTTCCATAGGCATGTTGGGTCACACCAGAGCCAAAGACGATTGCCCTCTTTTTCGCCGAGATATAGAGATTGGCGACTTTCTCGAGATCTGCTGAAGGAATTCCTGTAGTATTCTTGACAAACTCGGGAGAAAACTTTTCCACAGAGGACTGCAGGGTTCCAAAATCCTCTTCTTTGGATTGGGTGCCTTTTTCAATAAGGAGGCGAACCAGACCATTGATCCAGGCAATATCCGTCCCTGGAAGAGGTCTCAACCATAGGTCAGCCCATTTTTCCCATTGAGTTTTTCGAGGATCGACAAGGATGATCTTAGCGTTGTTTTCACGTATGGCCCTCCTCATCTTATTGCTGAAGATGAGATTATCATCATATGGATCCGCACCGATGATAAGGATGAGATCAGCCTTGGCTACCTCATCTATCGAATGAGTCATCGCCCCACATCCAGTGGATGCCATCATACCATAAAGAGAAGATCCGCTGGACAATCGGGCGCCATTGTCGATATGGTTTGTTCCAATGCAAGCTCTCATCCATTTTTGGAAGAGGTAGTTCTCTTCATTGGTTGCCCTTGAGGAAGAGATTCCCCCGATGCTCTGAGCACCATATTTATCCTTTATTCCTCTAAGTTTTTGAGCGATCAGATCCAAGGCCTCTTCCCATGTGACCTCTACAAAAACTCCGGATTTTTTTATAAGAGGTTTTTGAAGCCTGTCAGGATGATGAATAAAATCAAAACCGAATCTTCCTTTGACGCAGAGGCTCCCCTGATTTATGCCGGTTTCCCCTTTTGTGGTCACCTTGACCACTTTCCGATCTGCGAGAGTATTAAGCTCTAATTGACAACCACATGCACAGAAAGTACAGGTGGTCTGTGTTCTATCCAATTGCCATGTCCGGCCTTTGATGGGGCTTAGATTCTCAGTTAAAGCACCCACCGGACACATTTGGAGACATTCTCCGCAGGAGATACAATTTTCTTTCCGAACAGCCTTCACATGGGAGATGAAGCCATGCTCTGCTACCTCGAGGACATCCGCCCCTGGAACATCCAAACAGGCATGGATGCATCGGAGACACATTACGCATCGATCAAACCACTGTCGGATCAAAGGGGTCCCATAAGAAATGGAGGGAAACTCTCTTTTTTCCGGAGGATACTCGTTCTTTTCAATACCGAATTCATAGGTGCGGTTCTGAAGCTGACATTCTCCTCCGGCATCACAGACAGGACAGTCCAGGGGATGATTGACCAGTAATAATCTCAAAGCCTCATGCCTCGTCCTTTCCACGCGCTCCGTGTGGGTTTGAACCACCATCCCCTCGACCACAGGTGTCGCACAAGAGGCCATAGGCATTTCCACACCCTCGACATCGACCAAACAGATACGGCAGGATTTGATCAGGCTTAATCTGGCGTGATAACAGAGGGTGGGAATATAAATCCCATTTTCTTTGGCCACCTCTAAGATCGTTTGATCCGGCCTTGCCGTAACTTCTTTCCCATCAATCGTCAGCTTTAGCATTCTGTATTCAGCCCTCCGACTCCAAAACAACTGAGATGCCGAAACAAGTTCGGCATGACAAAAAGGGATTTAATAACAATGTCATTCTGAACTTGATTCAGAATCTATCTCCTCTAAACTGCAACTAGCCCAATACGTACACATCTCAGACAGCGCTCTGCTTCTTTCTGAGCCATCGGGATAGATAATCCTTCCTCCACTTCATCGAAGATCCATTTTCTTGAATCAGCAGGAAGCATGTTCAACAACGCCCTTTTCTGTCCGCCGGAAATCCCAATCTTTTCACTCTTGTTATAAACCTTGATCTTTTCGGTCAGGGCCTCAAGACGTTCTTCTTCAGATTCAATTACCTCACTTCCACGAAGGAAGAGGTCAATCTTGTCAGCAGCCTTTTTCCCATGGCCTGCGGCGCGCACAAGGACATCCGGTCCTGTTACGCAATCTCCGGCTGAGAAAATTCCTGGATGGCTTGTTATAAAAGTCCCTTCCTGGATAGCGATGGTAGATCTTTTCGTCGTCTTCACCCCATCCTTCTCCTCAAGGAAGGAAAGATCAATGGCCTGACCGATGGCCGGGATGGCAATATCAGCTTCGATGAAAAATTCTGAACCCTTGATTGGAACAGGTCTGCGTCTTCCGCTCTCATCCGGCTCGCCCAACTCCATCCGGATACACTCCATTCCAACAACCTTTCCCTCCTTCTCAATGATCCGGACAGGATTACAGAGGTAATGAAATTTTACACCCTCTTCCTCCGCATCATGGATCTCAACATGATCAGCAGGCATCTCTTTTTTTGTCCTTCGATAAACCAAGTTCACATCCGCTTTGCCAATACGAAAGGAAGACCGCACACAATCAATGGCCACGTTTCCACCACCCACCACCACTACCCTTTTCCCTTCGGGGTAGGGATCTCTTCCCTGATTGATCTCCAAGAGGTAATAAACACCGGGGATGAATCCCTTGTATCCTTTATCTTCTCCCTCGACTCCCATGGATGTATTGGTCTGGGCGCCTACACCGATAAAGATGGCCTTATAACCTTGCTCAAACATCTGAGAGATGGTGATATCTTTTCCCACCTGAGTATTATACCGAATCTCAACCCCTAACCTCTTTACAATCTCTGCCTCATATCCAACAATGTCTCTTGGGAGACGATAGTCAGGGATCCCCATGGCGGCCATTCCACCTGGTTCCCCTAATCTTTCGAATATGGTTACGGGATAGCCTTTCAGGGCAAGGTAGTAGGCGCATGAGAGGCCTGCCGGGCCCGCCCCAATGACAGCCACTTTTTCTGACCGCATTTCTCCTTTTTTAATAGACGGCTCTTTCCTCTTCTCCAATTCATAATCGGCAACAAACCTCTTAAGCCATTTAATAGAGATACATTCATCCACATTTCCACGGCGACAGTTATCCTCACAGGGACGGACGCAAACCCTCCCCAAAATCCCAGCCAAACAGGTTGCCTCACGAATGGTGGCAAGGGATTCCTCGAATCTTCCTTCTTTGATCAATTCGATATAGCGGGTAATAGGTAGATGAGAAGGACAAGCACTTTCACAAGGGGCTGTCACTTTAATTTTATATTCCTGGCGGGGAGTCTTCTTCTGTAATTGGATCGCACCTGAGAATTGGTCTTCATAATGATCGATGGCATCCAGAACTGGCTTTGGACCTGTCTGTCCGAGGTTGCATTTGGAGCTCTTCTGAATTGTCTCTCCTAAATATTTTAATTGTTTTAAGTCCTCCGCCTTGCCTTGACCATCGACAATCCGATTTATTATAGTCGCCATAATTCGAGTCCCCACCCGGCAAGGTGTGCACTTCCCGCAGGATTCATTCTGAACTGCCTCCAGGTAAGCCCGTATCAAATCGACTATATTGACTTCTGGATCTCTGACGACAATACCATCCCATCCAATGAAGGCTTTGATCTTCCTCTCTTTATCAAATTCCAAGGGCAGATTAAGAGTAGAGACAGGTTGCTTCTCTACTTCAGTTTTTCCTCGATTATCCGTTACCACACCACCCCAACTGCTAAAAAGAATGTCCGTCATGTGTTCCTCTTTATTGGTTAATCGTTGTTTGTGTTTCTTGTAATCCCCCCTCGCCCCCCTTTAGAAAAGGGGGGCGAGGGGGGATTTTTACCGATCTATTTCTCCCAGTACGATATCGATACTCCCGATGACTGAGATCACATCAGCAATTAAACTCCCTTCAATCATCTTTGGAAGGGCGCTCAGATTGGCAAAAGATGGTGTTCGAATTCGGAACCTGAACGGGCGATTCGATCCATCGCTCACAATATAGAAACCTAATTCACCTTTAGAAGCCTCGACGCTTGCATAAACTTCACCCACAGGAGGTTGAAAACCTTCAGAGACTATCTTGAACTGCCGAATTAACGAAGCAATGTCCTTAGTCACATCGTCTTTCGGTGGGAGGGTAATCCGTGAATCGTTTGCAATAATAGGCCCCTTCGGCAGTCGTTCCAATGCCTGTTCTACAATCGAATTCGACCACTCCATCTCCCTCAAGCGCACGGTGTACCGATCATACACATCCCCAACCGAACCAATGGGAATGTCAAAATTGAATTGCTCATAACTTGAATAGGGAAAGGCTTTTCTCACATCATATTTTACTCCGGAGCCGCGGAGTGTCGGTCCAGTCACTCCCCAACTGATTGCATCTTCTTTGGAGATAACTCCAACGCCTTTGGTCCGTTTCAGCCAGATGATATTTTTTGTAAGAAGGGTTTCATACTCTTTGACATGGTCTGGAAAGGCTTGGACGAATGATTTGATTTTCTCCTCTATCCCATCCGGAAGATCTTTAGAAACTCCACCGATCCTCAAATAAGTCGGGGTAAGCCTCCCACCAGCAACCTCTTCAAATATTCTCAGAATCTGCTCCCTCTCTCTGAAGTTGTAGAAAATGAGGGTCATCGCACCAATATCTAATGCGTGAGTCCCCAACCAGATGAGGTGAGCAGCGATCCTCTGAAGCTCCGCCATCATCACCCGGATATATTGGGCTCGCTTTGGGACTTCAATTCCAAGAAGCTTCTCAACCGCCAAAACATAGGCCAAGTTATTACCCATTGCATTGGTGTAGTCGAGCCGATCGGTGAGGGGAATCGCCTGATGGTAGGTCTTGCTTTCAGCCAATTTCTCCATCCCTCTGTGAAGATGCCCCGGATGCGGGATCGCCTTCACAATGATCTCCCCTTCCAATTCCAATACGACTCTCAAGACCCCATGAGTTGCCGGGTGTTGAGGTCCCATATTGATAGTCATGTACCGTGTCTCTGCCATTTTAGACCTCTGGAATAAAAGGCTTGTCAAAATCCGGTCCCTCGACCGGGTAATCCTTTCTTAACGGGTGGCCCTCGAATCCATCCCAGAGTAAAATTCTTCGCAAATCTGGGTGGTTCTCAAAAGAGATCCCGAAAAGGTCATAAACCTCCCGTTCATACCAATTGGCCACCTTCCAGATCGATTCCACACTTGAAATGGATTCGTTGTCCCCCACCTTGGTTCTTAACCTTAACCTTTGATTATTCTTGATCGAACATAAATGGTAGACCACTTCAAAACGGGGGACTTGTGGAAAGAAATCCAGGCCACAGAGATCGGTGAGGAGGTGGTATTGGAGATCTGGGTCCGAATGGAGGAACTGACCTATCTCAAAAATCTCTCCTTTGGAGACCAGAACGGTGACCTCACCACGAAAAGTTAAAATCTCTAAAATGGAATTCTGAAACTTTTCTTTCAATTTCTTTACAGCAAGATTGATTTCGGCCACTTCCTTATCCTCTCGCAGTCGGGTTTTATTCGACTTATCCTTCGATTTCGAGACTGCTGCGAACATTTTTTCGGTCCGCAAGCGTCTCTTTCTCTATCTTTTTTTGGAGTTTCACCCAAGTTGCGAGCAAGGCTTCAGGCTTGGGTGGACAACCCGGCACATAAAAGTCCACGGGGAGTATTTGATCTACTCCCTGCAACACACTGTAGGTTTTGAAAATCCCACCGGAGCAGGCACAAGCTCCAAAGGCAATGACCCATTTGGGCTCCGGCATTTGTTCATAGATACGCTTAATCATAGGGGCCATCTTCTTGGTTACCGTCCCAGCAATAATCATTAGATCTGCCTGCCTGGGGGTTGGCCTGAAAGCCTCGGAGCCAAAACGGCCAATGTCCAAGACAATATGAGTCACCATCATTTCAAGGGCACAGCAGGCTAAACCAAAAGTGACCGGCCAGACTGAATACTTTCGGCCCCAGTTGACGACATAATCCAGGGCAGGCATAAAGGGTGTTTTCTCAAGATAGGTCTCTATTCCCATTCCAAAGCTCCTTTTTTCCAGATATAAATATAAGCAATGAGTAGAATTCCAATGAAGACAACCATTGAGATAAAAGCAAAGACCTTAAATTCTTTGAAGACCACTGCCCAGGGATAGAGGAAGACCATTTCAATATCAAAGAGGAGGAAAAGCAATGCGATGATGTAATACTTTATGGGTATTCTCCGGAAGCTCGAACCAATGGTGGTCATTCCACATTCATAAGGTGCCTGTTTTATGGCCGTGGGTTTTCTCTGACCTAAGAGGGCAGACAAAATCATAATAATGAGAGCAAAAGCAAAAGAGATGGCAACAAAAATGAGGATTGCAAGATATTCAATCAGCATGAAGTCCCCCTTATCCCGATGGAAAATATAACTTTTTTATAGCCGGGATATTGCCTCATAGTAACCTTAAATTAGTATTCCAAAAATTCACCTATTAGGATCTATTTGTGAAATTTTTCTTCTTCTTCTCGCATCAAATTACATAAATACTTCCCTTTTGTCAAGAAAAATTTTATGAAAAATTGAAGATAAATTATTTTTTTTTAGTCAATTCTAACTTATTGTTTTTATAGACAATTGTGATTTAGGAAATGGTTCTTTGACCAATATTTGAAAAACTTAGTGAAATAATTAACATTTCTATTAATAAATTTCAAAATACCAATGAGATGTTGAACCGAGTTCAACATGACAATAATGGATTTCTTTTGATTTTTGCCATTCCAAACCAAGTCTGAAGCAAGTAATGTCATCCTGAATTTATTTCAGGATCAAAATCTATCGATTTTGGAATCTTGGTTTAATTTTTTTAATTTTGGGGGGGGTGAGGGGTTAGTTCCTTTTTTTGATTTTCAGTTATTCAGGTTGGTTCACTCAATGAGTTGATATGGAAGAAGAGGTGCTTTTGTCTGAAGCATCCATCTTTTGAATCTTCACTGCACAGACCTTAAATTCCGGAATCTTCGCAATAGGATCTAATGTGGGGTTGGTTAAAATATTAGCTCTGCTTTCAAGAAAGTGGAAAGGCATGAATACTGTTTTTATCCCTGCCGAATCGGTCACCTTCACGCGGGTTGAAACAGACCCGCGTCTGGATGAGATGACAACCCAATCCCCCTCATCTACCTTGAGTTCAGTAGCATCTTCAGGATGGATTTCAAGAAAACACTCACTAATTTCGCGTTCCAATGAAGGAGAATTTCTTGTCATCGTACCAGTGTGGTAATGGACATGAACTCTTCCGGTGGTGAGTTGAAAAGGATATTCTTCATCCGCTGTCTCTGCAGCGGGTTTGAATTCAATAGCGCTAAATAGGCCTTTGCCTCTTGTAAATCGGCCTTGATGTAAAAATTTTGTCCCAGGATGGTCAATATTGGGGCAAGGCCACTGCAATCCATCACCTTGAAGTCGACCATAAGTGATCCCACCATAAGACGGAGTGAGCTTTGCGATCTCTTCCATGATGGCACGGGGTGATTCATAATCCATGGGATAGCCAAAACGGCTCGATAGCTCCTGAATAATCTGCCAGTCTGGTTTCGACTCTCCAGGAGGCTCAACAGCTTTTCGAAGTAACTGGACCCTTCTTTCGGTGTTGCTGAAAGTCCCTTCTTTCTCTGCGAAGGCAGCCCCGGGCAAAACTACATGGGCTAAATCTGTAGTGGGAGTTTTAAAGATATCAATAACCAGAAGAAAATCAAGGGCCTTGAGCGCCTTTTCCACATGATGGCTATCTGCATCACTCACTACTGGATTTTCACCCAGAATCACCAGGGCTTTTACTTTCCCATCCAGGGCAGCAGGGAACATTTCGGTCGCGGTCAATCCAATCTTGTCTGAAAGTTTTGCTCCCCATGCCTCTTCAAATTTCTGTCGCACCGCCTGATCAATCACTGTCTGATAACCTGTGTAAACGTTGGGCAATCCACCCATGTCACAGGCTCCCTGGACATTGTTCTGTCCTCTGAGGGGGTTGATGCCGGTAGATTCCTTCCCGAGATTTCCGGTAAGCATCGCGAGATTGGCAAGGGATTTGACATTATCCACACCTGTGGTGTGTTGGGTGATGCCCATAGTGTAGAGAATGCTTGCACGCTCGGCCTTGGCATAATATTCTGCTGCCTTTTCCAGATCCACCACTGGAATTCCTGTGATCTCTGATACCTTTTCTGGAGGATAATTCTCAACCACTTCTTTCAATCCATCAATATTCTCTGTTCGCTCATCAATGAAGGCCTGATCTTGCCATCCGTTTTTCAAGATGATGTGCATCAGACCATTGATGAGGGCCACATCCGTTCCCAGATTTTGACGAAGGTGTAAATCGCTTTGGAGAATGATCGGAATCTTTCGAGGGTCAGCAACGATCACCTTGGCTCCCTTGGCTTTCGCACGGAAGACACGTGTAGCAATAAGAGGATGGGCTATTGAAGTATTGGAGCCAATAATCAGAATACAATCGGCGCCCTCAATCTCTTCAATGGAGTTGGTCATTGCACCACTACCAAATACTGCGGCCAGCCCGGCCACCGTGGAGGAGTGTCAGAGCCGGGCGCAGTGATCAACATTATTCGTCCCGATGGCTGTACGAGTGAATTTCTGTAAAAGATAGTTTTCCTCATTCGTGCACTTAGCAGATGTCAATACACCGATGCTATCCGGTCCATATTTTTCTTTAATCTCTTTCAGGCGTGTGGCGGCAAGATTGAGCGCTTCGTCCCATGAGGACTCCTGTAAAGTGTCGCCCTTGCGAATCATGGGTCTAGTCAATCGGTTGGGACTTGTGACAAACTCATGAACGGTCCAGCCTTTGACGCACAATTTCCCCTGATTTACAGGACTGGTTTTGGAAGGAAGGGTCCCAACGACTTTTCCATTGAGGACCTCCAGGAGCAATCCGCATCCACACCCGCAGTAAGGACAGAAGCTTAAAACCGTTTTGAATTCCATGAAACTATTTCACCTCAATAATGTTGAAGGGCGATTTTTCTTCCACACTGAAACCTGTCTTATATCCAAATTCTTTGTTGATAATCTCAGCCACCTTTTTGTAAAGTGTTCTTAAAGGAATATCTGCTGGGCAGGCCTCTTCACATAAGCCACAGTCAATACAGCGGCCCACCATATGAATGGCCCGGGCCAAATGAAAAGTAGGATTGTCAGGAGGAATTTCCCCCGTTCCCACTAATTGGTCTTCCTCAAGAGAGCATTCATTGCAAAAGCACATGGGACAGACATTTCGACAGCCGAAACACTTGATGCACCGGTCAAACTCAGCTTTCCAATATTGGAGTCGAGTATCCAGATCCATTGCTTCGATACGAGCCACTTTCTCGCTGTCCGTTTTTTCTCCCTTTGGTCCATCGATTAAACTATCTGGAAAAGGTTTTTCACATTCGCATGCCTTGGCCAGTTCATCAGGACAACCTACTCCAATGAGGACGATCTTATCTTCATTCAACTGTTTCCACTTAAAGAGTTCTTTGAGTCCCCTTTCATCACAACCTCGAACGAGAACTGCAAAGGTCTCTTCGGGATATTCCATCGTCAACCGAATCATTAACTGATTAAGAGGGTAACGGGCGTCGCCCGCTTTCTTCCAGTCACCCAGAGAGAGATGATCAAGTTCCTTCGGATCACAGAAGAGGTGCGGCATGATGTTACCACTTTCCTCTCTCAGTCCGAGAAATCCTTTGATCTTTCCCTCGGTCAAAAGGGTCCGAATGGCTTCTTTAATCTTGGTGCTCATTACTTCCTATTCTCGCCTGAGGTTTAGGTTGAGGTTAAGGTTGAGAAAAGATTATTCAATCAAGCTCAGCCTTAACCTTGACCTTAACCTTATGATTAAGCCGCCTCCTTTGCTTTCACTCTTAAAGGATTCGGCCCCAATTTTTTAATCTCTTCCGCAAACTCTGAAACCTCATGAACGAATTCAACTGCTTCCGCAGAGGAAACCCACCTCGTCCTGAGACGTTCCGGGTGAATGCCGGAAAATTCCAACAGCTTCTTTAGGAATACCATCCTCTTACTCGCCATGACATTACCAGACTGGTAATGACATTCACCAAGACGTCAGCCGGCTACAAAGACGCCATCCGCACCCGCCTGCAAGGCCTTCAGGATATAATGGGGCGATATCGTCCCGGCACACATGACCCGGATGACTCGGATCGAAGTGGAATACTGCATTCTACTGACCCCAGCCAGGTCAGCGGCAGCATAAGCTCACCAGGTACACAAAAAAGCAATAATTTTGGGTCTGAAATCTTCTACCATCATTTCCTCGCTATGCGAATAGCGCTAAGCGCCTAACGTATTTTTGTTTATGCGGCCATGGCCTTTTCAATTTGAACATAGATCTGCTTGCTGGTAAACCGCTTGAGCTGTGCGCTGGCCGAAGGACAAGTCGCGGCACAGGCTCCACAGCCTTTA
>Ga0256868_10001065_pt1 | contig 15390 bp, 11 predicted proteins | sample RVTome_13_FD_187341 | JGI IMG/M metagenome (GOLD analysis project Ga0256868, IMG submission 187341) | Soil microbial communities from uranium-contaminated site in the Upper Colorado River Basin, Wyoming, United States - RVT92D227 HiSeq ... | reverse complement strand
CCAGAGATAAGAAGCATAGAGGCATTACAGTATTATTGTCCTGCTCGTAAAATATGAGCGATACCCCTGAATCGAAGGGTTATGTCGCAGCTTCTTCGGGAAGTTTCCAACCAGGGAAGACAAGCCTCATTTAAGACCTCCGAGAGGCATGGATGGTTATTGAAGCAACCTGGAACAAAACTTTTTCGACCATAACTCGGTAGATCACCAGCCATTGTAAACCAAGTCGAGACGATCGATAGCCTTGCCAGTTGCCCAACAAAGCTCTGTGGTGAAACTAAAATGGATATCTTCCTATTTTGATCACGTAATCTGCGATTTCCCGTCTCAAGGCGATTGAATTCACGGGGGTAAACCTTGTCAGCTTCTTGAGAGCGGATAACTGTGTCCTTAGCGTATCACCTTCGGCAATGGCAGCGAAGGCCCTCTTTGCAAACCCTTCCACCCGATCAAAAGCATCATTGACATAGACCTTTACCATGGTTTTCTGAATCTGTGCCCTCTCATCTCCAAGTTTTTCCATGGATTTTATTGCTCGAAGCAGTGCACTCTCCATCGCAAAGACTTCAATCACAATATCACTGATCGAACTTAGAATCTCCTGCTCTTCCTCCAACTTCATCATATACTTCTGAACCGCGGCCCCCGCCACCAGAAGGGAGATCTTTTTCGACATCTCTACCATTTCATTTTGAAGAGTAAGCTTTCCATCATCCGACTCTACTTTTGGCCGAAGGGTGAGGAGTTCGTTGGCCACCTTCTGGGCTGCTGCAAGCACGGGAAGGCGGTTCTTCATGGCCCGTTTCGTCAACATCTCCATGATAAGGAGACGATTGATCTCATTCGTCCCCTCCCAGATTCGGTTGATCCGGGAATCCCGATAACCCCGCTCAATCGCATAATCATGAATATACCCATACCCTCCGTGGATCTGAAGGGCTTCGTCGACGACATAATCCAGCATCTCTGAGGAATAGATTTTGTTAATCGAATCCTCGATGGCATACTCCTCGATCCCTTTTGCCATTTGAATCCCGACATCTTCAGCATGGTGGTCAATGTGCTGAAGTACCCGATCGACTAAAGCGGCTGTCCGATAAACCATGCTTTCTACTGTGAAGACACGAATCGCCATCTCAGCTATTTTATGTTTGATCAGACCGAACTCCGCAATCGGTTTACCAAACTGAACCCTTTGCTTGGCATAAGTGATGGCATCCTGCAGCGCACTCTTTGCCGATCCCACACAAGCCGGACCCAACTTCAACCGACCAATATTGAGGGTATTAAAAGCCACAATATGCCCTCTTCCAACCTCCCCGAGGACATTCTCAACAGGGACTCTGGCATCGGTGAAAATGAGGCTTCGAGTGGAAGACCCTTTCATGCCCATCTTGTTCTCTTCTTCATCCACCGAAACGCCTTCAAACTTCTTTTCAACAATAAAGGAAGTAAATTTTTCGCCGTCCACTTTGGCATAGGTGACGAACACATCAGCAAACCCGGCATTGGAAATGAATTGTTTCTGTCCGTTTAGAATATAATATTCTCCATCTGGGCTAAGCGTGGCTGTAGTCTTGGCGTTTAAGGCATCCGATCCTGCTTCAGGTTCAGTCAGGGCATAGGCCGTAATCATCTCTCCTGTGGCGATTTTTGGAAGGTATCGTTTCTTCTGATTTTTATTACCGAAAAAGATAATCGGAAGAGAACCAATTCCCGTATGGACCACATAGGCGACCATGAAGGATCCTCCGCCCTGGGACAATTTTTCTACCATCAGGACAACACTCACCTTATCCAGTTGTTGTCCCCCGTACTCCTCGCCGATGTCTCCGGAAAGGAACCCTAATTCCCCTGCCTTCTTAACCAGACCTGGTAGGAGTCCTTCCTTCTGCGCTTCAATATCCTCTAGTTGAGGTTGAACTTCACCCACGACGAATTCTACAGCCGCTTTTGCAATCAATCGTTGTTCCTCTGTAAATTCCTCCGGAGTGAAAACCTCTTGAGGTGGAATCGATTCAATCAGAAATGCTCCCCCCTTAACGAACTCCTCCATAACATCCTCCCTTGAAAATTAAATCCTAAATCCGAATATCGAAATCCCTGCCTTCGCCGAAGCGGCTTCGCGCAGGCAGGCGAAACAAATCCAAATTTCCAAACCCTAAACTCGAAATCCTAATCCCGCGAGACGCGGGACTAAACAAACTCAAATGTCCAAAGCACAAAACTCAAGACGGTATAATCTTTTGAGTTTTAGATTTTGGATTTGTTTAGAATTTAGAGTTTGGTGTTTAGAGTTTAAACCATTTCGAATTTGTTCTACCTCACGCTCAACACTTATTAAAAGACTTTTCTACTTGCTCAGTCTACTCTCTCAAAAATCCCGGCCGCTCCCATTCCACCTCCGATACACATGGTCACCAGTCCATAGCGGACCTTCCTGCGCTTCATCTCATAAAGCAAGGTGGTGGTTAACTTTGCTCCAGTGCATCCTAAGGGATGGCCCATGGCGATCGCTCCACCGTTAACATTCACGATATCTATATTTAATCCCAACTCCCGTATGACATAGAGGGATTGTGAGGCAAAAGCTTCGTTCAATTCAATTAGGCCTATGTCTTGGAGGGTGAGATTTGCCTTTTTCAATGCCTTGGGAACGGCGTAAGCAGGACCCACTCCCATGATTTCAGGTGGCACCCCCGCTACCCCGAAGGATCTGAATGTAGCCAAGGGTTTCACCTTTAATGCCTCTGCCTTTTCCTTGGACATCAAGACCAAGACTGCAGCTCCATCACTCGTCTGGGATGAATTGCCTGCAGTCACCACCCCTTTCGCTTTGAAAACAGGCTTAAGGCTTGCCATCCCTTCCAGAGAGGCATCGTATCGCACTCCTTCCTCGGTGTCAAAAATAACCTCTTTCACAAAAACGGTCCCATCCTCTTTGGTTTCTTTCACTTTTGCAGTAATAGGAATGACCTCCTCCTTAAACTTTCCTTCCTTAATGGCTTTAGCTGCCTTCTGGTGGCTTAAGAGGGCGAAACGATCTTGTTCTTCTCTTGAAATCCCAAATTTCTCGGCCACATTTTCAGCGGTAAGCCCCATGGAAGTATAGGCTTGTGGATTATGTTCAACTAAATAAGGGTTGGGAGAAGGAGTCAGCCCCATGATTGGGACCTGGCTCATAAACTCCACGCCTCCAGCAATGATCACTTCTGTGGCTCCCACCATGATCTCATAAGCCGCTGTCGCAATCGCTTGCAGTCCTGAGGAGCAGAATCGATTCACCGTCTGTCCCGGAACCGTATAAGGAAAACCAGCTCTCATTGCCACAACTCTTGCAAGGTTCAATCCTTGGTCAGATTCAGGGAAAGCACATCCTAAAACGATATCCTCTATCTCTTCCATCTTCAGACCAGGTACCCTTGCAAGAGCTTCTTTGACGACGATCGCTGCAATGTCATCCGGACGTGTATCTTTTAGAATCCCCCGAGGGGCCTTCCCAACGGCCGTCCTCACTGCAGAAACTACCACCGCTTCTTTCATCTTTTCCTCCTGTTTATTCCCTCCCCATTTTTAACCCCACCCTGCCTCCCCTTAAGTTAAGGGGAGGTTAGGAGGAGTTATATCATAATTCCTCGAATGGTTTAGTTCCTCAAAGGTTTTCCCGTCTTCAGTGTATACTGCATCCTCTCCTGGGTCTTGGGCTCACCACAAAGGCTCATAAATGCCTCTCTCTCCAAATCCAAGAGGTATTGCTCAGTTACTTCGCTGCCGTCTGGTAAATTCCCTCCTGAAAAGACGTAAGCCAATTTTTTCCCCACATGTTCATCATAGGAACTGATAAAATTACCGTCTCTCATATAGAAGAGACCCATTTGAAGAAGAGCTAAGCCTTTTTCTCCTATGACCTTAATATTCTTTTTTGGCCGAGGGGGCCGATAACCTTCTTCAATAAGTTTGAGGACACACCTCTTGGCATCATGAATCAAATAATCCCGATTGATGGTGATTCGATCGGTCGGTCTCAAATAACCCAATTTCTGTGATTCTTTTCCACTTGTTCCAACTTTAGCCATCGCCACGGTTTCAAAGGCTCGGCGAACAAGAGGAAAGGTATCGGCATCCACATCAGGAGGGATGTTCTCTATCGAGCGGAGCAACATCTCTTTTGTCCCTCCTCCTGCAGGAATCAGCCCCACACCTACCTCCACGAGACCTATATAGGCTTCTGCCGCCGCTCGAACCTGGGCCGATGCCATGCAAATTTCACACCCACCCCCCAGGGTCATACCAAAGGGAGCAGCGACCACCGGTTTCTCAAAATATTTTACGGCCATTAAGGTATCTTGAAAAAACTTCACAGATGCTTCCACCTCATCCCAGTTCTCATCCTGAATTTCAAAGAGGATGAGCATCAGGTTGGCTCCTGCAGAGAAATTTTCACCTTGATTTCCAATGACCATCCCATCAAATTTTTCTTCCACTTCTTTAAGTGAATCTCTCATCATCTGGATGGTATCGGTTCCGATCGCATTCATCTTCGAATGAAATTCGAGACAGGCCACGCCATCACCAAGGTCAATCAGGCTGGCTCCAGGATTGGTAAGAACAGTCTTCTTTCTCTCCTTCAAACTCGGTAGAAAGATGATCTCTGGTCTCTCTTTCACCTCCTGATATTGAACTGCTCCAAGGTCGAAAAAGAAGGTACATCCATCCCTCTTTTCATAAAAAGAAGAATATCCTTTGCTGAGAATCTGCTCCACCAGCGGTGGCATCGTTTCTCCCTCCTTCTCCATTTTTTTTACGGAGGATTTTAAACCAATAGCGTCCCAAATTTCGAAAGGTCCGAGTTCCCAGTTATACCCCCACTTCATCGCCCGATCGATATTGATGATGTCGTCAGAGACTTCAGGGATTTTCTCTGCTGAATAGAGCAGAGTCTTTTTCAAAATCTTCCAGGCAAATTGTCCTCCCCGATCAGGACTCAGGACGAAGGTCTTGATTCTTTCTCTGACATCGTCAATATTCTTACCCATCTCCACGGATGGAAGATTCACCTTCTCTTGGGGACGGTAATCGAGTTTTTCGTAATCCAAAACTAGAGTCTCCTCTCTCCCCTCCTGTTTCACCTTCTTATAAAAGCCTTGCTTGGTCTTCTGACCCAACCACTGGTTTTTCAACATCTGTTGAATCAAAGAGGAAAAAACAAAATATTCCCTTTCCTTCCCCACGGGCAGGCTCTCATAAAGATTTTTGGAAACATGGACCATGACATCCAGTCCAACCAGATCAGCAAGCTTGAATGTAGCCATCTTTGGTCTTCCCATGGCCGGGCCTGTGATCTGATCCACTTCCTCAATCCGATAGCCATCCTCGATCGTCGTCCTAATGGCCACAGCGGTTGCAAAGGCTCCAATTCGATTAGCAATGAAGTTGGGCGTATCTTTAGCATACACCACTCCCTTTCCTAAAATCATCTCGCCCATTTGGGCCATTCGCTCCACGACGCTTTTGGAGGTTGAAGGGGTCGGGATGATTTCCAGTAGTCTCATATATCTTGGTGGATTAAAGAAGTGGGTTCCTAAAAACCTCTCTTCGAAGTCCCGTGAAAACCCTTCGCACATCTTCTGGATGGAGATGCCAGAGGTATTTGAACTGACCACGGTCCCTTCTTTTAATAAGGGGACTAATCTGTTGAAAAGGTTTCTCTTCGTATCCAGATCTTCGATGATCGCCTCGATGATCCAATCTGCCTGCGAAACCCAGAAGAGATGATCTTCAAAGTTTCCAATGGTGACGAGTTCGGCATCCTCCTTCAAATAGAGGGAGGCTGGGCTCGAATCTTGAGCTCTCTTCTTTCCCAGGATGGCGAACCGATTTCTCACCTCCGGGTGTTCCAATGTCAACTTCTTCTTCTTTTCCGCCTCGGTCATCTCTGTTGGGACAATATCGAGGAGGAAGGAAGGTATTCCCACATTTGCCAGATGAGCAGCAATCGCACTTCCCATGACCCCTGCCCCCAATACCGCTGCTTTTTTAACCTTTTGTTTCATTGTTTAACCCCTTTTTGAGTTCTATTTTTTCAAATAACTTTCAAATCCCCCAATGCCCCCTGAAGGCTTGAAAAAAAAGTCCTCGAGTGGAGAGGGCGAGCAAGGGTATTAGAAAAGTTTTACACCTGCCTGCGCGTAGCCGCTTCGGCGAAGGCAGGGCGGTACCACTCTGCGTAAACTCCCTACGGTGAAAAATTCCATAAGAGTTGATTGATTACAGGGTTCTGTTACCTTTGCCATCTCAAATAACCGCATTTGTAAAACTTTGGAGATATCCTTGCCCGACCGATCCCCCGATTTTTTTCACACATTCTCTTTGCTAAGGGGGGGAAATGTGGGATTTCTAAGGAAAGCATTAACTAAATTCTGTTTTGAGATCTGCCCAGCTGTAAAAAGACGGTATCGGTCTCCCCTTCCCAATAATTTTCGCCGAATCTCTTGAGAAGAGAAATCCTGCTTGAGCCCCTTCTCAATCTCATACTTCAGACTTTCTAAATAGTCAATCTTTTGATGAATGGCATCTTTCGGCCTATCAATCCTACCGCCGAAGGAACAGAACATCATTTTAAGTGGGAAACTGGCAATCCTTTTTAGGGAATCAATAACGGCATAGATGTCTTCATCTTCTCTCAAATATCTTAATCGCTCACTGATAAATAAGTCCCCAGTGAAGAGCCATTCTTCATTCGGCTCATAAATGCAAACATGGTCATCTGAATGCCCAGGCGTGGGAATCACCATAAAGTCGAACTTCCGGGTTCGAATCCTTGAATTCAATTCTCCTGTCTCAGAAGGATGAGGACATCCCCAAACTAAACGCCGATACCATCGTATCCACCGAGAGGGGTCTTGTAAATAAGAAAATGCCTTGGGATGAGCCAGTGGTAGGAGGCCATACTTTCTTGTAATCCAGAAGTTGTTGCCAGTGTGATCCTCATGATGATGTGTGTTGACAACGGTGGTGGGATGAAGTTCATCGAAGAGCTTCAGGAATCTATCCCGTCCATGGGCGAATCCTGTATCGATCAGTAACCCATCGATAAAAAAAGCATGGACTTTGAAGAGAGGGAGGCCTAAAAATCGGCTGGTCATCTTTATGTCAATGATTGGACCTTCCTGCTTAAGTTGTATATAAATTCGGTTCATAACTTATCTTCTTCACCCCTCCTCCTGAAGTGTGGGAGAAGTGAAACAGGGATAAAAGACATTATAATTTAGCAATTTTAAATGAACTTTGTCAATTTTTATATAGAGGAAAAAATTGAATTTGAGAAAAAATGCATTTTGTGTTAGCAAAGTAAAGATGTCCCCATGGATAATTTTGGACGGACTATAAACCCTATTCACAGTAACATGAGAAAAGGAGGACCAAGATATGGATGTCGTTGAAGCCATCAGGGAGAGAAAGAGCGTGCGGGCCTTTAAACCTGACCCCGTCTCTCAGGACATGTTAAGACAGATAGTTGAGCAAGCCCTACGAGCTCCGTCCTGGGCCAACACCCAGCCCTGGGAATTTGCCATAGTCACCGGTAAGCCACTGGAGGAAATACAGAAAGGTTTCCTCGAAAGGGGAGAACAAGAGCCTCATTCAGAGGTTGCCCGCCCTTACGAATTTCCCGAACCTTACCTTTCCCGGATCCAGGCCCTGGCCCCAAAGAATTGGACGCCAACCAAGGAAAACATGGATTTTCGCCGGATACAGAACTTCAGAAATTATGGTGCCCCAGCGGTTATCTATCTCCTTATCGATCGGACTATGTTCTATCAGTCGAAGGGCATAAACGTATGGTCATTGTACGACTGCGGCTCGGTGGTACAGAATATCATGCTGCTCGCTACCAATTACGGGCTGGGAACCGTGGCCCAGGCGCAATCGGTGATATATCCCGACATCATTAGAAAGGTAGTTGAGATACCTGAGTCCAAGCTCATCGCACTGGGAATAGCGATTGGCTATCCCGACTGGGATATCCCTGTAACCCAATCACGAACCCAAAGAGAGCCGTTGGATGAAGTTGCCAAATGGTACGGATTTGACTAAATCGAAGTTTAACACTTAGCACTTTTTAATGACTCCCCTATTATGGAAGATTGGGGGGATGTTGTTGACTAAGTTGAATTATTATTAAAATTCTGGGGAGCTTTTCCTAATTATTTAGCAACAGCGGAGGTCGAAACACCCAAATATGGGAAATGGGGGAAGGATTAAAGCTTGATTTCGATGATGGACTTTTCCTTCAAGTTGCTGAGAAATTGTCTTAACGCCTTCTCCATTTCACTGTCGTAATAATCCGCCTGAACCCTCTCCTTGACCTCCTCAAAGGGAAAGGGATTTATCCCTTTATGATCAAGAAGTTTAATGATATGAAAACCAAATTCCGTTCGAACAATTCCACTCACCTCTCCGACTTTGAGGCGACGGACCTCTCTTTCAAAAGCGGGGAGGAGTTCCCCCTTTTTAAAATAACCTAAGTCCCCCCGATCTCTACTCGATGCATCTTCTGAGTAGAGAAGAGCCATTCCCCCGAAATCTTCTCCCTCTTTAATTTTTTCTAAGACTTTATGACACTTTTTCCTGATGACCTGAATCTCCTCCGGCGTTGCCTCTTTTCGAACAATGAATAGGATGTGGCTGGGCCGATAGGTTTCATTCGCTCGATAGCGATCAATATTTTTTTGATAGAAGTCTCTTAACTCTTTCTCTCCAACCTTTGTTTCGACCTTCACCACCCAAGACGCCAACTTCCTCCACTGGAGCCCTTTTTCGATCTGTTTCTTATAAATCTCTAAGGTCAGACCTTCAGCGGCTAACGCTTTTTCTAAATCCTCTTGGGTGGCAGCATTTCGTTGCTTGACTTCCTCTATGGCGGCTTCGATTTCTTTGCTGGATATTTTAATTCCAGACTTTTTTACTTCTTGTTCAATCAATTTTTCCTCAATTAACTTTTCCAACGCCTTTCGATAAATCTCCTGCAATTGTTGCTGTCTTTCAAAACGATCCTCTGTCACAATATTCTCTCTAAGGGGATTGACCCATTTTTCAACTTCGGAGAAGGTAATAATTTCTTGATTGACAACAGCCACCACACGATCCACTACTGCCTCGCCTGAAGAGATCGGCCCATACAAAAAGAGAATAAACCCAAATAATAAAACGAATCTTTTCATCTTCACACAATTCTTTTTCATGACCTGAGCCACTTCGTATTGATCTTTATCTTCGCCTTCCCTTTGAGCGCTTTAAGCCATTTCTGATAATTCTCTTCCCCTTTCTTCTTCTCAAGCTCTTGGAGGATCCCTAACCTGGCTTCCTCAAATGGAATCTCCCGGGGTTCGATTTTCTCTTCCAATTTAAAAATATGATATCCATACGGGCTTTTGATGACCTCGCTGATCGCCCCTACCTCCATATTAAAAACATGGTCGAATTCAATTGGCTTTTCTCCTGGGCTGAAATAACCCAAATCACCACCTTGAATCTTCTCAGGCCCCAGGGACTTCTCCATGGCCACCTTCTCAAAGCCTTCCCCTTTTTTTAGTCGTTTCAGGATCTGGATCGCTTCTTCCCCGTCTGCTACAACGATCTGACGGGCCCTCACTTTGTTCCCGATCTGAAAAGAGGATCGATGCTCTTCATAATATTGATGAGCCTCTTTGAGGTCGATTTTCTCTTGGGAATGGATGACTCTTCGGATAGCCTTCTCCGCTAATATTTTCTCTTCCAGCCGCACTTTCCACTCTTCCAAGGTCATCCCCTTGAGACCCAATTTTTCTCCAAATCCCTCTCCAGGATAATCCATTTTTATTTCAGAAATTGCCTGATTCAACTCTTCCTGGGAGACCTTGATCCCCAAACGCCGTGCTTCTTGGACGAGGATCTTGCGTTCAATGACCTGATCGAGATAAGCCTGTCTCAGTTTTCCAAGACTTGCCCTGTTGGCTTCATTACCTGGTTCCAATATCAATTCCTTAAACTCCCGCTCAAATTCTTCTATCGGGATCTGTTCTTCATTGACCTGAGCGATAATATGTTTAGGGAGTCCCATGCCCCATTGGTCACATCCCCACAAAAAAAATAAAAGGATACTTAAAATGAGGAGGGCAGGAGGTCTCTTCATTTCTTCCCTTCTTTTGGTTTTACCTCCTTCTTCTCTTCTTCAATCCAGAGTTTCTCATTGATCAGGATCTTAGCTTTCAATTTTACTTCTTTCACATATTCAAGATAGGCATCTTGTTTCTTCTTCGTCTGGAGGAAGAAGTGAATCCTCTCTTTGACTTGATTCAGAGGCCTCAAGACACTTCCCCGCATGTCTTCCAATCGGATGATATGGAACCCATAGGGCGACCTGACGACTTCGCTGATCCCCCCCCTCTTTCTAAGAGAAAAAGCTGCTTCTTCAAACTGAGCAAAGGGAGGTGCCAACTGCCCCCGGCGAATATACCCGAGATTTCCCCCATCTTCCTTGAAATGATCAATATTGTAAGTAGATGCTATTTTCTCAAAATTTTCACCCTGCGAGAGTTTCCCAATGACCTCCCTTAGGGCGGGCTCCGTATTGACAACAATGTGACGAATCTTTACCTCTTGTGGTTCTGTAAAGAGCGATTGGTTCTCTTTATAGTAACGTTGAATCTCCTCTTCTGAGACTTCACCTCTTCCCCTCATGACTTCTTCGAGAAGAGCATCAATGAGGATGGCCCTTTTTGCATCCTCAATTTTGGCCAGTATTTCTTTATTCTTATCCAGATCTTTCTTCTTTGCCTCCTGATAGAGTACCTCTTGAAAGATCACATAATTTTCAAGAAAATCTCTCTTCCCTTTTTCACTCAACAACTTCATCTTCCCTTCCAAGGGTTGCTTTTCCAACATCTGCTGGAATTCCACCAGAGAAATAGCAACATCGTTGATCCTGACGAGTTCTTTCTCACTCAACCCTTTCTCTCCGGGTTTCTGACAACCCAAAAATAAGAAAGGAAGGAGAAGCCATATCCCAAAGAACATCAATCTTTTCATCATCATATCCCTCATGGATTCTTCTCTGAATTCATCGCATCCCCCTTTTGTCAAAAGGGGCACGATAAAATCTACCATATCAAGTCAATGCTTGCAATAGCTTTTTTGCCGCTTCGAAGGGGTCATGCCTTACAGCAGGCCATCCTTCAATCACCAATTTAGAATCCGGTGTGAATCGATATTTGCCCTCTCCTTGATGTACAAACTCCACTACCCTTTGGGGAGAAACTTTGGTGCTCTCATCAAACGTGAGTACAAATTGGGAAGGAGTCTCCTCAAACTTTTTAATCGACAATCTCGTCAGGAGGATTTTCACTTTGATCACCTCCAGAAGATGATCTACTTCTTTAGGAATCTTCCCAAATCGGTCGATCAGTTCCTCTCGGATCATCTCCACTTCTTCATCCGAACGAGAAAGAGAAAGCCTTCGATAAAGACTCAACCGTTCTCCTGGGTCTTCCACATAGACCTCTGGAATAAAGGCGGGAAGATGGAAGTGAATCTCTGGAGTCACCTCTTCTATAACCTCCTCACCTTTTAATTCTCTGACCGCTTTCTCCATTAATTGGGTGTAAAGTTCAAGTCCCACGGCAACGATGTGTCCTGATTGAGATGGCCCGAGGAGGTTTCCCGCTCCCCGAATTTCCAAATCCTGAATCGCAAGTTTGAATCCGGATCCCAGCTCACTCAATTCCTGAATCGCTCGAAGCCTTCCCATGGCATCCCTTGAAAGGGTGAGGTCTTTGGGAATGATGAGATAAGCATAAGCTTGATGGCTCCCCCTGCCCACTCGACCACGGATCTGATAGAGGTCTGCCAGACCAAAACGCTCTGCATGATTGATCAAAATGGTGTTGGCGGTTGGGATGTCCAATCCAGATTCGATGATACTGGTACAGACGAGAAGATTCACTTCCTTCCTGACGAATTGGAGCATCACCTTCTCCAATTCCTTTTCTCTCATCTGACCATGGGCAATGGCCAGGGAGGCCTCTGGGATCAACTGCTTCAAATGGTTAGCGATTGCATGAATGTTTTGAACGCGATGGTGGACAAAGAAGACTTGCCCCCCTCGTTCGAACTCTCTCTCGATGGCTTCTCGGATGATTCCATCATCATAACGGATGACGAAAGTCCGAATTGACAGACGATTCTCGGGAGGAGTCTGGATGAGGCTGAGATCCCGCATTCCAGAGACAGCCATCTGAAGTGTTCTCGGGATAGGGGTGGCCGTGAGAGTGATCACGTCTACTAATTTCCTCATCTGCTTTAATTTCTCTTTATGTTTGACGCCGAACCGATGCTCCTCATCAATCACCACCAATCCCAGGTCTCGGAAGGACACATCTTTCTGCAGCAGTCGGTGGGTGCCGATCACAATATCCACCTTCCCCTCCCTCAGTCGTTGGAGGATTTCCTTCTGCTCTCGTTGATTTTTAAACCGGCTCAATGCCTCAATCACCACCGGATAAAATTTGAATCGATCACAGAAGGTCTGGTGATGCTGTTGGGCAAGAACCGTAGTAGGGACTAAAATGGCGACCTGTTTTCCATTCATGACAGACCGATAGGCAGCCCGGATGGCCACCTCTGTTTTACCATATCCAACATCTCCACAGATCAGGCGATCCATGGGTTTGGGATTGCTCATGTCCTTCATCACCCCATCAATCGCTTGAATCTGATCCGGGGTTTCTTCATATTCAAAAGTGGCTTCGAACTCTTTATAGAACTGATCTAAAGGGGGAAATTGGAAACCCTCAAAAACCTGTCTGGTCGCATAGAGTTCGAGGAGTTCTTTCACCATCTCCGAAACAGCAGCCTTCGCCCTCTTCTTCGCCCTCTGCCATGAATGACTACCCAGTTTATCTAATTTGGGCGGTTTTCCATCCCCTCCGATATAGCGTTGAATTAAATTAAGCCGGTCTACGGGAAGATAGAGTTTATCTCCATCTTCATATTCTAAGAGAAGGTAATCGTTCGAGACCCCCCAGATCTTCAAATGCTTCAGTCCTCTATAATGACCTATTCCGTAGTCGATATGGACGATGAAATCATCTTCTCGAAGTTCACGGTAGGACGAGAGGGTTGACCTTCCTCTCTGCCATGAAGCAGAGGTGATAGAAGTCCGAACCTTTCCTTCGGGAAGCCTCCTTCTCTCCCCAAAGATTTCCTCCTCGGTCAGAAGCACCCACCCTTCCTTAGGATTTCGAAACCCTGTAGAGAGGGAGCCAACGAGAAGGACAAGATCTTCATGGGATTGATCTGGGAATTGATCAATGGCCTCCCTGAACCTTTTCACTTTTTCCAGTCGTGGCTCCACTCCATACTGGGAGAGAAGATCCTTCAATCGCTCAGCCTGACCCGGAGTATGGGAAACGATGAAGACTCTCTCTCCTTTTTCTTGCCAATCATGAAGGTTCTTCAGGAGGATCGAAAAAGGAGAAGTCTCCGAAGAGCCGGCTTTTACAGAGAGAATGGTTTTCATTTCCCTCTGCAGAGACTCATTGGTCTCCATCTCAAAAGAAAAAATTTGCTGACACGAGGAGGGAGCAAGGGGGCCTCCTTGGAGATAGTCCGTTTGAAATCTTTCAAAAAAATGCGAAACCTCTTCATTAAGAAGATAAGTGATCTCTGGCGAAGGCACTGCTCTCTTTTTTAACAAGGCCCTTTCATAATGTTCTTGAATCAGACGGGAAAAAGCCTCGGCCTCTTTCTCCACCTCATCGCCTTCTTCAATAAAGATGATTTCATTCCCCTTCAGATAATCCAGAAGAGTCTTAAGAGGCTGAACAGAAGAATCTTTCGAAATATCCCTTGCTGGGAGAAGGATGGCATTGCTCATCATCCCCTGCGGAAGAGAACGCTGACTATCTATCTCGAATCGGCGGATGGACTCTAATCGGTCTCCATCAAATTCCAATCGAAGGGGCTCTTCATATAATGGAGCATAAATGTCGATGATCCCTCCCCGAACACTGAAATCCCCCCTCTCCTCAATAATCCTTGCTGAAGTATATCCTCCTTCATGAAGGAAATCGATCAATCGGTCACGATCTACCTCTTCCCCTACAGAAAGGGAAAAAACAGACTCTTTTAAATCGTTTGGAGCCAGAACCTTTTGCATTAAAGCCTTAATGGAAGAGACGATCACTACCTCCTCCCCTTTGAGTAGGGAAAAAAGGACTCTCACTCTTTCCCTGATGATTTCGGGATGAGGGGGAATTTCATCATAAGGAAGGGTCTCCCATTGAGGGAAGAGAAAAGATGGAGCTCCCGTATCCTTCATGAAAAAACGGAGGTCTTCGAGAAGTGTCTCGGCATTCTTCAGGTGAGGAACGATAACTAATAAGGGCCCTCTCACTTTTTCTCTCCAATGAGATAAGAAATAGGCTTTGGAAGAACCTGTAAGACCGGTCAATCCAATACGTTTCCACTTCCTCCATGGCTCAGAGTCGAACCAGGAATCAATGGAATAGGATTTTTCTTTTATCGAATATGCCATATCTATTTAATCTTCAATTCCCCTTTATTCCTTTCCTCTTTTTGATCGGTAGAACCTAATACACTTTAAGGAGAGGGGATAGGCAATCAAACTGAGGAGGGTACAGAGTATGAGCGATCCGATACCGAAAGAGAGGAGAAGACCCCATTGGGAAGCGATACGACTCCAAAAGTCCGAACCCATAAATCCTTTATCCACTCCTATTTGAAAAATCTCTTTGAGTGTTGCCCAGTCAACCCAAAATCCCGTCACCCACATCCCTACCCATGTGGCAATCATGTAATAGGGAACGAGCCACCAAGGGGTGTTTGACCAGATCCCCAAAAGAATCGCCACACGATTCAACCTGAATAAAAAAGCAATCGCCAAACCAACAATTGTGTGTAAAACTAAAAATGGCGAAAAACCCAAGAAGATGCCAATGGCATAGGCCAGAGCCGTCCTTTCAGGGGTGTCTTCGATATGGAGGAGTTTTTTGATCAGATCTTTAAGACGATGTATCATAACAAAAAAACCCCTCTAAACTCCCCTTGCCAAAGGGAGGAAGAATTTTTCCCCCTTTTCTAAAGGGGGATGAAGGGGGATTATAATTTTCATCGAAATAGGTTATTTGAAAACAAGACATTCCTTTATCAAAAAACAGAGTTTGCATTGTGGGTTTTGCGCCTTACAAGTTTCTCTTCCAAATCGTATAAGGTTGAGATGCAGTGACAACGACTTCCCCTTTGGGACGAGAGGATTCATCCAAGGATGGGCTTTCTCCGCACTCATCCATTCTGGAATAATGCAGAGACGTTTTCCGATTCGGAGGATATGAG
>Ga0256868_10001064_pt1 | contig 15399 bp, 13 predicted proteins | sample RVTome_13_FD_187341 | JGI IMG/M metagenome (GOLD analysis project Ga0256868, IMG submission 187341) | Soil microbial communities from uranium-contaminated site in the Upper Colorado River Basin, Wyoming, United States - RVT92D227 HiSeq ... | reverse complement strand
GCATTATAGAAATGTTAGTATTATCGGTAACGATATTTGGTTAGAAAATACTGTAGAATTATAGTTAAAAGATAGATAAGATTAAGAAATTTATATTTTTAAAAAATTTCTTAATATAGCAAATAATTTAGGGTAATTATGTAAAAACCTGTACAACAAAGAGTTGATCACAATTACCTTACTTCTTGGTATTGTAATCTCAAGAGTTTCACTAGTGCTTTCTTCGCCAAAAATATCTCTAACTTTTGCAGATATTATGTATTTTCCCCCTTTCTCCCATGAATGACTAAGGTTTATTTCCTCACTTGATGATATGGACCAATCCACTCCTCGATATCTCCGTCACCCCATTTTATATAATATTCAATGTTGTCCGCATCAGGATCGGTTGCATTAAATACATAATAATAAACTATTCCTGGATCTCCGTTTGTTGTCCCTTCAATACTTGGTTTGTTTGGTTTCTGGTTAAATCTATCGAGTTGCACGTCAAGAACCAACGCACTTGTTTGAGTCACTGTTACCTCATGAGTCTGATTAACGTAATTTTCACAAGAAAATTCAATTAAATAAGTTCCTGCTGGTAAAAATAAATGATACCTACCGAATCTATGTTCAGTGAAAAAATATTCTCCATTTGGGAAAGTAATTCCATTTAATTTAATTTCAGCAACAAGAGGCTCTTGTGTTAGTGAATCTATTACATGACCGCTAACCGAAATTGGTCGTTGAAGCATCCACAAAGCACCGGGCCATAACAATTCTGCCTCTAACATAGCACTTGAGTAGCTTGGTTGAAAATCGCTATGGGTTTCTATAAGATTTGCATAAGAACCGTTGTAGGCTAAATGCCATTGGAAATTCTCTCCATCAGCACTTGGATCACGAATTGCCCCTCCATATCCTGAGGCAACCGATAATAGCACTGCTTCAGATTGAAAAAAACTTTGGAAAGGATGAGATAAAGATAGATACCCATACAAAACCTCTCTACCATAAGAATGGTAATCAAGGACCTTTGCAAAATGTCTATCATTACCTAAAACCATCATCGTTTTGGTTTCTGCTTCAGAAGCAGGAGAGGGACCCTTGTAGGTTTCTGATGTTGGATCTGTACTTCCAGAGCCGGGTGAATACCATCCAAAAGGGTAATTTCGATTTAAATCTACGCCAATTCCAGGTGAATAGGGATGACGATTTTTACGCCACATATTATTAAAATTAAAAACATATTCATAACCATCGACATTCCAAACAGGCGATATCCAAATTTCGTATCCATCAACCACTGCAGTAATTTCAGGATCAACACCATAATACGCTGTAAGCTGCATCATTGAGTAAAGGGCTATTACAGGTGTAACAATCTCACGAGCATGATGACAACTGACCATTAAAAAATTTGGTTCATCCTCATCAACCAACACATTATCAGAAATTTTCATGGCATAGATGTGACGATTTTCATAAGTAGGTTCAAGATTATAAAACTCAGTTAAATCATAAACTTTACAGATAGATGAGTAAGAGTTTTCTAATTCATTCATTTCATTGATAATATCTGCTAAATTAAAATAACCTGGCGGGACGGCACTAGAAACAATTTCATTTTTTTCTTTTAGAATTTCAATCTGATTTAAAGGATTACTATTACTTTGAGCTTCTACTGATAAACTTGTTACTAAAAAAATTAAACATACAAATACGCTAAAACTTTTTTTATTCATGAATTACCCCCTAACCAATTATCATATAACAGCTGTAAGTATTTAAAATTAACATCTGTTAATTTAATAAAATGTATAAACTAATTAACCTTTTTGTACAGGTGAACGCCAATCAATGCCAATAGTTCTAATACCTATTTTTGGAATCAAAGGTGCTCTTCGTTTATGCTGACTTTTGACTCTCAAATCATGGATACGCTGAATATCTGAAGTTTTTACCCCAGTTATCTTCGCAATATCATCAAAATTCATCTTTTGTTCTAATCCTGCTAGTATGAGGTCTAGATGTTTATAACTCATTTTTAACTCTTTTTCATCAGTTTGTCCTTTCCACAAGCCAGCGGTCGGAGGTTTTAAGATTATCTCTTTAGGAATTTTTAGAAATCTAGCAAGCTCCCAAACTTGTGTTTTATAAAGATCGCCAATGGGTTGAATATCCGCACCTCCATCACCATATTTAGTAAAATAACCAACTAGTTGTTCAGATTTATTAGAAGTTCCACAAACAAGACTTTTGTTCATATTAGCGTATTCAAAAAGAAGTACCATTCTACTTCTTGCTTTTATATTTGCTAGTGCAAATTTATCAGGTTTCACAATGCAATGCTTACTGACTTCATCTACTAGATTTGTTATTTCTTTTTTTTTACAAAATAAATCAAGTTTTTTAATTATAAGGTCTAAATGTTTAAAATCCAGTTTGGATGTTGTATCATTTGGTAGGAAAACACATCTAGTATTTTTTTTACCTAAAACGTCCTTACACAATTTAGCAACTACTGCTGAGTCAACTCCACCAGATAGACCTATTATTACACCTTTACTACCTGAGTTCTCAACATATGTTTTAATAAAATCCTTTATAATGGTTGATACTTCTTTTGGGTCTATAGATAAGTCAATACTCAGATTATCACCATCTTATTTGACTTTATTTTTAAGTTTTTTATATATAGATTCTCCATGTGAATCTAAAGCCACAACAAGTGGACCGAACTCTTTTACTTTAAATATCCAGACCGCTTCAGGCATACCAAAATCTTCAAGCCAGTATACACCAAGTACATCTTCTATTTTATCTGCCGCAAGTGTTCCTGCACCTCCAGTATACGAAGTATATATCGCATTATATTTTTTTAAGGCTTTTTCAGTTCTCTCACCCATTCCACCTTTGCCAATTATAATATTTATACCAAACTTTTCTATGAATTTATCCTCAAAAATGTCCATTCGACTACTTGTTGTAGGACCAGCTGAAATTGCTGACCATTTTCCTTTTTCTTTTTTCATAAGAGGACCGCAATGAAATAATGCCATTTCAGATGGGGCAAAGGGAATTTTATCTTTTTCAAGCATAATTTGATGTGCCTCATCTCGAGCAGTAAAGATTTTACCTGTAATATAAATAACATCACCGACATGTAATTTTTTTATATCATCTCTACCTACGGGTAATTTAAGATGGTATTCCATTTATTTCACCTCCCAACTACAATCATCATGAATTACCATGTGCGCTCTTCTATCTGCCCAACACTGAACAGATATTCCAACAGGAAGACTTGCTGGATGTCTATGAGCTTTCTCTATATGAACATCTAAGACTGTGGTTTTACCACCAAGACCCATAGGACCAATTCCACTGTCGTTAATACGTTTTATTAGTTCTGCTTCAATTTTAGCAATCGTTTTATCCTTATGACGAACACCAACTGGTCTTAGCAAAGATATCTTACCCAACTTCAATGCCAAATCAGCTCCTCCACCGATTCCAACACCTACAACAGTTGGTGGACAAGGATTTCCACCTGCCTTTATCATCTCTTCAACAACAAAATTTTTAACACCTTCAATACCAACACCTGGTTTAAGCATACCAAGTTTACTCATATTTTCACTACCACCACCCTTTGGTAAAACTGTTATATATACCTCGCTTCCTTCACAAAAATTCCAAGTTATATATGGTATATGATCTCCTATATTATCTTCATGATTTTTTCCTGTAAAAGGATCTACCGTGTTTGGGCGCAACGGAATCTCAATAGTAGCTTTTTTTACACTATTTAAAATTAAATCCTCCAATCTTTGAATATATGGAAAATCAACACCGATAACCACAAAAAAAGTTTGAATACCTGTATCCTGACACATAGGACGTCTAGTTTTTTTTGCAATATCTACGTTTTTAAGAATGGCTTCTATTTGGGTTTTTGCAACTCCCTTTTCAATTTTATAAGCACTCTTTAAGGCTCTAATCACATCTATAGGAAGTTCACACTCTGCTTTTCTAATTAATTCTACTATGCCCTGTTCAATATTTTTAGAATCCATAATATATCTCTTTTCATTAAAATCATAGTTAAAATATTATTGTATTTAATTCTGGAAGTAAAACAATTAAGCATTATATAACGGTTATCAACAAAAAGAATGTTTATTTCTAAAAAAATTGTTTTTGAAAAAAATCTATTATAAACAAAATTAAACAGATGCTCTTAAAAAAATGGAAAAATAGAAAAAAATAGTTCTTTACCTAGCTTTAGAGATTTCTTCAACTGTTTCTGGATTTGCAAGTGTCGAAATATCACCAACTTCCTGTCCAAGGGCTCTTGCTCGGATAACTCGCCTCATAATTTTTCCACTTCTTGTCTTTGGTACATCGGAGACAAACCAGATTTCATCAGGTTTAGCAATTTTCCCCAGCTCTTTTGAAACATGATCCTGTAACATTTTTCGCAACTCATTTGTTGGGTCGGTTCCCTTCTTTAATACCACATACGCAGTGATCGATTCTCCCTTAAGTTCGTGTGGTTTTCCAATTACCGCAGCTTCGACAACTAGCGGATGACTCACCAACGCTGATTCAACTTCTGAGTTACCAATTCGATGGCCTGATATTTTTAGTACATCATCAGCTCGTCCTTGTACCCAAAAGTAGCCATCACTATCCTTCCTAGATACATCACCGGCAAGGTAAATATCTTTAAATTTACTCCAATATGTAGACTGATAACGATCAGGATTTTTATAAATACCACGTAACATCCCTGGCCATGGATGTGTGAGAACTAAATTTCCACCTGCATTTTCAACTATGTTACCTTCTTCATCAAATACCTCAGCTGATAAACCTGGTAGTGGTCTTGTCGCAGAACCTGGTTTTAATGGAGTTATTGGTAGTGGTGAAATAACAAAATGACCAGTTTCTGTCTGCCACCAAGTATCCATAATTTGACAACGCTCACCACCAATGTGCTTATAATACCATATCCAAGCCTCAGGGTTTATTGGCTCTCCAACAGACCCTAATAAACGAAGAGAGCTTATGTCATGTTTCTTTGGCCATTCTTCGCCAAAGCGCATAAATAATCTAATACTTGTAGGTGAAGTGTAAAGAATATTTACTTGATATTTCTCAATAATCTCCCACCAACGATCAGGTTGCGGCCAATCTGGAGCACCTTCATATATAATTGAAGTTGCACCGAGAATCAATGGTGCATATACAATATATGAATGACCCGTGATCCATCCTATATCTGCAGCACACCACCATATATCTTCATCTTTTATATCAAACACCCATTTCATGGTATATGACGTACCAAGAGAATAACCACCATGAGCATGAATAATACCCTTCGGTTTACCAGTCGTACCTGAGGTATATAAGAAAAATAACGGATCATTTGCATCAAGTTTCTCTGTCTCACAATCTTTTGGCATATCCTTTGTAATCTTATGCCACCAGATATCTCTGCCCTCAGTCCATGGAACAGTATCACCAGTACGTTTAAACACGATTACATGTTTTACACTTGGAGCCTCTTCTAATGATACATCCGTTTGTTGTTTCAGATAAACCTTTTTTCCACGTCGCCAAAAAGCATCACAGGTAATAACTACCTTTGCCTCACAATCATTTACTCGATCGCGGAATGCTAATGCGCTAAAACCAGAGAAGACAACAGAATGAATCGCACCAATCTTTGCGCATGCGAGCATCGCAATCGGTAGCTCGGGTATCATGGGCATATATATACCAATTCGATCACCCTTCTTAACACCAAGTTTCTTCAGGGCGTTGGCAAGCCTGTTTATTTCAATACCAAGATCATTATAGGTCAATTTTTGTACATCACCAGGTTCTCCCTCGAAAATAAAGGCAACTTTGTTCTTCCGCCAACTCTTAATATGTTTATCAATGGCATCATTAACAATATTATATTTAGCACCAATAAACCATTTCACCCATGGTGGGTTCCACTCAACAACCTTATTATATGGTTTATACCACTGAATAAGATCCTTAGAAATCTCCTCCCAGAACCATTTCCAATCCTCAGCTTTTTTATAAAGCTCATCAATAGTTTTTATTTTATGCTCTTCCATCCATCTATAAACATTTGTATTTTTTACAAAATCTTCTTTTGGTTTGAATACACGTTTTTCATCAAGTAAAACTGAAATATTTCCCTTCTGCATATTTTTACCTCTTTAACTTATTATTTTTAGTATTTATAAATGATAATCTATTTAATGCTATATGAATTATTTATTCCAAATCTCCTGGAAATGCCCCGGTTAGTAATGCATATTCTTCAAAATCCTCAACCCAGTCAAATTCTCTATCAATCTCTGTTTCTGGTATTTTCTTGGATCGTTCAGCTAAATATTTTTTCTGTTCTTCTATTATCTTTTCAAGGGGAGCAAAACGCTTTGCTTTTACAACTGGATAAAACATCACTGAATCTGCCCCTTCAAGACTCCGGATTTTTTCACGCACAAATTTATTAATGGTTTGTAAAGAATCAGAAGCAATATTCATTACAATGTCTTCGTCCCCAAGTGAGTAGGATATATATATTGGGAATAGATTGAAAGGATAATTATAGTCTATCAAATAATTATAAATTAATTTGTAATATTTTGGATGAGTATAAATTCTGATAATGTATCTTTGAATATTTGCAGGTCTCTTTTTTGGGATCTGGAAAAATACCGGTTTCATAAGGGAAATGGTTTCACTGTGATGACATTCGTCACATTTAGAGATATTATCTATTAAAAAATGTGCGATATTATCCGGGTCTTTTACATCAAATATAACCCCAACACTCATCATGCCCTCTGCCTGCGTGGCATATAATGGGGTAATGAACTTCGTTGACTCTTTTTGAATTTCGTTTTCAACAAAATTCCATATCTTACTTAAATCAGATTTTGGAAACAATCTCACAATTGCCATCATAAATTTTTCCTCCGTTTATTTTTCTGGGGTTGTCTGAATATATTTATGGTTTAATAATCTTTTTACAAACCAGATACAAACAAACTTTTAAAAAAAATTTGAGATTAAATTTATTAAAGCATATATTACATAAAAAGTTAGGATAAATCCAAATAATTTAAGTATCAATTTCATATTAGGGTTAAAGTATTATTATAAAAAATTATAATATTCGTTTAAGGGGAGGTTTTGTTTACATGGGAAAAAATATAACTCAAAAAATTTTAGAAAAGCATATAATAGAAGGTAATTGGGAACCAAGTAAAGAAATTGCTATTAAGATAGACCAAACTTTAACCCAAGACGCAACTGGTACTATGGCATATCTTCAATTTGAAGCCATGGGTGTTCCAAAGGTAAAAACAGAATTGTCAGTTAGTTATGTAGATCATAACACAGTTCAAGTTGGTTTTGAAAATGCTGACGATCATAAATATTTACAGACAGTAGCTGCAAAATATGGTATAATTTATTCACGAGCGGGTAATGGAATTTGCCATCAGGTACACCTTGAGAGATTTGGAAAACCAGGAAAAACCCTTCTAGGCTCTGATTCCCACACTCCAACAGGTGGGGGGGTAGGAATGATTGCTATAGGTGCTGGGGGACTTGATGTTGCTGTAGCAATGGCAGGCGGACCATTTTATTTAACCTGTCCAAAAGTAATCAAAATAGAACTTAAAGGAAAACTTCGACCATGGGTTGCTGCAAAAGATGTTATACTAAAAGTGCTTGAAATTTTTACAACAAAAGGTAATGTTGGTTGTGTCTTTGAATATGGTGGAGAAGGGGTAAAAACCCTTTCTGTTCCAGATAGAGCAACTATAACAAACATGGGCGCAGAGTGTGGAGTAACAACCTCTATTTTTCCAAGTGATGAAATTACTAAAGGATTTTTAAAAGCTCAAGGGAGAGAAAAAGATTGGACTGAACTTAAAGCAGATGAGGATGCAAAATACGATAAAGTTGTAGAAATAAATCTAAGTGAACTAGAGCCACTTGCAGCAACACCTCACAGTCCAGGTAACATAAAAAAAGTAAAAGACCTTGAGGGCATTGAAGTTGACCAGGTTTGTCTAGGAAGTTGTACAAACTCATCTTATACTGATTTAATGACAGTTGCACAAATATTGAAAAATAAAAAGACGCACCCTGATGTTAGTTTTGTTGTCGCACCAGGCTCTAAACAGGTTTTAGAAAATATTACAAAAGACGGAGGGCTTGCGAATCTGCTTTCAGCTGGTGCAAGAATAGCTGAATCTGCTTGTGGTTTTTGTATAGGAAATAGCCAATCACCAAAAACAAGCGCTGTTTCATTAAGAACTAGTAACCGTAATTTTGAGAGCCGCTCAGGGACAAAAAATGCACAAGTTTATCTTATAAGCCCTGAAACTGCGGCTGCGGCTGTAATTACCGGTAAAATAACTGATCCAAGAAGTTTGGAAAAAATGGGCATAAAATATCCATTAATAGATATGCCAAAGAAATTCTATATTGATGATTCAATGTTTATACACCCACCTATTCAACCTGAAAACATTAAAATAATCCGGGGACCAAATATAGGAGAGCCACCTGTAAATAAACAACTACCAGAAACAATCACTGGCGAAGTAGCAATCAAAGTTGGGGATTTGATAACAACAGATCACATTATTCCTGCAGGAGCAAGGATGAAGTATAGATCTAATGTACCTAAATATTCAGAATTTTTATTTGAAAACGTGGATAACAAATTCTACGAAAGAGCTAAAAAAATAAAGGATTCGGGGCAAAATAATATCATTATTGCAGGTCTAAGTTACGGTCAGGGTTCATCTCGTGAACACGCAGCACTATGCCCAATGTATATGAGTGTTAAAACTGTTCTTGCAAAAAGTATGGAGAGAATACATAAGGCAAATCTAATAAATTTTGGAATCTTGCCACTTACTTTTGTAAATCAGACTGATTATAATATTATAGATCAAGGTGATAAATTAGAAATACCAAATATAAGAAAAGCCTTCTTGGGAACTGGAAACAAGTTAAAGGTTATAGATAAAACTAAAAATAAGGAATTTGAAGTAATCTTTGATTTATCAGAAAGGGATAAAAAAATTGTTCTGGCTGGGGGAACACTCAATTTTATGGGGCAAAAAGGAAAATAAACGGAGGCAAAAAAAAGATGAAAAAACCACAGGATAAAATTAAGGTTAAAAACACAATTGTTGAAATTGATGGAGATGAAATGACGAGGATCATGTGGAAGATGGCAAAAGAAAAACTCCTTCTACCATATCTTGACATGAAACTAGAATACTATGATTTGGGTCTTAAAAAAAGGGATGAAACTGATGATAAAATAACAGTTGAAGCGGCTAATGCTATTAAAAAACATGGTGTTGGTGTAAAATGTGCAACAATTACCCCGAATAAAGCAAGAGTCCAAGAATATCACCTTAAACAAGAATGGAAAAGCCCAAATGGAACTATAAGAGCAATTTTAGATGGAACTGTATTTCGCGGTCCAATTCTGACAAAAAACATTCCACCAGCAGTTCGAAACTGGAAAAAACCAATACATATAGGAAGACATGCATACGGTGATGTTTATAAAAATCAAGAGATACTTGTACCAGGTCCAGGAAAGGGAGAACTTGTATACACCCCAGCTACAGGTGGAGATCCAATTCGATTAACAATTCAGGAATTTAAAGGACCAGGCATCTTACAAGGTATTCACAATACAGATAAATCTATAATTTCCTTTGCAAAAGCTTGTTTTACTTATGCATTTGACCAGAAAATAGATCTATGGTTTGCTACAAAGGATACAATATCAAAAACATATGATGCAAGATTCAGAAATATTTTTCATGAAGAATTTGAGAAAAACTGGAAAGAAAAATATGAAAAAGCTAGTATTATTTACTTTTTCACCCTTATTGATGATGCTGTTGCTCGTGTGATGAAATCTGAAGGTGGATTTTTATGGGCTTGCAAGAACTATGATGGAGATGTTTTATCAGACATGCTTGGATCAGCCTATGGAAGTCTTGCGATGATGACGTCGGTACTTGTTTCACCAGAGGGATGCTTTGAATATGAAGCAGCTCATGGCACCGTACAAAAACATTATTACAAATATCTAAAAGGTGAAAAAACCTCATCAAATCCAATGGCCCTTATATTTGCTTGGACAGGCTGTTTAAAGAAAAGGGGAGAACTTGATAAAACACCCGAAGTAGTTGAATTTGCTAAAAAACTTGAGGATTCTGCAATTGAAACGGTTGAAAGTGGAATAATGACTGGGGATCTTATGAAAGTTGCACAACCTGACCCTAAGAATAAACAAGTATATACTGAAGAATTTATTGATGAAATTGCAAATAGATTGAATAAAAAAATGTAGATGTGAGGATGTGTAAATATGGCACAAAAAGCAATAAGAGAAGCAGATGGTAAGCGAATGATAGCTAATCTACTTAAATTGTACACAAACGAAAAATACTCTATAGAAGATAAATTTGTAACAGTTGGACCTGAGACAAATTTAAAACAGCTACCTTCAAAGTATAAATGGATAACAAATGAAAAACTCGTAGTAAAACCTGATCAACTGATTAAAAGAAGAGGAAAAAGCAAACTTCTTCTTTTAAATGCAAATTGGAAGGATGCAGAGAAATGGATAGAAGAGAGGATGAATAAACCAATTACTATTGGTAATGTTACTGGTATACTTAACCATTTTATCATAGAACCTTTCATTCCACATAAAGAAACCGATGAATACTATATAGCAATAGTGTCAGAAAGAGCTGGGGACCAGATACTATTTCACCATGAAGGTGGTATTAACGTTGGAGATGTAGATACAAAAGCAGTAAGATTGTTTGTTCCAATCGGTAACCAACCAAGTGCTGAAGAAATTGAGAAAAATCTTTTAGGTAAAGTTCCTAAAGAAAGAAAAACCTCAATAGCAGGGTTCATAGAAGGAATGTTTAAATTCTATGCAGATTTAAACTATGCATATTTAGAGGTAAATCCTTTTGTTGTAGTTAATAATAATATCTATCCACTTGATTTAGCTGCAAAACTGGATGATACAGCTGAATTTGAAAGTGGAAAAAAATGGGGAGACCTTACTTTTCCTTCACCTTTTGGTAGAACTCTTACAAAAGAAGAGGCATATATTAAAGAGTTGGATTCAAAAACTGGTGCATCGCTAAAACTCACTGTTTTAAATCCGGATGGAAGGGTTTGGACTATGGTAGCAGGAGGGGGAGCGTCAGTAATTTATGCTGATACAATCACAGATTTAGGTTTTATAAGCGAAATGGCTAATTATGGTGAATACTCAGGGGACCCTAATGAAGAATTTACTTACCTTTATGCAAAAACAGTTCTTGATCTTATGACTAGAAAAAAGAATCCTGAGGGAAAATTCCTTTTAATTGGTGGTGGTATTGCAAATTTTACTGATGTTGCAAACACCTTCAAAGGTATAATTAGAGCTTTAAAAGAATATAAAGATAAACTACGAGAAAACAAAGTAAAAATCTATGTAAGACGTGGGGGACCAAATTACAAAGAAGGTCTTCGTATTATGAGGGAGCTTGGTAATGAGCTGGGTGTTCCTATTGAGGTTTACGGTCCTGAAACACATATGACTAAGATTGTTTCTAAGGCTCTTTTGGAGGGAAAATAGATGATGAAAAAAACTGAATCTAGCAAAAAAGATTATCTTTTATTTAGCAAGGACACACAATCTTTTATTTATAATTTGCAGGTAAATGCAGTTCAAAGAATGCTTGATTTTGATTATACAGCAGGAAGAAAAACTCCTTCTGTTGCAGCAATAATTAATCCTACAGGTTCTGATGGTTTTCAGAAATTTTTCTTTGGCCCAAAAGAAATTTTGGTACCAATATACAAGTCACTAAAAAAAGCAGCAGATAAGCATCCAAATGTCGATGTTATGATTAATTTTGCATCATTTAGATCAGCGTATCCCTCGACTGAAGAAGCCTTTTCTATACCTCAACTAAGAACTATTGTCATTATAGCTGAAGGTGTACCAGAGCGAAAAATGAAATTATTAACAGTAAAAGCAAACAAGCTAAATAAAGTAATAATTGGCCCGGCGACAGTCGGAGGGATAATGGCTGGTGCCTTTAAGATAGGTAACACTGGTGGAACAATAGAAAATATAGTTGAATCAAAATTACAAAGAGCAGGTTCTGTTGGTTTTGTATCAAAATCCGGAGGGCTTAGTAATGAAGCATACAATATTATCTCTCGAAACACAGACGGGCTTTATGAAGGAATTGCAATAGGTGGAGATAAATACCCTGGTTCCACGTTAATATATCATCTTCTTAGATTTGAAAAAAATCCTGAAGTAAAGATGCTTGTTTGCCTAGGTGAAGTAGGTGGAAAAGACGAGTATGAAATAGTTGAAGCACTCAAAAACAAACAAATTACAAAACCACTAGTTATATGGGTTACAGGTACTTGCTCAAAGGCTTTCAAAACAGAGGTTCAGTTTGGACATGCTGGTGCAAAAGCAGGTTCTGATTTGGAAACAGCTGATGCAAAGAATGCCGCGTTAAAAGCAGCGGGTGCTGTTGTACCAAAATCTTTTGATGATTACGATGAAAAAATAGCTATGGTTTACAACGATTTGGTAAAAAAGAAAATAATTATACCAAAAGCAGAGCCTGTTGTACCAAAGGTTCCAATGGATTATAACGCAGCCCTTAAAGCAGGACTTGTAAGAAAACCAACAAATTTCATTAGTACTATTTCTGATGATCGTGGCGAAGAACTAATGTACGGTAAAATGACAATCAGTGATGTTTTTGAAAAAGACATTGGTATAGGTGGAGTTCTTAGTATATTATGGTTTAAAAAATTGTTACCAAGTTACGCTACTAAATTCATTGAAATGGCTATTATGGTTACAGCGGATCACGGACCTGCGGTTTCAGGTGCCCATAACACAATTGTTGCTACAAGAGCTGGTAAAGATCTAATTTCTTGCCTAGTTTCAGGTATGCTTACAATTGGACCAAGATTCGGAGGAGCAGTGGACGGAGCGGCTCAAATGTTTTCTGATGCATACGACTCAGGTAAAACACCAGCGCAGTTTGTAAATGAGATGAAGGTAAAAGGTGTTAATATCCAGGGTATTGGTCACAGGATAAAATCGATACATAATCCGGATATGAGAGTCGAAATTATTTCCAAATATGCAAAGAAGTATTTTAAAGCAACACCACTACTTGATTATGCACGAGAAGTAGAGAAAATAACTACCTCAAAAAGAGATAATTTAATCCTAAACGTTGATGGTTGCATCGGTATATGTTTTGCGGATCTACTAAGAAACGAAATGCCTAAACAAGAAGCAGATGACTACATAAAAATGGGTGCCTTAAATGGGTTATTTGTTCTTGGCAGAAGTATCGGTTTAATAGGACATTACCTGGATCAGAAACGTTTAAAACAAGGGCTATACAGACACCCATGGGACGATATAGCATATATGTTGGATAAATAAAATAATTTAAAAACAACATACTTGATTAAAGACATTGTGCCATATGAGTAAATTCGAAGATTCAATAAAGAAACATAAAGATGGTACACTTCTTGATATTTTTGTTACACCGAAAGCAAAAAGCGTTATCTTTCCAGCAGGTTATAATCCGTGGCGAAAGAGAATAGAGATAAAAGTTTCTTCAGAAGCAAAAGACAATAAAGCAAACATGGATGTTATAAAAACTATCGCGGAATACTTTTCTAAACCAACAAAAGATGTCATGATAGTTTCAGGTCAAAAAAATAAAGAAAAAACATTGTTTATAAAAGATATTTTGGTTGATGAAGCTATCAAAAAACTCAGGAAGTCTTTTTAGATGGATTATAAAAAAGCACTAGAGAATTTAGATGAATTACTTATCGAGTTAAAAGAAGAAAATAAAGTAATACCTATAATAGTTGAAGGAGACAAAGATATAGAGGCACTAAGAAAACTTGGTATTGAAGGAAAAATCATCGGAGTAAACAAAGGAGTAAATCTATCTACTTTTTGTGACAGGATATCTCATGAGTACAGTAATGTAATTATTCTTACTGATTGGGACAGACGTGGTGGACATATTTGTCATACCATAAAAAAAAATCTACAGGGTCGAGTTAACTGTAACATAAAATATAGGGAATTATTTGCTAAAAATACAACAATCCGCACAGTGGAAGGATTACCCTCTTGGATCGAAACAATTAATAAAAAAATAGATAAAAATTGTGTGAGTGGGTAAGCAACCCACAATTTGAGAAGTCCGGTGAGGATATCTCACAAAAGAGCATTGCTTAACCGCTCAACAAGTATATATTATCTTATTTAGATATAAAAATTTTGCCTTAAAACGTTTAGGCAATTGTCGTAAAATAGGTGACTGGATTTTGACAAAAAGGCTTATTTTAAGCAAAATAGCTTCTATAGATGATAATTTTGACTATAAACAAATAAAAAAAATCTTTAAAATTTAAATTTTATTTAAAATCAAAATAAAATTTTATGTAATATAATTTTCAATACTGGATCTATCAAATCCTTTTACTAGTTTGATTTCTGGTGAATCTTGGGTAGGAAACCAGCCTTGGGCTGGGTAAATAAGATTTGGAAGAAACTTGTTTATATCTGCTGATAATACGGTTGCTATATGTTTTTCTCCAAAATATTTCTTAGTTATCTCATATGTTTTTTCTTCAGCAACTACTTCATCAAGAAATCCTAGAGAATGTATATATTCGTGCAACAAAACATGAAAACCATATGGTTCAAGTAGCTTTGGATTGGTTTCTATTATTCTACGAATAGGAGTTGTATTTAATATTATAATATTAGAGGCAACCTGATAATAAGCACCAATAAAACCGTTTTGAGATGCACCAAGCTCTTGCAGACCTAGCATAAGTCCTGCTCTGGAACGTCCTTCGTTTCTTCTAACTGCATCTTTTACTAGCTCAAAAGTATCAATAAGACTTTGCTCTATTTTGTTACTCTTTATTTTATTCATTATTAAAAAATGTAATTAACGATTGTTAATAATCTTTTCTATTAAATTCTTAAATAAACTCAAGATAATTTTTATAAACAGTATTTATTACTATTGGTTATAATGGCAATAAAACAATTAAAAATAGGACCTGATAACTTTAGTTATATTGTTTATTGTCCAGATAAAAAAGATGCACTAATTGTAGATCCGAGTTACGATGCTTCAAAAGCACTGGATTTTATAAAACAAAATAATCTGATTCTAAAATATGTTATCGTTACTCATTATCATTTTGATCACTCAAAAGATATTGTAAGTGTTAAAAAAG
>Ga0256868_10001063_pt1 | contig 15421 bp, 10 predicted proteins | sample RVTome_13_FD_187341 | JGI IMG/M metagenome (GOLD analysis project Ga0256868, IMG submission 187341) | Soil microbial communities from uranium-contaminated site in the Upper Colorado River Basin, Wyoming, United States - RVT92D227 HiSeq ... | reverse complement strand
ATCACCCCATCGATGATCGAGGTGTCCAGCACCGACGGGATAAAGCCGTCGCCGATACCCTGGATCTGATGGAGCCCCGGCTCATGGCCGAGGAGAGCGGCGCTGTTCTGCGGCTCCACCGCAATCAGTTTTATCTGGCGCTTGCGCTCCTTGAGATATTTACCCACGCCCCCCAGCGTGCCCCCGCTGCCGACCCCTGCCACAAAGAAATCCACCTTGCCATCCATCTGCTCCCATATCTCCGGGCCGGTGGTGAGGTAATGGATCTCCGGGTTCTTGGGGTTTTCAAACTGCTGGGGGACGAAGATAGAGGGATCCTTGGCAGCCAGCTCCCTGGTCTTCTTCACCGCCCCTTCGATCCCCGTCTCGGCCGAGGTGAGGATCAGCTCCCCTCCGAAGGCGCGGATGATCTTCTTGCGCTCTTCGCTCATGTTCTCCGGCATGACGATGATTACCCGGTAGCCCTTCTGCACCCCCACCAGGGTGATGCCGATACCCGTATTCCCGGACGAAGGCTCCATGATGATGCAACCCTTCTCGAGCCGCCCCTCATGCTCCGCCTCTTCAATGAGGTATTTGGCCACCCGATCCTTGACGCTCCCCCCCGGGTTGAGAAACTCCGCCTTGGCGAAGATGGCGTGCGACGTCACCTTGGTCAGCCGTACCAGGGGGGTGTTGCCTACGGCGTCGAGGATCGTATCCACCGCCTTCATAAGACCGACTCCTCATCAAGCCAACCGTGATAGATCATCTTTACCTCCCCCTCGAGTGAGACCTCCTTGATCTTCCCTGCTCCTTCATAGGAGATGGTCAGGGGCTCTCCACTGCGGGGGATGACGGTGGTGGGGGAAGAGGTTAATCCCCTCATGCCGGCGATAATGGCCGCTGCCACGGCGCCGGTGCCGCAGGCCAAGGTCTCATCCTCCACCCCTCGCTCATAGGTGCGGATCGCGACCCTGCTATCGTCTACGCTGATAAAATCCACATTCGTCCCTGCCGGTTGAAAGGCCTCGTGCTGGCGGATTCGCCGCCCCAAGCCGATGACATCGACCTTATGGATATCAGGAACAGAGATCACCGCATGGGGGACGCCGGTGTTGATGAAATCCACGCTGACCTCCTCATCTCCGATGGGCAGGAAGATCCCTAGTCTGATATCGGAGGGAGGGAGAAGGGTCAGCTTCACTACCCTACCCTTCACCTGAGCCTTGATGAGACCTGCGCCGGTCTCAAAGGTCAGGTCGGCAGGCGCCATCCCCAAGAGGTGTGCGAGCCGGGCAGCGCACCTGCCTCCATTGCCGCACATCTCTGCCTCGCTCCCATCGGCGTTGAAGAAGCGCCAGCGGAAATGGGCCTTTGCCGAATGCTCGAGGAGGATCAAGCCGTCCGCCCCGACGGCGAACCGACGGCGGCATATCCGTGGGATGGAGGGGCGCAGGGCATCCGCATGGACATTACCCTCTCGGTTGTCGATGAGGATAAAATCGTTCCCCCCGCCCGTCATCTTATAGAACTCAAATTGTTCCTTCATTATCCTTCCAAGAAAGAGGGGATCCGCTCCCCGCGGATGAGATCTGCGTAAGTTTCCCGCTCCCTGATCAGATGGAATGCGCTATCCTTGACCAGGACTTCCGCCGCGCGGGGACGGGAGTTATAGTTTGAGGACATGGCAAACCCATAGGCCCCGGCGCTCATCACCGCCACCAGATCACCGGGCGCAAAGCGGGGCATCGCCCGGTCGCGGGCCAAAAAATCGCCGCTCTCGCAGATCGGCCCTACCATATCCGCCACCATCTCATCGCCTTTTTTTGCTTTGATTGAGACGATCTCCTGGTAGGACCCATACAGGGTAGGCCGGACGAGGTCGTTCATGGCCGCATCGACGACCACAAAATTTTTCTCGCCCTCCTTGGTATAGAGCACCTGCGTGACCAGGATGCCGGCGTTGCCCACGATCACCCTGCCGGGCTCGAAGATAAAGGTGCAGGGGAGATCCTTTCCCTCCTCGATGATGGCATGGGCATATTCCTGCGGCTGCGGGGGCTCTTCTTGATGATAGGTGATGCCCAGCCCCCCGCCGAGATCCACATATTCTATTGATATCCCTTCAGCCTTCAGTTGCAGGACCAGCTCCTTGACCCGCTTCAGGGCCTCCACAAAAGGCCCTGTCTCGGTGAGCTGAGAGCCGAGGTGGCAGCTCACACCCCGTATGGTCAGGTGCGGCAATTCCTTGGCCTCTTGGTACCACGCCATGGCCTGGTCGATGGCGATTCCGAACTTGGCCTCCTTTATGCCGGTGGCGATGTACGGATGGGTTTGGGGATCGATATCGGGGTTGATTCTCAAGGAAATCGGTGCCTGAATCCCCATGGTGCTGGCAATGCCGTTGATGAAATGGAGTTCCTGATAGGACTCCACATTGAACATCAAGATCCCTTCGCGCAGGGCATACCTGATCTCATCCTCTCGCTTTCCCACCCCGGAATAAACGATCTTGCCGGGATCGGCCCCGGCATGAAGGGCCCGGAAGAGCTCGCCGCCGGAGACGATATCCACCCCCCCTCCCAAGGTGATAAAGGTCCTGAGCAGGGCCACGTTGGAATTGGCCTTGGCCGAGTAGCAGACAAGGTGGGGAAGGTCTTGGAAGGCCGAGTCAAAGGCCTGAAAGTGGCGCACCAGGGTCCGGTAGCTGTAGAGATAGAAGGGGGTCCCCACCTCGCGGGCAATCTCCTCCACCGCGCATTCTTCACAGTACAGCACGCCTGCTTTGTGTTGAAAAAAGTGCATGCAATTGCTCCTCACTCTTATGCGCGTATAATAACACAGAAGAATCGGAAATCAAAAAGAATGCCGGTTACTTTCTGAGGGTCGCTTGATGCCTGAGTGGCTTTAAAATGAGGTCCAGGGCGTCCGCAATCTCTGTGACTACGACAGCGGCGTTGCAGATGGTCTCCGTGGCAGCCCCTTCCCTGCCGATAACCGCAATACCGAGCGCCGCCTCCTTCATCATGAGGTGATCGTTATATCCATTCCCCACGACAATGGTCTTCTCGGCGCCGATCTGAGATACAAACTCCCTCTTTTGTGCGGCCTCATCACCCCCATCGATCCGCACCAGCTCTGCCGCCATGCGGCCCAATCTGTCCTGGGCGTCTCCACGGGTATCCGCAGTGAGGATATATACCTTCAGACGTTTGGCCAAAAGATTGATCTTATCCCTAAACCGGCCTGGGATCCGACCATCGGTGGAGATGGTCCCGTTCATATCCAAGACCAAGAATTCCACGCTGTATACACCCCTGCCCGGTATCTCCATGCGCAGCATAGGACCCTCCCTCAGGCATAAGCTCATGATAAAATAGCCCATTCCACCGGGGGAAGCAACACTGCGCATAACAAAAGGACTGTCTTGACAGGCGATGATATACTATTATCTTAGAGGTGAAGATCAGATACATGGCTTATAGATGACCTCAACAGAGAGAAAAGCCCATCGATTATGGCAAAAATGTGAACTAACTTCTTGACTTTTTGTTTTAAGATGTTATACTTAAGGATTTAAGTAAAGAAGATTTTTGAGCAGCTTACCTATGGAGATCAAAGCAAAACTCATAGAGGAGATGAAGGGCGCCGCCAAGGAAAAGGACAAGGCGCGACTCTCGATCATCCGCTTTGCCCTGGCGGCGGTACAGAATAAGGAAAAGGAGCTGCTGAGGGATTTGTCGGAGCAGGAAGCAATCCAGGTCATCTCGGGATTGATCAAGAAAGGGAAGGAATCCATAGAGCAGTTTAAGACCGGCCAGAGGGCAGATCTAGTGGAAAAAGAGGAGCATGAGGTAGCAGTCCTCCAAGCCTTTTTGCCCCAGCAACTCACCACGGCAGAACTGGAGGCGGAGGTCATCAAGGCGCTGGAGGAGGCAGGGGCCTCTGCGCCTCAAGATATGGGGAAGGTGATGAAGATCCTCATGCCCCGGATCGCCGGCAGGGCAGACGGAAAGGTAGTCAACGAGCTAGTTCGCAAGAGACTTTCGGGGTAATCAGGCGCCACTATCTTGCTCACGATAAGTCGGTTACGTGATCCAAAAAGTCGCGGCAAGTACGTATACCTAATTCGCCAAGGGGGTAATTGTTCTTTTCCCCGTGGAAATCACTCAAGAGATGGATCTCCATACGCTCTCCTCGCTGGAGTATGATGCGATAGTGAACCTCCTCAAGGGGTTCACCTCTTCGGAGCTGGGCAGACGGGAATGCGAGCGAATCCGTCCCCTCTCTGATCCCCCCCAGGTGGAAAAACTCCTCGCTGAGGTGACGGCGCTCAAGGAAATCTTGGAAGGAGAGGCCGATCTTCCCTTGCACGGGATAACGGACATCGAACCCATCCTTCAGCGTGCCCGCATTGAGGGGGCCATACTTCCGCCCCCGGAACTCCTCACGGTGGCCGCCTCTGTTCGCGCGTCCAGCTCTTTTAAACGCTTCTTTCGAGCATTGGATGAGCATTTCGCCCCTTTAAAGGAGATAGGGGAAGTGTTCTCGGCACCGACGCAACTGGTCCAAGAGATTGAGCGGGCCATCGGTCCGGGGGGCGAGATACATGATGATGCCAGCGCTCATCTGAAGGATCTCAGGGGGAAGATAAAGAAGCTCCGGGAAGCGATTCAGGAGCGGCTGGAAGCCCTCGTGCGCCGCAAGGAGTTGCAGGAGGTCATCCAAGACGAGGTAATCACTCAACGGAATGGCCGCTCGGTGATCCTGATCAGGGCCGATGCAAAGGGAGGTATCAAAGGGATCGTACACGACTACTCTCAGTCCCGCATGAGCCTCTACGTGGAGCCTCTGGAGGTGGTGGAGCGCAATAACGAGCTCAACGTCCTGGTGCGAGAGGAGCGGGAGGAAGAGGAAAAGATTCTCAGGAGGCTGGCTGCCCTGGTGCGAGAGCGCCGGGAGGAGCTCCTCCACGATCTTGCCCTGCAGGCGAGGGTGGATGCCATCTATGCCAAGGCCAGGTTGAGTATCTATCTCAATGGCGTCCCCCCTGCCTTAAACACCGACGGACGGCTGCGGATGATGGCTGCGCGACACCCCCTCTTGATCCATGCCCACAAGGAGGGGAAGGGAGACGAGGTAGTTCCTATTGATCTCAACCTGGACCGCAGCCTGAGGATCCTGGTGCTCAGTGGAGCCAACACCGGGGGGAAAACCGTGGCCTTGAAGACCCTCGGTCTTTTGACCCTGATGGCCCAGGCAGGATTGCACATACCCGCTGCCCCAGACAGCGAGGTAAACCTCTTTCAAACAATCTTCGCCTCGATCGGCGACGAGCAGGATCTTCAGGAACACCTCAGCACCTTCTCTTCTTTTGTCCTGTGGCTCAATCGCGTCTTGGATAGGATCGACGATACCTCCCTCCTGCTCATAGACGAGATCGGGGTGGGAACAGAGTACTCCCAGGGGGCGGCCCTGGCCATGGGGCTCTTGGATTACATCAGGCAGAAGGGCGGATTCGCCGTGGTTACCAGTCACTTCAACCCGCTGAAGGCCTATGCCTATCGTCATGATGAGGTGACCAATGTAGCGGTAGAGTTCGATGAGGAAACCCTCAAACCCGCCTATCGCCTCCTTTACGGAAGACCGGGGACAAGTCAGACCCTCCTGATCGCCCAGAAGCTGGGTCTCAAGAAAGAGGTTCTCGATGGGGCCAGGAGTTATCAGGACGAGGTCCACGGCCAACTGGAGGAACTCATGGGGGAGATGGAGCGTCTGCACCGTGACCTCGAAAAGGAACGAGTTGAGGTGACCCGGACAAAAGCAGATGCCCTGAAGCAGCGGGAGAGGCTGGCGCGGGCCGCAGATGAGATTAAGCAGAGAAAGACAAGGATCGTCGAGAGAACCGAGGAAGAAGGCAGGCGCATCGTCAGTTCCCTGGAGACACGCCTCAAGGAGATCTTGAAGAAGGCCGAAGAGGGGAAAGGGCAGGCATCGGCCTTAAAGGGTGATGCCAAACGAATAAAAGAGGATTTTATAGGGCACTTCCCCAAAGAGAAACCACGAGGAGGAGACGGCGAGATTCGCAAAGGGGATCAGGTGGAGGTCGTAACGCTCGCTCAAGAGGGGGTGGTAGTAGGGCTTTCTGATGATTCCGTGCGGGCAGATGTCGCCATCGGCGGCATACGAATCAAGGCCCCTCTGGAGGAACTGAGGTTCGTCTCGCGAGGCGCACAAGTCGGGAGCAACCGGGAGAAAGCAGTCCTCCCCTGTACCCTGGAATCATCGGATGGCGCCGTGCTCAGGGAGCTGAATGTGATCGGCCTGAGGGTGGATGAAGCCCTTCCCAAGGTGGACAAGTTTCTCGATGACGCCCTCATCAGGGAGTATGACCAGGTCCACATCATCCATGGGAAGGGGTCCGGAAAGCTGCGAGAGGCGATCCAGAGCCATCTCAAGGGGCATCGGTGGGTGAAGGGGTTCAGGGGAGCAGGGCTCAACGAAGGCGGCTCGGCGATCACCATTGTGGAGTTGAGGTAAGGTGATGGCCGAGTTTATCCCCGATGAGGTCATAGAGGAGATTAGACAGCGGGCGGATATCATCGAGGTGATCTCCGATTACGTGGCCCTGAAAAAGGCGGGAACCAACTACAAAGGGCTCTGCCCCTTTCATCAAGAAAAAACACCCTCCTTCACGGTGAGCCAGGAGAAACAGCTCTTCCATTGCTTCGGATGCGGCCTCGGGGGAAATATCTTTACCTTCCTTATGAAGTACGAGCAGGTCGCCTTTGCCGAGGCCGCCAGGGCCCTAGCCCAGAGATACGGCGTTCGGATCCCTGAGGTCAAGGCGACGGCCCAAGATCAACGCAAAGAGAATCTTCGGCAGATCAATGCCGTGGCACTCGATTTTTACGTCCGCCAGATTAAGGAGGAAAAAGAGGGGAAGGTCGCCAGAGATTACTTGGAGCGCAGGGGGATAGAACGAGCAATCTGGGAGGAATATGGGATCGGCCATGCGCCCGCCCGCTGGGATGCCCTGGTGACCCATCTCAAAAAGAAAGGGGCGAATGTGAAAGAGGCGGAAGCCCTGGGTCTCATCATACCCAAAAAAGGGGGATGGTATGACAGATTCCGGGATCGGATCATCTTCCCCATCTTTGACCTGCGGGACAGGGTGATCGGGTTCGGAGGCAGGATCCTGAATGACGGTCAGGAGCCGAAGTATCTCAACTCCCCGGATTCGCCCCTGTATAAGAAAGGAACCGGCTTTTATGGGTTGAATGTTGCCCGTAAGTCCATTCAGAAGGCAGGAGGAAAGGTCTGTATCGTGGAGGGGTATTTCGATCTCCTCAGTATGGCGCAGAAAGGGGTGAAAAACGTGGTAGCCACCTTGGGTACTGCCCTCACCCCCGAGCAGGCAAGGCTGGCGCGGAGATTCGGCAAGGAGTTTTTCCTCCTCTTCGATCCCGATGAGGCCGGCGCAAAGGCAGCCCTCAGGGGCGTGGAGATCTTCATGCAGGAGGAGACATTCGCGACGGTGATACCCTTGCCCGATGGACTGGACCCTGACGGCTATTTCCAAAAGGGGGGTGATGCGCAAGCCTTGTGGTCCAAGGCAATTCCAGGGGTGGAGTATACCATGGAGCGATTGATGGCGGGGTATGACCTGGGCGCAATAGAGGGTAGAGCTAAAGCGGTAAGGGCCGTCCTCCCCTTCCTCATCCGGATCAAGGATGGCGTGAGCAGAGATCTCTATCTCAAGCGCCTGGCGGAGAAGACCGGTGTAGGGGAAACAGAGATCCGTGATGTAGCCCTCACTTTGCACAAAGGTCATAAGGAAGGCGTTGAGCAGAAATCTATCATCGGCATAAACGCTTCGGCGGAAAAAAAGCTGGTACAGATGATGGTGCAGCATCCGACACTCATTCCCCTCGTGATCAAGGAGGGGGTTCTCGAGGATCTCGAAAGCCAAGCCCTCCGGTCCATCGGCGCACTGGTGATCCATACCTTCCAGCGCCACGGCGATCTATCCTTGGACAGGATAGCACCCCAATTGGAAGAGCGAGGGGTGAGTGAGACCGCCTTCGCCCTGGCCTTTCAGGAAGAAGAGCTGGAGGAAGGAATGGCGGAACGAATCATGGTGGATTGCCTTCGCAAGATCAAGATGAAGACCCTGAAGAGGCAACTGGAGGGCATTAAAAAGAGGATCAAGGAGGCAGAGGCGCAGGGAGATGAGGCATTATTGAATTCTCTCTTTCTGAGTATGAACGCGCTGAGTCCCCAAATCCGCAAACTCCAAGGTGATGGTGTGAAGGATCCTTCTTGATCGACTTCAGCAAAAACAGAGGGGAAATATACCTCAAGAGAAAGGAGTTATAACCTTGAAGGATAAAGGCGCTTTAGATTTTGAAGAAGTTGATGAGGTCGCAAGCTCAGACGAAGTCCCCGCTGAGCAGCTGGAAGATATGTTGACGATGTTCAACGAGATAGACATCGAAATGATCGATGAAGAAGAAGGGGTGAGGGCGCAGAAGGTAGAGGAAGAGTTTGCCGAAGAGGAACGAGTAGAAGAGATTGAAGATATCGATCTCATCGGCAGGACCAGTGACCCCGTGCGGTTGTACCTCCGGGAGATGGGTCGGGTCTCCCTCTTAACCAGAGAAGGGGAAGTAGCCATCGCCAAGAGAATAGAGGAGGGGAAAAAAGAGGTCATCAGGGTCATTCTTAACTGTCCTCTTACGGTAAGAGAGGTATCGAACATCGGAGAAGGAATCCGCCAGGGGAGCATCGATATCAGGAACGTTACCACCGAGGTTGAGGATGATGAAGGCTACGCCGAGGAGAAGGAGTTTTACAAAAATAAGATTCTGAGGATCATTGGGCGGATTCAACGCCTCGATGACGAGATCAAAAAATTGAAAGAAAAGGGCGAGGCCGGTGAAGAAAAGCTGCAGAAGAAACGAGAGGAGATGATAACGCTCCTCACCCAAATAAACCTCAAAGAACTGCAAATCGAGGCCATCGTAGATAAATTGAGGGGGTTGGTCCGTCGCATCGAGAAGGTAGAGGAGGAGCTGGCCGCGGTGGGCAAGAGGCTAGGAGTGCCGGTACAGAAGTTGAGATCATTCCTTCGAGAGGTAAAGAAGGATCCGGGGAAAAAGAAGGTCTTCTTCAAACAGAAAAGACTGAACGAAGAGGGATTTGTGGAGCTCTCGAAGGGTGTGAGGAACGCCTATCGAAAGATCCAACGGATAGAGCAGGAAGCAGGGCTGTATGCGCTGGAGCTGAAAAAGGCCATTGACGGCATCCGCCGCGGGGAGACTATGGCCAAAGAAGCAAAAAATGAATTAGTGAGGGCCAACCTGCGGTTGGTAGTGAGCATCGCCAAAAAATACACCAACCGGGGGCTTCAATTTCTCGATCTTATCCAAGAGGGTAATATCGGGCTCATGAAGGCCGTGGATAAGTTTGAGTATGCCCGAGGTTACAAATTCAGCACCTATGCCACGTGGTGGATTAGGCAGGCCATCACGAGGGCAATAGCCGATCAGGCCAGAACCATTAGGATCCCGGTTCACATGATCGAGACTATCAACAAGTTGATCAGAACATCGCGCTATCTCGTCCAAGAATTGGGACGAGAGCCTCATCCCGAGGAGATCGCCGAGAGGATGGAGCTGCCCGTGGACAAGGTTCGCAAGATTCTCAAGATAGCCAAGGAACCCATCTCGCTGGAGACCCCCATCGGGGAGGATGAAGATAGTCATTTGGGCGACTTTATCGAGGACAAAAAGGCCGTGCAACCAGGTGAGGCCATTATCGCCAAAAATCTGGTGGAGCAGCTCCAAAAGGTCCTGGCCACCCTTACCCCGCGTGAGGAGAAGGTCTTGCGGATGAGATTTGGCATCGGGGAAAAATACGATCACACCCTGGAGGAAGTGGGGCAGGATTTCTCCGTCACCAGGGAGCGGATCCGCCAGATCGAGGCCAAATCCTTGCGCAAGCTACGCCACCCCAGCAGGAGCAAACAGCTGAAGAGCTTTATCGATAATTAAGAGGTTATTGTAGAAAAGGTCTTCTGCAGGCTGCTCAAAAAAAGTTGAGATGACCCGCGTCAGCGAGACATCGAAATCCCGCCATGGGCGGGACCGAGGAGTGAGGGGTACGTGGAGCGGACGTCGCAACAACGAAGTATGAGAAAAATCCCGCGTATCGCGGGACAGATGGGCGTCTATCAACAACCTGTCAAGGGATTCCCCCTTTTACCCTCCTGACTATCTCTTCAAAGATGGAGGAGAGGGGAATCTCCTCCTGTTTTTTTTCTTCCATGTCCCGCAGGATCGCCTGCCCGCGACGCTGTTCATCCTCGCCGACGATCAGCACGTAGCGAGCGCCCAGTTTATCCGCCCTGCGCATCTGCGCCTTGAGGCTGCGCCCTTCATAGTCGATCAGTGTCCTCACCCCGGCCCGGTTCAGCTTATAGCTCCAGCCGAAGGCCTCCCTCTGTGGCCCCTCTCCCAAAGCGGCAATGAACAATGATGGACCGGAAGGGAGCGGCTCATCAGGCGTAACAAGCAGGAGGCGTTCCATCCCAATGGCAAAACCGATACCCGCGATATCCGGTCCCCCCAAAGCCGCCACCAGCTGATCGTATCTGCCGCCGGCGGCCACGGCGTTTTGCGCCCCCAGCCCCCCTGCCACCACCTCAAAGGTGGTCCTGGTATAATAGTCCAACCCGCGCACCATCCTGGGATTTACTTGATAGGCGATGTCGAGGATCTTCAGAAAACTCCGTACCGCTGCAAAATGCTCAGCACAGGAGTGGCACAGATAATCGCTGATCAGGGGGGCCTTGGACATGATCTCCTGACAACCAGGGACCTTACAGTCGAAGGCCCGCAGGGGATTTCGCTCCATCCTCCTGCGGCAATCCTCGCAGAGGCCGGGGAGATGATTCTTCAGAAAGGCCCGCAGGACCTCCTTGTAGTCAAGGCGGCAGGTTGGACATCCAAGGGAATTAAGCTGGAGGCGACAACCAGTAGCCCCCACGAGGGAGAGATAGTGCATCAAGATGGCCATGACCTCGGCATCTATCACAGGTTGGGAGACCCCGAAGACCTCCACATTGATCTGGTGAAACTGGCGATGCCTCCCCTTTTGTGGGCGCTCGTGCCTGAACATGGGACCGATGGAGTAAAGTTTAAGCATGGGATCAGCCGCGTACAGCCTGTGCTCGATATAGGCACGCACCATAGAAGCGGTCGCCTCGGGGCGCATGGTAACACAATCCCCGCTGCGATCCTCAAAGGTATACATCTCCTTCTCCACGATATCCGTCTCCTCGCCGATGCTTCGTGAGAAGAGCTCCGCCTGTTCCAGGATGGGCACCCGTATCTCAGAAAAGCCGAAACCCTCGAGGACCTCTCGAGCACGCTCTTCCAGCACCCTCCATCGACTCGTCGCCGGAGGAAGGATATCACTGAATCCCCTCATGGCCTTGATTTCCAAAATCGCCCCCTAATAGTATTTTCGAGGAAAGGTCTCTAAGCCTTTTATACCAAAGAGGGGGAAAAGTCAAACCTCATCACCCCGCGCATACCGTCGCGGCTAGTGACAAAAAGTGTCAAAATAGTGACATAAAAAGGTCCCTTAGCCTTGATTGTGTTGAATGATAGATAACCGGTTGTTTTTTAAAGGATTTATCTTTAAGAATATGCGCGCGCTTGGCATAGAAAATGCTGAAGCATTGATAGGGGTGGGCTTTGTCAGCGCAGAGGAGGCTGGTGCCGTGTTTAAACGGCGAGATAACAATAAAAAACAACAACTGAAAAAAGAATTAACGGATCTGCGCCAGCGCATCGTTGATCTGGAGCAGGCAGAAACCGAACGCAAACAGGCCGAAGGAGCGCTGCGAGAGTCCGAAGAGGAGTTAGACGCGATCTTTAACGAGGTCAGAGACGGCATCGTTCTGCTCGATTTGACGGGTAAGATTATCAAGATAAACAAGAGGATAGCAGAAGTCACGGGGTATAGCGAAAAATATATCGTTGGGAAACGATTTAATTTCTTCAAAAATTTTCCTCCTACGAGCATCGCCAAGATGACTGCTGCCTTTATCAAGGCAGGCACAGGCCAGCGGGTGCCCCCCTTTGAGGTGATAGGTTATACGAAAACCGGTGAAAGACGGTTCGGTGAAGTCTATGGCTCTCTCCTAAAGAAAAAAAGCAAGGCAGCGGGGGTGCTCGTCGTTATGACGGATATCACCGAGCGCAAGCAAGCAGAGGAGGCCCTGCGGGAGAGTAAGGAGAAATACCGCACCGTTGTTGAGATTTCTCCAGATGGGATTGCCATTAGTGTCAAGGGACGCCATGTATTTGTGAATCAAAGTCTTGCCAGGATGTTTGGTGTCTCCGACCCCGACGAGCTGGTGGGCAGACCAATCATGGATTACATTCACCCGGACTACCGTAAAATTGTAAGGGCACGACTAGAAGAGCAGACCAAACGAGGGGCATTGGTTCCTTTGATTGAGGAGAAGATGATACGGGCCGACGGAACGGTTATTGATACGGAGGTGGCTGCTGCCCCTCTGGAATATCAGGGAGAACAGGCCGTTCTGGCAGTCATAAGGGACATCACCGTACGCAAGCAGGCCGAGGAGGCACTGCGGGAATCTGAGCAGAAGCATCGTACCATCTTGGAGACCATGGAAGACGGGTACTTTGAAGTCGATTTGCGCGGAAACTTCACGTTTTTCAACAACGCCCTGTGCAGGATCCATGGGCGCTCCCGCGATGAGATGATCGGTCTGAATAATCGAGAATATACGACTCCCGAAACCGCAAAGATGATTTACGCGATCTATAATAAGATTTACAAGACAGGTATCCCCGCTAAGGTAGTTGACTACGAGGTGATAAGAAAAGATGGCTCCGTGGCACAGGTAGAGGATACTGTCTCGCTCATACGCGATGCCTCTGGAAAACCCAATGGTTTTTGCGGGGTTTCGCGCGACCGGACCGAACAGAAAAAGGCTGAAATGGCCCTCCGCCGAAGTGAAGAAAAATACCGAACCATCCTTGAAAATATAGAAGACGGATATTATGAGGTCGACCTTGCCGGAAACCTTACCTTCTTCAACGATTCGTTGTGTAAGATCTTTGGATACCCCAGAGACGAATTGATGGCAATGAATAATCGCGCGTACATGAGCCCGGCGACGGCAAAAAAGACCTACCGACTGTTCAACGAGGTATACAGAAGCGGGGAACCCACCAAAATATTTGATTGGGATTTTATAAAAATAGACGGTACCACAATCAATGTAGAGATCTCTATATCTCTCATGAGGGACTCAAAAGGCGAGCCAGTCGGGTTTCGAGGTATTGTTCGCGATATCACCGAGCGCAAACGGGCTGAGGAGGCGCTGCGCGAGCGCGAGGAGAATTACCGGAGCATCCTCAAGCTGGCCCCGGATTCAATTACCATCAGCCGTATCGCGGACGGCCGCTACCTCCAAGTTAATAATGCCTTTTGCCAACATACCGGCTACACCCCTGAGGAGGCCCTTGGCAGAACCGCCTTCGATCTGAACATCTTCGTCAATCCCGCTGATCGGGAACGGTTAGTAGAGGCTGTGCGGCGGCAGGGTCGAGCAGACGGACTCGAGATCAAGTTCCGGACCAAGGATGGTACCATACTCGATGACCTGGTGTCGGCCATACCCATCCGATTTCAGGGCGAGGACTGTCAGCTGGTTGTCGCAACGAACATCGATGCACTCAGGAAAGCCCAGGAAGCCCTGCGCGAAAGCGAGCAGAAGTATCGCACTATTCTTCAGAGCATGGAAGAGGGATATTATGAGGTTGACCTGCGCGGAAATATGACGCTTTGCAACGACGCCACGTGTAGGAACCATCGGCGCTCCCGCGAGGAATTGTTGGGCATGAATAACAGGGCATATATGACCTCGGAAGCAGCAAAAAAGATTTTTGCGATTTTCAATAAGGTCTACAGGACAGGTATTTCGGTTCAGTTCGTTAACAATGAGATAATAAGAAAAGATGGCACCGTAGCGATGCTCGAGGAGTCCGTCTCGCTCTTACGCAACGCCGCGGGCGAACCCATTGGCTTTTATGGGGTTTCGCGCGATCGGACTGCGCAGAAGCAGGCAGAAGAGGCGCTGCGCCAGAGCGAAGAAAAGTACCGCACCATCATCGAAAACATAGAAGATGGATACTACGAGGTAGACCTGGCAGGAAACTTTATCTTCGTTAACGATGCGGCGTGCCGGATTCAGGGATATACCAAAGATGAAATGATCGGCATGAATAACCGAGAGTACATGGATAAGAAGACCGCCCAAAAAGTCTACAAAATTTTTAATACAGTATTACATACAGGGAAAAGTACAATCATATCTCACTGGCAGATTATCCGAAAAGGCGGATCACAGCGTGACGTTGAATCATCTGTCTCGCTGATGAGGGATGCCAGCGGAAATCCAACGGGGTTTCGAGGCGTTATTCGCGACATCACCGCGCGCAAGCAAGCAGAGGAAGAACTTCAGTACAGAGCAACACATGATTTGCTTACTGACCTGCCCAACCGCCTGCTGTTCAGTGATCGCCTTTCACTCGCACTCATGCAGGCACAGCGGAATCACAAGAAGCTGGCGGTGATGCTGCTCGACCTTGACTATTTCAAAGATGTCAACGATACCATGGGACACAGCGCTGGTGATCGGCTCTTGCGCGTCGCCGGCAATCGACTGACAGAACTCTTACGCAGCGGCGATACCGTTGCCCGCGTCGGAGGAGATGAATTCCTGCTCTTATTATCGGAAATAGGCGGTATTGAAGATGCAAACACCATCGCCCAAAAGATCCTGGAGGCCTTCCGAAGGCCTTTTATCCTTGATGATCACGAAATCATGATCACCACCAGCGTCGGCGTAGCCATCTTCCCTGACGACGGTGACAATGCCGATATCCTGGTGAAGTACGCCGACGTCGCCATGTACCGTGCCAAGGATAAGGGGCGGGACAACTTTCAGCGCTATACCCCAGCCTGAGCTCTCAGGCAACCTCCTGATATCTCTTCCTTGCTGTGAATATCTTTCATCTCCTGAGGTTATTCATCTCTCCAGTGAGGGATGCATCAACCTCCTCCATGCCCCAAGCCCCTCGATGCGGTTTTCTCCGCCAGTGACAAAAAATGTCGTTTTCGAGCATAATAAACGCTTCCTCCTCTCATCTTACTTTTTTATTTTTGCAACTCATTGATAAATAAAGGGTTTTTGTTTCTTTATATTGGCACAGAATATGCTCAAGATAAGGAGGATTCAGTTACATTTATCATCGTTTTTATGAACGGAATTCTTAAGTCCCACGGGGAGATTAAGAGATGGGGATGAAGGTCGCTGCTGGCACGATAAACA
>Ga0256868_10001061_pt1 | contig 15427 bp, 12 predicted proteins | sample RVTome_13_FD_187341 | JGI IMG/M metagenome (GOLD analysis project Ga0256868, IMG submission 187341) | Soil microbial communities from uranium-contaminated site in the Upper Colorado River Basin, Wyoming, United States - RVT92D227 HiSeq ... | reverse complement strand
ATTTGAAGATAAAAATACGGGTGATAAGATTCAGACCAACCCTCTTCCCTTGTTTGAACTATTACTACTGGACAGCAGTCTGTTAACTTCCGATGATTTCGTGCTGGTAAATACGCCTGTTTCTGAAGATATTACCGGAAATACAGTTGCCACAATCTACGCCGAAAGACTCCCCGGTAAGAAGTACACAGCTGACCTTGAAAATAAAAACGCCGGATTAACCTTACACTGGGAAGCTGTTCTGAAAGACGGTTCTAACTATATTCGACAAATCTTCAGGTTTAAGGCCGACGACCCTGATAAAGTTCTGAAAGTCACCCTCATAAAGCTCCCTGTTCATATTGGAATACGGAAGGAAGGAACTGTTGATGGCTCTCCCGTGGTACATAGAAACATGTTTTTTGCTCTTGAATATCCTTTGAGCAAGGTTGAGAAAAACTATACCTCTATTTCATCCTATCTTCCACGTCTCATGAATGTTCTTACAACGGTATGGGGAGCTGCTCCGGCGAACCAGTTGAGGAGAGGCTTCCTGTACTATGTGGAAAGGGAGCGGGCACATCCTTATCACCAGGTGTTGCATTATAATTCCTGGTTCGATATTTCCTGGGATGACAGAAAGTTTACGGAAAACGAATGCCTGGACCGTATAAAGTTATTTGGTGACAGCCTTATTACCAGGCGTCATGTGCCATTGAATGGTTTTTTATTTGATGATGGATGGGATGATAACAAAACCTTATGGCAGTTTCACTCAGGTTTTCCGGATGGTTTTACAAAACTAAAGGAAGCTGCTGAATCATACAATTCAGATATAGGTGTCTGGTTATCCCCCTTTGGTGGCTATGGTAATGCAAAGCGCTTGCGGATTGAATATGGGAACAGGCAAAATCCTCCCTTCGAAACCAATGATCAGGGGTTTTCCCTTTCCGGTCCGGTTTATTATAACCGTTTTAAAGCGGTTACTGCTGATTTTATTAAGAGATTTGATGTTTGTATGTTCAAGTTTGATGGGGTGGGTGCAGGTAGCGGAGCAGATATAGTATACCAGAAAGATGTTGAAGCTTTTTTAAAGCTCCTGGATGAATTGCTGAATTTGAAATCTGATCTCTATCTGAGCTTAACCACGGGCACATGGCCCTCGGTTTACTGGCTTAATTATGGAGATAATATCTGGCGCGGGGGAGACGATACCAATATGGCGGGTGAAGGTTCAAAACGTCAGCAATGGATCACCTACCGGGATGCAGATACATATAAAAATGTTGTGGAACGTGGTCCGCTTTTCCCCTTAAATGCATTGATGTTGTGTGGTATTTGTATTGCAGATAACGGACCTCCCGGCTTGTTTGAGATGAATGATAAGGATATTTCGGATGAAATTTGGTCTTTCTTTGCTACAGGAACAAACCTGCAGGAATTGTACATAAATCCGCACAAATTGAACATGGCAAATTGGAATTGTCTTGCCGACGCTTCTAAATGGGCAAAAGATAATCAACCAGTCATGGCAGATGTTCACTGGACAGGAGGTGATCCTGCAAAAGGGGAGGTATATGGTTTTGCAGCCTGGTCAAAAGAGAAAGCTGTTTTATCACTTCGGAATCCTTCTTCAGATGAAAAAACATTTGAAGTAAACGTGGCCCATGTTTTCAATCTGCCTGTTGATGTGAATGACAATTACCTGTTCTATGATGTAAGAAAAATGAAGGAGACCGGGAAAAAACAGGTTTCAGCGCAGGGCAAGACATTCCGGATCACTCTACAACCATTTGAAGTAAAAGTGTTTGATGCTTTTCCGACCAATTAAACTTAATGAAAAAAACACCATCTGTTATGCCGGGGTCAATTTGCGATGAACCTCGCATCAGTTTTAATAACCATTGTCTCAAAATCAACAAATCGTGATAAAATGAAAACAATTGCTTTAAAAATTGCAGGATTTATATTTTTCTGTGCATGCCTTTTTACCGCAATCTTGTTGAACAGTCCAAAACTTACTGCACAACCCTTCAAACTATTTGCAGTATATGATCTGGACCGGGTGTTTGAGGATGGATATAACCTACCAGCCCTTCACGATACTTTATCCACTTTTGGTATCCGTGGGGAGGTAATTTCAGGGCAGTGTGCCTTACAAACAAAAAAGGGACTGACCAATGTGACCGTGATGGTGAGTGGATTATCAAATAAGAAGTCCGGCAAAGCTTTGCCGGCCAGTGCCGTTGAGTGGAATTTTGTCGGCAGCATTCCCCTTTCCAAGAATACACCAAACCAGCCTGTACGGGAATTGGTACGCCAGGCTCCGGCAAGGTTTCCGGATTATCTCATGTCAGAAAGGCAGATCAATATAGCTCCAAAAGCTTATCAATCAATTTATCTTACAATCAACATACCTGAAAATGCGGAGGCAGGCACCTATACTGGCTCAATAACGGTTAAGTGCCTCCAGGGAGATCAGACACTGCCCGTTTGCATCGAAGTGTATCCCTTAAACCTTCCATCCACCAGGCATCTGAAGGTTACAGAATGGTACAGTACCGGTGATTTTGCTCATTTTCACGGAATACAGGAAAAATATTCCGATGCCTGGTTCAGCACGGATCTTAAGCTTCAGGATTTCAAAGTTTCCGACACGGAAACCGGCAAGCAGCAGATCCTAGCAGGAAAGGACGTTATTCCGGTTCTGCTCCCTGCATTTGAAAGTCATTTACGGCAGAAGGGCTGGCTGGATAAAACCCTGTTTCACATCAAGGACGAACCGTCCATGCACAATGCCGCAGCCTGGCGTGAAATGTCTTCCTATATTCATCATTATGCTCCCGATCTGAGGCGGATTGATGCTATCGAAACGACCAACCTGCTGGATGATATTGAGGTAGCTGTTCCAAAACTGGATGCTTTAGGAACCTGGTATGAATCATACAGGAATGCCGTGCAAAAAGGTACGGAGTTATGGTTCTACACAGTCGGTATTTATCAGGGCAGCCTGTACCCGAATAAAACCATTGATATGCCGGTTATGAACAGCCGGATACTGCATTGGCTGAACTATAAGTACGATGCAACCGGATACCTGCATTGGGGATGGAACCAGTGGGAAGAAAAACCTTACGAGGAAGTAGGCATGCATATCGGGGGCGGTGCTTTATCATGCAAAAAAGAAATTACTCCGGGAAATTATGGATTTCAAATCTTCCCCGAGGGTATACATACAAACCAACCCCACCGAGAATACCACCCTCACCTATCATTCCTCGGTGGAACTGTATGGATGGACCGAGCCCGGAACAAAGATCGTCCTAAACGGAAAAGAGCTGCCGGTGGACCAGCAGGGGTATTTCTTTGAGCAAACTGGCGGAGATCTGCTTGATCCCACCAAGGTTAACCTGTTGCAGGGTATCATAAGGGTGCAGGCTAGCGGTCCGAATGGATCACAGGAAATAGTACGCTATTACGGAGTTAAATATTAGGTACGTTCTGTGACAATCTTATCAGCATTGAGTATTTTCGCTGAGTATGATTGAAGGAAACAGGCAAAAAGACAATATAATTAGGTAATTTCAGAAAAGAATACAATAATGGAAAATAAAAATTACCTGATAAAAGAAGATACGCCTGTCCCCAAGGCGACTTTCCCCGCCATCGATGCACACAACCATCTTTGGGGCAACTGGCAGGTTGACAGGATTCTCAGAACCATGGAAGAGGTTGGAGTTATCAGCTACTGTGATCTGACAGGTAATGTACGCATAGAATTTTCCGGTGGGGGTTATGTGATCAGTCCGGGCAATATTGCTGATTTCATGGAAAACTGTTCGAAAAAATATCCCGGGCGGTTCTATTGTTTTACTATGGCCAATTTTGCCCGGCCAACAAATATTCCTCTATTTGACGATCCCGGAACGTTTGTTGATGAGTGTATTGAAACCATGCAAAATCATGTGCAACAGGGCGCAAAAGGGCTTAAGATTTTGAAGGAGTTGGGTCTACATTACCGTGATGGTAAGGGGGACTTGATTGGCTGCAATGACACAAGGTTGTTTCCTGTTTGGGAAGAAGCCGCCAGGCTTAAAATTCCCGTTCTGATACACCAGGCTGATCCTGCTGGCTTTTTTGAACCTGTTACACCTGAAAACGAACATTATGAATCGTTGAAGAAATATCCATCCTGGAGCTTCGCGGACCCAAAATATCCCCGCAAGATTGAACTGATCAAAAGACGGGATGATCTGATCAGGCAACACCCAAATACAACCTTTATCCTGCCGCATTTTGCGAACTATGCTGAAAATATCCGGTACATATCCGAATTGCTCACTCAATTTCCCAATGTGTTTATTGATTTTTCCGCACGGATTGATGAACTGGGGAGACAACCTTACAGTGCAAGGGAGTTTTTTATTAAGCATCAGGACAGGATAGTGTTTGGTACAGATATGCCTGCAAACATCGAAAGCTCTGTCGACATGTACCGTACCTATTTCCGGTTTCTGGAGACGTATGATGAATCGTTTTATTCGCCTGATTATGATGGTACTTTTGAACGGGCAAGGTGGCCGATTTGCGGAATAGGACTTCCAAAGGAAGTGCTGAAAAAGATATACCATGAAAACATCCTGAAAATTATTCCTTCACTGAAATCGGAACTGAACTTTACCTTTTAATACTTAATAAAATGATCAAAGCAAAAATCGGATTTATTGTCTATGGTGTGCATAAGGATGGATTGCTGGATCCCATGGGTATACCTTTTATTGATAATAAAATCGTGGCAGGTGCCAAACAGGCCCTTGTAAATAGCGGTCTCGATGTTGTTGAACACGATTTAGTTCTGGCTACCAAAAAGGAAGCCCGGGTGTGTTTTGATAAATTCAGTAAGATGAACGACATAGATGCGGTTATCCTGTTTTCGGGTACCTGGATCTGGGCCGCTCATATGATTGCCGCAATACGCGATTTTGCTTGTACCGGAAAGGGAATTGTTCTCTGGACCAATCCTGGCAGTCAGGGTTGGAGACCGGTGGGAGGTTTTGTACTGCAGGGTGCTCTGAAAGAGATTGGCATTAAGCATAGATATGTGTACGGCAGTTTTGAGGATCCGGCTGAAATGGAGAAAATTACCGCTTATTGCAGGGCAAGTGCCATGAAAAACTTGCTGAATATGAGTACGATCGGAACGTTTGGCGGTCGGGGGATGGGACAAACCTGCGGCGCAGCGGACCCTTCCCAGTGGATGAGAACTTTCGGCATTGATATCGATTCGCGAGATACCACGGAATTGCTGGATACAGCCAAAAAAATTACACGGGAAGAAGTAACAGAAGCCAGGAAAAGAATACAAAAACTTTTCACTGAAAAGATCCCGGAAAATGACCAGGCTGACCGTTCTATCAGGCTATATCTGGCCATAAAAAAACTGGTAAGGAAAAATGAATGGGATTTCTATACCATTCAGTCATTTCCCGGACTAGGCGATGAATACAGTGCAACTTGCTTTGCACAGAGTATGATGCTGGAGGATGGCATGGGCACATCCACCCTGGGAGACTTTAATACGGCACTAACCGTGAAATGCCTGACCGATTTAAGCAAAGAGCCGGTTTATTACGGAGATTTACAGCATATTGACAAGTCAGCTCATGAAATAAAGATCATAGGTGATGGCGCTTGCCCTCCTTCACTTGCAGGGAAGCTGGGTCCTGCCGGTTTTGCAGAGCACGGGATCCCTACTGAAGGAGAAGCCGGCGGATTATCCATAAAGCTTGTATGCAAGGTTGGTGAAGGTGTATTGGCCCGACTTGGCAGGAACAAGGGGCAATTTGAAATGGTAATCACCCGGTGTAAAATCTACGAACCACCTGCAGATCAGATTGAAAAGAGGAAGCTTGAATGCGGTATACCATTCTGGCCCCATGGCTTTGTGAAAGCTGAGTGTGATATAGATGTCCTGCTGCAGGCTTGGAACAATGAATACGCCTGTCTGGGATACGGAGCACATCTCTATGAAGAACTGAAAGCATTTTGTGAGCTCACCGGGATAAAGGCCATCGCACTCTGATGCTGACTACAAAACCGGATAAGTCTTTATGCCACTCATTCTTGATAGAGAGAAAGTCCTGGATGTTTACCAAGAAGCAGGATATAAAAGATGGGTAATACCCACCCAACGCCGGCCTGTTACTTTTATCGTGTGCAGATTGAAACCATTGACTCTTATCGAAATAAGACAACCGACTGCGGATCTGAAGTCTTCCTGGTATATGCAGATTAATGAAACGAATTCAATTAAAACGTAAATATCATTTATGAAAAAGCTGGATATTTTAAGAAAAGGACTTCCCTGCCAGTGCCTGATGCATATCTTACCTGGTATCATGAGCCTGTCTTTCATGGCATTCACCCAGACGTTGGATGGACAGGCAATAAAACAGCTGAAATCCGGCAAATACACCTTTGAGGTCCCGGAAGATTACCTTCGGGAACGGGAAGATATTCCTTCTTTCTGGCTGTCAACTGTGGATGAAGTTAATGCTTTCCTGAAAAATCATGTACATAAGGGACAGGTCGAAATCATTGGCAGGTCTGCCGGCGGGAGACCGATTCGTGCCGTGAGCTACGGACAGTCACGGCAGGGCAAGGGTACTTCAACATTTTCTGGTTCACTGGGTTTTGGTGATGTCCGGGTGTACCGTGGCCCTGATCATGGAAAAACCGTTTACATGGGCATGTCGGCGGTTCATGGTGGTGAATTTGAGGGCATTGTAGGTATGGTGAACCTTATCTCGGTAATAGAAACCGGTAAAGATCTGCGAGGTAAGGAATGGCCGGAGATTGTTGCCCTGGTACAAAAACTTGACCGTCTGGTCCTCATCCCAATTGTGAATCCGGATGGCCGTGTGCGTATTCCTTTGCGTATGGAGGCATTCCGGGGCTCCAATGAGAATATTGCAGAATTTCTTAATACAGGAGGGAAACCCGATGGCACCCTCACCGGTTGGCCACAGGTGAAGGAATTCATCCCGGCAGACTTTAACCGGCCCGGATTTCCCGGTGGCTATCCAAACGATGCCGGAGTGAACATTCAGCATGATGATTTTTTTGGCGAGTATCAACCGGAAACGCAGGCTTTATTTGATCTGGCTGCACAGGAACGTCCGGACCTGATCATCAACATGCACACCGGTGCAGTATACATGCTTATGCACCGGCCTTTCTGTGAACCTGTTTTGCATCCGGCATTTGATACACTCTTTTGCAGAGTTCAATCATCACTGGCCATCCATGGTCTTTCGAAAACAAAAGATCCGAAGGTGGAAGCTGATCTGAACAATGTTCCCATGGGTGTTTACAATCTCGACGGCGCCCTGAATCTGCTTTGTGGCGCACTGAGCGTGGTGGTGGAATCACCCAGTCACGGATATTCCGGGACCAGCGGTGACGGACAACCAGCGATGCTCAGTCCGGACATGCTCGTGGATTCACAGCTCATATGTCATCAGGAAGCCATGCGATTTTTGGCGGAAACCGGTGGAAGATCAAAATGGATACCGGTTAAATAATAACTTTCAGTTAACGGTTTTGTTCCTGTACGTAATTGCAGGTTTCATGCATAAAGCAGTCTGCTCCCGATGGACAATGAATGATTTATTGGACTCCTGCTGCGATCTTAGTTTGGCAATTCTCGTGACATATGAATTATATGATACTTGTATTTTTAATTAAGCGCCAAATTCACACAATTCTTCAAGAAAATATGAAGACAAGTATTATAAATGTAATGAAGAATATTACTTTATGAGAAAATAATGATGTTATTTTGATACAATGACATCCAACGGATTGGCGAATTCATGAAGAAAACAATTCTGTCCTGGACACTGTTGTTCGCCTGTAACCTGATGTGGTCCCTGCAGTTTACCTGTATTAAGCTTACACAGGACCAGGTTGGACCTTATTTCACCGTTTGGGCACCTATGCTTCTCGCATGCTTATTTCTGGCCGGATTTGCCTTACGCGATTTCAGGCAGGGAGGCAAGAAGTTCAGGGATATACTTGTATTTATCCAGCTTGCCCTGCTGGGAGCCTTCCCTGCACAGGTACTGATGACATGGGGAACGCAATATTCACTTGCCAGTAACGCAGCTATTCTTACCCTCAGCCTGCCGGTGATTACTGCCTTATTTGCCTTTTTTCTGCTGAAGGAAAAAATGACCGCTGTACGATGGATCAGTTTCATTATTGCCATTGCTGGTGTTATGCTCTGTTCCACGGGTGATTTGAAGCAGTTGGATTTCAGCTCAAAATATGCAGTTGGAAACATGCTTATTTTTCTCGCCATTGTGGGTAATTCATATTACAATACCGGTGTGAAGAAAATCGCAGATCGTTACTCCGAAATAGAAATGGTTTTTTATACCTATGTTGTCATGGTCATTTTGCTGACACCACTTGTTCTGCTGTATGAGCATGACGTTTTTACACGTATACCTGCATTTACCCTGCAAACCTGGACCGGAATGGCCCTGTTAACCTTTTTTCATAACTTTCTTTCCATGATCCTGTTTTTTAAAGCGCTTAAAATATTGGATGCCATGCAGGTGGCCTTGTCAAATTACCTGATCACATTCTTTGGATTACCCGTAGCGGCAATCTGGCTGGGAGAAACCCTGAATAACCAGGCCATCGCCGGCGGTTTGCTGGTACTTATTTCAACCCTGATTATCACCATTGTCGATTACAGGCTGAACCGGACAGCTGTGACCGGCAAAATATCAATATAACAATCATTCAACTTTATAATTAACTTGCATAAATTCAATATGATATGAAAAAAGATAAAGAAGTATTGTTTACTGGCTCAGATACCGAAGGCGGAATAACTTCAGGGTATCAAATGAATGATGGAGTGAAGCTGAAAGTGCCCTATTCATTTTTCGGATCAATCTATGATGAGGATGAGGAAAGAGCAGTCAGGGTTGCCATGGCACAGGAATCACAGACCATGGGACCGCAGGTAACTCTTTTTCAGCGTGAATTTGCAAAAATATTTGAGGTTAAGCATGCCCTGGCAGCCAGCAATTGCACTACCGCCATGCACGCGGCGACCCAGGTATTCGGGATAAGCAAGGGTGATGAAGTGATCGTCACCCCCAATACCTTTATCGCCACATCGCTGGTTATCTTGAAAGAGGGAGCAAAACCCGTTTATGCTGATATTGATCCCAGAACCTTCAATATTGACCCCAAACAGATCGAGGACAAAATAACGCCAAAGACTAAGGCAATTTATGTAGTTCATTACGCAGGTCAGATGTGCGATATGGATCCCATTATGGAAATTGCACGCAAACACAAGCTGTATGTTATGGAAGATTGTGCTCATGCAACCGGGGCGAAATATAAGGGTCGTCCGGCCGGAAGCATCGGAGATATAGGTTGTTTCAGTTTTCATTCCTTGAAGAACATTACTACCCTGGGTGAAGGCGGGATGATTACCACCAACAGTGATGAACTTGCCGAAAAGTTACAGCGGATGAGGGTAATGAGTATCACGCACTGGCCGGCTGATCAGACCGTTTTTACCTTTGGCGGTTACAAGATGGAAAAGAAAAATGTAAAGGATTACTGGCTGCCTTCCCATTTTGACGTCATTGATGATAACGGAAAATGGGGCTGCAACTACCGAATGAATGAGTCGCAGGCTGCAGTCGGCAGAACACAGCTCAGAAAACTGGATATGCTTATTGGAAAGCGAAGGGAAAACAGCGGTTACCTCAATGAAGGCCTGATGAATATTCAAGGAGTCCAGGGTGTTTATGAAGATCCGAACTGTTTTCATGCCTACCATTTGTATACCCTGCTGATCAAGGAGAAAGAACTGGGGGCTTCCAGGGATGACTTCATGCGGGTTATGTATCAGGAAGAGGGAATACAGGGTATTCAGCATTATCAGCCTAACTATCACTTCACCGGACTGAAAAAAATGTATCATTATCCGGATAGACTATGCCCTATAGCAGAGAGATTCTTTTACAATGAAGAAACCAACCTTCCGATGAATCCGAGACTGACAAGGGAAGATCTGGATATGATCATTGAAGGTGTGAAGAATGCTGCTGCGAAAGTCAGGTCATGACCTCTACTGCACCCATCCCACCAAATAAACAGTTTTGTTATGGCTTATAAAGGAGTAATTGAAGACTTTCAGCGGATAAGGGAGAACAAAATGAATCCCAGGGAGATCCCGGAGGAAAACATGGATGCATATATGTCAGCCGCACAAAGACTGGCAGCCTATTGAGATGAGATAGTAAAAATTCATAATTTTGATTTTAATTAATAACCGTAATAATTAATTGTAACATGAAACTCAAATTATTGCTGAACCTCATATGCCTGATCAGCGCCACAATGGTTTATGCCCAGGATTCAGGCCTCCGGCAGGGTGAATATTATACCGAACAACAGGGGAAATCAAACCTGGCTAAATACGCATCAACTTATTCTGATCAGGCTTCGTGGACAAAACGTGCCGATCAGATCAGGGCAACTGTTCGTCATGGTGCCAGACTCGATACCCTGCCCCGAAGGTGTACGCTAAACCCGATACGCAGAAACAAACAGATTTTTGATGGCTACAGTGTCGAAAGTGTTGCATTTGAGAGTCTGCCGGGATTTTATGTTACCGGGAACCTTTACCTGCCCGCGACAATTACCGGTAAAATTCCGGGTGTCGTTAGTCCACACGGACATTTTTCGGAAACCATTGATTTCGGCAGGTTCCGACCCGATATGCAGAGGCGATGTGCAACCCTGGCAAGGATGGGTGCAGCCGTGTTTACCTATGATATGGTTGGCTGGGGGGAATCGGCTCCTTGCATCCACGAGTTCTCACAGGCTGTCAAACTTCAGACCTGGAACAGCATGCGGGTTGTGGATTTCCTGCTCTCCCTTGGTTTTGTTGATGAGAATAAGCTGGGCGTGACCGGCGAATCAGGAGGAGGCACACAGACATTCCTGCTGGCTGCACTTGACGATAGAATTGACGTTTCCGTTCCGGTTGTTATGGTTGCGTCACATTTTTTCGGTGGTTGTATTTGCGAAAGTGGCATGCCCATTCATAAACAGGGTTCCTTTGAAACCAATAATGCTGAGATTGCCGCTTCCTTTGCACCAAAACCCCAGCTGCTGATCTCCGATGGTGACGACTGGACCAGAAATACACCGGTTGTTGAATTTCCATATCTGCAAAATGTTTACAAATTATTCGGCGCAGAAAAGAATGTCGAGTATGTCCATTTTGAAAATGAAATGCATGATTATGGCTTTACAAAACGAGTTGCCATGTATCAATTTATGGCCAGGCATCTGGGTCTCAGACTTGAAAGTGTCCTGGATTCCTATGGTAAGGTAAATGAGAGTTTTGTTGTACTTCTTGAAAGACCATTGCTGGAAGTATTTATCAATCAGAATTATCCTGCAGGTACTGTTCAGGATTGTCATGAGGTTGAGAAAATGCTTGATACATACCGGTAAACCATTCTTAATCAATATTTGATTCATAATATGTTGATAAAAAGGAATATACAAATCACAAACAGGATTGGTGTCCTATTCCTGTCCCTTATGGTATTGTCGATGATCCTGTGTTGTTCCAAGAATAAATCAAAAATGAAAAACCCATCTGTTTACAGTGTTTCCCGGCTTGATCAGTTTATGCCCATTGACGGCAATTGGGATAAAGCACAATGGCAAGATGTGCAGGCTGCCGAGATCTCGAATTACATGGGTGAAATTCCCGGATTCCGGCCCGTGGCAAAAGCCAAAATGATGTACGATAATGAAAATCTGTATGTCATTTTTCATGTACAGGACCAGTTTGTGCGATGCCTGACGAAAGATATTAACGGACCGGTGTGGGAAGATGGCTGTGTGGAATTCTTCTTTGCGCCTGATACCAGTTATCCTGAACAGTATTTTAATCTCGAGATCAATTGCGGAGGCACTCCGCTGATGCATTATAACCTGGTTGGCGGGATGGAATCAAGAGAGATTTCAGTGGATGATATCATGGCAATTATTATTAAGCCTGCATTGCCCCAAATCATTGACCCCGAAATAACAGAGCCGGTTACATGGACACTGGAATACCGAATACCCCTTGCCATGCTTGAGAAATACTCTCCGGTGATCAGGCCGGAGAAGGGAGTCACCTGGAGAGCCAATTTCTATAAAATTGCGGAAAATAATTCCAATCCGCATTATATCACCTGGTCAGTTATTGATATCCCGAAACCTGACTTTCACCGACCGGAATTCTTTGGCATACTTAAATTTGAATAATGCAAAATAGAGGTTTGATAATCCGGAACTAACGCATTATCGGATGATTAAACATCTTTGAAATCGAGCAAAACTGGCTTCTGTTTGAATCCGCGGGTCATGATAAACAAGTAAATCAGTCCGGTCAGCAACCAAATCCCTCCCATCACTTTGGCCGGGGTTGGAAGGCTGATCCAAATGAAAAAGCAGACCAGAAAACCCAAAAGGGGAAGAACTGCATCCACCATGTAATTCCGTATTTCTCCCGGTGGACGGAGAAACAGAAATTGTCGGAATGTTGCAATATTGACCCCCATAAAAGCCAGAAAAGCTCCGAAGTTCAATAATTCGGCAGCACCCTGGTAACTCAGAACCAGTGATCCGGCTAGCGTTAAAATGCCGATAAAAATAATATTATAGGTAGGCGTAGCGCTTTTGGCATGCAGGTGCGAAAATAACTTTTTAGGAACCACACCATCTCTGCCCATGGCAAAAAGCAAGCGTGCGGCCCCTACCTGTCCTGCCAAACCGCTGCCAAGGCAGGCAACAAATAATATTACTGCAACGGCGTTGAATAGCAATTTTCCGCCTACCCGTGCTGATACATCATAAAAGGCGGTTTCGGGATTTACAAATGTGTTGTAATCCGGCCAAACCTGCTGGGCCAGATATATCTGAAGACCACTGAATAATCCGGTAAACACACAAACCAACAATGGGGCCAGCAGCATGTTTCGTTTGGGATTTATAACATCTTCTGCCAGGGTTGTAACACCATCAAATCCAATGTAGGTAAGGGCAGCAAAAGATGTGGCCGTCATGACAGCCCCGAAATTAAAGGTGGCCGGGTCGTAAAAGGGTTTAAAGGAAAGTAGTCCGATCCAGCCCTGCTTATGCAAAATATAGTTGATTGCAAGCACAATAAATATGCCAATCACAAAACACATAACTGCCAGTAAGATTTCATTGGAACGGGCAGATGTACGTATACCGCGGAGGTTTAAAAGTGTAATGATGAAAACAAACAATGTTACCCATATAACGAACGGGACGGAAGGCATTAATCGAACCAGGGTCAGCGATCCGTAAACTGTATTAATAATCGGGATAATTAAATAATCCAGGAACATCACCCATCCCGCCAAAAAACCCAGATGAGAATTCAATCCTTTTCCGACATAAGTGTAGGCTGAGCCAGCTGATGGAAACAGTGCGGCCATACGTCCGTAACTTAATGCAGTCAATCCCATTCCCACCATGGCAATAAGCAAAGTTGTTACCATATGACCGTGGGATACTTTTGATGCAATGCCGAATAAGCCAATTGCAGCTATGGGCTGGATCAGCACAATACCATAGAACACCAGGTCCCACAAACCCAGCACACGCCTCAATCGTGGTATTTCTTGGTTAACAGGCAACTTAGAGACATTATCCATGAAAAAATTTACTGCACACTATTGTAAAGATATTAATGCATTTTTGTGTCGCACACACCGATGCCGCCCCTGTAATAGTTGAATTGCACATTCGGATGATCTGCCAGCAGCGACATGGGAACAGCGCTATCCACGATTCTCTTGCTAATCATAAAGGCAGTAAGCCGCTGACCGAAAGGATTATCATGGGTTCCTGCCTGCCAGATGGAGACTCTTTCTGCTTTCCAGGTTTGCACCGGTCCCACTGTGAGAGCCTGCACCGGAACGCCGGTAACGACTCCGCCGGCACTGGTGCGTGCATTCTGCATGCAGGTGACCGGATGGAGATCCACCACACGTGTGGTCAGTTTTCTGAATTCTTCGCGAGATGGCGGCGCCTCTTTGTAATTGCCTTCCCTTTTTACCGGATCGTTAAAGGCCCAGTGTTTGGTATCACCCTGTCCTCCCTGCATCACGGCACAGCGAATGCCGCTTTCCCAGCTGCGGATATATGAGCTGGTATCGGCTTTGGGAAAATGCAGGTTTGAATCAGGCATCCGGTATTTTTTGTTGATCCTGTTGAAACATAATTCCCGGTCTGCCTTTTCGAAGGATAAGGGATGGGTGGCATCAACTTCTTTCCCGTTCATATACCACTCGTCCATACCCCAGAAATGCGCATCAGTAAGTTTCAGCTGCAACTCATTCACCAGGCGGGCCACCAGGGGCAGCTGTTCGGTGGGTCCTATGGGTCCGCAGATCCCCACCGGTATCCCCGGTTTGGCTTGTTTCCAGGCAGTAATATATTCGAGTGCTTCAGCGAGGTAAAAGTCTTCAAGGGTGTCGTAAAATACAACCCTGAAACCCGGACGTGACAATTTGAGCATGTCCTTTGGCGTGAGCCTGCCGGAATCATTCAGGATCTTTTCATCGAGTGTGGTAAAATCCCACCATCCGGGGGCCAGCATACTAAGTTTTCGTGCCATATACCAAGTATTATTTATTTTTAAGTTATGATAACCAGCTTTTCAAGAGTTGTTTTAAGGATATTATCCTGGGGGTGACCATGCCCCAGATGCTGTCTGAAACCTTCGGCGTACTTTGTACCTGCTTCTTTCCCTCTCTCTTCGGCGAATCTCTTCATTGAAAGAATATATTCATCCATGTTGTGGTGGGTGAGCAGCCAGTTGCGCTGGCTTTTATGACAGGCCAACATAGCCTCCTTGATCTCGATACTGCCGGAAATATCCACATACATGGACGGGTGGACCGGATTACCAAATTTATCCTTGCCTTCCATGGGATCACAATAGTACAGATAGGGTACAGGTTCGAAGGGTTCTATGCTGACTTCCATATTTTTTATGCCGGATGAAAAACAGGCTGTCTGAACAATCAGGCTGGTTATTTCGTGGTCAATCATATAATCAGCCGGACTTGAGGTAAAAACGAGGGATGGCCGGACTGTCCGGATCAGCGCTGTTGTTTTGTTAATGGACTCCCGGTCATAAAGGATATATACATCTTCGCATTCAAGACAATGATAGGTCCCTCCAATTAAACCTGCTGCTTTTTCGGCCTCAGCTTTGCGGATAATACTGACCTCTTCACGTGAATATATTGCCGTTCCTTTATCACCGGGGGCCATGGTGGCAATGTGGACTACCCATCCGGCATTCCTGAGC
>Ga0256868_10001060_pt1 | contig 15433 bp, 15 predicted proteins | sample RVTome_13_FD_187341 | JGI IMG/M metagenome (GOLD analysis project Ga0256868, IMG submission 187341) | Soil microbial communities from uranium-contaminated site in the Upper Colorado River Basin, Wyoming, United States - RVT92D227 HiSeq ... | reverse complement strand
CCTGAACCATGTGAGATTCAGGGTATTGCCCTGCACCCTACGTGGTGCAGGGGTGGGGGTGGACGTGGTTCATTTCCCACTCACCCCCGACCTCTCCTGCCAGGGGAGAGGGAGTAATGGGGCTGGATTCTATCTCCGGTTGGAAACCCTTCTCTGAATTCTTCTGGTCTGATTTCACCTCTCACTCAGAAATATTGTATGTAATCTTTTATGATATAGTCGTCGCCCACAAACGATTAGAATTTACCAATGATAATCCTTCCAATTGATGGGAAAGGATTAAGGTGAAAGGTGAAAATAATTATTGACAAAAATGCTTAATCCAATAAAATGATGCAAATAGGAGGTTATATGTTTATGAAACAAATGAATAATAAAGGGGTTACATTAATTGAATTGATTGTTGTGTTTGTCATTATTGCCATTGGAGCTGTATTATTGGCTCCCAATATTGGTGCCTGGCTACCAAACTACCGTCTGAAGAGTACAACTAGAGATATTGTTTCAACTGTAAGAACAGCACAAATGAAAGCAGTTTCTATAAACTTGGAATATCGAACCTATTTTAATGCTGGTGAAGGAAAATATTGGATTGAAAGAGGAAATCAAAGTTCTGGTTCTACAAACTGGGTGGGTACGACTGCTTCTGATAACGCAGCGAGAGATGGTGCTTTAAATGCTCTTTCAAGTGGTGTGACGATCAGTTTTACAGGATTTATTGAATTTAATCCAGATTCGACATGCAATGCAGCGACAATCACTGTAACAAACAGCAAAGGCAAACAATCAACAATTACATTGGTTACGAGTACCGGTAGAGTGAACGTGAGTTATTAGGATGAGATATAGATTTATCCACAAAAAAAAACAACGTGGTTTTACGTTGATCGAAGTTGTGATTGGTTTGATTATTTTGGCCATTGGTCTCCTTGGAATTGCCACGATGCAAATCACTTCAATTAAGGGTAGCTATTTCAGTAGTAATGTGACTCAAGCCACTATTTTTACTCAAGATAAGTTGGAGTATTTGAAAGGTCTATCTTATAACGATTCTAATTTAAATAATGGACAACATAATGAAGGCACGATATCAGGTACGATCTTTTCAAGAGTATATAATGTGATAGAAGATGTAGGGAATTCAATGAAGACGATTACCGTTACTGTTCAATGGACAGATCAAGGAAATCACAATATTTCTTTTTCAACGATCAGGTCAAAATAATGGGCTGGAGTATTTTTAGAAAGAAGAAAGGGTTAACACTCATAGAATTACTCATCGCTTTAATTTTGAGTAGTATCCTTATCGCTGCATTGTATCGAATATTCATAAGCCAACAAAAAAACTACACGGTTCAGGATCAAGTGGTAGATATGCAGCAAAGTTTAAGAATCGCTGTTGGTCAAATGACCAGAGGGATCAGAATGGCTGGGTATGGAGGTAATATTTTAGATATTTTTGGTAACATAAATGGATTTACTAACATCATCACACCAGCGAGCAACTCAATCACTATCATCTTGGCGGATGAGGTTGGAGTACTGAAACAAAACGCAGTGAAGGGCACGAATCAGTTGAAATTGACCAATGCAAGTGTATTTAATACTGATAGAAAGAAATATTTATGTCTTGATGGATTGAATAATTATTTAATCCAAAGTGTTATTACAGATACGATTACCTTGACCACTCCTTTAGCAGAGGACCATGTAATCAACGCACCTATCTATTTAATAAAGGCAATCACTTATAGTCTTGGCCTCAGCAGGGGTAAAACCGCGCTTCGAAGAAATGAAAATACAGGTGGCGGCGCCCAACCTTTGGCCGAAAATATAGAGAGTCTTCAATTCACCTATTTTGATGCAAATGGGAATGTGACCGCCAACCCTCCAGATATTCGAATGATAAGAGTAATGGTTACTTCAAAAACAAATATGCCAGACCCTGAATATAAGGGGGGAGATGGATATCGAAGAAGGACATTATACTCTCATATTAAATTAAGGAATATGGGATTATAATCCTTTCATAGATGGAATGGGGAAATTGAAAGCAAAGAGATTGAAAGAAAAAGGGATTGCCTTAGTATTGGGGATGCTATTGCTTTTGGTCCTGACTATTATTGGTATCAGTGTCCTAAATAGTAGTATATACGACATACTCATTTCTGGTAACGAAAGGGTATCTATACAAGCTTTTTATGTTGCGGAGGCAGGGATAAACGAATTTATGGGCAGGTTTAGGGCCGGTGCAACAAATCAGATACTTGACAACGATCTATCAAATCCAAACTGGAAAGTCCTCCTTGCTAAATATCCAGGGAGGGGGGCAACCCAAATAGGTTATGTTGCTGGTGATACAAATTCTATCCCGAGTTTACAAAATCAATTAGATTTTGGATTAGAAATAAGACATAAAATAGATGCTGCAAATCAAGTCGTTCAATATGGCGGAGTCCCAATATATATCCTGAAGAGCTATGGGTTTTCAGTAGATGGGGGAAATAAAGTATTAGAAGTGGAACTAAAAAAAAGCCCTGGTTATGATCCTCCTGCTGCTCTTTATTCAAAGATGCCTGTTAATATTCATGGAAGTCCAACGTATATAAATGGAAATGATAGCTGTGGTGGAATGAATAATAAACCTGGCGTTATGACAACCACTGCCACAATTCCACCCATTACAGAATCGGGTAATCCTACTATAAACGGCTCACCGCCACATGTCACTCTAACAAGTAATCCACCTCCCACTCCCCTGCCAATTAAGGAGATGTTAGATTATTTAAAAGGCGATGCCAATTTCAAGTATCATTACAGTGAAGATCAGACATTGACTGGATATTCTGACGGCTGGGGAACACCAACCGGTAGTGGTACGACTGTTCCAATAACATACAATGGACCGATAAATATTATTTATTTCAATATGAATGGGGACAAGACATTAAAGTTGGCAGGAGATTCCCATGGGGCAGGCATTCTCCTTGTCGAGGGGAATCTTGAGATTAAGGGAGGATTTACTTGGTATGGGGTTATTTTGGCCACAGGAGCAGTAAACTATACAGGGGGTGGGGCAAAGAATGTGACAGGGGGTATCATGTCGGGGGAAGACACCACGATTGAAGTGGATATTGGCGGAAATGCAAGTATCATATTTTGCAGTGCTGTATCAAATAGATTAAAAGATATTATCCCTCCTTTAAAAATAACCCGATGGAGAGAAATTTTTTAACCCCCTTCATCCCCCTTTAAAATAAGGGGAGACAGAGGGGGGTTAAACGGAGAGCACATGGGGAGAGGCAATCGGTGACGGTCACGAAGCCCGTTTCGCTATTCGGTTATGTCGTTCGTCTTAAAAAGTTCACGTAACCCTCTAACCCTAAACCAAACGGGCCTCGTTGCCATAACCTTTAACTACTATTAACAAACATCGATACGAGCTTCTACAACGATAAACGTCAATTTTCCTAAAAGAGTCCAATTGGGGAGCTTTTTAAAGGGGCTGAAGCTTCTTAATCTTTTCTTCAGCTTCAGTAAAGGAATGATCCAATTTTAAGACCAGATTAAAGGTATCGATTGCTTCTGAAATCATCCCATTGGCCTCATAAGCCACGCCTAAGTTAAAGTGAAGTCGAGCCAATTTTTCATCAGATAATCCCTGTATCTCAGAAGACATTTTATAGTACTCAATCGATTTATTGTAATCACCTTTTTCCATATAACAATTTCCGAGCATGATATAACTGTCAAATTTCATAGTGGGACTTGAAGAGGCCAATTCAAATTCAGAGATGGCGTAATCGAAAAGTTCCATCTCTTTATAAGCAATACCTAAGTGATAGTGCATCTCTGCATCCTTATCAAAACTTGAGATTTCAGGTTCAAGGGATAGTGCCGTAGGACTCTTAGGAGAGGGAGAGAGAAAATCAGAAGTTTCAGCAACAGATTTCTTTTCAAGAGAATATCGAGAGGGGATGGATTCTTCCGCTTCCGATAGAGTGACAGACCCTCCTCTTGGCTGTTGAGGATTTTCGATATTTTCGAGGGCCTGCAAAGCCTCTGTATCATTAGGATCAATTTCTAAGATGCTTTGATAGTAATTCTTTGCGCTTCCTCCCAAGCCTTCTTTTAAATATAATTTTGCTATATTATAGAAAGCTTCAATAAATTTTGGATTAATGGAAAGAATCTTCTTATAAATTGAGATAGCTCGAAAATTTAAATCCTCTTCTCCATATAAGCTCGCCACCTTCAAATATTCTTGGATTGCTTTATCCTCCTCCTCATTTTTTAAGTAAAGATCTCCCAATTTTAAGTGCAATCGTTTATCTTGAGGATTTGCCTCAACCAATTTCAAATACTCTTTGATCGCTTTTTTAGATTGCCCTTTTAGGATATACTTTTGTGCAGCATCTAATATTTTATCTTTATCGATACTCAATTTTTCCTCTTAAAATGGAAATTTTATTAAATAATTAGCTAATGAACTAAAAAAAGTCAAGTTTAAAAATAAAATAAATTTCTATATTCTTAAAAAAAGAAAGTCCTTAATTCTATCGAGCTTTTATTCGATCACATTGATTATAATGGCAAGTGAAAATTGCTAACATAGCATATGATAAACCAATGGGAGTTAGCTTCAAATCCATATCATCTTTGATTTTTAAGTTGGAGTTATTATCATGAAACTTTTTAATTTTAGGTTGCAGATTTACATAAAGTTCTAAAGACTCTCTACCTATTTGCTACAGTCCTTTCCAAGGGTGAGGCAGACAGGGAAAACATAACCTAATAGTGAAATTGGAATTTTTCCATTATGCTATATGATGTTACTTTTACATATAGCAATTATGATAGAATTTATAATAATTGGTTAAATATTGACCATTTTGGATATTTTTGTTATGAATATTGAAAAAAATCAAATTTAATAACTAACTGTAATCATTAAATATTCCAATAAATCCTTATTTTACAAAAATTGGCACTCATTTTGCTTATATCATAAATAATAAAATTTCATTAAATTAACAAGATATTTTGCAATGACAAAGGATTTAAAGAAGATTTTAATTGTTGATGATGAAGAGACTTTAACATGGAGTATGGCAAGAAGTCTTTCAAAGGATAAGGAAAAATATGAGGTATTTGTTGCAAATAATGGTAGAGAGGCTTTGAATCTCTTAGAGAAAAATAAAATTGACTTGGTCATCTCCGATATTCGAATGCCCGATATTAACGGATTAGACCTTCTCGTAAAGATTAGAAAAGAATATTCGCAAACCAAAGTGATTATTATGACTGCTTATGGTTCCTCTGATGTTCAAAAAGAAGCCAATCGAAGAGGGTCGCTCTATTATGTGGAAAAGCCCTTTGAGATTTCTGATATTAGGAAAATTATTATTGATTTGATCGGAAAAAAAAAAGGGTTTAGAGGAAAAGTTTTTGGTCTCCAACTTACGGATATTATTCAAATGAATTGTCTGAGTCGATTGACGACTACGCTGATTATTACCCGAGACGGAGAAAGAGGGACTATTTATTTAAACGAAGGGGAAATCGTTCATGCGGAATGTGGTGAACATAAGGGAACAGAGGCATTCTACAAAATTTTAAGCTGGCAGGAAGGAGAATTTATTTCAAATATTGGCACCACTCCTCCCATTCAGACGATTTATCAAAATTGGGAGCATCTCCTCGTCGAGGCAATGCGACGGAATGATGATAATTCTTAAGGGGTCCAATTTATAGAGTGAATAGGTTCACTTAAAACAAATCCATATGAATATTATCATTACAGAAAAGGATATGAAGAGGATAAATTACTGTTTAAATAAGATGGTTTCCTTATCGATGGCACATACTGTTTTGCTGATCGATCGATCGGGGCAACTGATCGCCCATCAAGGGAATACACCGGAGATCGATATTCTATCCCTTTCTGCCCTGACAGCAGCTAATTTTGGAGCTACCGCTGAAATTGCTCGAATATTGGGAGAGGAAGAATTCACCCTCTTATTTCATAAAGGAAGAAGCGAAAATGTATATTTTTCTGCTATTGGTGAGCACGTCATCATGGTTGCTCTCTTTGATGATAAGACCTCTCTTGGATTGATTCGGTTACAAATTAACAAGATCGTAGATGAGCTTTTAATTATTCTTTCATCCATCTTTGAAAAAGGAAGGATGAAATCAATTGATCCACCCCGGCCTTCTTAAAGAGAGGAAGAAATTTAATGCCTTTCATTAATTTTAGTAAAGATGAGATCCAATGCAAAATTGTTTATTATGGTGCAGGTTTTTGCGGAAAAACTACTAATCTACAATATATTTTTGGCCAGACCAGGGAGGATATCAAAGGTAAAATGGTATCAATTGATACAAAAGGGGATCGAACATTATTCTTTGATTTCCTATCTTTGAGCTTAGGAAAAATCAGGGGATTTGATATACGTGTTCAACTTTATACAGTCCCTGGACAGGTCCACTATGATGCGACAAGAAAATTAGTTTTAAAAGGAGTAGATGGAGTAGTTTTTGTGGCCGATTCTTTGAAAGTACAAAGGAAAAAAAATATTGAAAGCCTCATTAATTTGGCAAAAAATTTAGCAGAGAAGGGGATAAGCATTAGAAGCATTCCATTAGTGATTCAATTTAATAAGCGCGATTTAGATGGGACAGATTCCGAGATCCTCCCTCTTGATATATTGGAGAAAGATCTGAATTCTATGTTAAAAGTGCCCTCCTATTCTGCCAGCGCATTGAAAGGAAATGGAGTTTATGAAACCCTAAGAGAAATTAGTAAATTAGTGGTGAAAGATGTCAGCAGAAAGATTATGTTAATGGATAAACAATTAAGGTAAGTTTTTATGAAGTTATATCACTCGAGCAATGAGAATGGTTCAAGGTTAAGGTTAGGGCTACGAGGCCCGTTTCGTTTAATGTCAGAGGGTTACGTAAAGTTCTTAAGACAAACAACGTAACCGATGTACGATACGGGCATCGTTACCGATAGACGAAACCTTTTATTTTCAAAGTAAAGGGGAAATGGAAGATGGATAAAATATTTGGAGAAGAAGACCTGAAGGGGCTTGAAGAAGAGATAGATGATGCCGTAGACCGGCTGTTTGTGGATAAAAAGGGAGGAATAACGGAAAGTTTTTTGATGGAATCTTCCCTCTTAGAATCTTCTTTGAAATCTCCAAAGGAAGAGAGTTCAACTGAATTCCCCATTTTAGGACCTTCGGAAAAACCTTCCCCCTTCGAGCTTTCTGAAGAGGTGGATAAGAAGTTTGAACAAGAGAGATCTCCCCGTCCTCCCTCTCCCCCTATCCCGTTCTTAAAATCCATTGAAAAAATGGAAGCTCAACTTCTTTCATTGGAATGGGAAATTACAGAAGAGAAACTTAAAAAGACAAGAGAAGAAGTTCTTGCTTTACGAGAATTATTAAAGCAAAAGACCGATATGACATCAATCCTAAATTATATGGAAAAAGCTTTAAGCCATATGATTAAAAATGAAGAAAATATTCAGCCCTCTTGGATTAAATTTTTATTAGATTCAAAAGAAACACTAAAACTCCTCATGAGGAAAGAAACTGAGGGCGAAATTAATATTTATAAACAGTTGGCTTACCTTGGGATCGAGGCAAGATTCTCCTGTTTGGATGGGATGATTGATACCCCAATAGCTCCCCCTTCTCTTGATCTAAGTGAAGAACGGGAAAAAGTACCTACCTCTTCTCTCGCTCTGAATGAAGAAAAGGAAAAGGTAGAGATTCTTATTGCAGAAGGGAAGAGGATTGAAGAGACATTGAGTAAAATGGATTTATTTTCAGAAAAAATGGACGAATTCTTAGGGAAGATGGAGCCTTATTTATCTAAGATCGAACAATTATGCCTAAAATTTTCAGAGACATTGACGGAGCCGAGACCCCTTCCTGTGAGCATAACCATTTTCAAGGTTGAGGAAAGGTTATTTGGGGTGGAAAGTGAAAAGGTTTTTAAACTGTTTAGAGTTCCAAATACTTTTCAGGAGAAATATTCAAGCCAACAAAAAATTCGACTTAAAGGGTTCGAAGTGAAGATGATCAATTTAGAGAAAATACTTTCCATCCAAGGAGGAGAACCCAAAGGGGAAATAAAGATACTGATGGTAAAAGACAATGGAGAATATAAGGGATTCATGATTGATCAGGTGCTTAATAAATTATCCGCCCTCTCAGATAAAGGTGGAAAAATTGGTGAATGCTTTTCGGGGATCGTTCATTCTACATACCAAGCACAACCAATTGAGATTCCCATCTTAGATTTGAAAAAATTATAAGGCTTAGTTTTTTTATGAACCAAAATATTCTAAACGACAGAATCGAAGAAAAGATTGCCAAAAAAGAAGAAGTCATCCAACACTTAACAAGGGAACTAAAGGATGTAAAAAATTTTGCCGAAAGTATTATTCAAAGCATTGGAAGCGGTATTATTATCACGGAGATGAATGATACGATCACCTATATCAATAAGGCAGGCGAAAGGATTTTGGGGTTTTCCAAAGAGGAACTGATGAGTAAGCCCTTTAGCATTTTTAGTTTAAGGGAAAAGCAAAGTGTGATTCCTTCTTTTCTCAATAATCCAGATGACCAGGACACAAGGAAAGAAGGGTGGATGAGGAAAAAAGACCAAACTGAATTTCCAGTTGGGTTTACCATTAATAATCATTTAAGTATTCGAGGGGAGCAAATAGGGAAAATCGTTGTATTTCGTGATTTGACAAATGTCTACAAGATTCAAGAGGAAATATTGAGGATGGATAGGCTCGTATCCTTGGGAAAACTGGCTTCGGGCATTGCCCATGAGTTGCGAAATCCCCTCGCTGGCATTAAAACGACTGCTCAGGCCCTTAGTGAGGAAATGACTGGAGATGATTCAAGAAGGGAATATTTGCATAGAATCACTAAAGAAATTGATCGACTCAATGATCTCCTTAAGACTTTTTTTTCATTTGCCAAGCCTCAAAATTTAAATTTGGTTAATTGCCATATCAAAGATATCATCAATGAAATCATTCCATTTCTTATTAAAGAAATCGCCGATAAAGGAATTCACTTTACAGAAACCTATCATCCACAACTTCCAAAGATTAAAGTCGATAAAACACAAATGCATCAAGTTTTTCTTAATCTGTTTTTGAACGCAATTCAGGCCATGCCTAATGGGGGTGAGCTAAAAATAGAGGCCAGTTCCATGAACTCAAACTCTTTGGAGGATTATAAACAAAATTTTGTTAAGGTTATCATCGCAGATACCGGAAAAGGTATTCCTTCACATATTGTTCACAAAATATTTGACCCCTTTTTCACTACAAAACCAAGGGGGATAGGGTTGGGGCTTTCCATCACCTATCAGATCATTAAAAAACATGGAGGAACAATTAAAGTAGAAAGCCAATGGGAAAGAGGGACCTCCTTTATTATTAATTTACCAGAAACAATGGAAAACTCATGAAACCGTCCATTCTTATTATTGACGATGATGAGGTAATGCAAGAAACACTCGCTGATGTATTGAGAAAGAGGGGATATGAAATCTTTTCAGTTGGCTCAGGCAATGGGGCCCTTTCAATAATTAAAAAGAATGTCATTGATCTCATTCTCCTTGATATAAGATTACCCGATGTAGATGGTTTGGAAATTTTAAAAAAGATTAAAGAATTTGATACTGAAATTTTAGTCATTATGATGACAGCTTATTCTGATGTTCAAACAGCAGTTTCTTCTATGAAATCAGGAGCTTATGATTATATTAATAAGCCTTTTGAGTTAGAAGAATTGAGATTACTCATTGAAAAAGGATTAGAGACAAAAAGTTTAATCAATGAGGTGAGAAGGCTCCATCGGCAGCAAAAAGAGAAATACCAAAACAGTCATATTTATGGAGTTAGTCCTCAGATCCAATACGTTAAAGAGTTGATTGGGATGATTAGCAAAACTCATAAAACATCCGTCTTGGTCCAAGGAGAAAGTGGTACGGGAAAAGAATTAGCAGCGAATGCTATTCATTACAATAGTCATCGGAGCGAAAAACCTTTGATGAAAATAAATTGCAGTGCTATCCCCGATTCATTATTAGAATCAGAACTTTTTGGATATGAGAAAGGCGCCTTTACTGATGCAAAAAACACAAAGAAAGGCCTTTTTGAATTAGCGGATGCGGGGACAGTCTTTTTAGATGAAATTGGAGACATGAATCCTTTTTTACAATCGAAGATATTGAGAGTCCTCGAAAACCAAACCTTTATGAGGGTAGGGGGAGAAAGAGAGATAAAGGTTGATATTCGAATCATTGCAGCTACTAATAAAAATTTAGAATTCATGGTAAGAGAAGGGCTTTTTAGAAAAGATTTATATTACCGACTTAAAGTCATGGTAGTAGAGATGCCTCCCCTTCGTGATAGGCTTGAAGATATCCTGTTACTATCAAATCTATTTATCGAAGAAAATAATAAAGAATATAATAAAAACGTTAGGGGTTTTTCTGAAGAAGCGAAGAAACTGATGACTCAATATCCTTGGCCTGGAAATGTAAGGGAATTAAAAAATGTAATTGAAAGAGCAATGATTTTAATTGACCAAGAATATATTACCCCCAAACACCTTCCATTTGAATTGAAACAAATTGAAAAAAATACTTATCAAAATGCTGAGCATGAAATATTTGAAATCACAGATGATATGTCCTTAGAAGATATGGAAAAGGTTCATCTCTTTAATGTGCTGAAAAGATTGGATTGGAATAAATCGAGGGCATCAAAAGCACTTGGTATTTCCCGAGCTACTCTAAGAGCAAAGATAATAAAATATGACATATCAAACAATTGATATTAAGTATCAAGGAGTTATCTAAGAATACTAAAGCAATTTAATAAATTTACTTGAGTAGTTATAAGAATATTTTAAATTACTGTAATATTTTACTTGACTTTCAAAGGAATTTATTAATAATCTAATCTTTAATATATTTATTTATGAAAAAAGAGGGGGAAAATGATGTGGAGTAAAAAGAAAGACGTAATTGGCTTAGATATTGGAAGCAACTCAGTTAAACTGGTGGAGTTAAAAGAGGATAAGCATGGATATAAGTTACAAAATTTGGCCATATCTCTCTTACCCCCAGAAGCCATTGTTGATGGAGCCTTGATGGATTCGGTCACGATTATTGATACCATACGAGACCTTATTGGCACTTCCAAGACAAAAACGAAAGATGTTGTGACCTCTGTCTCTGGCCATTCTGTGATTGTTAAAAAAATTACCCTGCCTTTTATGACAGAATCCGAACTGGAAGAATCTATCCAGTGGGAGGCTGAAAGATATATTCCATTTGATATCAATGATGTCAATATCGATTTTCAAATATTTGGTTCAACATCAGAAAATCCAGAGGTCATGGATGTTGTTTTAGTTGCGGCCAAAAAGGATATCATTAATGATCATGTCTCCGTTATTATGGAATCTGGATTAAATCCTGTCATTATTGATATTGACTCTTTTGCATTAGAAAATATGCTGGCCATTAATTACGAAATCGATAAAGAAGAAACCGTTGCGATCGTTAATGTGGGAGGTAGCATAACCAACATTAATATTGTTAAAAACAACGTCTCCGGATTTACAAGAGATATTTTTAAAGGGGGAAATCAAATTACGGAGGAGATCCAAAGACAACTTCATGTGGATCATGAAGAAGCAGAAAAAATAAAAGTGGGGTCGAAAGTCGATGTCACCTCTCAACCAATTATCCAAAACGTTTTAAAAGCAGCCTCTGAATCATTGGCTGTTGAAATAGGGAACTCATTAGATTTCTTTCAATCCACAACTACCTATGAAAAGATTGCTAAGTTGTATTTAAGCGGAGGGGGATCAAAAATTAAAGATTTTGATATCATTTTGCAGCAACAGATTGGGATTCCCGTTGAAGTAGTTAATCCATTTAAAAAAATAGATTACAGTGGTAAAAATTTCGATATTGAATATTTAAGAGAAATCGGACCGATTATGGCCGTTGGGGTTGGACTTGCCTCAAGAAAGGTAGGGGACCGATGATCAAGATTAATTTACTTTTGGCGAGAAAAGAAAAGAAGAAAGTTGGGATAAGAAAAGAGATGATTGTTCTCATTCTTTCCATTGTCCTATTATTAATAGTCCTCATTATCGTTCAATGGAGATTGGAAAAGGAAAAAGAAGCCACCTTGTCCCAGATCTCTGAAACAAAAAAAGAGATCGCTTACTATAAATCTCTGACCACGGAAGTCGATAGAGCCAAGGAGGCCCAAAAAACATTACAGAATAAATTAAACATTATTAATTCCTTGAGAAAGGAGAAAGCTATCCCTGCGAGAGTTCTGGATGAATTGAGTATTGACAAACCTGAAAAAGTCCATCTGGAATCCGTGAAGAAAGAGGGGACAAGGTTAGGGATCGAAGGGATTGCCTTAGATGATGAAACGATCGCCAATTTCATGACCAATCTTCGGAAATCGAAGCTTTTTAAAAATGTTGACCTCATAGTGAGTGAACAGATTGAACAGAGTAAAATCAAGTTAAAGAAATTCATTCTTTCATGTGAGATTATTTTAATGTAATAGAGAGGGGATATTAATATGGCACTCTCAATGGATTCGATCTTAAAACTCCCGACACAAAAAAAGGTTTTAATTTTGGTTGTTCTTCTATGTGTTATCGCTGGTCTCTATCTGTATGCCTTCTTTATCCCACGACAGGATGAACTTAAAGTGGCAAAAGGGGAACTGGATAAATTACGAAAGGAATTAATCGTAAATAAAGATATCGTCAGAGACCTTCAAAAGTTTAAGGAACAGGTTGAAAAGTTGAATGAAGAGCTTAAGAATGCATTGACGCAACTTCCAAATGAAAAAGAGATCCCTGAGATATTAAAAAACATATCCAGCCTTGGGAAGGAATCGAATCTGGAGTTCACCCTTTTTAGACCTAAACCTGAAGAGCCTCAACAATTTTATGCTAAAGTACCCATCGATCTGGTTGTACTGGGAAGCTACCATAATACAGGAGTTTTCTTTGATAAGGTAAGCAAACTCCCAAGAATTATTAACGTCGTTGATTTCAATATGACGAGAGCAAAAGATATCAAGGGTAAGAATGAACCCGAAATTTTGGTGAAGACGTCATGTATGATCAATACTTACCGATTTATAGAAAAGAAAAGCGAGGAAAAGAAAAGTGAAAAGAAAGCTATTCCATAGGAAACAGAGGATGAAAGAATCTAAAATATTGGAAAGCAATAAATCAAGTCTTGGGTTGATCATCCTATCGATTGCCTTACTCTTTTTGATAGGAGGATGTGGAGGAGGGACGTCTCCATCTTCCCTTCCTTCAAAAACAAAGTCTCCTGCTGTGGAGAAGAAAAGGGAAGGGCCAACTAAAGTGACTGAAAGACAAGAGCCAGAGAAAAAAGAAGAAGAAGTAGAATATTCTTATAACCCTGTGGGTAAACCGGATCCATTTAAACCCTTTCTGCAACTCACTTCTGTCAGAGAGGGTTCGAGGAGTGGTATCCTTACCCCTTTACAAAAATACGATATCAGCCAGTTGAAACTGGTTGCTATTATTTCCTCTCCTGAAGGCAATACCGCTCTCGTTGAAGACGCCACAGGGAAAGGATATTTTTTAAAGAAGGGAACTTTTGTCGGGAAAAATGATGGAAAAGTAACAAAGATTCTTAAGGACAAAGTGATCATTGAAGAAGTCTATCAAGATATTTTTGGTCAAACCAAATTTAATGAGATCTCATTATTTCTTCATAAAGTTGAAGAAGAAGGAGGAGGAGAAACATGAAACATTCTCAGATCCTTAAACAGGCTTTCTTAATTGGTTTTTTACTCTTTGTATCAGGTTGCGCCACTGAGAATGCCTTGATGCAAACGTCTAAACCGGACATTCCGGCTCCGGTAGTCAAGATTTCTGCTATCCAAAAGATATCATTCACTGAAGAAGAAAATTATACAAGAATTCGAGTTGAAGGATCTGAAACCATCGCTCCTCCATTTTATAAACTTTTATCCGATCCTTTGCGAATTGCCATTGATGTTCCAAATATTGATTTAAAACAAATTAGAACCCCCCTTGGAATCAACAATGGGACGATCGGAGAAGTGCTCACCACACAATATGACGACAAAGGGAGAATTGAAATTAGTTTAATTCAAATGACCAACTATAATATCTCTGAGGAGGATATGAATCTCATCATTGATATTGAAAAGGTGAAAAAGATTGCGGAGGTAAAGGAGGTAGTAAAAGAGGTAGTAAAAATGGAAGAACTTGTTAAGGAAACAGAGACAGAGGTTCCTCCGGCGGAAGCAAAGAAAGAAGCACCTCCTCCTGCCCCACCCGTTATGAATAAAGCAAAAGACGTGGTCAATGTCTTAGTTGAAGAAAAGACTGACTTTATCGCTTTCAATATCGTTGCTGATGGAAGGCTTGAAAACTATAACTCTTTTAAATTGGATTCTCCCACGAGGTTAGTTTTAGATATTTGGGGAGTAGGGAACCAATATCCTCAAAAGTCGATTAAAATGCAGAATCCTATTGTCAAAGCAGTCCGAATAGGGCAATATCCGGATAAACTAAGAGTTGTTTTCGATTCATCCAAACCCAAACTACCTCCTTATCAAATTAATCGAATTGGTGACAAGTTAATGGTTTCCCTCGGGAATGTTCCACAACCCTCTGAACCCCAAATCTATGTGCAAGACAAATTGGCGAAGGAGGCTTCTAACACCACCCCCAAACCTCAAATAGAGAGCCGTCTGAAATCTGGTAAGCAGAGCACTTTGACAAGTATCGATTTTAAACAGATGGATGATAAATCGAGAATCGTCATCTCCCTCTCCACAGAGGATCCTCAATTTGATACTTCCACATCTTCAGGGAATATCATCGCTATTGATGTGAAGAATGCTCTTGTCCCTAAACATCTTCTGAGAAAATTGGATACGAGTGCCTTCGAGAGCGCTGTCAACTCTATCGATCTTAAGAATGTCAAAGTAGGTAAAGCGAATAATATTCAAGTGTTAGTAAAATTGAGAGAAGAAATCCCTTATGAAATAATAAAAGAGGGAAAAGAAATTTTTATCGATATCAAAGAAAAACCCAAAAAGATTGAAGCAAAAGAAGAGGTCCCTCCACCAGAGGTGAAGAGAGAGGAAGTGGTGCCTGAGGTTAAGAAGGAGGAAGTTAAGAAGGAAGAAGTGAAGGAAGAAGTGAAGGAAGAAGTGAAAAAAGAACCCCTTCCTCCAACTCCAGTGGCCAAGAAGGTGGAAGAGGGAAAAAAGAGTGTTGAGGAAGCAAGGCCAGAAAAGGTTTATTCTGGGAGGAAATTATCTCTCGATTTCAAA
>Ga0256868_10001058_pt1 | contig 15439 bp, 12 predicted proteins | sample RVTome_13_FD_187341 | JGI IMG/M metagenome (GOLD analysis project Ga0256868, IMG submission 187341) | Soil microbial communities from uranium-contaminated site in the Upper Colorado River Basin, Wyoming, United States - RVT92D227 HiSeq ... | reverse complement strand
CGTTTCATAGTTTAATAAAAGAATGTAAATATTAAACATTTACTTCCATAATATAATAATTTTCATGGCTTCCCTTTTTCTATTGGTCATCTTATCCTTGGTAAGATCTAAATGATATGCAAGATTTATTCTATAAAAATTGTGAGGAGGGTATAAATCATGAAGTACCCTCCCCACCGGAGGGTTATTATTTGACTTTCTCTACAGGATAATCTGCTTCCATCCATCCCTTGATTCCACCGGGATATCGATAAACATTTTTATACCCGAGTTTAACCGCCCACATGGCACCATTATGACTGCGGGTACATTTAGTGAATCCGCAATAAAATATAATCAATTTGTTTTTGTCAGCCCCGAGGAGTTTCTCAAAATCTGCCTTGGTCTTTTCATCGAGTTTTGTAACCTCTGGAATGGGGAACGCGAAATTTACTGCACCGGGGATATGCTGTTTTTTATAGCTGTCTTCATAGGGCATGGTATCAACTATGAGCATATCCTTTTTTTGATCAATCAAGCCCTTGAGTTCCTCAGTGTTGACAACCTTGTAACCGCCCCTTTCAACTTCTTTTGCAAAGTTCACCGCTATCTTTTCTGTATCTAACTCTTTGGTACCCCATGCAGCAAAGCAATTACCTGACAACCATAAAAAAGCCATCACTACCGTGAACATCACTGCAAATCTTTTCTTTAACATTCTTTCGACACTCCTTTCATTCATATTTTCAGATAATAAGATTATGTTGTTTGATTTCTCGTACTACCCGTCGCAATATTGAACTTGGATACAAGATTTTTACCAATAATAGAGATTTTTCACTGGCAGCCTGAATGCCACTCGATGATACAGTTTATCTTCTTTTATTTTTGAAAATATAATAAAAAAACTGGCATCTATAGGTCAAATAGTTAATATCTATCAAAATAAAGTGACCTATAGTTTTTATACAGGATAAATATCTGTTTTTCTCAATAATTCTTATGCTAGAGAAAACAGATTACATTCAAAAATCAGTATCAAAATCATTGGCATGTCATATAGAGAATAGCTATATGTTTCAAATAAAATATAGTAATTATCTATTTGATTTATTATATATTTCTATAGTAACGTAACCCGTTGCTTCCAATGTATTTATTCCTGCTGTAAGAGTGTATGCAGCAGAAAATATTAACCAATCAGGAGGTATGTTATGAGAAAGATCTTTTTGGTAGTCTTGTCTCTGGTGGTATGTTCTCTGTTTTGTGTTGGTGACTATCTTGAAGCGGCTGATTACACGCCCTACAAGTATGGCACAACACTTCTCGATGGAAAACTTCAGTTCGGTGGAAGAATCAGGGTCAGGCAGGAGTATTTAAATAATTATTATATCCCTCAAAATCAGGTGGATGATGACCTCACCTTGTTTCAGACGAGGTTATATGTAGATGTTAAACCTGCAAAAGGTCTTGGGTTTAATCTCACGTTTGAAGATGCAAGGGACTTTTCAGATCCGCATCCTTACAAGCCCCTTGTCCCATATGCATATGATACACCCTTAGATATTCAGCAGGCATATGTCTATTATGAACCTGACAATGCTCCATACTCTATATGGGCTGGAAGAAGAGAGATCTCTTACCTTAAACACAGACTCATTGGCACAACTTATGGATGGGGCAATAAAATTATTGCGTATGACGGTTTCACGATGACATACAAGCATGAACAATTCAGCTTTGATCTTGCCTATCTGAATCGGGTTGCACCTCAGCAAGGCAGAGATGTTTTTCAGCATGACTGGTTCGCTTCTCCCAACGATACCCTCGTCGCATGGCTTACCTTAAACAAGCTTAATCCATATGGAAAGGTTGATGCATATGTTATTGTCGACAGCCGGGAAAAAGATGTGGAAGTATATACATACGGATTAAGGGCCTACGGTTCAATCGGGTCCCTGAATTATGATATCAATGGGACTCTCCAGCAGGGAGACGCACTCGTGAACGGTGATATGCAGGACAGGGCCGCAGCCGCTTTCTATCTTGATGTATGGTATCTGTTTGATACTCCATTAAAACCGACTCTCGGCGTTGAATACTTTATGGCTACAGGTGACTCCGATCCAGCCGGCGGAAAGTACAAGACATTTGACCAGCTCTATGCGACACCTCACAATGACTATGGCTATATGGATTTGTTCGGCTGGCAGAATATGCACGATCTCAACATAAAAGCATCCATAGTGCCTTTAAAAGACATGAAGCTTGCGACATCGCTGCATACCTTCTGGTTATACGCCAATGAAGATAACTGGTACAATGCATACAAGGGAATTCAGAGAACAGGTGATAGGAATGCCGGCAACTTTGTTGGTAACGAGATCGATCTCATTTGTTATTATGACTTCGTTCAGCACATGCAGTTGATAGGGACATACGGTCATTTCTTTGCAGGAGATTTTGTCAAAGATACCGGTCCCAGTAAAGATGCTGACTTTTTCTCCGCAGAACTTAAATTCGAATTTTAGAAACAGATAAATAACGGAAAAGGGCTTGGGTATCCAGGCCCTTTTTTATTATTCTTCACGCAGCGAGTTTCATTTTGATAATGATTTTTGCCCTTCCTCTAACCAGAGTGTTGCCAGAATATCATCACTTACTAAGAGGAGTTCATAAGTAAGACCACATTGTCTGTCATTCCAGCTTGTCTGTCCCGAATGCTTTCGGGATTGAAGAAAGATGCTGGACATCCGTCAGACGTCCGTCAGTACTTAAGACGGATGATGGACAGCATGACAGAATAGTTAAAGGTATGTGACTTTACTTATGGTCTTATTAGTAAGAGCAAAAAATATGGCAGAAATGTTTTTTCATACATTATCTGCCATATCTCCCTTGGCCTGAATTCGTTGCTTGACCAGCAACTTTAGCTCTTTCAGCTCTTTCACTTGTGGCATATTTTCCCAGGATTTTCCTTTATTGCCTTTTTGAAATCTTCCCAGAAAGCAGCCTCCTTTTCGAGGGTTTTACTGCTCAAAGGTCTTTTCATCCTTTCTCACCCCCCTTCAATCATTGCCATTGATTAATTCTATCTAATGCTATTTTTCTATAAATTTTATTTATAAATATTTGACTTGTCAAGATTTTTTAAAAAACCCTGAGGTCACCGTCTCCTGACATATACTTTCCTCATCTCTTCAGCTGCAAGCAACAGGATACTGAACGGTATAAGAATCATCCAGACATCAAGTCCCAGGGGTGCTGTCCCGAAAAATCTATTTCCAAAAGGATGATAAACGATAAACAACTGTAGGATGAGTTCAACCATGATGCCACCGAATATTAGCCTGTTTGAGAAAAACCCGATGCTGAATACAGATTCCCTCGATGAACGGCATGCAAAGACATTCCCTATCTGCGTGATTATTATTGCTGTAAGACACGCGGTCGTTGCCTGCAGATAGAGCACATCATTTGCCGGAAGCATTGTGCCCCATATCCAACCGCCACTATACAAAACCCAAAAGAACCCGAACATACATGCAATGGCCTCCATTGGACCAAGGAATAGGTATGCCCTGGTAATGAGAGGAAGATCTAACAGCCTCTCCTTCAACTTTCTCGGTGGCTGTTTCATTATACCAGGTGTAGGCTTCTCTGCACCGAGAGCGAGTGCAGGAAGCATATCAGTCCCGAGGTCAACTGCGAGTATCTGGATTATAGTCAGAGGAAGCGGAATTCTTAATAGGATATAAGCGAGATAAGGCACTGCCTCTGGTATATTCGATGCAAAAATATATGTTATAAACTTTTTTATGTTTTCATATACTGTTCTTCCTTCCTCAACCGCATTGACAATAGTTGCAAAATTGTCGTCGAGCAGAATCATATCTGATGCCTCTTTTGCAACATCAGTACCTGATATCCCCATTGCTATACCAATATCTGCCTTCTTAAGTGCAGGTGCATCGTTTACGCCATCACCTGTTACAGCTACTATCTCTCCTTCATCTTTTAAGATCGAGACAACCCTCATCTTATGCTTCGGTGTCATTCTTGCAAATATGACCTCTTTTTCCAAGAGTTTTTCTCTCAGTTCCTCATCACTCATCAGATTAAATTCATGGCCTTCGATTAAAGCTGGATTCCCTTTAATAAGCCCTATTTCTCTTGCAATAGCAACAGCAGTTCTACTACCATCACCTGTGATCATGATTATCTTTATTCCTGCTTCATTGCATTTCTGTATTGCTTCTGGCACCTCTGGCCTCGGAGGGTCTTCAAGACCAATCAATCCAGCAAAGACCATGTTATTTTCAACTTCCTCAGGTCTCATGCCTTCCGCATTACGGTTTTCGATTTCCTTATAGGCAAAGGAGAGGACCCTTAGCCCCATATCCATTAAAGCATGGTAGGCATCCATAGTCTTTTCTCTGAGTGTTTCATCAATGGGTACTTTTTCAATATTAATTAGCATACGAGTGCATAATGGAAGCACACTCTCCATGGCACCTTTTGTAAAAGCAACAAATCCCCCATTGCCCCCCTTTTCTTCCGCCTCAGGCGGAGGGTGGGATGGGGGGATTATTTGAACCGTGGTCATCCTTTTCCTATCTGAATCAAAGGGTATCTCTTTTATCCGCTCTGCCTTTAAATCACCAATGTTTTCTCTTACAACTTTAAGCAGTGCAACTTCAGTTGGGTCACCTTTATATTGTCCATCTATGAAGCGTGCATTATTGCAGAGATAGGCTATTTTTAATAATTCAAATGCATTACCTTTATTTAAATCCCTCACATTAATGACATTATTGTCAATCCATATTTTTGTAACTGCCATTTTATTCTGCGTAAGTGTACCTGTTTTATCTGTGCATATCACCGTTACAGCACCGAGTGTCTCAACAGATGTAAGTGTTTTTATTAATGCTTTTCTCTTTGCCATCCTCTGGCTTCCCATGGCAAGAGCGAGGGTCATAGTTGGGAGCATGCCTTCGGGAATAAGCGCCACTGTTATGCCAATTGCAAATATGAAGTTGTCCCAGAAACTTCTTCCAATCAAAAAGCCTAAAGAAAAAAAGAATATACCAACTGCTGCAGCTATTGTAGCTACAAGTCTTGTTGCCTTTATAATCTCCTTCTGGAGTGGACTGAGTCCTGCCTCTACAGCACTTGTCAGGTGCGCAATACGTCCGAACTCTGTTGTCATTCCTGTTGCAAATGCGACTGCCATACCTGAACCACTGATAACTGTTGTCCCTGCGAAGGCAATATTAGGACTCTCGACAAATTCCCCATCAAACGGTTCATGATTCCTTAACATCGGCTCCGATTCGCCTGTCAGAGGTGCGTTATTCACCTTGAGATCAGATGTCTTTATGAGTCTTGCATCTGCAGGGATTTTATCACCCTCTGAAAGCATTATCATGTCCCCTGGGACAACCTCTCTGCCATGAATCTCTTTTTCCCGGCCATCCCTGATGATCTTTACGTAGAAAGGCAGGAGCTTTTTCAGTGCCTCGAGCGCCTTTTCTGCCCGGTATTCCTGGATAAAGGTAAAAGCAGCATTAATGAATATTACCGCTACAATTGCGATGCCGAGTGTCATCATGCCTTCTCCGGGATGCAGATATTCCGATATAAAACTCATAACAGCAGCTATCCAGAGGAGAATAGCCAAAAAGTGGGTGAACTGCGAAATGAATCTGAGATATAAAGGTTTTTTCCTTACTTCCTTTATTTCATTCAGTCCATACTCATTGAGTCGTCTGCGGGCATCTTCTTCGGATAGGCCCTTATCAGAAGTTACAAAAGTTTTTAAGACTTCTTCTTTGGACAGGTTCTGTATTTTCACAGACGATTAAGTCTTGGTCTCAGAATGATGAGATTGCATGGGGTTTCCCTGAGGACATCCTCGACAGGATTGCCACTGATAATACTCCTGAGAAGGCTCCTTTCACTTGCTCCCATGATTATGAGGTCATTTCGCTTATGTGCAGCTTCTATAGTTATAGAACGTGAAATAGTGCCATACCCAACCCTTTTTTCATGGTGTATCTTATACCTGTGCAGGCATTCAGTAAACTGTTCAATATCCTTTGGGATGTGTTCCTCTCTCTGTGCAGGTTTCAATTGAAGCTCTCCATGGAAAAAACTTGTTATAGGGTTTGACAGGTGAAAAAGCGTTACAGATGAATTAAACACCTCCGCCAGTCTTGCTACAAAACATGCCCTTTCTTCAAGGCGTGTCAAGTGACCTCTCAATGGCACAAGGATGTTCTTCGGATGCCATCTGCCCATGCGAACCACTCTGACCATGGCCACAGAACATGGAAGCTTTATCATAAACTCACGTGCAAGGGTCTTCATAAAAAATCTTTTTCCCACATCCTCTCTTCTTGTTGACGTAAAGGCAATTTCAATCCTGTTTTTTTTCACGATATCGTTTATTTTCTTCAGAGGATTCCCTTTTTCGATTATGCTCTCTACATCGATGTCATGTCCTTGAGCCTCGATGAAAAGCCTCTCGAGGGCTGATTCAGCCTGCCTGAATACTTCTCTGTTCAGTTTGTCCTCTGCAACAAAAACCAGGGAAAGTGCTGCCTTGCATGATTTTGCAAGGGCTATGGCATAACGTGCTGTTATCTCGGAATTGGTAAACTCGTTTACCGCAGCGAGGATCTTTTTGTACATAACTGAATTATAGCTGCTATCAAATTGAATCACAAGGGCATGAAATTTCGTCTCTCATTATTGATGGATGCAGAAGTAATGTCCTATCCCTGCTGCAAATTTGTCATTCCCGCTTGTCGGAACGAGTGAAAAAGAAAGGATTTCAAAGGATTTCAAACGAAATGTTACAATAATTCATGATAGAAAAAACCTGTAAGAACCTGCTTGTCAGGGGGGTTAACTGGATAGGTGACGGTGTTATGACACTCCCTGCATTTCGGGCGCTGAGAAAGGCTTTGCCTGAAGCCAAAATATCTCTCCTCGTTAAACCATGGGGTTCACCTGTCTTTGAAAACAACCCGGATATAGATGAGATAATTCCTTATGATAATAACCATAAAGGAATTCTGGGAAAATTAAAACTCGCAAGGTTATTGAACAGGAAACATTTCTGCAGTGCAATCCTTTTTCAGAATGCCTTTGATGCTGCCCTGATTACATTTCTTGCAAGGATAAAAAATCGGGTTGGATATAACAGGGATGGAAGGGGATTTCTTTTAACCACAGCTGTTCCTTTGCCGGGCAATGAAAACAATACCCACCAAATTTATTACTACCTCAACCTTCTTGAACAGTTAGGGATGAAAGCCGGATATTCAGTCCCTTACATATACCTCACACTTGATGAAAGATTACATGCGAGGGAAATGTTGAAGAACATGAAGCAACCTATCTTAGGAATCAATCCGGGTGCAACGTATGGTTCAGCCAAAAGATGGTTTCCCGAAAGATTCGCTGAGCTTGCAAACTGGTTCATAAGCGATACAGGTGGAAGTGCAGTTATTTTTGGAGGAAAATCAGAAATTGATATTACAGACGAAATATATAAAAAGGTAATCCCTGATTTCCGGACATCCCACTCCCTGCTGAGCTTAGCAGGAAAAACATCCCTAAGAGAGCTTATCGCACTCATTTCAGAATGTGATGCCTTTGTCACTAACGACTCGGGTCCTATGCATCTTGCATATGCAGTCAGAGCACCTATGGTAGCTATATTCGGATCAACCGATCCCCGGCTAACAGGCCCTCCGCCAGAAGTGCATAAAGATAACAGTATTGTAATCACTCCTGATCTGCCGTGCAGTCCGTGCTTTGAACGCACCTGCAAAAACAACGATATGAGATGCATGTATGCGATAACATCGGATGAAGTTTACTACGGAATCAAAAAGCTATTGCCTGCCAGTCCCGCAGTCTTTTTTGACAGGGATGGCACTCTATGCAGAGATACAGGCTACATCAAAAGAATGGAAGATTTCCAGATTTTTCCCGAAATTGACAATCTGAAACTTCTTAAGGAAAAAGGGTTCAAACTTATCGGCGTTAGCAATCAATCCGGTATTGCAAGAGGCATCGTTCATGAAGATTTTATAAAAGAGATAAACAGCATTTTTATCAAACAGTACGGCTTTGATGATTTTTACTATTGCCCCCATCATCCGGATGATCACTGCCCCTGCAGAAAACCCGAGCCCGAGATGCTTTTCAGGGCAAGGGGCGAGCACAAAATCAACCTGAAGGAATCATTTATAGTGGGAGACAAAGAAGCGGATATGCTCCTTGCAAAGGCTGTCGGTGCAAGGGGAATACTGGTTCAGTCAGGGGAATTAAGAGAATCACAAGATGCTGATTTTGTTGCAAAAGACATTACAGCAGCTGTTGATTGGATACTGAAAAACAGCGGATAAGTATGATAAACCTCCCCAAGAAACCTTCAAAGATCCTTATCATCAAACCGAGTTCCCTCGGTGACATCGTCCACAGTCTGCCGTTTCTTAATGCTGTAAAGACATGTTTCCCTGCAGCAGAGATACACTGGGTTGTTGCGAAAGGATTTGAAGAACTGCTCGAAGGACACCCGATGATTGATAAGCTCTGGGTTATCAATAAAGACGCCTGGAAAAAGATTCAATATGCAAAAAACACAATGACAGAAATCAAAAAATTGTTTAAGGCATTGAAAAAAGAAAAATTTGCTCTTGTTATCGACCTGCAGGGCCTTCTGAGAAGCGGAATCATTACCGCTGCTACCTGTTCTCCGGTGAGAGTCGGTTTCAGGGAGGCAAGAGAGGGCAGCAGGTTTTTTTACACCCATAAGGTAACGGGCGGAAAGAACATCCATGCGGTTGACAGATACCTGAAGATTGCAGAGTTTTTAGGATGCGATACGTCAGATGTTGTTTTTTCTTTCCCTTTGTTTGAAAAGTCTTCATCCTTCATCCTTCATCCTTCATCCTTTCAGGATTATGTTGTGATTGTCCCCGGGGCACGATGGAAAACAAAAAGATGGGCTCCTGAGAGATTCGGGGAACTGTCAAGACGCTTGCCATTGCAGGCAATCATCGTCGGAAGCAAGAGCGACGGGGATATCGCAAATGTAATTGTCTCTCTCTCCGGTGGAAATGCAATATCCCTTGCAGGCAAAACAGACATGAAAGACCTCATAGAAATAATGCGCGGTGCGAAGTTTATCATCAGCAATGACTCGGGACCAATGCATATCGCCGCTGCACTTGGAGTCCCCGTCTTTGCCGTCTTCGGCCCGACAGATCCCTTAAGGACAGGACCTTACGGCAAGGGTCATACAATAATCAAAGAAGATATTTCATGTGCACCATGTTTCAGAAGAACGTGTGATGATATGAAATGCATGAATGATTTATCTGTAGAAAGGGTTTTTGAAGTCATCAAATCAAGATTGTAGAGCCAAAGCTCAATTCTTATTTTGGACAGAACAGATAATAAAATTAATGTTAGCTTTTTTTAACGCCTTCTCTCGCTATCGCGATCTTTCCGGTTCTGACAAACTCTTTGATGCCCATTGGCTTGAGGAGTTCAATAATAGCCTCTATCTTCTTTTCATCACCGGTAATCTCTACTGTATATGTCTTCTGGCTTGAGTCTACAACCCTTCCACGGAATATTTCGGTAATCCTGAGAACCTCTGCCTTGTCTTCCTGCCTTGGCGCGACTTTTATCATAACCATCTCTCTTTCGACATGGTCCAGCTCTGTCATGTCAATCACCTTTATAACATCTATGAGCTTGTTGAGCTGTTTTGTTATCTGTTCTATGATCTGGTCATCCCCGCTTGTAACGATGGTCATGATCGATATCTGGGGGTCTATTGTTTCACCGACTGAAAGGCTTTCGATGTTATACCCTCTTCCGCTGAAAAGCCCTGAAATCCTTGAGAGAACCCCGAATTTATTTTCGACAAGGAGTGAGATCGTATGCCTCATCTATTTCACCGCCTTTAATTTCTTTTCAGCCTTCTCTTTTGTCTCTTCGAAAAGCATCTGGTCTATCGGTGCACCGGCGGGCACCATAGGATAGACTTTTTCTTTCCAGTATACAACGAAATCCATAAATACTGTCTTCTTTATCTTAAACGCCTCTTTAAGTACAGGTTCGACTTCACTAGGCTTTGTTGCTCTCAAACCTATGGCACCGTATGCTTCTGCAACCTTGACAAAATCAGGTACAACCTCGAGATGCGTATATGAATATCTCTCATTGAAGAAGAGTTCCTGCCACTGCCTTACCATACCGAGATAACGGTTGTTCAGTATTGCAACCTTAACGGGCAGCTTATTGATAACCGCCGTTGCGAGTTCCTGGATATTCATCTGTATGCTTCCGTCTCCTGCTATATCGATCACGAGCTTGTTCGGATGTGCAATCTGCGCACCGATTGCAGCAGGGAAACCATAACCCATTGTACCTAAGCCCCCTGATGTCAACCACATTCTCGGCTTGTCAAACTTATAGAACTGCGCAGCCCACATCTGGTTCTGACCGACTTCGGTTGAGATAATAGCATCGCCTTTGGTGAGCTCATAGATTTTTTCAACGACAAACTGGGGTTTTATTACGTCATCACTGTAGGTGTATGTCATCGGTCTCTCTTTTTTCCATGCATCGATCTGCCTCAGCCATGCCTTCCGTACTTCTTCCCATTGTTCTTTAATATCCTCTTTCAAAACCTTGTTCAAGACAGTAAGGACTTGCTTTACATCTCCTACGATAGGTACATCTACCCGCACATTCTTTCGTATTGATGTCGGGTCTATGTCTATATGGACTATCTTCGCATGTGGAGCAAATGCATCGAGCTTACCTGTTACCCTGTCATCAAACCGCATGCCTATTGCGATCAGCAGGTCGGATTCCTGGATAGCCTTGTTTGCATAATATGTACCGTGCATTCCGGGCATTCCAAGGGAAAGAGGATGTGTCCCGGGAAAAGATCCAAGTCCCATGAGTGTCATTGTTACGGGAATATCAGCAATTTCGGCAAGTTCTCTGAGTTCTTTGGAGCCATTTGAAAGTACAACACCGCCACCCGCAATAATAAGTGCTTTTCTTGATTTTGAAATTAACTCGGCTGCCTGGGTTATCATCCACTTGTTACCTTCATATTTCGGGTTATAGCTCCTGATTTTTATCTCCGGCCATGTAAACTCCGCCTTTGATGACGTTACATCCTTTGGAAGATCGATCAGCACCGGACCCGGACGTCCTGACATTGCAATATGAAAAGCCTCTCTGACAAGCTTTGAAAGTTCCCTTACATCTTTCGCAAGGTAATTATATTTCGTGCAGGGCCTTGAAATTCCGACAATATCAGCTTCCTGGAATGCGTCATTACCTATGAGCATGGTAGGCACTTGCCCCGAAAATACAACGAGGGGAATCGAGTCCATAGAGGCAGTTGCAATCCCGGTAACAGTGTTGGTAGCTCCGGGACCTGATGTCACGAGAACTACTCCCGGTTTCCCTGTTGACCGTGCATAACCGTCGGCTGCGTGAACAGCCCCCTGCTCATGTCTTGTGAGGATCAACTTTATATCCTTGTCATCGTAAAGCAGATCAAATATATTCAGGATCACACCTCCGGGATATCCGAAGATGTGCTTTACACCCTCCCGCTTTAAACTCTCAATGAATATTTCAGCTCCCGTCATTTTCATAAGCTCTTATTACTCCTTTTAAAAACTCTATCATTTTACCACAAAATAATAATAGAATGTACATCGAGCAGATCTATTATTATATTGTTTCAACCCCGGATTGTTTTATTGTATAATTTTATAATTTAAATATTCGTTTCCATCTGCTCTTTTTAGTAAGAATAATAATGAAAGGAGGTGAACCTTATGAAAGATACTAAAACAATTATATTATCCGTAATCTTTATGTTTGCCATGACCCTGATATCCTATGCAGCGTCAGAGAAAAAAACAGGGACAACTCCACCCGAATCGTTAAAACTGCCTGTTGCATCGAAAGTACAGCAAATTACTGGTGACGTAAAAGCAGTCAATACTACCGTAATGTCAATGACCGTTGCTAAGAAATGCAAAGACAAGGTCTTGGAAACGGTTCTGACTATTCATAATGAAACGAAGATTTCAAAAAATAACGAGAAGAAGACCCTCCATGATATAAAAGTTGGTGATAAAGTTGTCGTCAAGTATATAAAGGTTGACGGGAAAAATATGGCAAAAAGTGTTACTATCAAGCCAGCAAAACCAGAATCTAAAGAAAAGGAAACAGAGAAACAGGGTAACCCACCAAAGAAATAGTAATTTTTCATAAAAAAGGGTGCTAAATTCTTAGTACCCTTTTTTATGAAACTGCAAAAGAAAATTACCTCTCAATCAAAAGCAGATCAAAGCTGAAAATTAATGCGATGATTCATAATCAGGATGCTCGCGCATGATAGCCATCCGGTTCACAATCCAGCGATAGGCAAGTACCAGCATTGCAACAACTCCAATAGATAGTGAAAACTCAGACCATTTCGGATAATACTTCAGTGCAGCGGGCATATCCCAGTTATAAGCAACTATTGATACATTAAGCCGGTTTAAGATAACGCCAAGTACGGTTATAAGACCTGCGAATCGTGCAAGCTTAGCATTATCGTTTCTCGCAGCAGATGTAAAGAAGAAAACTGGTAAAAGAACAAATCCGAGAAGTTCAACTAAGAACCAGTAACCGTAGGGCGTATCCAAATAAGCCCACGTATCAGCATCAGCTATAGCGAATATTTTCAGGATAAAATAGATGAACAAGGCAGATGCGGCTCCCTTACCGAGGCCAATGGTAAGCTTATCAAATTCGGCATGACTAAAATTTTCAATCTGGCTTTTAAAAATACGATGAGTAATTGTACTTTCAACAATCACCATGGCAATTCCCGCAAAGATAGCCGAAAGAAGGAAAAATACAGGCAGTAGTGACGAATACCAGAGAGGATGGAGTTTGTTAGGGACAAGAAGATACAAGCCACCGAGTGCCGATTGATGGCCGCCGGCTATTACAACTCCGAAAATAGTTGCCCAGATAGCCAGTTTATTGAAGAATTCACGGAGTTTCCTCAGATTTAACCATTCAAACAGGGCCGGGCTCCACTCGATGAGACAAATATTGATATAAAGGAAGAAATGCCAGCCTATCAAGAACAGGATAGAGGTAAATCCCCAGGATCCACCCAGGAGGTAAGGGATACGATAATAACGACCAAGGTCAAACATAAGCGCAAATACTGCGAAGATATACCCGAGAAGGCTTGAAAGAATAGCCGGTCGGACAAAATGATGATACTGCTTCATCCCGAAGAGATGGACTGCTGTACCAAGGGTAAGGCCTGGTGCGGCAAGGGCGATTCCGACAAGTATATCAAATCCGATCCATAATCCCCAGGGATAATTATCCGAAAGATTCGTTGATGCACCAAGTCCGAAAAAGAGTCTCCAAATCATTACTGCAACTGCCAGCGCTATTATACCCCCGGCGATCAAATTGGGAACAGTAAAAAGACTGATGATATAATCCCGCGGGGTCATCCCAAGAAATATCTTCTCTCTCACCCAGGAATTAGTGTTTTTCGCCATGGCCTTCTCCCTTCTGCTCAGCGGATGTTTCATGGCTCTCTTTTGCCTTCTTGCGAGCCCTTGATATAACGTAATAAGCCCCAAAGACAAGGGGCCAGGCACCGACTATTTCGAACATCTTTACCCCGAAGAGATACCCTTTGCTGAGTTTAGGTATCGGTGTCTCCGCGAGGTCTGTTTTGAAGCCTATTCGATCAAACGGGACAGAGGAAAGGTACAACCAGCTTGTTCCGCCGACTTCATGCTCCCCATAAATATGATCAACATACTTGCCCGGATTATCTATAATCCGTTTATGAGCAAGATTAATCAGATCGCTTCTCTTTCCAAATGTCATGACCTGGGCAGGACAGATCTCAACACAAGCCGGCACACTGCCCTGGGAGATTCTGTCAAAACACAAGGTACATTTGGTAATCTGCGGGTTAAGGGGTTCATTGTATTCATAGGCAGGAACGTCAAAAGGACAGGCGAGCATGCAATAACGGCATCCAATACATACACCAGGGTTATATAAGACCGATCCTATTTTGGTCTTCCTGTACGCATCGACAAAGCATGACGACAGGCATCCCGGGTCCTCGCAATGCATGCACTGTCTTTTAACATAAATAGGGGTACTGTCTTTAGAGTTGATGAAGCGGTTTACCACTGTAAAGTTTTCCGCATGCATTCTCCTTACCGTATTGAAAACAGACTCCTTCTGATATACTGAAGCTTCAAACTCTTTTATTGGCCGGTTCGGGTTTTTATTCCACTCATTACATGCCCATTCGCATCGCCTGCATCCGATGCATACGGTTGTATCAACGAGTACGCCTAAGCGCTCTTCAGGGACAGGTGCTTTAGACTTCTTTGCCCATAAATCCCAGTTCCTTTCATTTGACGTATTCAATGCATGGGCTGTTGTGCTGCTGCCAAATATAGCAGTTCCTGTGATCGCTGCTACTCGCCCTAAAAAATTTCTCCTGCTAATTCCCATAGATTAGCCTCCGTGCCAATTATTATCTCTTTGTGCTCAAAACGTAATAGAAAAAAATGAATACAAACATAGCTAAAACCGCTATTGCGTATTCATAACCTTTTGGCGAAAATAACTGTTCAAAAATATAAAGATGAATCATTTTATCTCCTTCCCATTTTACCGGGTTTCATAGCCTGGAGGTTTCGAAATGATATCTACTGGCCGCACAGCTTTTTCTTCATGACATTCTTTGCATTGCTTCGGTTTTTCAAGTTTCATTTTTTCATGGCAACTGATGCACTGACGGTGATAAGCAGCGAGCAAATGCGGCCTATTCAGATGCAGAGGATCAAACGACTTCGAATGACAGTTCCTGCATAACGGCGGAGTATTTTTCTTGGCTTCAGCTTCTGCACGGCTCTGATGATGACATCCTTCGCAGATAGTCTGCATCTTCGCATGGAAATAGGTTCCCATCTTGCTGTCATTTGATATTTTAACCAGCTTCTCAAGCATCTTAAAATGCGGGAACTTGGCGGCCTTGAATTCCTTTTCTAAAACTTTTACCTCAACCTCTTTTTTGACTTTTTCTCTATCAAGTTCCTTCTCAATCTCAGCAATAGAGAGTTTTTGCGGGCTGGGAATGCCTTCCTTTTTTCCGGTATGACAGCGGGAACAGCTATCTTTTTTTGGACCTTTTGTCTCCAAACTCATCGGCAGTATAGCGTGATGACATCCCGCACAATCTTTTTCTTTTTTCTTGACATCATGGCAACCAGCACAGCTTTTTTCAGAAAAGACATCATGATAAGCATTTGCAGCATTAACCCACTTGCCGTTAGGATTCCCCATGAGATCA
>Ga0256868_10001057_pt1 | contig 15444 bp, 12 predicted proteins | sample RVTome_13_FD_187341 | JGI IMG/M metagenome (GOLD analysis project Ga0256868, IMG submission 187341) | Soil microbial communities from uranium-contaminated site in the Upper Colorado River Basin, Wyoming, United States - RVT92D227 HiSeq ... | reverse complement strand
CTTTGTTCCATACTCCATGCCATTGATCCGGCACCAGACCGGAAAGCCGCCCCCTACCACTCCTTTTACCGCCTTTATAATTTCAGTAAGCAGCCGGGCTCGATTTTGTACCCCACCCCCGTAAATGTCCTTCCTCTTATTGGAAGAAGGAGATAGAAATTGGTCGATGAGATATCCGTGGGCCCCATGGATTTCTATGCCGTCGAATCCAGCTTTCTTCGCCCTTACCGCAGCATCCGCAAAGTATCCGATGATTTCCTTTATTTCTCCTACAGTGAGTTCCTTCGGTACCTCACCTCCTGGTCTCGGTATTGGTGAAGGGGCCACTGGTTGCATTCCGGTCAATATTGATTTAGCCATCCTTCCGCAATGTTGTAGTTGAATGGCGGCTTTGGCGCCATGCTTGTGAATCACTCCAACGAGTTCGCTCAAGCCGGGAATAAACTTATCATCGGTAATTTCCAATAGGTTTTCAAAACCCCGTCCCCGCGGGTGAACTAAAGTTGCCTCCACGATGATCAGACCAACGCCTCCTCGAGCCCGCGCTTCAAAGTAGTCCTTGATCTGGTCCGTAACATACCCTTCCTTACTAGCATGCTTGGTCCCCATGGGAGCCATTACGATCCGATTCCTCAACTCCATCTTCCCTATTCGAAAAGCTTCCCAAAGTCGACTTTTCATTTTGTCCTTTCCTCCTCGATTTGAATAAATCTGGGTCAATTTAGGAATAAATCTAGTTTGAACTAGATACGAATTTCTATCTGGAGCATTCTAATACCGCAGTTTCATGAAATCAACCTGATATTTTATAATGATCGAAAAAAGATTGGTATTTTCTCAAAAGAATCCATATTGTTGATTTTCTTTTACCACTCCGCCTTTCCATCAGGGGGAGGCTCAGGGCGCATGACCGGCATGGGAATGCCTGAGCACATATTGGCGCAGGAGGGAGTATGGACAAAGCAGTAAAAACCCATTTAGGCCATAAAAAAAGAGGACACTGTACTTATATGCGCTCGAGAATGCTGAGTCCGCACAGGCGATCAAGCAGGAAGATCAGCCCGCGATCGTCCACGAACACGTCGTTGCTCTGAATGCGCTCCGAGGCCGGCGGCACATCGGGCACGTAGTAAGCGACCTCCCTGGGCGCGTGGGGCCGGGAGATATCCACGATCCGCAAGCCGTGCGCAAACCACGCGACCGGCACCTCCGTGCCCGTGATCCGCTCGACGGGCTGATGGCAGCCTGTTGCAAAGAGCTGTTCCTGGGGTGGGATGTGATCGAGCTGGAAACTCGCAAACTGCATCGGATGCTTTTCATCGGTGACATCCACCACCCAAAGAAACGCCGATGGGTATGGTGGACAGCCCTCCAGCCGCACAACATCCTCGTCCGCCACCAGCAGCAGATCGCGGGCGTCGATCTGGAACGGCACGCGCAGCGCGGTATGCGTCGGCCACGGGAAAGGCGGACTCCAGTCGAGCCCGGAGATGAATTTCGGCTTGGCCATCTCCTCGATGTCGAGGATTACGAAACCGCCATGCCAGTAACCGGTATAGAGGCGGTTGCCGACGCGCAGCGGGTGGTGGCAACGGTGCGCGTCGCGTTTCCAGGTCGGCTGCTCGCCGCCTGCGGTCCATTGCCCCGGCATCCACCACCGCCCGACCTCCTGCGGTCGTGCGGGATCGGCGAGGTCGAGAATCATCACGATGTTGCCGACGTAGCCGTCCCACGTCGGCGAGATGTATGCGTAGCGGCCGTCGAAATCGAAGCGATGCACTCCGCTCGCGGGCCCAGGCTGCGCCGGGTCGGTCGTATTCCAGTTGGTGAGCAACCGCGGTTTCGCAGGTTCGCTGATATCGTAGATGCCCAGTCCGCCACGGTAACCCTCTGGCGGCACCTCGCCGCGCGCGGCCCTGCTGTTGAGCGTCTCCCGGTTGATGACCATCAGCCCGTTGCCCACGCGAACCTTGTGCGAGTGCGTGCCGGGCGGCATCGAGAGCTGCGCCAGCAGTTTCGGATGCTTGGGATCGGACACGTCGACCACCGAGGTGCCGTGGGGGTTGCGCATATGGCCGATGTAGGCGATGTTGCGCTCGACCACGACCTGGCCGCCTCCCGGGCAGGCGAAATAACCGACCTGCCTGATCCCTTTTGACTGCTCCATGCTGCTTCCTCCTTTTTTCCCCTCTTCTTCGCCTTCTCCGCTTCATCGAAAGCAAGTTATCGATGCCGGACCAAAAGGGCCATCAAATTGCACCTGATCCTGGACCGCGATGAGTATCCCCCCACCTTGGCCTCATCATCGAAGGGAGATTCGCCGGTATCAAAGTCGCTCAAGGACTCAAATTTGATCCTGGGACTGTCATTATCGATGAGCGGGGGTATAACGATTACGGCCTGTTTGGAAAATGGACCTCTCAGGGAGTCTATTTCGTAACTCGCATGGAAGACAATGCCCAATATGTAATCATGGGAGAATGGAAGGTCCCCCAGCATCGGAATATTAGCATAGATGAACTCGTTGAGTTCTTCGCCCCTCTCGCCCAAGAGAAAAGCCCCTATCCCCTCCGGCGAATTGAGGTCTATGACCCAAAGAAGGATGAAATCCTGGTTTTTCTTACCAACCACTTGGATTGAGGAGCTACGACTATTACGACCCGCTATAAAGATCGATGACAGATTGAAATCTTTTCTAAGACTCTGAAACAGGACTTAAAGATCAAAACCTTTGTGGGCACCAGGCCCTTGGCCGTGAAGATACAAATTCGGACAGCATTGATTGCTATGCTGATTTTGCGCTACCTACAACTGGTTTCCAGATTCATTTGGTTACTCTCTAACCTGGTGGCCTTGTTGCGGATGAATCTGTTTACTTACCGGGATCTTTGGGCTGGCTGAATGAACCTTTCGGAACATTGCCCATTTCTTGTAAACAAGATAAATACGTTTTGAACTTTGGTTAACTTAGCCAGCAGAGATGAGAAACCCTGTTTTCAAAACTTAAAAATCTTGTCTAACAGGCCAATATTTTTAATAAGCGGTTTTAAATTCTGGTCTTAATTTGGACATGACTGACCGTATACATAATAATAATTGGCATGTCAAGTGTTTTTCTATTTTCTGTCCCCTGAGACCCCCACCCTTCTGGTACCCCGAGAAAATGAAAAGAAAATGCTTTACCCCAGGAAAACCCATCCTCTTGGCCAGGTAAGAATCTCCTGGTTCCTGGAACGATACTGTGGCCTGAAGGTCTCTTCGGGAAGTTTATCAAGGTCTTAGACGGAATGGCCTGAATCGGCTTCCGCACAATGCCGAGACAGGCAACGGGTAAGTTATTCCGGAAATTCGAGAAATTTGTTATATTATCGCCGAGGACGACGTTATATTGTGGCGACAGCCCATTTAAGCCTATCAGAGATCGAGACTGAGTCTTATCAAATGATCGCGTTTGTACAGGCAATGACGAGCGCAGAGCGCTCATAACAAAGAGGCAGGAGGAAACAAAAATGAAACAGGAAAAGAGTGAAATCCGCGACGACATGCAAATCGACTGGGACGTGCCCATCCCGATGGACGACGGTCTCATCTTGCGCGCCGACGTGTTTCGTCCGATGGGCGGTGGTCAGTACCCCGTCATCATGAGTTATGGTCCCTATGGCAAGAGCTTCGCCTTCCAGGAAAGCCGGAAGGGCGCCTGGGATCGACTGGTGGAGTTGCATCCGGAGATCGCCGCGAATTCGTCGAACCAGTACCAAGTGTTCGAGCTGGTGGATCCCGAGAGGTGGGTTCCGGACGGATATGCGTGCCTGCGCATCGACTCGCGCGGCACCGGTCGTTCACCGGGATTTCTCGACGTCTGGTCGGCGCGCGAGACGAAGGACGTCTACGACTGTGTCGAATGGGCGGCGGTGCAGCCCTGGAGCAACGGCAAGGTCGGGATGAATGGTATCTCCTATTTCGCCATGAACGCGTATTACGTAGCGTCGATCCAGCCGCCGCACCTCGGCGCCATCTGCGCCTGGGAAGGTGCCGCCGACTATTACCGCGATGTCACTCATCATGGCGGCATCATGTGCGAGTTCCTGTTCCTCTGGTTCAATGGGACCGTGCTGAAGGTGCAGCACGGTCAAGGCGAGCGGGGACCGCGCAGCCGCGTCACCGGCGAGCTGGTCGCGGGCCCGGAGACTTTGCCTGAAGATGTGCTCGCCAAGATTCGGGTCGACCTGGAGAAATGGCTTCTCGGCCGTCCGCTCGACAGCCAAGAGTACCGCGACCGCTCGCCGGTCTGGGAGATGGTGCGCGTGCCTATGCTGTCCTCGGCGAACTGGGGCGGTCAGGGCATCCATCCGCGCGGCAATTTCGAAGCCTTCACGTGTGCGGCCTCAAGGGAGAAATGGCTTGAAGTGCATGGCGGAGCGCACTGGGAGTCGTTCTACACCGATTACGGCGTCGCCTTGCAGAAGAAGTTCTTCGGCCACTACCTCAAGGGCGAGAACACCGGCTGGGACAAGCAGCCACCGGTGCAGCTCCAGGTTCGCCACGTCGACAAGTTTATCGAGCGGCACGAAAATGAATGGCCTCTCGCCCGCACGCAGTGGACCAAGTTCTATCTCCATCCGACCGACTGCAGCCTCACCCGCGAGGAGTCGAGGAAGCACGCCAAGATCGAGTATGAAGCGATGGGCGACGGTGTGAACTTCCTGACACCGCCCTTGAAGGAAGAGATCGAGATCACCGGTCCGGTTGCTGCGAAGCTCTATGTCTCCTCCTCTACTACAGACGCCGATATCTTTCTGGTACTGCGCGTCTTCAAGCCGGATGGCCAAGAAGTCTTGTTCCAGGGCGCGAGCGATCCGCATACGCCCATCGGGCTCGGCTGGCTGCGCGCTTCGCACCGCAAGCTCGATCCGAAGTTCACGATGCCCTACCAGCCCTATCACACCCATGACGAGCCTTTGCCCCTGAAGCCCGGAAAGCCAGTCGAGCTCGACGTCGAGATCTGGCCGACCTGTATCGTTGTGCCGCCGGGCTATCGCATCGGCCTCCAAGTGCGCGGCAAGGACTACCACTATGGCGGCCCGACGCTGCGCCTGCCTGGCGTCAGGTACGAGATGACTGGCGTCGGTCAGTTTCTGCACAATCATCCGGAGGACCGGCCGGCGGAGATCTTTGGCGGCAAGTACACGCTACATTTCAAAGCGGGTCAGCAGCCCTATTTGTTACTACCGATCATTCCGCCGAAGAAATAGCGCCGGGACGAGGTGCGGGCAGCGGCACTGAGCTCCCGCTCGCGATCTATGTTCAGCCGCCCAGGATAGGCCAGGTTGGCTTGCCCCTCCGGGTTTCTTTTTTCCGGAGAACCCTAGTACGGCCTCAATGGGGCGCCGTCCATCACCAGCTCCATCATCGCCAGGATGTCGTTCTGAAAGTAGAAAGGGAGACATCCTTTACAAAATTTGCATAATTTTCTCTTGACAAACCTATTATGGGAATTTCATAATCACGAGCACGAGCGGCAATCGAGAGCAATATATTAGGGCCGAACTCAGCGAAGTTCGTGATATTTGTTATCCCCTGGATTAAGGAGGGTTATTTATGAAAAATTACCGGTTTGTCTATTTGATCCGAGTGGCGTTGATGCTGATTGTGGTTTTTTTATTAATGGAAACACAGATAACCGCGCAAGAGATCTTTCCATCTCACCCGATCCAGATTATCGTCGGGAACCCGCCTGGGGGTGCTGCAGACCTGCATGCCCGACATATCGCCGAGGCGATGCAGAAGGTTTTAAAACAGCCTGTCTTGGTGGTGACCAAGGTTGGGGCTGCAGGGACTATAGCGTATCAAACTGTTGCTAACAACAAGCCTGATGGCTATACAATAGGGCTGGTGATGCCGAGTTTCTTGATCCATACCCAGGTGGATACTCTTTTTAAACGTAAGCCCAGCTACAACATTGAGCAATTCAGGCCCCTCGCTCGCTTGAGTGCGGACCCGAACATCATCGTTGTGCACGCCGATAGCCCATGGAAGTCAATCCCTGATTTGGTGGCGGATGCCAAGCGCCGGCCGGGCGAGATTACCTTCGGGTCAGCCGGCCTTTACTCTGGCGCCCATTTTATATGCGAAATCTTTAATGCCGCGGCAGGAATCACCATGACGCACATTCCCTATCAAGGCGTTGGTCCTTCCATAACGGCTCTTCTGGGGCGCCATGTGGATTCAATGGCCACGGGACCGGGACCGGGGTTCTCACATTTGAAGGCGGGAACGATGCGTGGTATTGCTGTTTCGAGCGACAAACGGCTTGCATTAATGCCCGAGATCCCTACGTTTAAAGAATTCGGATACAACGTCGAGTATTCCATGATGGTAGGACTTGTCGTCCGCAAGGAGACCCCGCCAGCGATCATGCAAGTCCTCCGTGACGCCGTCCGGCAAGCGGCGAGAACGCCCGAGTTCAAGGGGGGCTTGGCCAAGGTCGCGACGGAAGTGGCCTACTTAGATGAGGACGAATTCCTGGAAACTTGGAAGAAGGATACCAAGGTCTTTGGCGAGATGATCAAGCGGATCGGAAGAAAAGAATAAGTGCAGAATTTCGAAACCGAAGCGTGTAGCGGAAATCAAAAGTCGACTTCAATCTCCGAGGGATGATTGAGTAATATCTCGCTGCATCGTCTTCTTGCCCTCGGAGGGGACACATACTACCAATGGTACCGCCATCAACTCAAAGGGTGGCCTTTCGGGTTCGGTTTAACAACGACTACTTGCTGCAAAACAGGAAGGAAGTATGAGAATTCCATTGAGAACCAAGGATAGAATCAGTGGAATCGCGCTTCTATCGGTCGCACTGATTTTCACCTGGGAAAGCTGCGGGTTTCCCATGGGAACCCTTAAGAACCCAGGTGCGGCTTTGATGCCTATGCTTCTCGCGCTCTTCTTGGGTGGCATTGCGCTGTTACTCATCGGCCTCGGAGGAAACTCGCCACCTCTTCGCCGGTTGGACTGGGCTGAGACTAGAAAACTCACGGCCATTCTCGCCGCATGCGGATGTGGCGCGCTGGCCTTGGAAGGACTTGGCTACCGGATCACAATGGCTTTAGTCCTTGCGTTCTTCCTTGGTGTGGTTGAGCGAAATAGGCTAATCGTGGTCATTGCGGTGGCCCTTGGGTTTTCTCTCGTCTCCTACTGGGTTTTCACCCGCCTCGGAATCATTTTGCCCCGAGGACCAATGAGCATCTAAGGATGGAAGCCTTTCAACATCTACTCTTTGGTCTATCAGTTGCGCTACAGCCTTCAAACTTCATCTATGCAGTTATTGGCTGCGTCCTTGGAACTACTGTCGGTGTGCTTCCCGGTATAGGACCGCTAGCCACCGTCAGCATCCTTCTTCCTGGGACTTTTGGCCTAGACGCCACTAAAGCGATCATCCTTTTAGGCGCAGTCTACTACGGAGCGATGTACGGCGGTTCGACTACTTCCATTTTGATGCGGATCCCCGGCGAGGTGGCATCAATTGTGACGTGTCTGGATGGATACGCTATGACCCAGAAGGGGCGAGCCGGGCCAGCCCTAGTAATTTCAGCCGTTGGCTCCTTTATCGCAGGAACACTCTCCTTATTGGGTATTATGCTCCTGGCTCCGCCGTTGGCAAACTTTGCCCTTCGCTTTGGCCCTCCAGAGTACACCGCGCTCTTAGTTCTTGGCTTAATGGTACTGGGATACATGAGCGGAGGACCTATGCTAAAAACGCTGGCTATGGCCGTGCTAGGGCTTCTGTTGGGGATGATTGGGCTCGATCCCATCACTGGTTATCTCCGCTCCACTTATGATATAGCGGAGCTGGCAGATGGTATTGGGATAATTCCGGTAGCTGTTGGCCTCTTCGGGCTCGCCGAGATTCTTACTACCGTCGCGGGACAGGAGGCACCCCCACAGGTGGTTAAACCCCGGCTCCGTGATCTTCCACCCTCAAGGGAGGAGTGGCGAGACTCGATCGGCCCAATCGGGCGGGGGACAGTGTTGGGGTTTCTAATCGGAGTGCTACCGGGACCTGGCCACATTATCTCGACTTTTGCTTCTTATGCGGTAGAGCGGAGGCTTTCCAAACATCCGGAGCGTTTCGGGCACGGGGCCATCGAAGGGGTCGCCGGACCGGAGTCCGCGAATAACGCGGCGGCCGAAGGATCCTTCGTTCCAATGCTAGCCCTCGGCATTCCCACCAATGCGACTATGGCTATCATGATAGCTGCGATGATGCTCCACGGTGTCTTCCCTGGGCCCCTGCTCCTTCGCCAGAATCCCGAAATCTTCTGGGGTTTTATCGCCAGCATGTATGTAGGGAACATAGTCCTCATCATCCTGAATATCCCCATGGTCGGCTTGTTTGTGAATTTATTGAGGGTTCCATATCGCATTTTGTACCCGCTGATCATAGCCTTCTGCTTCCTTGGCGTTTACGCCGTCAACGGAAGCGTCTTTGAGGTCTGGATCATGACGATTATGGGCTTTGTGGGCTATGCACTTCGGAAGTTTGACTTTGAGGCATCGCCGATTGTCATCGGATTGGTCCTGGCCCCCATGCTGGAAAACGCGCTGAGACAATCCCTTATCATGTCGCGGGGAAGCTACGCGATCTTCTTTCAACGGCCCATATCGGCATCTTTATTGGCGGCATCCGGCGTCCTATTGATCCTGGCCCTATGGCCGTGGATAAGGAGAATCGTTGGCCAGCGAGGGCAGCTCGAGCCGAAAAAAAAATGAGACAACTGAATAAGAGCCTAAATTGGTCAGGATCATAACCAACGGAAGGCTCGGAAAACTCCCGGGAGAGGAGTGGCGAGAGGAAGCCGGGCATATAATCCACTTACTATAGGAGGGGAAATGGAGGTAAAGATACTAGATCGAACCCAGTTTATCGAGGCCATGAAGGAGCAGCTGAGTGTAGACCCGAAGACAACAGCCCTGGTCGCAGTGGACATGCACCAAGGGCATCTTGACCCGGATATGGCCCGCATACTGGTCCCCCAGGATGAATGCAAAAGGGTCCTGACCAACTCGAAGAAACTTATCGCAATCGCAAGGCAATACAAGATCCCTATCATCCATGTGGTCGTTACCCGCCGACCGATCGAGAACAGGCAAAGGTCAAGTTCTTTCTACGAACCTTCCCGGAGGGCCAACGCGAGACTTGCCCCTGAAGAACGCAGTTGGATAGGAAAAACCGAACCTGTGGAAGGCTGGTGGCTTCCCAAAATAATGCCAGATGTTGTTCCCGGGCCGGACGATTACGTGATCGATAACAAAAAGACCTTTAGTGCCTATTACGGAACGGATCTTGAACACCTTTTGAAAAACTTGAAGGTAGACACAGTGGTGATTATTGGCATCAACACCAACACCTGCGATCTTTGCACTGCTTTTGAAACCGTCAACTTGGGCTTCAAGCTAATCGTGATCTCCGACTGCGTTGCGAGCGCCTATGGTGAGGACCTGCACGTATTCGCCCTGCAAAATATTGCCAGATGCTTGGGTTGGGTTTTGACCATACCTGAATTCGAAGAAAAACTTAAATCCGGGTATAAGGCGGGGGGTACGAAATGAAAATCCGCCGGGAAATGCGGAAGGGGAGCGGTAATATTTCCGTTGCGTAGGGGAAGATAAGATTTTGCAATTTCCAGGGAGGTTTTATTGCCAGTGAAAGACTCCTGCAAAAAAAGTATATCTTGGCGCATAAATTGGGATTAGATCTTTCCGAAGGAGAAAAAGATGAGCCGCAGCATAAATAAAGGGATGAAGACGAAAGTTATCGATGTTCATGCTCATTTGATGGGCATGTGGGGACCGGAAATAGAAGAAAAGTACAAGAAGCTTATGCCTTATCTCTCCCGCGACCCAGAGGGGAGAGAGGTAATCATGATTAAAGGAAAGCCGCGAACTTCTATCCCGCACCCGGAACAAATGTATAAACCAACGGCGATCATCCAGGAAATGGACAAGCAAAGGGTGGATATTCAATCCTTGTCCATCATGCCTCTTTTCAACTATGATGCCGATCCCGAGTTGGGGGTCGATTACTGCCGGATGCAGAATGAGGTCCTCGCGAAGGCCGTCAAGGCGCATCCAGACAGGTTTGTCGGGTTGGCCACGGTTCCCCTCCAAGAACCCCAAGAAGCGGCCAATGAACTGCAAAGAGCGATGAAAGAGCTCTCCATGAAGGGCGTGGAGATCGGGGACGGGGTGAACGGAAATAATTTGGATTGGCCGAAACTGTGGCCTTTTTACGAAAAGGCCCAAGAGCTCGGGGCCTTTATCTTGTGCCACCCCAGCAGCCCTCCCGGGGTAGAACGAATGGCCAAATATGGCCTGTGGAATCTCATCGGTTTCCCCACCGCCACCTCATTGGCGATCGCCAGCCTGATCTTTGGGGGAGTGCTGGAGGATTTCCCCAAGCTGAAGTTCTGTTTTGCCCACGGCGGTGGCTTTGTCCCTTATCAGATAGGCCGTCTGGACCGCGGATTTCGGGTAAGGCCGGATTGCAGGGAAATTATCAAAAAAACCCCCAGTGAATATTTCAAGCTCCTTTACTTCGACACGATCACCCACTACCCGCCCGCTCTGGAATATTTAATTAAGACGGTAGGCAGCGATCATGTACTTCTTGGCAGCGATGCCCCCTTTGATGTGGCTGATCCGGACCCAGTCGCAACGGTAAGCCAACTGAAGTCAATTCCTTCGAAGGAAAAAGAGAAGATTTTGGGGGGAAACGCCGCCAAACTTCTTGGAATAGTACTACTACGTTAAATTCATTTTAGAAATTCATGAAGGCCGTATTTAGAGCCTCAAATTGAAGGCCTGATGCTCTACCAAAATTCACGGAAACCCCGAAGGCCCCGAAAACATTGAATTGTTGTTTTTAACTTAACGCAGTAGTAATAGGCACTGCTTAAAAAGGAGGTTTTTAAATCTTGCTTTAATAAAAGGGCAGGAGTTAGTTTCAAACCCAAAAAGGAGGAATAATGATGAAAAGGATAGGGTTTTTCCCCGTTATGTTGGTAATTTGTGCGGTGGTTACCGGGCTGGTGCCTGGAATTTCAAGAGCGCAAGAACCATATCCATCTAGGCCGGTACAAATCATCGTTCCATTTCCTCCGGGCGGTGTGTCAGACCTGATCGCCCGCCCCTTCGCCTTTTCGCTGGAAAAGGCCCTTAAACAGCCAGTGGCCATTGTAAATAAGACGGGGGCGAGTGGCATCGTCGGGATGCAAACGGTTGCTGTAGCCAAGCCGGACGGCTATACCTTACTGGTCGCTCTTTCAACCATTTCCGTTACGCCGGAAGTTGACGCACTTTTAAGTCGTCCACCGACGTATAAATTGGAAGATTTTGCTCCTTTGGCTCTTTTAAGCTCCGATCCCCCGGTTTTGGTCGTAAGAAAAAATGCGCCCTGGATGACCCTTAGGGATTTCATTGCCGATGCCAAGCAGCGGCCCAATCAGATCAAATATAGTACTGGTGGAATTTATGCCATTATGCACCTAGCCACGGAGCTTTTTACCAATGCTGCCGGTATAAAATTGGTCCACATACCCACAGCGGGAGGAGGACCTGCAATGAATGCTCTCCTGGGTGGTCACGTGGATTGCTCAATGCCTGGACCTAACGTCGTTTATCCCCAAATCAAGGCTGGGAGTCTGCGAGCCTTGGTCTGTACCGGAAGTAAGCGACTGGCAGCTATTCCTGATGTGCCTACCCTAAAGGAATTGGGATATGATGTTGATTATTTCATATGGACAGGATTTTTTGCTCCCAAGGGCATTTCCTCCTCAGTCATGAAGGTTTTGCGAGGGGCAACTCGCCAGGCCGTAAACTCTGCTGAGTTCAAGGCCGCAATGGAAAATATGCAAGCACCGATTACTTATTTAGACGCAGATGAATTTCAAAAATTCTGGGACAAGGACGCTAAGAGACTAAATGAAATTGTCCGGCGGATCGGAAAAATTCAGTAAAAAAAGTTTGAATACTCAAAAGTCATGATAAAGACTTCAATCAACAAACGACAGAGAAAAGGGGAAATCATGGAATCGACAAGATTAATAGCCCAGCCGTTTCGTCTAAAAAACTTGGAACTCCGCAACCGCATGGTCATGGCTCCAATGCTTTCGCGTCTCAGCGATCCGGACGGGATTGTCTCCCAAAAGCTCATCGATTATTATGTCGAGCGGGCCAAGGGAGGAGCGGGCCTGATCACGATCGAATATTGTTATATCGATCAGAAGGAAAGCAAAGCTCATTTTAACCAATTGGGGGCTTATGATGACCAGCTCCTTGCCGGTTTGGGAGATCTGGCCGAAGCGGTTCAAGAATGGGGAGCAAAGGTCATTCTCCAAATCTGCCATGCCGGCCGCTGTACCTCGGAAAAGGTCATGGGTTATCAACCGATTGCTCCTTCGGCTATGCCCAGCCCCATGGGGGAGATGGCCAGGGAGATGACCTTAAAGGAAATCGAGGCCACCATCGAATCTTTTGCCGAGGCAGCCCGACGGGCGAAAGCCGCCGGTTTTGATGGCGTGGAATTGCATGGAACCCATGGGTATCTAATGTCTCAGTTCCTGTCGCCCTATACCAACCGCCGAACGGATAAATATGGAATGGATAAAGGCGCTTTTACCCTAGAAACCTTGGATCGGGTCCGATCCAGGGTGGGAAAGGATTATGTAGTCGGGTACCGGATGAGCGCCGAGGAGTTCATTGACGGGGGGGTAACTCTGGCAGAGACGAAAGTCTTTGCCAAGAGGTTGGAGGAAAGGGGTATTGATTACATCCACGTTTCCGGCGGCCTGCCTGAAAACGGGCAGAATTTTGTCCCCCCCATGTATTTTCCCCAAGGGCGCCTCCTTCCCCTGGCGGAGAAAATCAAAAGTTGCGTAAAGGTTCCGATCATAGCGGTCGGCGCCATTCACGACCCCAAACTGGCAGAGGAAGCCCTGCAGAAAAAGCAAGCAGACCTGATCGCCATGGCTCGGGCTCTGGTTGCCGATCCAGAACTCCCGAACAAGGTTCAATCCGGCCGACTGGAAGATATCCGCACCTGCCTGAGGTGCAATGAAGGTTGCGCCAGCCGGGTTCGGCCGAACAGGACGCAACGGTGCTCCATCAACGCCGAGGTGGGAAGAGAGGGGGAAATGAAAATCCTTCCGGCCCCTAAACCCAAACATGTTTGCATCATCGGTGGAGGACCGGCCGGGATGGAGGCCGCCCGGGTCTTGGCTTTAAGAAATCACCGAGTAACCTTGCTCGAAAAGGAAAAAGAGCTCGGGGGACTTCTTCGATACGCCGCAGTTCCCGATTTTAAAGCTGAGCTGAGGAGCTATCTTGCCTATCTAAAAACCCAGGTGAAAAAGCTGGGGGTAGAAATCCTGCTTAACTATCCAGGCACCCCGGAGTCGGTTGGAAAACTCAAGCCTGATGCGGTCATTGTGGCTACCGGTTCCTCGATGTCCGTTCCCGAAATTCCGGGAGTCCATAAACCTTTTGTCACCACCGCTTTAAAACTGCTCTCCGGAGAATTCAAGGTCGGCGAGCGGGTGGTAGTGGCGGGCGGGGCTGCGATGGGATGCGAGATTGCCGCTCATTTGGCCTCTCAGGGGAAAAAAGTGACTGTAGTTGAAATGGTTGGAGACTTGGCCTTGGATTTGACCGAGCCCCGCGCCCGCCTAACGCTGTTGCAGCTGTTGAAGGAGCGAGGGGTAGCGACTCTGGTCAACTGGAAACTGGAGGGAATCGAGGATGGCAAGGTGATCCTGGCCGACCGGAATTGGAACAAGCAGGAACTGACGACAGATTCCGTGGTCCTGGCACTTGGGCTAACACCCAACCGGGAATTAGTCAAACCATTGATGGAAAGCTTTAAAGAAATTCAGGTGATCGGTGATTGCCGGGAACCAAGAAAAATATACCAGGCCATCCATGAGGGGGCTTTTGCTGGAAGAGCGATTTAATGTTGCCTCCGGCGGAAAACAAAAGGGTCTGCTGAGAAAAGAAGCGACAAATGACCTCGCCTCTTTTGGCCAATGGGAAGGTCTAAAAGACGCCTGAGAATCCAGGTACGGCTCTTTCGATGCTGGGGGATTACGGGGGGATGATCAGGGAATCCTATGGGATTTCCTTTATTTTGAGAATTTCAGGGTCGTGAAGAGGTAAAATGATGTCCGCTTTTTGTTTTACCTTTAGGATGCTTTCATAAGCCTTGACCCCATCCATAAATATGCCTGGAAGGATGACTGGCCCTCCTATAAACGGATGGGTTTTTTCGGGGAAGAAGTTCTCTCGGATCGAACAAAAACCACTTATAATGGCCTTACCCTTATCCGTCTGGACAGAAACAGCTTGGCAACCTAGACTATGACCAGGGACATGGATTAATTCTATCCCTTCCAAAAGTTTATGATCGCCATCAACCACTTCAAAATTTAAGCGATTCCAAAGCTCCTTTTTGTAGAGAGCTTTAAAAGGCCCGGGTGATTGAGCAATTTCGAGCTCAACCTTCTGGACCACAACTTTGGCATTGGTACATTTATAGGTATTTGAGCAATGGTCGAAATGAAGGTGGGTTTGAATGACGATATCTACCTTATCCGGCGCCAGATTAACCGATTGCAGCGCTTCTTCAAAGCTCATTACCTGATCCATTACTAAATTTTTGAAATCGGGATGATAATTCTTATAGTCTTCGATCTCGATTGCAGTGTCTACGATAATATTCTTACTTCCTCCTTTGATAATCCATAAAATAAAGGGTCTAATAATGGGCTGGCCTAAGTACATGAGATGAGTCATCATGCTCTTATCACCGGAATATTTCAGCAAAACGAGTGGAATGATTCGATAGGTCATTTCTTAATCCTCCCTTTTCCCTAAATCCAATCCATTTAATATTGTAGTGTTCCGGAAAAGTAAAGAGAGAAAGGGAAACCACTCTTTCGAGATAACCAAGACCGGCATGACTTTCTCACCCGTTTAGAGAATCTGTCCGGACAAACAATGGGGTTCCGATGGCGGAGATAGCGCGGCGGTAAGGGGTGTGTACCTCGGCCATCGGCAGGGCTGTTCGAAAAATAGAGGGGAGAGATGAAAGGCTTAATTTTTCCACCCCGGCGCCGTCATCGCCATCCCAGACCTTTGGCGACTCCCTCGGATTCAATCCCCATTGCCATGTCCTGGTGACGGACGGAGGCTTCTATGGGAGGGGCATATTCCGGGTAGCTCCTCCTCTGGACCTGAAAAAGCTGAAGGCGATTTTCCGGCACGCGAATTCCGGTGACACCATACTTATTTATGGATTGTCATTTGTTGGGGGACCGGCTTTCTATGCCGAATGGGAGAGACAGGGCGAGGCTTAAAATTTTTTATCCGCATCTTTGACACAGCGAAAGCTCGTAA
>Ga0256868_10001055_pt1 | contig 15475 bp, 12 predicted proteins | sample RVTome_13_FD_187341 | JGI IMG/M metagenome (GOLD analysis project Ga0256868, IMG submission 187341) | Soil microbial communities from uranium-contaminated site in the Upper Colorado River Basin, Wyoming, United States - RVT92D227 HiSeq ... | reverse complement strand
TTCCGTATTTTTGTAAAACCGTATTCTCATCAAAGATAATCATACTAGTCAACCCCGTAACCGGGGCGATCATTTTGACATGATGATTAACCAATTGAAGTAAATCCCTGTCTCCCGAAACAATAAAGACCTTTATTTTGCCATCAAGCTTGCCCGAAACTGCCTGAACAGAAATCGTGCCGATTAAATCATCCGCTTCGTATCCGTCTACTCCGAAAGTCTCAATTCTGGAGCTTTCTAAAATTTCCTGTGTAAGCTTGATTTGAGGTCCCAGATCTTCCGACATTTTGGGCCTGTGCGCCTGATATCCAACGTAAAGTTCTTTTCTGAAAGTTGGAGCTTTCCTGTCAAAACAAACGACAATAAAATCAGGCTTTTGGTCTTCCAGAATTTTTAAAAACATGGAGAAAAAACCATAAACAGCGTTGACGATAATTCCATCTTTGTTGGTTAAAGGAGGCAAAGCATGAAAAGCCCGATGCAGTATGGCATTTCCATCAATAAGAATAAGCTTCTTCACTGGAGATATTTTAACACATATCAGCGTTTAATTAAGGCTAGGCTTTCGTTCCGCTCTTATTTTCAAATCGCAAAGTCTACATATGCCACACGGTCCGCATTTCACATCAGCGTTGCAGTTTTTGCATGGCCCATCCAGATTAAATTCATAGCCAAAATCCCCTTCGCCTAAACCGAATATCGAAACCGAAAATGGAGAATCATTAATATCTGCGCCTGATTTACCCGGACATCCTCCTCCTGCCTGACGCACCTTTTTCTCTTCTAAATATCTAATTTTTTCTGAAGAAGGAGTATTAATCCAACCGCTAATTTGCGTTAGCGCATCCCTCTTTAAATTAGTCAAGGCTTCATCCGCAGCGTTGAGTAAGGCATTAAATCTCTCAGGCAAACGCTGAGAGATGTATCTTTCTTTAAAAAATTGAAGACAGGGAGTATTCCAGATTTTTTCCAAAAACTCTTTTGGAGATATATATTCATGTTCTTTATGCAGCAGTTTGTGAAGCTTTTCCGCCGTAAGCTGTGAACCGCAATCAATAGGATTTGATAAAAAATCTTCCGCCCCAGGAGGATTCTTAAAGTCCAATCCAAGCTTTTTGGCGTATTCAGATCTATTCAAAGCAGAACTATATCTTGAAAGCTCAACATACTTTTCTCCATTTATTTTTTTTAAAGTAAAAATGTCATAAAAATTATGTTGATATTTTGAATCTCTTTCTCCCTGAGGAGAAATTGACAACATTATGCTTCCCAAGGGGGTATTGGGATCGGAAAAATAAGAATCTATTTTCCTAAAACCTATAATTTCCGCTTCTTCCCTTGCGTAATCAACATCATTTGATCCGCTTAGCAGATGAATAAAATCCCTACCTCTTTCAATTGAATTTACAAAAGGCTCTTTTGTTCCCTTTCTTACTAAGTGCCCATTATCTATTCCATAATTAACAGTTGAAAGCAAAACATTAAAACGCTCTTTTAAATGGGTTTCCAGTTGTTCTGATATGAAATTTACATCTCTTTCTTCCCAATCATGCCTTATATCATATTGAAGAAGTTCTGTCTTGATCATAGGTTTCAAACGAGCTGTTTTAGTTCTTTTTTCTTCTCTTTAAAATTTGCGAATCGAGCCATGGTAAAAAGTAAATCGGATAGCCTATTAAAATAAGCAAGAATATTCTTATTAATCTTTTCCTTATTGTTTAGCTCGACAATTCTTCTTTCTGTTCTTCGGCAAATAGTTCTGGCAAGATGCAGTCTGGCACCCACTTCTCCTCCTCCGGGAAGAATAAAGTTTTTAATTTCTGGCAATTGTTTGTCCATCCGATCCATATTCTTTTCAAAACTTTTTATTCTCCCAGAAAAGTATTTTGTATCAGGTATCGAGTATTTTGTATTTGCTAAAAGTGAACCAACTTTAATCAAATCTTTTTGTATATTTTCTAATTCCTGTTTTTCACTTGATACCTTACACCTTATGCCCAATACAGTTCCAATCGCACAGTTCAGCTCGTCAATCGAACCTAAACATTCAATTCTCAAATTTGATTTCAAAACCCTTTTTCCCCCCAGAAGACAGGTCTTGCCTTTATCTCCTGCTCTCGTATAAATTGCCATAAAAAAAATCCCTCTTCTCCAAGAGGGATAATTGCTGAATCCCTGCTCGGGGAATTTTAAACATACATTGTTTTCTGGCTTTATCCTTCGACTATACCCAGGATAAACTGAGCTTACCGAAGTTTAACAGTACCGGCAGTGCCACGGACTTTCACCGTAATTGCCAATATATGTTTATTTTATTTAACTTTAAATTTTAAATTGTAATTTCGACTTTTGTTTTTTGAATTTTAAATTTAGCATTCTGAATATCCACACGCATAACATTTTTTACACCCTTCTTCATAAGCCAATGATCCTGCACCGCATTCCGGACAAAGATCATAAAGACTGGTCGATGCGTCCGGCATGGCGGCGGCTGTTGCTCCACCATCAATTGCCAATTGTTGCATGCTGACAATCTCCTGCTGTAATTCTTTCGCTTTCTCCGCATGGCCGTTTGAATGACCATTAAGAGAAGGAGACTGCCCATTCCCGGAGGCATTTGTCAACGGTTTATCTTCTACTTTGCCGTTTAAAGAAAAATCATAATGATTGGATAAAACTTTCGCAATTGCGTCCGGCAGAGAACGAACTCTGTCTTTGCCAAAACCCACAGATCTTGCTCCGCCAATTCCAATTAGCTGCGCAACAACTTGTCTTATCCTCTCTCGGGGAGACAACCCGTCAGTCAAGCGAAGATTTAAGGAAATCATCCTTCCTAATGCATCCGCCATTGCCGCAACGTCGGACCCCACCTTGCCGATTGTCATGAATATTTCAAATGGCTCTTGCTGTTCGTTGTGATTAATAGTTATGTATGTGTGTCCGACAGGGGTTTCTATTTTGTAAGTTACTCCCGATAATGACATGGGGCGGGGAACAACCGGCTTTGGATGGAAAGCTGATGGGGCAGATTGCGTCTTCACTTCTTCTTTTTTCTTTCCCATTCTTTCCAACACTCCTTCGCGTGAACCATCTCTCATATATGCCAATCCTTTCAAACCCAAGTCATATGCTGCCATATATAGATTCCTAACATCTTCAACCGTATGGGAATTTGGAGCATTAACCGTTTTGGAAATTGAAGCATCGATAAATTCCTGTGCAACTGCCTGCACTTGAGCATGTTCAAGCGGAGTTAAATCATTTGCCGAAACAAAATATTCAGGTTTTTCGGGAACTTGCTCAGGACGTGCCAAGGAGGAACTTTGTCTTTTCCACTCTTCATATAAAGGATGATACATTACGTGCTCGCCGGTTCTGTCTTTTCTTTTGAAAACAAATTCATAAACCGGCTCTACCCCGGAACTGACACCTGAAACAAGCGAAGTTGTTCCTGTCGGAGCAATGGTTAACAATACCGCATTCCTGATACCTTGTCTGGCAATTTTTTTACGAATCACCTGAGGTAAATTTTTAATAAAATATCCCTTAAGATATTTTGTTTTGTTGAGCTTTGGAAACGCCCCTTTCTCTTTTGCTAAATCGCAGGATTCTTCATAGGCATTGTTGCGCAGGGTTTCAAAGATTTTTTTAATCACCGGCATTGATTCTTTGGACCCATAACGCAATTTCATTTTGATCAGACAATCTCCTAGCCCCATTATTCCTAATCCTGTTCTTCTTATTTCCTTGGCGCATTTTTCGTTCTCTTTGAAGAAATAATACGTTTGATCAATAACGTTGTCCAAAAATCGCAATGCAACTCTTGCATCATGGCCGAATTTTTCATAATCAAACTTGCCATTTTTAACATAAACTGCCAAATTCATTGCTCCCAAATTACAAACTCCCCATGGGCTTAATGGTTGTTCTCCGCAAGGGTTAGTGGCAACTAAAGTTTCAAAATAATAAGTATTAGATCTCTTGTTGGAGCGATCTAAAAAGTGCAGTCCTGGTTCGGCAGATCTCCAAGCAGCAGTGCAAATCAAATCCCAAAGATATTTTGCCTTTACAGTTTTATAGATTTTTATCTTACCTTTTATTTTGCGCCATTCGTTCATGTCTCCTGTCCATTTGGCGTCATAGCGAGGATCATCCAGATCCGGGTAGATTAAATCCCAATCTTTGTCTTTCTTAACCGCATCCATGAAGGCATCCGAAATACAAACAGAAAGATTAGCCCCATTAATTTTGGACAAATCCTGTTTGACCGTAATAAATTCTTCAATGTCAGGATGCCAATCCCAAAGCATTAACATCGTCGCTCCTCTTCTGGTTCCTCCCTGCTGTACAACATCATGGGTAGCATAAGAAAAAAGTCCGGCCCATGTCACCGGTCCTGAGGATGTGCCGTTAACTTTTTTAACCCGTGCTCCACGCGGTCTAAGAGATGAAAGATTTATTCCTACCCCACCGGAACGGGACTGAATTTCAATCAGCTGTTTTAACGATTCTACAATCCCACCCCTTGAATCTTTAGGAGAAGGAATAACAAAGCAATTAAAGTAGGTAACCTGATATTTGGTTCCGGCACCCGACAAAATCCTTCCTGCAGGAACAAACTTGAAGTCTTCCATGACTTCGTAAAATTTCTTGGCCCAATATTTTCTTTTCAATGGCTTTTCGTTTTTCGCAATTCCCTTTGCTACTCTTTCCCACATTTCCTGAGGAGTATGCTCTATAAGATCACCTTCTTTATCCTTAAGAGCATACCTGTCTAAAAATACTTTTTGTCTTATTCCATCAAGTTTCATATTTTAGATATTTAATTCCCAAGCTCTATCTAATTAATCTTTTTACCTCTTCCTGAAAATCTTCTATATCGACGAATCTTTTGAAAACACTTGCGAAACGGATATATGCAACCTTATCTATTTTCTTAAGTCGTGATGCCACCATCTGTCCTATTTTTTTACTATCAATTTCAACGCTCTCTGCTCCTCTTAAGTCTCTCTCTATTTCCGCAACTATTTTTTCAATTTCATCCATCGAAACCTTTGTTTTCTCGGAACTTCGGACTATTCCTCCTCTTAGTTTGTCTCTATTAAACTGTTCTCTTCTGCCGTCTTTTTTGATAACTACCAAATTAACATTTTCAATTCTTTCATAGGTAGTAAATCTTTTTTTACATTTCAGGCATTCCCTTCTTCTTCTTATAGAATCCACATCTTCACTTGTTCTTGTCTCAACGACCTCTGATTCTGTAGATCCGCAATATGGACACTTCATATAGAAAATAAGTGCTTTTTAAGGTTCTAACACTACGACTAGCGTCAATACCCAATATAGAACGCTACATCTATAGTGTCAACTGGAAATTTCTGTATCAAACTATGCCAGATGATTTTTTAGCCTCGATTTTTGCCAAAAAAAATTTGGGGCAGATAAATGAAAAGGAAATGTTTTCAATAGGCAAGTTCTGTTCTATTTTTCCAACATTACCGACTTAGCCTTTTCTCAAAACTCAGAACTCTTTTTAGTTGTATTTCAAAGCCCCCCTGATAGTCCGTGTTTATTCTTTTAATCAAAATGCCCAACTCCTGCTCATGTTTTTTTAAAGCGTTTTTCATTCTTCCTTTAATTTCACCTGCATTTTCCTTTTGTTTCTTTGCCTCCTCCATTTTCCCCAAAGCTTCATCAAAATAATTCTCCGCTTTTGAGATCGTTGACAACGCTAAGGAAACTTTCCCTTTGTTAACAAGGTAAATGCCGGCATTCAATCTTTTGTCTGCCTGAAGAAGGTTAAATTCCGATTTCTTCAAAGGATCTGAAATAAAAAAACCGACAATCCTGTCTCTTATCGCTCTTAAAATATATAAAGGACTATCGGGTAAAAGCCCGGGGTAAGGCAATTCATAATTTACCTGTTGGGAACTTGCCGAAGCAATGGTGTCATCTGTAGCGGCATAAACTTTGGTAAAAAGAAGATTAAAACTTAATAAGAAGACTAAAGAAACAATTATTAGAACCCAAGCCCTTCGCATATTATTTTTCTGCAACAACATTCAACCAGTCGCTTTCTTCCGGATCAAAAGGAGTTTCAAAAGATAATTCCCCAAAATTATCATAACATCCACCCATATTCCCAAAAAACTCTACTTTTTTAAACCCTATCTTATTTAAAATATTTTTAAGCTCGTATCTGTCTATATTGTTCATGCTTATTGTTGTTATTCCTTTATTTATCCAGTTGGTCCCATCATAACTAAATATAATCGAATTAAGAAAAATGTCGGATTTATTTTTGGAATCAAGAAATTCTACCGATAATTGCTCCTTCTTGCCCATTCTGGTTCTTACTTCCCTAATGGCGGTATTAAGCATTCTATTTTTTGACTTTAGAACCTTATTGAAATTACAAAGATGAATTACAAACACAGCTTTATCAGCTATTAATTTAGATAAATTTTCAAAAAGACTGTTTAGATTTATCGGATTATAGGCAAGAGAGTTCCCCATTGAAAGTACCGCATCATATTTATGTTTACTTATAGATACCATGTTCTTATAGTCGGTAAGTTCAAAATTTACTCTTTTGCGAAGAGATAAGGGCAGTTTTGCCCTTTTTTCCTTTGCTTTTTGAACCATGCCTATGCTGCTATCTATTCCCAAAATAGGATAAACACTTCTCTTAGCTAGCCCGATTGTATATTCTCCGGTCCAACATCCTACGTCTAGAATTCTTTCTACCTTTTTGCTCTCAAGTAATCTGAAGAGGGCTGGAAGCTCTTTATCGAAACGGTTATTCCAGTCTACTATCTGATCATAATATTTAGATATAAATCCTGCATATCTTTCCCTTTCTAGTTCCGGCATTTCATCCTTAAAAACGGTTCTGAAAATATCTCCCTGAGAAATAACCCCCATCAACTCGTTTTTCGCGTCTACAACAGGAAGGCGAGCGAAATTATTTACCTGCATCAAAGAATGTGCTTGCATCAAAGGGGCATCCGGGCTTATCGTCATGATATTTGTATTCATTACGTCTTTTACGGTGGTGTTCAATACACTATGGATATTTTTGATCATAGAATCAAAGTCTCTGGCATGAACATAGTCGTCTATCAAATCTTCTAGCGTAGGATGCATTTTAGAAAGAATTATCTGTTCCGTGACAACCCCTATAAGCTTTTTATCCCTAACAACAGGAATTCCCGCAACCCCAAGACTAAAGATTAATCTTGCTGCCTCTTTAAGGGGTGCATCTTCTGTAATTATAATGACTGAACGAGACATTACATCTGAAACTTTCATAAAATTACACGTATCATATATCAGATCTTACATAAATGCAATCCGCCTTGACAAAAGGCTAAATTCTTGAGCTTTAGAAAATTTTAGGAAATATTTAAGCTATTCCATTAGAAAGATGGGGAATTCTCAAACTCTCTTCATTAATAATACCAAGAGGTAATACCAGCCTTGGATGTTCCAGCTCAGCATCTTCCCTTTTCATCTCTTCCCATCGCTCCTTTGTTAATTCATACTGCTGCCCATCCCTAGCATCAGACATGCCTCTTGCTGCAGCATATTCTCTCCATGTGCCGCCTTTGTCTGATCCTATGCTATCAAAGCCAAGCTGTCGTACCAAGTTAATGTTTTTAGAATAATCGCCCGCTGGTGGATCCGTAAAAATCCATAAGCGAACAAGATCCGCCCCTATTTTTTCTTTGTAACCTTTATAACGGTAAAACACCACGTCTAAAGCAGCAGCCATCAGAACGGTCCCCACATGTTTACTCTGCAATTTTGGCTCAACAATTATATTCTCTATAGAAGCTATGTTTCTCTTATCCTTATCTTGTTCTTCTATTTTTTTAGATCCAACAAGAGGATTGCCTTTCCAGCGAATAACTAAAGTTGCTATCGGCTCCTCCAAACTATTAACTGCAATGAGCGGAGTTATCTTTTCGGGCTTATCATAAATAATGTTGCCATTTTCATCTGTCCTGCTTCTATTATAATAATATCTATCTATTTTTCTTAAAGCCTCAGGTATGGCTTCAAAATCTTTAAGGCTTATTGGATGAATAGGCGCTCGCAGATGGCGTGCAACTTCAGGATCGGACATCCATTCCATAATAACCCTATAATCATTATTTTCTGTTGGATTATCAGTTTTTATAATTCCTCTTATTGTACTTACTGTATATTTCTCCGGACTAATGTTTTTTTCTTGCTTATAAGAGTCATACGGCCATCCACGGCCTCCATTAATTTCGCTCCCCGTGCTTAGATTCCTAATTATTTTATTCCAAGGATTTATCATCCCTTCAAACATTTCTTTCATACTGTTTTAATATATAATTAACAATAAATTTTAATTTTATCATTATAGGACGAATATTTATACCATATTGTAAGGAAAAAGTAAAGCTGCAGTATTTTTAGTTGAGGCCTAATTTTTGAAGGGCAAGATTTAAGGTTTCTTCTTGATTGTGTGAATAAGTATTCACAACCAAATCGTAATCTTTTTTATCCCAATAGTTCCAATTCAGATCATTTTTAGCATATAGCCTTCTCCACTTTTCCAAATCATTTTTTTCTCTTTCTATCACTTCCTCTTTCGCCTCGTCAATTGAAATTTTTTCCCGATTTATAAGCCTGTCTATTCTAATGTCCGGTTTATCCTGTCCCTTCTCATCTTCACAAATAACTAATATCTTAAAAACTCCGGGGATCTCTTGCGCATTGAATCCGGCAAGCTTTGTTTCTAGAATTAGATTTTTCCCTTTGGTTAATATTTGCTTTAGAGACGCGTCAAAATCTTCATCTTCCTTGTCAGGACGAAGGTTTGTATCTTTTTCTTCCAGTCCCATTCTTGTCCGCACTGCCTCCCAAAAAACTTCTCCTCCTTCAACATGTCTCCAACCTAAAACATGGGCTAATTTGTGCCCCAGAGTAGTAGAACCGGAGGCAATTCTGCCGGAAACAGTAATCATACGGACATTAGGCAATTTGACTGGATTTTTCTTCATAAGTTCAAAATTCAATTCTGCTTTGCAGAACCCACCATCAATGCTTCTTCAACTAATCGATTTGCGTAACCGAATTCATTATCATACCAAGCAATTATTTTAACCATATTCCCGCCGACAACTTGCACCAAAGATAAATCAACAATTGAGGAATGGGAATTGCCGATAATATCGCTTGAGACAATCGGATCTTCCGTTACTTCCAATATGTCTTTATATCGGGGATTTTGAGCTTCTTTCTTAAATACATCTACAATTTCTTCTTTAGTGGTTGATTTTTTTAATAAAAATGTGAAGTCGGATAAAGACCCGACCACAACGGGAACCCTGATTGCTAATCCGTTAAATATTCCAGTTAATTCGGGAATTGCTTTGCCGGCTGCTATTGTTGCGCCGGTTGAAGTCGGAATTATGTTTTGTGCAGCTGCTCTAGCTCGCCTGTAATCTTTGTGTCCACCATCCTGAAGTCTTTGATCGGAAGTGTAACCATGAATTGTCGTCATCATGGCTTTTTCCACTCCGAAATTATCGACCATAATTCTGGCGACCGGAGCGATGCAGTTGGTTGTACAGGAGGCGTTGTTAATTATATTCTCACCTTTGTAATTTTGGTCATTAACACCTAGAACATAAGTTACAGTTTTATCATCTTTTGCCGGCGCGGACAAAACTACTTTTTTTGCTCCCGCATTCAAATGAGCTTGCAATTTTTCTGCTGTCAAGAAATGGCCTGTTGATTCAATCACCACATCAACATTCAGGTCTTTCCACGGCAAAAGGCTTGGATCCTTTTGGGAGAAGACGGGAATCTTTTGGTCATTAATAATGATGTAGCCTATACAATCTTTCAAACTTCCTTTTTTATCTTCGTCTTTTAATTCTGAATATTGGATATTGAATTCTGAATTAAGTGGTCCATACACGGTGTCATATTTCAAAAGATGCATCCATCCCTGAATGTCCGTTGATGAACCCGCATTAATCGCAGCCACTTCAATTTCCGAGGAGTGTTTTTCTAAAATTACCCGATGGGCTATTCTCCCGATTCTTCCGTATCCGTTAATCGCAACTCTAATCATGTAATTAGTATAAAGGTTTAAAAAAAATCCATCAAGGGGGATTATAGATATTGCCCTATAGTTTGACTTTGGCGCTGTAATTTGTTATATTTTATGCCATGAGGCATGAAGTACACCGTGATCATCCAGCCTTCGAGCAGGGGAAATTGCCAACACATATTATTCCTGCAAATGCAAGAATTAAGGTTTATTCTGTTACGAATCCTTCTTTCACGATATGGGTAACCACAGTATTGAATGTATATACAACAAAATTACCTGGAAAAACAGTTTGCCGTTTGGCTGCTTTTGAACTTAGGGAAAATCTTCCAGTCAGTCATTTTGTAGCGGAAATTGGAGAGAGCAGAGAATGGTTGAAGCATGAAGGAGATAGAATAGGATGCCTTAGTAAATCAGCTAAAAAAATTCCTGAAAAAACTAAGAAACGTTAACTAAGGGCTTCTATTCCAGGAAGTTTTTCCCCTGATAAATAGCTAAGCATTGCCCCTCCGCCGGTTGAAACAAAAGAAAATTCAGATAAAATCCCCAATCTATTTAAATATTCTACCGTATCTCCTCCGCCGACAATTGAATATGCTTTACTTTTAATAATTCCTTGTGCAATTTCTTTTGTTCCCTCTTCCGATATTAATTTTTCCCTTTCTCCGCCAACAATCCCCATGCTTCCATTCCAAATGATAGTTTTTGCAATATTTATAATTTGCAGGAAATTTTCTATGGATTTTTGACTAATATCTCTTTTATCGGCAGTCTGATCGGCAACCAAAAGCACAGCTTTTGAACCGGTAATTTTCTCGTGCTGTGTTTTAATTAAGATCTTTGTTTCTTCCGCAATTTTTCCGCCCACCAAAACATAATCAGCAATTTTATGCATTTTTTCAACCAGAGGAAGCTTGGTCTCTATTTTTTTTCCTCCCACCACCACAACCAGTGGTCTTTCAGGATTATTCATTGCCCTATTTAGGTTTTCAATCTCTTTTTTTAAATGCAAGCCGGCATAATGAGGCAAAAGACGACTAATTCCGATAACCGAAGCATGCCTCCTGTGGCACATCGCAAACGCATCATTCACGTAAATATCTGCAAGACCTGCCAGTTTTTTAGCGAACTCGGGAGAATTCTTCTCTTCCCCATCATCAAACCTTAAGTTTTCCAAAAGAAAAATGTTTTGTCCTATTTCCCATCCTTCAAATTCCCCAATTTTTGATTTTTGATTTTTAATTTTTAATTTTTGCCCAAACCAACGGGCAATCGGCGCCAAACTAAACTCCTTTTCTGAATTCTGAATTGACCGCGGTCTCCCTAAATGTCCGGCAATGATAATTTTGACATTTTGTTTCAAAAGATATTCGATGGTTGGAATTGCAGATAATAAGCGGTAGTCATCTTCGATTTTCCCATCAACAATAGGGACATCCAGATCTGCCCGCAGAAAAACGATTTTTCCTTTAATATCGGCATTTTGTAAAGGCGGCAATTGCATTTTACTATTATAATACAGAATTTTTAATTATGGGTATTGGGTCTGTAAAAATAAAACTTAACATATGCCCTGTATGATGCTATTATACAAGAATGAAAATTAAGGCTCCTTTCAAACGCAGAATCATCCATGCTCACCGCAAGTTACGGGCAAAATTCAAGAAAAAAAGATGGTGGTTTTTGCTGTCGGCTTTTTTGATTATCGTTGCTCTTTTTATCACAACGTATTTTCTTATACTCAAAGATCTTCCCTCCCCAACAAGACTAAATAGCTCCAGCATACCTCAATCTACACAGATTTTCGACCGGAATCAAAAGCTTTTATACACTATCTATGTAACTAAAAATCAAAGCTTTGTACCTCTTTCCCAAATTCCAAAATACATGCAGGATGCAACCATTGCAGTTGAGGATAAAGATTTTTATAAACATGGAGCACTAGACTTCAGGGGAATTTTCCGATCTGCTATTTCCAATATAGTCAACAGAGAGCAGCTTCAAGGAGGATCAACCATTACTCAGCAGCTGGTAAAGAATAGTCTTCTAACTCCGGAAAGAACAATAATCAGAAAGGTTAAAGAGGCAATTTTGGCTATCGCCACCGAAATTATTTATCCCAAAGACAAGATCTTGGAAATGTACCTTAACCAAATTCCTTATGGAGGAACCACTTACGGAGTTGAGGCGGCTTCACAAGCTTTTTTTGGTATAAGCGCTAAAGATTTGGATCTGGCTCAATCCGCTTTGTTGGCAGGTCTGCCTGAGTCTCCGACCACTAATTCTCCCTTTGGTTCTCATCCGGAACTGGCAAAAAAAAGACAAGAATCAATACTCAATAAAATGTACGAACAGAAATACATTGCAAAAAAGCAGAAAGATAACGCAAAAAAACAAGTCTTGAAATTTAAAAAACTTTCCGATAATATTTCTGCCCCACATTTTGTTCTATATATCAAGGATCTTTTAGTTAAAAAGTATGGAGAGAAAATAGTAGAAGAAGGTGGACTGCGGGTCATAACAAGTCTTGATTCTAAAATTCAAGATTTTGCGCAAAATGCGGTTTCAGAAAATATCAATGATCTTAAAGGTTATCATGTTACCAACGGGGCTGCCTTAGTTACCGATCCAGCGACAGGGGAAATTCTGGCAATGGTCGGAAGTAAAGATTATTTTGACACGGATATTGACGGTAACGTTAACGTTACCTTAGCTTTGAGACAACCCGGATCATCAATCAAGCCAATCAATTATGCCGTAGGGTTAATAAAAGGACATACAGCGGCGACAGCTTTTGCGGATACACCCATTTGCTTTTCAGCAATTGGAAGTAAAGAATACTGTCCGGTTAATTACGATGGAAAATGGCACGGAATAGTACAAATGCGTTATGCCTTAGGCAATTCCATAAACATTCCGGCAGTAAAAATGCTTAAGGTTAATGGAGTTCCTGCTATGATTGCAACTGCATCGGCAATGGGAATTACAACTTTTACCGAACCTGAAAAATACGGACTTTCCCTAACTTTAGGCGGTGGAGAAGTTGCCATGCTTGAAATGGTTGAAGCCTATGGTGTCTTTGCTAACAGTGGATACAAAATTTCCCTTCATCCGATTCTCAAGGTCACGGACAGTCATGAAAAAATTATTGACAGCTATAACCCTCCTTCTTCTCCTATTTTTGGCCAAAAAGTCTTGCCTGATGGAGTTGCTTTTATAATTTCAGATATTCTGGCTGATAACAATGCCAGATCAATGGAATTCGGGACTAATTCTTCCTTGAGAATACCGGATCAAGCTGTTTCCGTCAAAACCGGAACCACCAATGATTTTCGTGATAACTGGACCATTGGCTATACTCCGGATTTTGTGGTTGCCGTTTGGGTCGGAAATAATGATAATACTCCAATGAACAGTATTGCATCGGGAATTACCGGAGCAGCGCCAATTTGGCATGATATCATGACCTATCTTTTAAAAGATAATGTTCCGCATCCTATTACCCGTCCTCCCGGCATAATTCAAAAGAAAATTTGTTCTTTGTCGGGCTTACTCCCTCCACCTGAAGGAGCACCAAGCAGTTGCGATACAAGATTTGAATATTTCATCGAAGGCACAGAACCAAATCAAATAGATGAATCTGCCCGAACTGTTTTAATCGATAAATCCACCAACGACCTGGCAAAGCCCGATCAAACCGACAATGTAGAAGAGAGACAGGAAACTGTGGTTACCGACGCAACGGGAGAATCCTACTGCGTAACCTGTCCTCATGCTTTCGCTACACTTACCCCACCAGGCCAATAACGTCCTGGGATTTCCCCTCTTTGCAAGCTAAACCCTCTCATAGTATAATCACTATCCGTATAAGTTTTTATGAAAATTACAGTTGAGGTTTTTTTCTATCTTTTACTATTCTTTACATATGTCGGGGAATTGGCGATACTTTTTTTTAAGACTTTTTTCACAATTTTGCGTTATCCTCAAATAATTGCATTAAATCTTTTGAAAAAAATAAGGCTTGACTATCCGAAGAAGGTTCGTAAAAAGAGAGTGAAAGTGATTAAAATCTTTCCCTTGCCGATGACTTTCAAGTTGAAATATCTTTTTTTGGGGAGTTTTTTTTCTTTCGTTTTTCTCTTTACTCCTCTTCTGATCATCATTTTCCTGCAAGATTTGCCAAGTCCCAAACAGCTAAGCTTTCAACAGGTTCCCCTTACTACGAAGATCTTTGACAGGAACGGAGTTCTTTTATATCAGATCTACGCTCAACAAAACCGTACCCTTGTCCCCCTATCTTCCATTCCTAAATATCTACAAGAGGCAACTATTGCAATTGAAGATAAAGACTTTTATAAAAATCCGGGGGTAGATATCGAAGCTATTGTCCGCGCCGCGATCGCGGATATTTCAGGAAAGCCTCTGCAAGGGGGATCAACTATTACTCAACAATTAATTAAATCCACACTCTTAACTCCGGAGGTAACTATTGAAAGAAAAATTAAAGAAATTATTTTGGCGTTTTGGGCCGACCACATTTATTCCAAAGACCAAATTCTGGAAATGTATTTCAATCAAATTCCTTATGGGGGAACTGCTTGGGGGGTTGAGGCAGCATCTGAAATTTATTTTAACTCTAGCGTTAAAGATCTTGATTTGGCTCAGTGCGCTTTTCTGGCAGGATTAACGAGGGCGCCAACGAATTATTCTCCCTTTGGACAATCACCGGAATTATGGAAAAAAAGACAAAAAGAAGTCCTAACCAAAATGGAAGAATTAAAATATATAAATAGTAGGGAAAAAGATGACGCCTTAAAAGAAAATCTTGTTTTTGCCTCCCCTCAGATCCCTATCTATGCTCCTCATTTTGTGATGTATGTCAAAGACTGGCTAATCAAAAAGTATGGATTGGCAATGGTAGAAAAAGGAGGGCTACAGGTCACTACCAGCCTCGATCTGAAAACTCAACAAATGGCGCAACAAACTGTTACATCCGAAGTGGAGAAGAATACTTATCTTAATTTAACCAATGGAGCGGCTCTTATTACTAACCCTAAGAACGGAGACATTCTGGCAATGGTTGGGAGCAAGAATTATTCCGACCAAAATTCAGGCACTTTTAATGTAACAACCGCCTTGAGACAGCCAGGATCCAGTATAAAAGTAATTACTTATGCCCTGGCTCTTTCCAAGGGTTTTACCACTGCAACAATTCTTGATGATAGCCCGATTACATTTTATTCTGCCGGTTCTCCTCCGTACAAACCGGTTAACTATGATGGAAAGTTTCATGGAAAACTAAGCTTAAGAATGGCATTGGCAAATTCTATCAATATTCCCGCAGTCAAGACACTGGCAAAAGTCGGTGTTAACAACATGATT
>Ga0256868_10001053_pt1 | contig 15483 bp, 14 predicted proteins | sample RVTome_13_FD_187341 | JGI IMG/M metagenome (GOLD analysis project Ga0256868, IMG submission 187341) | Soil microbial communities from uranium-contaminated site in the Upper Colorado River Basin, Wyoming, United States - RVT92D227 HiSeq ... | reverse complement strand
TAAGACCTTATAACATTTAAAAAAAAAATTTGCTAATACAAAAGCCCGATGGTGTAGTGGCCAAGCATACGGGGCCTTGAAAGATTGATAAACAATCAATCCAAGATCCCCAGGACCACGGTTCGAATCCGTGTCGGGCTACTTTTTTTCTTTTATTCTGAAATCAAGTAAATAACTCGTTGTAGTATTTTTTATATTTTTTATAAAAAACCAATTCGTAATATATTTTATTTGTTAAAAACCAAAATTAACATTTAGAATATCAAAAAAAAAAGATAAAAAATTAAATTATAGTAAATATTTTAAGTTTTTAATTTTAAAAATGGATAATAATTTTTGGTAAAATTACTTTAATTACGGAATTATTCTGGGGACATTTGGAAACATTTTCTTGAATCTTAAAAATAAAATGCAAAGGAAGGAATTAAAAGCTATAAACCAAAATTAATGAAGTTTTTATTTATTATTACAAACAATTAATTAGTTACTTTAAATAACGAGATGGTTTAAGATTGAAAAAATTCTTTAGATATTTTCTTTTAATTTTTTTCGTTTTCTCTATCATTTCTTGCTTTATTCTATTATATTTCGTTATATTTCCTCAAGATGTTTACGATTTATTGAAGGACTGGACGTTTTATCCCGCAATTTTTTTCTTGTTATTAACAATAAACGAAATTTATCACTATGCTAAGATTGGAAAGCGTTCAGAATTAAGCGATATTGTAGCGCTTTTATTTTTTATGTTCCTGATATTTTTTATTACGAAAGATTTATTAACATCAATTGTAGGCGCATTTTCAATTTATTTGTGGTTTGGAGCGTATGAATTAAGAGAATATACAGTTATAAATAAGATATTAATTATATCTTTGGTTACTTATAACGTGATTTTCGTCGCAGGATTAATTTCGTTTTATTTAAAAAATCCTTTTTATCTTAATACTGCATTTGCTTTTTCGTTTTGGATAATACTTGGCTTAGGATTTCTATTATTTGGTAGAAAATACATCATCGTTTGGAGATTTCTGAGTCCCGCTTATTTATTATTATTTTTATATGTAATTGCATGGTTGGCAATTGTATTTATTAATCAATACACACCTATTAAATTCATATATACTTCTCCTTTCGCTTCAAAAAAATTTTTATTAATGGATTTTTTCCTAAACATCTATTTTGTTTTAATCGTTGTAAATTGGATAGTGTATTTTACGTCTGGGATTATCTTAGATAAATTATTAGGGATCAAACAAATAAAAGAAAATGAACACTTCCTTAGTGTTGTTGAAGATGTTAAAAATAACATTGGAATTAAAAGTAAAGTTAAAGTCGGATTTGGCAAATATCCTATATTAAACGCAATGGCTTACGGTCCTTTCTTTGACAAAAGGATCGCTATTATTTCTGAAGATATTAATCAAATTCCAGAAGACGAATTGAAAGGTATTGTTGCCCATGAATTAGCTCATACAAAAGGTAATCACACGTTAATTTTGACATTTTTAACTTCTGCCGATCTTGTATTTCGAATGCTTCTTGGTTTACCAGCAACTTATTACGATTACACTTTTGGCAATCCACAAATTCCTATGGTTGCTTTTATTTTTTTAAATATAGCAATCTACTTTTTATTATTTATATTTGTTAGAATTCTTGAAGGAAAAGCGGATCTTAAAGCTAAAAATGCAGGATATGCCAGAGAGCTCGCGAAAGCTCTCTATAATTTAGAAAGTTTTTACGCAAATGGAAGGGAATTTGGATTAAATACTATGTTATTATCCAACGAGAAAATTACAAAAGACAATCAATTATTGGATTATATTGAAACCGCAGAATACCTTTATCGTTCAACTATAAATCCATCGAGAGCATCACTTCTATCAAATTTGATGAATTCTCATCCGCCAACTTATTTCAGAATAATCGCAATTTTAAGCAACGAATTGAAACCCTTGAAAGAAGCATTTCTTCCATTTCTTTTACTTAAACGATCTAATCAAAAAAAATTCGCTCAGAAGTTCGAAAAGGCTCGTTATATGTTTAAAAGTATTGCAAACGAAAAATTTAAAGAAATGTTTAATGTGAAAGATCTGGCAATATTATTGAACAGTTTTAATAAAAATGTTATTTATGGAACAGAACTTAATCACGACTTTCTCTTTAGAAATAGAATATCTGACGAAATTATAATAGGAACTTTAATTAAAGTCCAGTTTATTGATGATTTATGCGATTCTGACCAATATATTATCAAAGAACTAAAAACCAATAAGCAAATTATTTTGAATGTTTCACAATATAGGAAAAGGCAAATATATTTAAACGAACAATACTCTTTTAAGAAAAAACCTTTTCTTACGTTAAAAGATATTGAATTAAACGAAGACAACAAAAATGGAATCTATGTATTTGAAGACGACAAAAATAATAAAACTTTAAAAAAAATCGCTAAAGAAAAATTACCAAATTCGATAGATCTAATTAATAATTTTAAAGATAAAGACATTTTTTTTAAAATTAAAGGAGAGCTTAAAATTTATAAGTGTATAGATGTAATTTCTAATAGTAATATTGCAAACTTCGAATTTAAATTCGAGACAGAAGATAAAAAACCCATTGACTTTAAATTAAAAGAATTAATAATTCGACCAAAAAACATATATTTAAACTTAAGTAGAAATACGAGATATCGCCAAACGGAATTGCGATTGATCGAATGGCTAATTACAAACAATCTGCGCGCTTATTTTCATTTGAAGAAACCTGTAAACAATCTTGAAATTGGTTATGTTCAAAAAGTATTATTAAATTTAAAAAAAATTAAAAAAAATTTAGAGAACTTTGATTCTGATGATAATAATTTTCTCAATATTATTAATATTTTTGGGAAACTAATAAAAATTCCGTACAAACAATTAGAATTAATCAATTTTGATTACGAAACTGCTATGATGCAAAAAAAATCTGAAACGAGCATTTTTAGTCGTTTTGGTTATAAACTTCTTAAAAAAATTAATCCTCAAAATGTAATTATGATATAATTATGTTAATAAAATTTAATTTGAATGTTCATTTTTGAAAATAAATATGGTAAAAAAAATAAAAAATATTATTCATCTTCTAAGAGCAAGACAATGGTATAAAAACGGATTAGTTTTTGTTGGTGCTTTTTTCAGTGGAAAAATGTTTTTCATATCACTATGGTTACTTCTTATTTCAGGTTTTATTATTCTCTGTTGCGCTTCCTCTATTAATTATATTATTAATGATTTGATGGATATTGAGAAGGATAAAAGCCATCCTGAGAAATTTAAAAAGAGACCCCTCGCTTCTGGAGAAATATCTATTTTTTTTGCCATTCTGATTTTATTAGGATTAACAGGGATTATCATTTTTTTGATTATTTTCTTAATATTGCCCAATTGGAATTTTATCTTTATGATTATTTTGGTTTTGATAACGGGTCAATTGTATAACTTTATTTTTAAGCATTACGCATTTGTTGATATTTTAAGCTTATCGTTGATTTATTTATGGAGAGCTCTTGCGGGGTGCTTTTTAATAGAGGTTTTTATCTCGCCGTGGTTGTTTTTAGCTATATTTGAATTAGCTTTGTTTTTGGTAATCGCGAAAAGAAAGGGGGATTTAATTTTAATCGGGGAAGAAAAAGCAAAAGAGCATAAAAAAAGTTATAATGTTTATTCGATGCAAATATTAGATCAATTTCATTTAATTGTTGCTGTATCTTTATTCATTACTTATTCCCTTTATTTAATCTTTCATTTCCAATTATTTTCGAGTGATCAATTATATGTTCACGAATATCTTACAATTTTTACCGTTCCTCTTTCGTTATACATTATTATGAGGTATTTATATCTTACATCGGCTAAACCTGAAATTGCCCGTAATACTGAAAAAGCTTTATTTGATCCTGGGATATTAATTGCAGCATTTATTCTTTTATCTGTTCTAGTTTATTCTTACTACATTTATACTTTCTTTAATTTATTAAACATTTAATTAAATTCCATAAAATTACTTATAAAATGAGTCTTCTTAAATTAGATTTACACGTTCATACAATTTATTCGGGAGATTCAATAATTTCTCCTAAAAATCTTATAAAATACGCAAAAATCAAGGGGTTGGATGGTTTTGCCATAACAGATCACGATACGTTAAAAGCATATGCGATTCTTAAAAAGCAAAACATAAATAACGAACTAATTATTATTCCGGGAATGGAAATTAAAACTCACATTGGTGAAATTACAGCTCTTTTCATTGAAGAGACTATTGAATTTAAAAATAACCATTTTTTAACCGTTGTAGAGACTGTAAAAGAAAACAACGGTCTTATAGTAATACCACATCCATTTGATTTTTTAAGAGATAACTCTCTTAAAATAAAATATCTTAGCGATAAAATTATAAAGAAATATATCAACGGTATTGAAATTCTTAATTCAAGAATAATATTTAAGAGATGTATTAAGAAAGCCATAATTTTCAATCAAAAATATAATCTTTTTGAAACAGGAGGTTCAGACGCTCATTTAAAAGAAGAAATTGGAAATGGTTTTACATTAATTCAAGATACAGATAAAACATATGAAAACATCAAAAAAAGTCTTATAAATAATAAATCAAAAAGTATGGGTTCTCTTTCAAGTCCAATCGTACACGCAATAACAGTAATTAATAAAATAAAAAAAGGATTATACATTTAAATAAATGATTATGAAACAAAAACCTCAAATTTTTGTATTAAAAACATCTCCTAAAACCATTCTTAAAGACTATGCAAGCCTTATGCATATGTCAGATTATCAAAAGAGGTTTCCAAAAGATCTTAATACAATTATTAAACTAAATCTTAGTTGGTCTAAGTTTTATCCATCGTGCTCTAGCCCCCCGTGGCAAGTAGAAGGCGTTCTAAAAACTATGATAGAAGATGGCTACAACCCTAAAAAACTTTTTACCGCTGAAAATCGAACCGTCGTAACTAATATCTCCAAAGGAATCACCCAAAATAGATGGGCACCTATAATCAAAAAGTACGGCGTTTGGTTTGTACCTTTAACCGAAATTCCTTTTATTCCTTACGATAATTCATTGCGATCGAAATTTGAAACTCTTAAAGATACGAAATTACATGTGATCGACTCAAAAATATTTCCAACGGGCTTCCGAATTCCTAAATTTTATCTGGGCAAGCCAATCATTCATCTTCCTACCATAAAAACTCACGGTCACACGGGCGCTATTGGAGGGTCTTTAAAGGAGGCTAAAGACGAGTCAAAAAACGGAGGAATTACTTGCGCTATGAAAAACGCTTTTGGGGGGCTTTTGACAAAACGACGTCATTTTAGTCATCAATACATGTCTGAAGTACTAGTTGATTTATTAATAATTCAAAAACAGATACATCCATCTATAATGGCAATAGTAGATGGAACGGTATGTGGTGACGGTGCTGGACCGAGAACAATGATACCAAGAATTAAAAATCATATACTTGCGGGATACGATCAGGTTGCAGTTGATACAGTTGTAGCAAAAATGCTGGGTTTTAATCCTTTAGAACTACCCGCTATAAAAATGGCGCACGACGAAGGTTTAGGGTGCGGTGATATAGATCAGATTGAAGTAATAGGAGAAGATGTATCAGAAATTAATTGGAAATTTAAGGTTAAAAGAAGTTTAGTGATTTGGGGCGATCAGATGGTGAGAAAGGGAAAATTATCTTTTTTTCATCCACTGATGCATAATAAACTCTTTATGACTTTACCAATAATGGGATCGCTGGTTTATCATGATATGTTGTGGTATCCTACGATAGGGAAAAAGCGAATAAAATCCTTTATGAAGACGAGCTGGGGAAAGATTCTACAGAATTATCCTCAAAAACATCTTGGAACCATAAATAAAAGTGATTAATCCAATAAATTTTTAATAACATCTTCGTAATAAAAATTTGAATTTTTATTATCAATCCTAAAATAAATTAAAAATTCAATTGAATTCCCTTTTCCTAAAAGTGGTGATTTTATTATTCCATATGGAAAAATTTTATTTTTTACGCTCCATTCCATTAAATCTTTCAAAATCTGAAAAAGTTTCTCTGGATCAGTTATAATTTTGAAACGATTTAAATTATAAAATTCAGTTTCAAAAAGGGGTTTGACTAAAGAGATAATAACACCTTCTTTCTTTAAATAATTGGGTACATTGGGAAGGATAGATTTTAAAGAAGTGAAAGTTAAATCAATAGTACAAATATCTGCTTTTTCTTTTAGATCTTTTAATTCTCGAGCATCTACACCTAATAAAGGAATAACATTGTTTTTCATTTTCTCACATCTTAAAGATGGATGGAGCAAATCTACTGCAGTATCAACTGCATAAACTTTTAATGCACCATGTTTTAGAAGGCAATCCGTAAAACCCCCAATAGAAGCGCCTATATCAACACATATTTTATTTTTTACATCTATTGAAAAATTCTTCAAAGCAGCTTCCAACTTTAAACCACCTTTACCTACATAAGGAAACTTTTGTAAAAGTGTTATATCGTCAAAATCATTTATTTTTTTTCCTGATCTTCTTATTTCGACACCATTTACTAAAACATCTCCATTTCTAATTAACCATTGAGCTTTCGATCTACTCTCGACAAGACGACGATCAACTAATAAAATATCTAAGCGTTCTTTCATATCTTATTATTACATTAAGCTTCTTCGTTTTGTAATTACGAATTTTGAAGTTTAAATCTATTTGCTTTAAAGTGCTGGAAAATTGAATTTAATAGAAAAAAGTGAAATTATTTTATCAATCTCCAGTTTCTCTTTCTTTTTTCATTTTAATTAACATTTTCCTTTGTTCTTTTGTTGTCGCTAAGAAAAAACTTATTACGGATATTCCCACTGTTATTGATGCTTTTGGTCCCAGCTTTTTATAAACAATTATTACCAATATAGACACAATAATCATTGTTATTATTATTGGAATCCATATTGTAATCACAGTTAATTGGCGATAAAATAGAAAATATAAGGGATTATGAGCTATGAAAATAGTGAAGCTATAATAATTGTAATAATAAAAGAATCTATGTTTTTCTTTCAATTTTATTGGTTCAAATATTTCGTAGTACATTAGAATTGAATAAACAACTAAAATTAGCCCCAACGAATATGTCATGGATGCAAAAGAAGCATGTATCGTGAAATCAGGTAAAAAAAACATACCGGTTATCAATAAAATCATCCCTAATAATGATGAGACTATTAAATGAGTCTTAAAAGTAGCTTTCTTCTTTTTTAGATCTTCAATCAGATTTAAATTGTGGAGTATATCTCCTAAAACGGTTCCAAAAACAAATGCAGAGAAAAAAGGTAATAGAATATATAGATATAATGGATTATATAAAATATAGAAAACTACACCGTAAAAATTAAGTTGCCCTTGAAAGGGTAATAAAAAAGCTAAAAGTAACTCGTTAATAATTAATACCATGATTCCAACAATTGTACGAAAGATTTTGGATGTCTTCAATAAAGGCCAAATCAGGAAAAGGGAAATAGCTATTGTTTGTAAAAAGTTCCAAGACCAAATCCACATAAAATCTTGAAACGCTAAAGCAACCACGAAATTATATATTAATGAAATTATTAGTAAAAGAAATGCTCTTAAAAAATACATTTTTTTTATCAAACGCATAAAAAATTTGTCTCCCTTTTCAATTTCCATATACCCTCTTTTTAAAGATATTGCTGCACTTGCCCCTGAAATAAATATAAATGAAGCTGCTCCAAAACAAAAAAGATATACAGACAATACATCATAAAGCCAAAAATCTTGCTCAGTAAGCCACCAATTAAGCATATGGCCTATAACCATGCCAAATATGGCTATTCCACGTGCGGTATCGATAACCCTGATCCTTCCCATTTTGCGAACTTTTTCAATTTGTGACATTTTTAATAAAGTTTTGAACGTTTATATCTCGTTTTTAGTTTGATTTGAATAATTATTAATATTAATACTTTTTTCTATTCTTGTTCTAATAAAACCTATTGTATTTTACTATTTTTTATTTCTTCAGATTTTTAATCAATATAATTGATAATATAATAAAATGTAAAGGGATAATTGGCTAAGTAAATAGAAATTAGAATTATTCTTTTTCTAGACTTTTATTCTTTAACATCTCTTTTGATGCTTTTAACGATAATTTTCCATCCACCAATTTTTCAATTAACTCTTTTAAAAATTTTTCGTTAGGTGAGTTATCATGATTTTTTATTTTATAAATCTCTTTATTCAATTTATAAAATTTTATCGGACTGAAAATTTGAGATAAATTTTCATGTATTTCTATGCCGGCTCTCAACGCTAATATTAAAGCAGATATTTCGTCTCTAGGTAATTTTTTCTTTTTGTTGAGAATTTTAATTTTTGAAGACCTTGTTTCGTCAATTAGAAAGCAATGGAAGTCTTTTTTATTTTTAAATTCGTTAAAAAACATTTCAACGAGTGCCTTAGTTATCGATAGGAATCCTCTACCAAATTTAAATTTAATTTTCATCGGTTTTTGATTATCTTTTTGAAAACAAGTGATATATTCTTTAATAATTTCTATTAAATCTCGATTTCCATAAATAGTATGTGAGTTTAAATAATAATCGTCTAAAAATACAGCTAAACCAATATATTTTGTACCAGGATCTATTGAAAATAAAAGTTTGGAATAAAATTTTTTATAACCTATTCTATACGCGGCAATCACTTTTTTAATAAATTGGTCAAACTTTTCATCTTTATCATATGGAAGAAATAGAGAATTTTTATTTAAATTACTAAATTTAGGAAGTTCTTCATATGTTGTGAGTATAATGGATGGAAATCCGCTGGAAATTGGAAATCTACTACCTATATTTAAGACTTTAAAGGGTAAATTTATGGATCCCAATTCTTTACTGATCCAATAAAAAAAACTTAGATCTTCTGTTAAAATAAATATTTGTTTTTCCAAACTATATATATTAATATAAACTAAAATTAATACTTTAAACAATGAATTTTTCCAATTCAAAACTAGATAGTATTATTGATCCGTCAATTAGATTAATTTCAGTATGGGGTGATATGGGCGTTGGAAAAACTACCTTTGCGCTTCAAACTGCAACCAATATTGCGAAAAATGCAAAATTACGAGACAAAGGATTATTTATTTACAGTAAACCAGATTTTCCTCTTAATAAAATTGCGAATATTCTCGGGGATAATCCATCAGAAATTTTAAATAAAATTTCTTTTATTTACGCGTCTGATTTCTTTATATTAAGAAAAATAGTCTTTAATTTTGAGTTTTTATTATTGGACAATTTGAATAACAAAGGAAGTCTTTTTAAGTTTCTTATAATCGATTCATTAACGGATTTGTATAGAATTGAATTGGACAAAAGGAAAAAAAAAAGAAATATTAATTTAAATTACCAATTAAATCAAATACTTGCTACATTATATTATATTGCAGACTCATATAATATTCAAATTTTATTAACAAACGAAATTAGCCGTATAAATATTAATAACGAAACAAAGGAAGTTCAAACCGGATATAAAGTAATAGATTATTGGATTTTATGCGATATTAAAATAGAAAGGACCGAAACATTGAATAAAAGAAAACTAATAATAAATTTGAAAGATAGCAAAAAAAGATACGAGATTTTTTCTACAATAACGCAACAAGGTTTTGATTATTTAGTAAGTTAAAAAAAAAAATTAAAAATTTAATAATCCTTTTGATACCATAATTTCTAAAGCCTCTTTTGAAGACGATATCACTTCCACATTAAAAGGTGGTTGTTCTAAGATTTCTGCTACGCTATCGTTAAAAAATCTCGCAATTATTTTACAACTAGGATTTAAATCGCGTATTCTTCTCGTAATTAGAATGTTACAAGTGACATCTTTATTAACGTTTATAACACAATCTATTTCGTTAAGTTTCACTTGTTCTAAAACGCTCATTTCTTTGGGATCTCCTACTACAAAACAAAAATCGTCAATCGCCATATCTTCAATCACTTCTTCGTCTTCCTCAATACATTGAAATTTAATTTCAGGACTTTCCTTTAATTTTTTGATTAATCGCGCTGTAATGTGATTCAAGCCAACTAGTAATATGTTTTTATAATTTCCTTTTTCAATTTTTTCCAATATTACATCGGCAGAATATTTTGAAGTCGAGATTATTTGTGCATTATATGTTTTACTAATAACTTCAGCAAAGTCATCCTCGAAAATTCTACATATTAATTTACACTTATCGTTTAATTCTCTTACATTAGCACAAACTACCATCAATAATTCTAAGTTATCGCTCATTACAAACACGGCTTTCGCATTGGAGACTCCTGCATCTTCCAATGTTTCAATGTATAATGCATTATCGTTTACTACTGGTTCTCCATTCTCAATTAACTCTACTATAGTTTCTCTGTCAAAATCTACTACTACTACATCCAATCCCATAAATTCTCTTAGATACTTTATGATTCTTTGACCAATGTGATTGTAACCTATGACAACGGCATGATTTCTATAATGTCCTGCTAATTCTCTGCAAGCTTCTACTGGATTGTATCTTCTAAATAATCCTACTGTAATAACAGAAAAAACAATTCCAAAAATAACAAAATCGCTGAACGCAGCGTAAAAATTTCCGTAGTTACTATCATGTTTATCAAAAAAAAATATAATTAAAAGACTTCTAAAATAATCTCCAGAAATAATGATAAATATTAAATAATTCGCTAAAAACCACGTAATAACGATGAAAAATCCAATTATGTTTTGTTTTAATAACAATTTTGCTTTAATTATTTTTTTTAGATTTATAAGAATTTCACCATAAAAGACAAATTGATTTAAGTTATGAATAAGTTTAGATGATTTTATATTATTCTCTTTGGTAAATATTTTTTATTAAAAAAATATTAATAAGTATAGTAATATGAATAAAAGAGATCTTATAACCATTAAAGAAGGCTCAGCAGAAATCTATATAGATTCTAACGTAATAAATTCAATTCCTTCTAAGGCAATGAGCGTTTTCTATAACAAAAAAATGGAAATTAATCGCGACGTTTCAAATTTAGCAATTCTTGCTTATAATGTATTATATAACCAAGAGGAATTAACAATAGTAGATTCTATGGCTGCTTCTGGAGTCAGTTCTATAAGAATGTTAAAAGAATGCAATAATATTAAAAAAATTTACATTAACGATATAAATCCAGATGCAGTAGATTTAATTTATAAAAACGTCGAACTAAATAAATTAAATCAAATTAAAACGACTATTGAGATCTCTAAAAAAGACGCTAATTTTTTATTCACTGAAATAGCGCAAAATTCGTTTGATTTAAAAAATAAAGATGATTTCGCCCCTAACGTTATTTCTATCGATCCTTTTGGTACTCCTAACATCTACATCGACTCCGCCTTTAAAGCAATACAAAAAAATCACGGTTTATTGTGCGTGACTGCTACCGATACAGCTGTTTTATTTGGAGTTCGCCCTAAAGCGTGTGTTCGTAAATACATGTCTAAACCGCTGCATAACGAATATTGCAAAGAAATTGGAGCCCGAATACTCGTTTATTTTATTTCAAGAATAGCAAATGTAAACAAGTTAGGAATTATACCTCTCTTAACTTTTTATTCAACTCATTTTATTAGAGTTTTTGCCTTAACAATCAGAGATAAAAAAACTATTGCAGATTATTTCAAATTCTATGGATACATTATCCATTGTAATAAATGTAATTATCGAGGTATGTCAGACAATAATATTTTAAACTTACCACATAAATGCCCTGCGTGCAGTAGTATCGAGGGGTTAGATTATGCAGGACCTTTGTGGATTAACGATATTAACGATAAAACTTTTATTGAAACAATTTTTAATTTAAACGAAGAAAAAAAATTTCCTAACAAAAAGCGAATTCAAAAGTTAATAAAATTTATAAAGGACGAAATTGGAATGCCAATATATTATTATAACGTTCACAAATTATGTCAACAACTTAAATTAAATAACGTTCCAAATATAGAAGATTTAATAAATTTTATTTTAGAAAAAAATTTTAAAGCTACAAGAACTCAATTTGATTTCACATCTATTAAGACTGATATGGATTTACAATTATTAAAAAACTTTTTATTAGAAAAATATAAGAAAAATTAAAGAAAATTTCATGTCAAAAGATTTTAAACAACGCAAAAAGGATCCTCACTATATAAAAGCTAAGAAAGAAGGTTACAGAGCGCGCAGCGCTTATAAATTATTTGACATTCAAAATAAGTTCAACATTTTTTTTAGAGCGTTTTACATTTTAGATATAGGATGCGCTCCTGGTTCTTGGCTTCAAGTTATTAAGAAATTTGCTGAAGAAAATTTAAAAAAATACAAAGACCAAAAGTATTATAGGGACCATTACAAAATTATGGGCGTTGATCTTATTAAAATAACATCGATCGATAATATAAACGCATTCAAGATGGATATATTTAACCCCGAATTTCAAAACAAGATAAACGAATATTTTAACGGCAATAAATTAGATTTAATCGTTTCAGATGCCTCGATTAATAAATCTGGTAATAAATTCAGCGATCAAGCAAGACAAATTAAATTATGCGATAAAATCCTCGATATCATTAAAAATAATTTAAAAGGTAATGGTTCTTGCGTTATTAAATGCTTTCAAGGTGAGGATTTTAATTATTTTTTTAAAAAAATGAAAAACGAATTTAATCTTGTAAAAACGTATAAACCAAAAGCGTCGAGAAAAATTAGTAACGAGATTTATGTAATTGGATTGAATCGTAATATTCAAAAATAATAATAATTTTTTCGTGGATTCTTTTTTTATTGACGATTTTATTTCTCAAAAAATATTAAATTTGATAGATTTTTTATTAAAATAAAATTTAAATATCTGTTAATTAAATTAATTTTATAAAAAATTAAGGAGGAAAACTAATGCAAAACAAATCAAAATTTAAAAGTAAAGCTTTACAAGACGCTGAAGAATATTTTAAAAATGTTCATATGAACCGTGAGCAAGCTAAAATATTCGATGAACTCACAGATATTCTTCTTAAAAACCTAAGCGAAAACGCCGTACCCATTAGTAAAGAGTCAATGAAAGGAATAGGATGGAAAGCAATAAGCCTGTGGCAAATCGATTTCAAGCGCGATTTGTTAGGACTTACGTCAATTTCGCATGACGAAAGACTTAAAGCAATTACTAATATTCTCGATTACGTAAAAAACCTATTAATCAAAGATTTAACTGACACAAATTATCAATCGTTAATAAAAAACGCGATACAAGAGGCGATAAAATATTACGATAAGAAGTTCAAAAACATTCCTTTTAAAAAACCATTATAATTGAATTTATTAAAATCAGATCCCAGATTGCTCTTCGTTTTCAAATTCTTCGAAATTTACTTTATATATTTTACCTTCTATAGAATGCTCTATCCACGCTGTTAGCCATGGACAGTGTTGTGGATTGAAAATAGTGGGATTAGTCTCGTTACATCTTTCTGTCGCAAATGGGCAAATAAAACACGGTTGATAATTGAATGTATTCCAAATAAAATCTTTCTGAGATTTATCTATTTTTATATCTTCGATTTTTATTGTATCTGAATAATCTTCAACAATGCTTATATGTTTTGTCCAAGAACTATCAATAAGTTCGCGTTTTATTTTTATTTTTGATTGTAATATTAAAGTATCTAAAATATTTTCTAAAATGGCTACATTTTTATTGGTAAATTTTAATAGTTCGTCAAAATATATTGATTTCTCTTTTGTTATTATATTAAGGACCATCTTTTCGTCTTTCTTAAGAGTACGCGAAATTTCTTTTTTCGTTTCCTCCATTCTCTCAATTCTACGATCTGTTTCTGTTTTATCCTCTGGAACGCCTTCAACATGATCCTTTATTCTACATTTATGTCGCGCTAGAGAAGCGAATGGTTTGTTGCAGTATGGACAGATCTCTTTCTTTTTCTTTGCCATATAGATCTCTTTCTTTTTTTTTTAATCGGCTTTTTAAGGTAAATTATTATAAAAGGAAAGGTATTAAATCATCTTATATATTAAATCAAAAATTAACTTTTCGTTTTTAAACCTAGAAAATAAAAAGAACATTGTTAAATGCAAAATTATTAAAAAAACATCATTTTTAATTAACAATTAACAAAATCTTTCAAAAATAAAATGAAATTGAGCGAATTTTTAAATATTGACGACGAAATAGTAATAAAATCGGAATATATAATAAAACAAATTCAAACGGATAAAAAAGCTCAAATCCAATTACCACTGGGCTTAAAAATTTTCGATAAATCTATTTTAAACGGTGGATTTATTCCTAAAAAAAAATATCTTATATTTGGAGCCAATAATACGGGAAAAACGCAACTATTACACCAAATTTGCGTCCAAGCGTATAAAACATATCACGAACAATTTGAACGCTCAAAAGAAAAAAATGTTAAATTTATTTATTATCTTGACACCGAAAATACATTTAGACCTGAGAGGATAAAAGAAATCGCGTTTCAGTATAGTTTTGATTATAATCACATATTAAAAAGCATTAACGTGTCAAAAATTATGAGCAACGATGCATTATTATTAAAATTAAAAGAAATTGATAGAAACGAACTTATTGAAAATGTTAGAGTCATATTAATAGACACAATCAACAATCATTATAGATCGGAGCAGGGTAATAAAGATATTTCGTTTTTTAAAACTAAAAATACCTTTTTAAAAACATTAGAATTACTTGATAAATTTGTTAAAAATTATAATCTTGTAATTATTGCATCGGCTCAAGTTATCCCAAATTTCGTCGAAAATACTGCGATAAAAGAAATTCCCGTAGGAAATCAATTTATTAATCATTATTTTTCGGAATTTTTGTATTTAGAAAATAAAGACGAAAAGAACTTTATCCATCTTGTTAATTCGCACTATTTTCCAGAAAAAAAATCCTTTTTTAAAATAGCTTCTGAAGGAATTAAAGATTATCAAATCTAATTTTTTCATTACGTCTCTTTTAAGAACGTTTCAATTGAAATTATCTCAAAATTTTTCGTCGAAATTGTACAATTAACGAAATAAATCTTATTTTCTATTCTTTTTAATAGCCATTCAATTAATTTTTTGGCACAATTTAATTTTTTGATCTTAATTGGATTTCCTTTTTGATTTTCAATCATATTTGGTTTAGAATATTTACCTATTATTGGATCATCAAAATCAAAACCAATAAGATAAATTCTCTGGTTAGGATTTAAAAGACTTCTCAGGAAAAAGAGAATTCTATCTCCGTCCGTGAATCCCCCTGGATTCAATAAATTCTCCGAAGG
>Ga0256868_10001051_pt1 | contig 15501 bp, 16 predicted proteins | sample RVTome_13_FD_187341 | JGI IMG/M metagenome (GOLD analysis project Ga0256868, IMG submission 187341) | Soil microbial communities from uranium-contaminated site in the Upper Colorado River Basin, Wyoming, United States - RVT92D227 HiSeq ... | reverse complement strand
GAAGGGGATCTTGCGCCATGGCGCCAAGACCCTCTTTGCCTGGGCGGACGCGACCGTTCCCCTCATCTCCGTCATCATCGGCAAGTCATATGCGGGCGCCCACTACGCAATGCTCGACAAGAGTATCGGGGCCGACCTTGTCTTTGCCTGGCCAACAGCCAAGATCAACATCGTGGGGGCTGAGACCGCGGCGAGCATCATCTTCGCCAAGGAGATCAAGGAGTCGGCGAGCCCGAAGGATACGGCACGGCAGCTGATCGAGGAATATCGGACCAAGTACGAGCACCCCTATCAGCCAGCCGAGCGGGGATATACGGACGACGTCATCATGCCTCACGATACGAGAAAGTACGTCTGCCGCGCCCTCGAGGTGCTGGAAAACAAGCAGGTAGCCAGGCCTGGGAGAAAGTACTCCAATATTAATCTGTAGGTCTTACCACAGATGCCATGAAGACGCTTTAAGGGAAGCAGCGCTTACCTCTATTGCTGGAGGAGGGGATAGATCATGAAAAAACCACGTATAAACTTGCGGTTGAGCTTTATCATCTTTGCCGTCATTGTTGTCGGTCTCCTAGCGTACATCTCCCTCTTAGGAGAGAACCAGCAGATAAACCGAATAATAGCAACGTATTTCGATAAGTTAAAAGACGGAATGTATCTTGAGGCAGGTGAAAGCTTTTCGTCAAGCTTTCAAGATGGCAAACTTGCAAGCGACGAGCAGCGTATGAATCTTAACTTCCTTTTAGAATTATCTCTGCTCATGCATTATAACCTCATTGATAGCTTTGATTATAAGGTTGAATTAAAGAGAAGCAACTTTTGGGTTCCCTATGTGAGCGAGGATGTGGTGCGCGTCAGTGTTTTGCTCAAGAGAAAAGAAGTTCGTCGGATCTTACTTGCCCGATCAGACGACCAAGGCGGAGATCTAATCCATAACCTCATCGTGATGGAGCGGGAAAAAAGAACATGGAAAATAAAAGAATTCGCCATTGCCGATTCTTCCCTTGCAGGGACATATAATGATTTGCGGCTGGACCTCGATCTGAATAAATATGTACAAATGACATCCGATGGATTCCGCTTCAAAAATGCCGAAATTAATTTCAAAACCATAACACCGACTGATAAGCGATTACTAAATTTTAGCCTGTATAAGATGCAGAAATTACTGAATGTGCCCCGCAAAAAGGCCCAGGGGTTCCTCCTGGCCCATTAAAAAGGGTGAGGTACCATAACGCTCAGGAAGCGAAAGAAATACATCGTTGAATTACCAACGCGCAGTCGAGCCCCCATCAAATCCCATAAAGCGGCGGCTTTTAACATGTTAAAAAAGATTGGTATCCTTTTTGTCGTTATCTCCATCCTCCTCGGCTGTAGCCTGCACGCCGAGATCGCTGCCCCGGAAAGGACTCAAAAGCCTGTTGATGGGTCGCGTCCTGTCGATTGTGTAACCATCGCTGCCATCGGCGATATCATGGTCCATGGCGCACAGTTAAAAGCGGCATGGGATGATGGAAACCAAAGTTATGATTTCGAGCCTGTCTTTTCTCAAGTCAAGGATCTCCTCTCCGCAGCCGACCTCACGATCGGCAACCTGGAGACCACGTTACCCGGCAGAGAAGAACTTTACTCCGGTTATCCTCAGTTCGGCGCACCCGATGCCCTGGCGGCAGCCTTAAAAGAAGCAGGGGTGGATATCCTCAACACGGCGAACAATCACGCGTGCGACAAAGGCGAGCGGGGGCTGGCCAGAACAATCAAGGTCTTGGATGAGTACGGCCTCTTGCATGTTGGAACCTATCAGAACAGGACCGCCTATGAAACCCAACGTATCCTGATGGTCGAGCGCAACCATATCAAGATCGCCGTGCTCAGTTACACGTACGGCCTCAATGATATCGCTATTCCCGAGGGGACGTATATAGGGATCATAGATCAACAGCAGATGGCGGAAGACATCAAACTGGCGAGGGCCCAAAACCCGGACTTTATCATCTGCCTGCTCCACTGGGGCACGGAATACCAGCGCTATCCGGATGATGCCCAGAAAAAGCTGATTGCCTTCCTCTTCTCCGAAGGGGTCGATGTCGTCTTGGGCGGCCATCCCCATGTCCTGCAGCCGTTTGAGCTGCAATCTGTCACGGATAGATACGGAACAACAAGGCCGCACCTCGTGATATACTCGCTGGGGAATTTCGTCTCCAATCAGAGGGATCGCTACCGCGACGGTGGCATCATCTTTAACTTTACTCTGCAAAAAAATAACTCCCCTGATAAAGGCAAGTCGCTAGATATCACGGATGTGCACTACACCCCCACGTGGGTCTATGTCCAGCATGCGACGTTTAAAAATCAATTCTATGTCCTGCCGATTCCGAGATACCGCAAGAACGATCAGCAGCTACAGTTGCCGGACGACGCCTATCAAAAGATGTTGACCTTTTACCGAGACACCCAAGCGCATCTGCAACCAGGCCCGGTGCAGGAAGAAAAAGAAACTAAGACTCACTGGTCAAGGGAAAACAATAGGTATGCGTTCCCGGACAGGCTCGGAAAAAACCTCATGCCCTGGCCGACTGCACCAGGACAACGCCCGAGAGAATGACGGCGGTGGCGATGGCCACCCTCCAATCCAATTGCTCACCGAGGATCAGCCAGCCCAGCAGGACCGCAATGATCGGATTCACATAGGCGTACATCGAGACCTTTGCCGCCGGAAGCTTCGCCAGGGCATAGATAAATGAGCCGTATCCGATGATCGAACCGAAAATGGCAAGATAGACCAACGCTGCCAAGCCCTCCAGATTAAAATCAAACCGGGGGGCCTCCTGCAAAATAATCCCCATGAGCATGAGGATGATCCCTGCAATGACCATTTGCAGTGCGGCCGCCATCAGAGGCGCAGTGCGAACGGGATGGTATTTAGCATAGACCGAACCCATCGCCCACGAAAGAGGGGCAAAAAGGAGCGCCAGAACACCCTTGAGATAGGCCTGATCAAAGGAGGTCTTCAACTCCGGTGCGAATAAGATCACCAGGCCGAAAAACCCGATGGCAATGCCCAGGATCTTGAAGACGTTCAGTCTGTTGCCTGAAGGCCAGATTGCCTCGATGCCGCTTACCCAGAGGGGCAGGGTCGCCACGATGAGGGCGGCCAGGCCGCTCGGCACCCACTGCTCGGCCCACACCACACAGCCGTTTGCTATAACGAGGAGCAAGATGCCGACAATGGCTATATGCAGCAGGTCCCGTCTGCCGGGCAGAGAGACCCCGCGCATCTTGAGATAAGCAAGAAAAACCGATCCGGCAACGAAAAACCGGATGCCGGCGAAAAGGGCCGGGGGCAGGGTCCGCACCCCGATGCGGATCGCGAGGTAGGTTGTCCCCCAGAACAGGCAGACAGCGCCCCATGCCGCATAGGCCTTGACGGTTTCTTTGCTTTCCGCTGTTAGATGTTCACGTTCTTGAGACATGACGGTGCGCACCCAATAGATTATCTTCCGATTCAGCCTTTGTACCTCTAATGATTGTTCAATTGCAATAAAATCTTTTATAGAAAGAACGAAGGGTGAAAATTCGGTGGTCCTTTTTATCGTCGGGAGAATGTGGTAGATTATGTAAGGCAAGGGGTGCATCCTATTTGCATGGCTATAGTGAATATCTCGCGCTTTTTCACGCGGCGGACGCTCTAAGAACAATGTCAACCGAAGGCGAGCCGGGTCAGCTATCTCATGGGTAATGATCTCTGGTACAAAGACGGCCTACGCTTTGGGTGCCTGCGCTGCGGTGGATGTTGCAGCGGATTTTCCGGCACCGTTCGTGTCACAGATGATGAGATAAGCACCCTTGCTCGACGCCTCGATCTCCCTGAGGCCGCGTTTCGGAACAGCTACACACGCAGCGTGGGGGGCGGGGTCATCAGCCTCATTGAGAAGGAGAATAAGGATTGCATCTTCTTTGACAAAGAACAGGGGTGCACGGTGTACGAAGACCGGCCGCGACAATGCCGGACATGGCCGTTCTGGCGTTCCAATATCTATGCTCCTGAGCGGTGGAAACGGGGGGCGGAGAGATGCCCGGGGATGAACATGGGTAGCCTCCATAGCGCCGACCTTATTGAGGAGACGAGTGAAAACGATGGAAGCTCAGGAAGCATTTCATAGACTCACGGCCCATGCCGCATCAACGGCAGGAGCGTGAGAAGGATGGCGTTGAGCGGATGGCACACCTGTTTTCTTGCTCTTCTCAATGTAACGTTCGCAGGCAGCGCTGATGATACGATATGAGTTGGCCGAAGATATCGGCGCAGAGATCAAAGAGATCATCCACAAGCTCAAGATGACGCATATAGACGGAGCGCGGGTCGCCTGCGTCCGGAGCAGGGGGTCTGCGAGCAGGCGGACACTGGCCCGCTGTCATGGATTGCCCAAGATCATGCAGCTTGCCCTCCGGATGAAGCCCCACTACATAATCGAGATCATCTCCGAACAGTTCGATAAGCTCGGAAAAGAGGAGCAAAAAAGGGTGCTTATTCACGAGCTGATGCATATCCCCCACTCCTTCGGCGGCGGATTCCGCAGCCACCGGCCCCACGTGACGAGGAAGAAGGTGGAGCAAATGTATAAAAAGTTTCTGCAGGCAGGGTAAGATCGCTCACCTAAAGGCGCAGCGGATTTTTTGCTTGGGGTAGTATCACAAAACCTTTACAAGGCATGACGCTGGTCAGCAAAAAAAGGAGGGATCAACGATGGTTTTGTCAGTGATCAAAAAAAGAAGGAGCATCAGAAAATTCCTGGACAAGCCGATCGAGGCCGAGAAGGTTGATCTGCTGATTGAAGCGGCGCTCCGCGCCCCTTCTTCCCGGGATCTTAATCCCTGGGAGTTTGTCGTGGTGGCCAATCGAGAGCTATTGGAAAAGCTTTCCAAGGCCAAGCAGCACGGCTCAGCCTTTTTAAAGAATGCACCCCTGGGCATTGTCGTCTGCGCAGACCCGGAACAGTGCGATGTGTGGGTTGAGGACGCCTCCATCGCTTCGATATTTATCCATTTGGCTGCGGCGTCTCTGGGCCTGGGCAGTTGTTGGATACAGATAAGGGAAAGGATGCACGATGGGAAGAAGAGTGCTCAGGAGTATATTGCTGAGACACTCAATATCCCGGCAAAGATGCAGGTGGAGTCCATCATTGCCGTCGGCTATCCCGATGAAAATCTGCCCCCACATAAGAAAGAAGAACTGCTATTCGAAAAGGTACATAGTGATATCTATGGAAGGCCGTATTATAAAGTAACGGTATAAGCGGCTAGTTAAAAAAGAAGTGATATAAATATGAAGATGAAAATAATCAGGGCGCGTTGCTTGGAGAGGTTTTACGTTCAGCCTTGCCCGGCTTTGCCAAGAATGCCTGTTTGGCATGTCGGTCGAATCCGATTGACTCATAGAATCGGTACGTTCCTTCATCTTTACGCCCGGTGAGCAGCATCACCTTATAGCATCCCTTCCTCCAGGCAAAAACCAATGCATGGTTAAGCACCTGTCGCCCATATCCTTTTCTGCGAAACTCGGCGTGCGTTACCACGTTCTCGATAACGCCGTAGGGCCGGCACCCGCGTGTCAGATTCGGAATTATCGCCAGTGTACAAGAAGAGACTAGTCTGCCATCCAAAAAAACCCCGAAGTATTTGAGATCCGGGTTTTGTTGGATCTGATGCCACAGCGCTTCCACCCGCGCCCGTTCGGGCAGCGGGTCATCTGATACATGCAGATGCTCGTATAGCCCGAGAAGTTCGTCCAACTCCGATCCTAATATTTCTCTGACAGCCATATGTCACCGCCTCACTTGTTATTATACGAAAAATTTGCTTGATACGACTCTTATAGCACGTTACATTTTGCAGCTATCACCTTTATCAAGAAATATAGAAATCCAACAAAAAACCAAACCTACCGCCACGCCACCTTTGCCGGATCGCGCTTCACAAGCCGCTGATATCTGACCCCCTGGTGGCCGAGGGTCATCGCCCCGAAGCAGCGGTGATCGCGGGGGATCCCCAGCCATTTTTTTATCCGGCGGCTGCTGTTGACCGCGCCCTGAAGATACCCGTTGAAGCAGCACCCCACCCCCAGCGTGTGGGCCATGAGCGAACAGTTATAGAGGGCCAGCGCGCCGTTAAAGGCCGAACTGGTATCCCACGATTCGGCATGGACCACCATCACTGCCGGCGCGCCGTAAAACAGGCAGTCTTTACCCTGATCCATCAGTTCCTGGGCATGCTCAAGCTTGGGGATGGATTCCTTGAGCTGTTCGACGATCCTGCTGCCGGCGAACACCCCGAGCAGGAGGGCGCCGAACCTGTTTCGGACCAGGTTAAAGATCCGCTCATAAAAGGAAATGGTCAGGGCACGGAGCTGGTTGATGCGCGCAGGAGCAGTCAACACCAGATAGCGGACGTTCTGGCTATTGCTGCCTGTTGGGGCATACCTGCCGGCCTCGATGATCTGCTCCAGTACTTTTTTGGGCACGGGCTTATGGCGATAGCTCCTCACGGATCGGCGCTCGCGCAACAAGAGCATGAGCTTCTCAGCTGTTAGGGCTGGCTTCAAGCCGGGTCGGGGTCCCTTGCCGAGGGCAGACGCCTCATGCAGGATGGCCTCCACCGGGCAGACAGCCCCGCACTGGCCGCAGCCGATGCACCAATCACCTCTCACAACCCGTGACTTCTTGTCCATCAGCTCGAAGACAAAGGACGGACAGACCTCAAGGCAAAGCCCACAGCCCGTACACTTTTTCCGTATTACTTCTGGTGGGGAATAGGCGCGTCTCATCCTGGTTTACCCTCCTCAGGCCATAATCCTTAAAAAAATTCCTTCCCTGCTGCCTGGCGTAATAGCACCAGTCACTCAGCCAACTGCAAAAGACAGTATCACCCACTATCTGATAGTATAAATCTCCTACCGCGGCAAGTAAGATTTTTTATGGTCCTGTCAAAAAAGGAACAATAATTTTGCTTTGGGGGGTTGACAATACCCCTGTTTTCATAGATATATTATAAGCATCTGGGAGCGTATAAGAAAAGCCCCATAGTGGCCCGTGGAGGGGATAAATGGGATCTTTCCGCTTCGGTATCTGGCTCACCCTTCTGTTATTGCTCATCTCCTCTCAACCTGCCTGCCTTTACAGTAAAAAGGTAAGGGTGGGCACGGCGGCATTGTTAGTGGAAGACGTCGCCAAGGCTGCCTACAAGCAATCCGACCTCAGGATAATCAGAGAAGGCATGCCTGCCTATCTCATGCTGATGGACGGCATGATCGAGGCATGGCCGGATAATGAGCAGTTGTTACTCGCGGCGGCCCAGGCCACTTCGTCCTTTGCCTCGGTCTTGGGGGGAGATCAGGACAAGGAATATACGCTACTGCTCTCCGGGAAGGCGCGGGACTACGCCCTGCGATCCCTGGTCCAACGGGGATTCAAAGACCCCATCAAGAGCCCCTTTGATGATTTCACAAAGGATGTCCAGGCCGCAGGCAAAAAAGACGTCCCCTATATCTTCTGGGCTGCGGCCTGCTGGGCAAACTGGATCATACTCAATCTGGATTCCGTAGAGGCCATGGCCGAGCTCCCCAGGGTGGAGCTGATGATACGCCGGGCCCTGGAGCTCGACGAAGGATTCTACTACGGCGGCCCCGATCTCTTCATGGGGATATGGCTCGCCTCCAGGCCGGCCATCGCCGGCGGAGACCTCCAAAAGGCCCGGCAATATTTTCTGCGCGCCCTGGATCTAGGTAAGGGGCAATTCTTGATGGCCTATGTCTATTATGCAGACAACTACGCCCGACGTGCCCTGGACAAAGAGCTCTTCGTATCCACCCTCAACAAGGTCTTGGAGACCCCTGCGGATATCTCCCCGGAATTGACCCTGGTCAATACCATAGCAAAAACGAAGGCGAAGGAATTGTTAAGCCACGTGGATGAATACTTTGAAGAATAGGAGGAAAACAATGCGTGGATATACCCTGATCAAGGGCGTGGTCTTTGCCATCTTAGTCTTCCTGCTCTCCATCCCGGCAGCTCAAAGTGCGGAGGAGAACATGGTGATTAAAATTGCCACCCTGGCCCCCGATGGTAGCTCATGGATGAAGACATTGAATACCATCAACGCGGAGGTGATGGAGAAGACCAAAGGCAAGGTCATGTTCAGGATCTATCCCGGGGGGGTGTTAGGGGATGAAAAGGACATGATGCGCAAGATGCAGATCGGGCAAATACAGGGTGCAGCCCTGACTTCAGGAGGGCTCGCCTCGATCTTTCCGGAGATCGATGTGATTCACCTCCCCTTCTTTTTCCAAAATTATGAAGAGGTCGATTCCGTCTTGAAAAAGATGGGTCCTTACTTCAAAAAGGGACTTGAGGACCATGGGTACATCCTCTTGGGGTGGTCGGAATTAGGGTTTAACTACCTGCTGTCCACCACCTCCGTCTCCAGTGTCAACGATCTCAAAAAAGCAAAGGTCTGGATCTGGCAAGACTCGCCGATGGCCAAGGCCATCTTCAATGAAGCCGGCGTAGCAGCTATACCCCTCTCTGTCCCCGACGTCCTGGTCGGCCTCCAAACCGGAATGGTGGATGTGGTCTATGCGCCGCCGACAGGGGCCATTGCCCTTCAGTGGTTTACAAAGGTGAAGTATCTCACCGATGTCCCGCTGTCGTATATGGGCGGCGGATTCGTTGTCAGAAAAGATATATTTAAAAAACTGCCTCTCGCCTCTCAGACTATCATCCTCGAGAGCTTCCAACGGCACCTGGATCAATTAAAGACAATAACCAGACGCGAGAATCAAGAGGCAATCAAGGTGATGCAGAACAACGGGGTGAAGATCGTGACCCCACCGCAAGACCAAGTTGCCGAATTCAAGAGGCTGTCGGAGAAGGCATTATCCCATTTCACCGACCGAACCTTCTCTAAAAAGGCCTTGGCAGACGCCACCGCTTACCTCGCAGCCTATCGGAAGGGAAAGAGATGATGAATCGCTGGGAGCGGGTAGACGCTATTATCGACCGGGCAGAGCAGACCCTTATCGCTATCCTGTTGAGCGTCATGATCCTCATCGCCTTTTTACAGATCGTCCTCCGGAATCTTTTTGCCACCGGTTTCATCTGGGGGGACCCGCTGGTAAGAAATCTGGTCCTCTGGGTTGCTTTTATCGGGGCCGTAATTGCCACGAGAGAGGGGAAACACATCAGCATTGATGTAGTATCACAATGGCTGCCGGCGCGGGGGAAGATCTTCCTCGAGGTCGTAACCCAATTATTCTCCTTTCTCATCTGCGGGTTGTTGACCTTTGCCGCATGGAAATTCGTCAGAAACGAGGCCTTGACGGGCAGTATCACCTTCCTGGGAATTCGCGCCTGGGTTCCGGAGATCATTCTTCCCGTAACCTTTGGATTAATGACCATCCGATTTGGCTTCCGTTCCCTTAAAACCTTTCTATGGCCATAACTATTGACATAACATAAAAAGGAAACGAGTGACCATTCTTATCAGTATTATCTTCCTTTTGTTGATGCTCTTGGGAGCGCCCATCTTCGTCGTCATCTCCGGCCTGGCCCTCTTTTTATTATTCTCCGGCCATATCGACTCCTCCGCCATGATCATCGAGATGCACCGGATGGCCACCACTCCCGTCCTTGTCGCCATCCCCCTCTTCACCTTTGCCGGATATCTCCTTTCGGAGAGCGGGGCGCCCAAAAGATTGATCAGGGCCTCCGATGCAATCCTGGGCCGGGTGCCGGGCGGGCTCGCGATCATCGCCCTTATCACCTGTGCCATCTTTACTGCCTTAACCGGCGCCACGGGTCTGACGATCATCGCCCTGGGAGGGATCCTCCTCCCGGCCTTGCTCAAGGGGAAATACCCGGAAAAGTTCTCTCTCGGGCTCCTCACCACCTCAGGGACGCTGGGCCTTCTCTTTCCACCCAGCCTTCCCCTCATCATTTACGCCATAGTAGCGAAGGTGAGGATCGATCAGCTCTTTCTGGCAGGCCTCCTGCCCGGCATCCTGCTGGTAGTCCTGCTCTCCGGATTCAGCGTTCAGAAGGCCGTTTTCGCTAAAGTCCCCCGGGCGCGGTTTCGTATGGGGGAGTTACTCAAGGCATTAAAGGGATCGATCTGGGAGCTCCCCCTCCCTTTCATCGTATTGGGGGGAATCTACAGCGGATACTTTGCCATCAGTGAGGCTGCCGCTATCACGGTGGCCTATGTCCTGCTGGTCGAAGTGGTCATTTACCGGGATATCAAATGGCGCGAACTCCCCCAGATCATGCGCAAGAGCATGGTTCTGGTAGGCGGGCTCTTGATCATCCTTGGCGCTGCCCTCGGCCTGACCAATTATCTGATCGATGCGGAAGTCCCGATGAAGATGTTGAATTTTTTCCAGGCCCATATCGCCAGTCCTACCTTGTTCCTGGTGGTACTGAACTTCTTCCTCCTTGCCGTGGGCTGTACCATGGGTATATTCTCTGCGCTGACCGTCGTTGTCCCCCTCATCACCCCTATCGCCCTTGCCTACGGGATCCACCCTATTCACCTCGGGATCATCTTCCTTACTAATCTGGAGATCGGCGCCTCGATCCCTCCTCTGGGGGTTAACCTCTTCATCTCCAGCATCCGTTTTGAAAAACCGGTATTGAGACTTTATGTAGCCTCACTCCCTTTTATCGCCATCCTCTTGCTGGGCTTGGCGCTCATCACCTACGTCCCGTGGTTCAGCCTCGCCTTGGTGAAGTAGGCAACCAACGAGAAAAACTCAACCCTTTTTCATCGGAAACAGAGACAATATGGTGGCATTAGAGATGCGCCATGTGGTAAGATAGGATTACTGCTATACGTTTCCTCGCCGACAACCGAGGAATAAAAAAAGTTTTCATCACAGGGGAGGCAAAGGTGGCCAGGACGACCATTGAACAACTCGGAGAATTTGGGCAGAGTATCTGGTTTGATTATATCAGCCGATCGTTGCTGAGAAGCGGCAGGCTCGACGAGCTGATTCGCGTGGGTGTGACGGGGATGACTTCCAATCCTACCATCTTTGACCAGGCCATAAACTCCGGCAGCGACTATGATGCACAGATACGGGAGCTCAAGCGGGCGGGAAAAACCGTCTTTGAGATCTACGACGATATCACGATCAAGGATATCCAGGCGGCTGCGGATATCTTTAAACCCATCTATGAGCGGACCAAAGGCCTTGACGGCTATGTCAGCCTGGAGATCAATCCGCAGCTGGCTTATAAAACAAAGGAGACCATCGAGGAAGGGAAACGATTGGCAAAAAAGGTAAACCGCGCCAACGTCATGTTCAAGGTGCCGGCAACCGAGGCGGGATATGAAGCGATTACAGCATTGCTGGCTCAGGGGATCAATGTGAATGTTACGCTGATCTTCTCCCTGGAACAATACGAGAAGACGGCTGCCTCATATCTGGCGGGTATCAAAGGGCTCCTGAAGAACAAGGGGGCGGCGCATCAGGTGCGTTCGGTTGCGAGTGTCTTTGTCAGCCGCATCGATACCGCCGTTGATGCGCTCCTCGATAAGCTTGCGGAAAACAAGGAAGCTGCACGCCTGAAGGGAAAAGCGGCAAAGGCCAACGCCAACTTGATCTATTGCTCATACGCCCATATATTCGCCGGTGATGAATTCAAAGAGCTGGAAAAAAAGGGAGCATCCATGCAAAGGGTCCTCTGGGGCTCTACCGGCACCAAAAATCCCGCCTACAGCGATATCAAATATGTAGCTGAATTAATCGGCAAGGACACCGTGAATACGGTGCCGGAAAAGACCTTGGAGGCATTCCTCGACCACGGCGTGGTCAAGGGAACCTGCAGTGCCGAAGTCGATGAGGGTCAAGAGGTCATCGATGCCCTCCAAAAGCTCGGCATCGCCATCAATGATATCTGCGCGCAATTGCTCACCGACGGCGTTGTCGCCTTTGAGCGATCATTTCTCTCCCTGCTGGCTGCCATAGAGAAAAAGGCGAAGGGCATGTAAGAAGCCTGCTGTTTATTTCACCAACCTGTTACTGAAGCCAATTTAAAAAGCGAACGCTATATCTTAAAAATAAGCTTCATCAATATCCCCCTCAGATCCTCTCCCATGTTTCCCTCTCCCCAAGTCAGTCCCCCTCCACTTTAACGAAAGATATGACGGTGGGGATGTCGCAAAGCGACAGGGGAGAGGGCGGGGGTGAGGGGCAGCGGTATTGTTTCATATTCTATAAAAAGAAGACGAAGGTAACAATGACAAAGAGAGGCACAAGGATGCCGCAGGACCAGAGCATATAGCCGAAAAAGGAAGGCATTTTGACCTTGTGATGCTCGCAGATCACCTTCACCATGAAGTTTGGGCCGTTGCCGATATAGGTATTTGCCCCCATAAAGACCGCCCCTACCGAGATCGCCTCTAAATATTTAATCGGGATCCCGATTACCTCCTGCGGCAGGCCGGTTGCGTGCGCAAGCCCCTGTGCCAGGCTCAGGAACGTCAGGTAGGTGGGGGTATTGTCGAGGAACGAAGAGAGCCCTCCGGTTGCCCAGAAAAAGTGCCAGGGGAGACGGACCCCGAATTCCGCCCCCCGCGCCTCCAGGATGAGAAGCGCAGGGATCATCGTGATGAATATGCCGGCAAAGAGGATGGCCACTTCTATGATCGGGGCGTAGTGAAACTCATTTCTCTTGCGAATATTCTTGGGCGTGAGAACAAGGGAAAGGCCGGATAAGCCGATCATGATACCCTCCCTCAAAGGGGTTTTAAGCAAGATCACGCCCAAGCTGACCCCGATGATAAAGATGATGTTTATCCAGCCGTGGAGGGCAAGGGGCTTTACGTGCTCCCTATCCAGCCTTATCGCCTTCGGTGACTCCCGCTTCCAGAAGTGAAGATCAACGAAATAAAAGCAGATGAGGATAATTGCCATCATGAAGAGCCAGTGCGGGAAGAGCCTCAGGGTCCAGAAGAAGGGCACCCCCCGCAAATAGCCCATGAACAAAGGGGGGTCGCCGATCGGGGTCAGCAAGCCGCCGATATTCGCGACGACGAAGATAAAGAAGATAGGTATGTGGGCGATAAGCCGCCTTTCGCTGTTCGTCCTCAGGAGGGGCCTGATCAGGAGCATGCTCGCCCCGGTTGTCCCGAATATATTGGCGATGATCCCGCCGAGGCAGAGGAAGAGGGTGTTATTGCGGGGTGTCGCCTCGATATCGCCGCTCAAGAATATCCCTCCCGAGATAATATAGAGAGCGGCAAGCAAGATGATGAAGGAAAAATATTCCTTGATCTCATGCAGCACGGGCTGGAGATTGCCGTAGTGATACAAGAGGATAACTACCGGGAGCGAGAGAACACCGGCGATGATCGCCTTGTTGCGGTTGCTCTCCCAGATATGGCCATGGGTCAGCGGGAAGATCGCAATGAAAAGCAACAGGAGCACAAAAAAAGATACGCTCCAGAATGGCAGTATTGATCCTAAGGTCTCCATAAGAGAGATAGCGATGCGTTAGTTATTTTCCTCCAGTTTTCGCAGTATCTGCAATACAGCCTCATTCCATCCCGCAGGGCCACTTCCTTTGGTTAGAAATGGATCTTTGAGCTGTCTTACAACCCCTTCTTCATATCTGCCAGTATGTAATCTCACCACAACAGGGAGATCGACCTCCACGAGCAGAGGCAAATCATTCAAACTATCTCCAATGCCTATAGAGATTGTTTTTTTCTTCCACTCCTTTTCGTACATCTTTTTCAGCAACCTCGCGGCCTTCCCCTTATCGTTCTTCCCCATAAGATGAAAAAGCCTTCCACCTTTAACAATATGCAGCCCGGCTTTGGAAAATTCTTTTTCCATACCTCTGAAAATCTTCTTATCGAGTAAGGTCACAAAATTAAAGGGCTCGTCATATTCCCTTTTCTTTGACAGAAGTGCTTCCTGCAAAGGCAAGCCATACTTTTTATGAATCTCTTGCACGCTCATATCTCCGAACCCTTTGATTTCTTGATTGAATTTTCCGGCTATCTCCGTGAGCTTTTCCCTCAGGATTCGATACGGTGTCCCCAGCTCCTTAATAAAATAGCCATTTCTTTTCCTCAGAGTCGCAGGCATTTTCTTAAAATAATGCTGCGGTATGAAGATTACCCCGCCATTCTCGGCGATGAAAGGGTGCCGGTTTCTTAGTTTCTTTTGATGCATTTCTATCTCCGCCCTGGTCTTGCTGGTGCAGATTATAAGCGGGATTTCCTTCTTTCGTATATACCGTAAGGCAGGCAACGCCTTTCCATAAGAGTATGTGTGATAATCGAGTAGCGTCCCATCTAAGTCCGTGAATATCAATATCTTTTTCCTCATTCCCTTTTAGATATGGGAGAATTCATCCGGTTTTTTCTTCGACTTTTCAGCGGCCTTTGCCTTCTTTTCCAGAAAATCCTTTGCCATATCCTTTCCGCCAAGACCAAAGGCAAGGGCCAAAGCCAGGACTACGCCTGCGAGCAGTATGGCATAGGTAATCATCATAACGCCCTTCGCGATGCCGAGCTGCTCAATCCCCATCGTTACAAATAATATAAGAATCATGATGTGAACCGCGAGGGAAATGGGCTTGGCTGATTTTACCTGTGCATTCACCAGGGCGATCAAAAGTGCCCGAGCGATAAACTTTGAGAGAAAGTAACCGAATATCAGTACAAAAACTGCTATGAAAAAACGTGGCAGATAAAGGAGAAACGATGATATAAGCTCATTTACCACCTCAACGTTCAAGGTGCTCAAGCTCAGGATGATGGCCAAGAAGATGACGAGCCAGTAAACGATTAATTTGAATATATCCGACGAGGACCTCCGCACATTTGCCCTCGCAAGGGCCGTGGACAATCCCATGCGATAGCACAGGTCTTCGAAGCGGATGATCTTCAGGAGTCTGCCCAAAAGAAATTTTGCAACCCAGGCGAAGATAAAGCCAAGGACTAGGATCAAAACAACCTCAAGGATCTTCGGACTAACAGCCTCAAGCCTTTCCCCAAAAAGGGTAAATGGGTCGGACAATGACAGTGCCATCATAGCCCCTCCTTTGCGAAATGAGATAAAAAATATGGTTTTTGCTTTTCGAACTCCAGGCATAGCCTTTCAATCTCATTTTCAACCTCTACTGAACTGCTCTCGAGATTCTCGTTCACGAACGCCGCGGTGCGTCCGAGATAAAGCGGGGTAAGAGAGCTTAAGATGTGATGCCTGGATATAACGCTTTTGTGATAGGCTAAGGCGAATTCATATAGTATCCGCACCCAGAGCTCCTTGGGAAATGTGAATTCGAGTATATTGGACTTTGAGAGCTTTTCCAATTGCGTGAGAACATCGGGGGAGAGGAACTTCTCCCAAATCGTGCTCAGGTCAGAAACACCTTGATTGAAACTCTCTACCATCCTCTCTAAGTTGACCTTTACCGGATCCGTGATGACCTCGAA
>Ga0256868_10001050_pt1 | contig 15508 bp, 14 predicted proteins | sample RVTome_13_FD_187341 | JGI IMG/M metagenome (GOLD analysis project Ga0256868, IMG submission 187341) | Soil microbial communities from uranium-contaminated site in the Upper Colorado River Basin, Wyoming, United States - RVT92D227 HiSeq ... | reverse complement strand
GCCGCGAACCTCTTGGTTGAATTGTTATCTGGACCTTTCTCCTGTGCCATTTTAAATCTCCTTTGTATACTTTGTAGTTTAGATCTCTAAGAACAAATAGCAAATGAATTATTTTCGCAGGCAATTCTGCGAATGATTTGAAAAGATAAATTGCTTTCGCAGGAATTAACAGCGAAGGGAAGTAGATATTAGGGAGATACGAGAATGGATCGAATCATGCACCTTGATATGAAATGAAGGTGTTGGTTTGCTCCCCAGTAGGGTCGAATTTAAACTTGGCGTGTTAAGATCAACTTGGGAGACGATGGAATGGAAAAGACAAGAACTGGCTCTCTGGATTTGTTTGCATTGGGGAACAGGGCATCCGCTCGAAAGTTTTTGATACAAGTTCATCGGCGTCATCCCCAGGAGAATAGGAATGAGAAGAATTGCAGGAATGAAAATTAGTAATTTATGTCTGCCTAACATTGAAAGCCTCTATCAGTTAAACCTGATGTTAAATGAAGCAACTTTAATGCCCAAATCTAAAACATCTTTAAGATGAAGAAAATAACTAACAATTACAGAAGACTAATGAATTTTTGGAGAATTGGAATCGTCATCCTTTAATTAAATCTTTTCGACAATTAAGTCGATGGTAAAAGCAAGAAATGTCAGATCCTCAGTTAAATATCAGTGGGTTAAATGTTTTCGACGAGTTTTTCCGCGATCGACAAAACAGTCTAACATTTACTAACTTGTCTTTCAAGATCTCCAAAGAACCTGGCCCAATGATTCTATTTGTTGAAAAACTTAAGAAAGACTCAACACATCATGCTGAGCTTGTTTCAGCATCTCAGGTCAGGGGGACGTTCGTGCACGGGGTGCTTAACATTATTGAGGTGAGGTTAGAATAGCACTGAAGATCGCCAGGTACGTTCTGCACGAACGTCCCCTCTATTCGGGTCCAGACACTGTCATATTAGGTTTTGACTTACAGTTATGCCTGCAGTGGCTGGGAGGTTGATGATTGCTGATTGCAAAGAGTGGATTCCGTTCAGCTTAAGCGGCTGCCAATGAAGCGAAGCATTATTGGCAGTCCTACTCGAAGGTGTTGTCATGTCAATATCTTTATAATGTGTCGTGCGAGGTTTTCGTCTATTTCGTTATGCCGTGGCACCGGTTGTTTTTTACCCGTTTTAGGATTTACCTAAAGGTCGTGTCGCTGCCCATGTCTCAGAAGAATACATCCGATTGAAGTGATTTGTCTGATAAGGTCCTTTCTCTTCATACTGTGAGGGTGAGCTCTTTAACTTTATGCTCTTCTGGAACATCTTCCATTGTCATGAGCATGTAAGCTTCTTTCATATTTTCCTCAAGTTCTTTCAGGGTCTTACCTTGGGTCATTATGTCAGGATATTCAAGAAGCTTTCCCACCCAAAATTTTTCACCTTTCCAATAAATCATTTTTAATTTAGTTTCCATTTCCTCACCTCACATTTCACAGCGTTCTTTGAAATTATCATAGCACAAAAGGTGTAGTACTCAAAACGATAAAGACATGCAGGTTGACATAACCAAGGGAAATGGGATCAGCCCTTGCAGTATGGCATTTATGGAAATGATCTAAGAATATGTTAATGCAAGACTTGCCCCAACTGCTCACGCCTTAAAGGAATTGTTTTAAACCGGGCCCAGAGATGTAGGCTCAATTTAGATGTCCCGAACGAGATTTGACCTGGCAGACACTGTCATATTAAGTCCTGGTTTGCAGTTACACCTACTATTCTTCAAACCAAGGTGACCCTAAAAGATAAGTATTAGTGGTAGAAATATGCATAAAAAAGGCAGAGTCTTTTTTTACTGACCCTGCCTTTGAAAAAACCTGAATCAATCTAATATATACCGAGATTGGGGACTGTAAAGCATAAAGAACCGTCTGTGGTTATATGGCGACTGCAATTAACGGCCCTTTATGGCACTTCACTAATACGATGCATCGGTACGGAAAGAGGATACGCATGGGCCCAATCCCTGGGTCGCAAAGCGATCCTCATATCCTAGAGGGTTAACCATCCTCATCAGCCTGCAAAGGCACAACGCCGGATCATCTCTTGGCGTCGAGCAAGCTTGGATATAGCTTACGCACTCTCCCAGGTTCTTGAAATAGGCCGCAAACTGGTCCGGAAATCTTGCCGCATACGTGTTACACCACGGGGCACTTCTCGGTTCCTCTTGTGCAAAGACACGGACTGGAATTCCGATAAAGAGTGCCATTACCATTGTCAATACGATCAATTTCTTCATTGTCCCTCCTCCTTTCTTGGTTAATCATTTCAGAGTGAATTTAATTTGCCATAGATCAAATGAGACGACTCCAAAACAGTATTAAAACTGCCTTGGAGGCATCGTATTGGAAACTTATTCTATAGGGACTGCAATATTAATGCCGCCTTAATGCCTGTCAAAGGGGACTAAGTCGAATCAAATTGACTAAAATAAATAAGTCGCACCTTGGTAATTTTTAAAAAGATAATAGACATTTTTTGTACAGGGAAAAAATCGCTTGATAATCTTTCCAGGTTTCGTTTTTAGAAATGTCTGCTTTTTTACAATATCGCCTTTTTTATGGACTTAAACTAATAATTTCTGATTGAAATGGTGTATCGAAGCATAAAATGACAAAACAGCATTACAGGTTGACATCATTTTTCCCGATTTGGACACATTCATACGCAAACATTTTACTCAGTTTTTAAAATAACGGCGAAAGATATTCAACTACTTGAAATATGTTGTGTTTTGGACACATGTCATTTTGTCTCATTGATTACTTTTCTTCATAATCAGCGCGACCAGGATAGAAGGTTTCATTCTTCCTATTCTCTCTTCTCCTAAATTTCATCCCACTTAAATCACTCATTTTCTCCCTTCTTTTGCCCTTGTTCACTGATAATCCAAACTTAAAAATTTATTGGCACAGCTCTTGCAACTTCATAGCGTAAATCAATTTTCTCATGGAGGTGGATACTTGGATTCTTCAAAGAAAATGAACGGTTTTACATTGATTGAAGTTCTAGTAGCTCTAATCATTTTATCCTTTTCACTCTTGGCACTGGCAGGTTTAATGGTTACAACAACGAAGAATAATTCTTTCGGGAGCCATATGACAGAAGCCGCCACATTTGCTCAAGACAAACTGGAAGAACTAAGGGCAATGCGATGGGAGAATGTTCCTGAGGGCACAAGCTCTGATCAAAAAAGTGGCTCTACGGGTATCAACTATACAAGAAATTGGACTGTGGCTACAAGCGGGGTTCTAAAAACGATTACCATTTCAATAAATTGGCAAGATAGGACCAATCACTCAATAAGACTTACTTCAGTCCTCTCTCAATAAAATAAAATCATTGACAGGTGAGGGTTATTCTATGAATTGGAAAACGATAACAGACCAAAATCGACATAACACCAAAGGCATGACGCTCATTGAATTGTTGGTAGCCATGGTCATTTGTGCGATGGTGGTTGCCGGAATCTATCGCGTTTTTATAGCCCAAAGCAAAGCCTATACTGTCCAAGATCAAGTCGTTGAAGTTCAGCAGAGCGTGAGAAGTGCAATGGAAATCTTATTAAGGGACCTTCGGGTGGCAGGATATGATGATTACACTGTTAATTCAACTGTTACGATTACGAACCCGATCGTGTATCCTGTTGCCAGTAGTTCCATCTGGGTGAATTACGAGTACTACGACAGCGCAACCGCACAATACCATCAGCACACGGTTCATTACTGGAGGGATGCGGCTTCCTCGACGTTGATGCGGCAGCTCACCGTCGATAATGTCGCCCGTCTCCAAGAAACCCTTTTAGAGAATGTGGATGCCTTCGAATTGACTTACGGCCTCGATGCCGATGGCGATGGTGGCATGGACGATAGAAACGGCAATAATTTGATCGATGAGGGAGATTGGGTTTCTGCTGGAGTGGTAGGGTCGACAAAGGTGATGGTCGTTCGAGTCGATTTAACCGCAAGGCCGAATCAGGTGAACCAAGATGTTCAGAAGATGGTCTCCCCGAGAAGACTGATCACCTCTGTCACCTTAAGGAATCTATGTCTCAATCGATAGAACTCACTTTCAAAAAGAGGAGGGTAGCATATGTCGAAACGAAGTAGGACTTTTCTTAGGGATCAAGGCGGAGTCGCTTTGGTAATCGCCCTGATTATGATGGTCGTCTTGACCCTTATCGGTCTGGCTTCGATATCCGGCTCCATCTTTGAAATCATGCTTTCCGGAAACAAGAGAGGAGCGACGGACGCTTTCTATGGTGCAGATAGCGGGGTTCAAGTCGCGGCAAGCAATTTAGCAAGCTTCGATCCAAGCAAATATGACGCGGCCAATCAATACAAGTATTCCCAGGATGCTTCCAATATCAACCCCACGGAGGCTTATATCGTCATCCTTAAAGACACGATGCGTTCGGGGGCTCCCCGGGGATCGGGCATGGGTGCAACGGGGGGCATCGGGTTTATGTACTTTTTGATCGAATCAACAGGCCGAGATCAGGTGGAGTCTAACCCTGTCAAATCGAGCTGCACAATTGAGCAGGAAGTCATGCGGATCGTGCCCACGATGCAAGGAGGAAACTAAGATGCGTAGAATAGAAATCATTACTTTACTGATAATAGTATCCATATTCTTTCCTTTCTCGGTCAGCCATGGTTTGGACACCGACCTCTATGTTCTCGGTGCAATGGTTCCTCCGAATGTTCTCGTCATCCTGGACAGCTCGGCGAGCATGGATGATGTGGTCTCAGGGTCGGATGCTGATTATGCTGCCAATCTAAACTACGGATACATCCTGCTTCCGCCTGCCGTTGTTTACCCGAGGTACGCTGTCTACTATAAGACAGCGGGAAACAAATGGAGTCTGTGGATGGAGGACTACCAAACAATGACTTCGTGTCCAGATCTTAAACTTTTGATTGCGACCTATGGCCATGCTGAAAATTTTGATTGCGGGGGAGGGAAACGGGACTACCAAGCGGGAAATTACAGAAATTATCTTCAAATCGGTGGGCCTGGCGGCACCCGATCCCGATTCGGACTGGCCAATGCGGTCCTTCATAGTTACATCGACACGACGGCTGGAGTCCGTTTCGCAGTGATGGCTTTCAATCGAGACTCAAATAACTACACTGTAAAATATAATTCCACTAATAAATCGGAATATGTCTTTGGCGATACGAGAGACGACTCTCTGGATGCCAATGGAGGGAGGCTTCTGGGTTTTGTTGATGAATATAAAACCGGGAAAACCGATATCTTTAACGCCCTTGCCTCACTCAAGAATGACAGTTGGAGCCCCCTGGCTGAAACGTTGTATGAGACGGGGGTATATTTTCAGGGGGGGGCGAGTCTGATTACAGGGACTTCCTATTCCGGTCTAAGCCCTGTCCAGTACGATTGCCAGAAAAACTATGTCCTTATCATTTCAGATGGGGTGCCGACTAAGGATAACCATCCCGCATTGTCTTCAATCGGAGATCTGACAGGGGTGGCCAAATACCTTTATGATATGGACTTAAGCGGTGGAAATTACGAAAAGAAGCAGAACATCAAAACCTCTACCATCGGCTTCACTCCTAACGCCCCTCTGATGGAAGAGACGGCGAGGCAGGGAGGAGGGAGGTACTTCTACGTATGGAGTTCTCAGAGCTTCGAGGCTGCTCTTCAAATCTTCATTACGGAAGTTCTCGAACATTCTGCTTCTTATGTAGCCCCGGTGGTTCCGATCAGCCAGATGGAGACGTTTCGATCTGGGAACCGAATATTTTTAGCGATGTTCAAACCCACGGAGAAGAGTTTCTGGAAGGGAAATATCAAAAAATTTGGGATTTCCGAAGCCAACGATGCCTCCAAAGGGGTCCTCGCGGGTGACGTCGTGGACAAGAACGGCAATCCGGTCATTACTTCCACGAACGAAATCGACAAAGAAGCAGTCTCCTACTGGTCTGAGACTGCAGATGGAGGAGAGGTCGAAGCAGGAGGGGTTGGCGAGGTTCTTTTAAAGAGGACCACTGCACGAAAAATCTACACCTATCTGGAGACAAACACTGATTTGACTGATTCCTCAAATGCAAATGCATTCGATAAAGACAATACTTCCATTACGCCACAAAAATTGGGCTTGGCCTCTGACGACATTACAGGAAGAAACAAAATCATCGATTTTATCCATGGATTGGACGTCTATGACGAGAATCGAAATGGAATCTTTGATGAGAAAAGAGAATGGATCTTAGGAGCGTTCATCCATTCAAGGCCTTTGGTGATCCATTATTCGAACCTCTCTGTTATCTATGCCGGAGCGAATGACGGGATGCTTCACGCTTTCAATAATGGGTGGCCTTTGGATGAAACGAACTGGCATGATGGGACAGGGGAAGAGTTATGGGCTTTCATCCCTCCGAGTTTATTGCCCAATTTGAAGAATTTAAGTGGAGAGGCTCTTCAGTTTTTTGTTGACGGACCGCCGAAAGCCCATATTGAAACGGACAGTTCAGGTAATTTAGTCAAGGCCATTCTGATCTTTGGACTTAAAAGAGGAGGGGACCGCTACCTTGCTTTGGATGTTACCGATCCTTACAAGCCGAAATGGCTGTGGGAGATCAGCCCTTCCACCTCTGGGTATGAGGAATTGGGGCAGACCTGGAGTAGTCCCCTCTTAGGGAAAGTCAAACTGGCAACAGGGGACAAATGGGTAGCCTTCATTGGTGGAGGTTATGACACAAATCAGGATAATCTTCCTGTGACTTCCAACGATGCAAAGGGGAGAGGGATCTATTTTGTAGACATCTCTGATGGAAGTCTCATCTGGAGTTATACGCGTGCCAAAAATGCCGAGATGAGCTATTGCATACCCAGTGATGTTGCCCGCGTCGATGTCGACGGGAATAGCAGAATCGACCGGCTCTACGTTGGGGATATGGGTGGAAGGATTTGGCGATTCGATATTGGAGATCCCGATCCCACAAAATGGACAGGGAAAATTATATTTAAGTGCAATCCGGGGTCAAGTGATAGGAGGAAGATCTTCTATCCGCCCGAGGTGAGTCTAGAGATAGGAAATTACGAGATGGTATTCTTTGGCTCAGGGGACAGAGAACATCCCAAAGAGGCCAATACCCTCAATCGCCTTTATGCAGTCAAGGACAAGAATCCATCAACACCTCTGAGTGAAAATAATTTGGTCAACGTGACTTCAACCCTTTTGCAAATCGGCGACTTTGAAACGATCAATGGTTGGTATATGGATCTGGTGAACACAGGGGAAAAGTGCTTATCCGCTGCTGCGCTGTTTTATGGGGCAGTCTATTACACTACGTTTACACCTGAATTCGGTGACCCGGGGGACCCCTGTTTTCTCAGCGCAGGCACGGCAAGGCTCTATGTCCTCAATTATAAAATAGGGAGTGCAGTATTGAACTTGGATGATTCTTTGGACGGTGTCGTTTCTTCGAGCGACACGTCGAAGGTCATTGGCATTTCCATTCCTTCTGGGATTATCATTACCATTATTAATGGTCAAGCCACGGCGTACGTGGGAGTAGGTGGAGGGGTCTTTAGGCCTCCACTGCCGACCACGAGGTCCCTGTTTCCTAGGAATTGGAGGATAAGATTCTGAAACCTCAATCGTCAGACTTTATTGGCATTTGAACTACGGCGGCACGATGGAAGTCAATATCGACGGCAAAAGAAGAAGGACGAGGTAGCAAGACGAAAATGAATAAGAAAGGCGTTACACTGCTTGAGCTCATTGTTGTCTTTGTGATTATTGCCATTGGAGCAGTCTTGGTGGTTCCTAATCTTAGACCATGGATTCTAAATTATCGATTGAGAAGCGCAACCAGGGACATAACTTCAAACCTGAGAGCTGCCCAAATGAGGGCAGTTTCAAATAATCTTAATTATCAGGTTTTTTTCGATACCGGGGCAGGAACTTATAAACTTCAGCGTAATTCAGGTGGACTTTGGGTAGACGAAGGGACAGCACAAACACTTCCGACCGGAATCTCAATCGCTACCAATTTTGGTAGCACGCTTGTCTTCAGCCACAATTCGTCGTCAAATGGTGGGAGTATCCAATTAAGCAATACAAAAAATACGAGAAAAATTACCGTCTTGGCATCCACAGGAAGAATAACCATCCAATGAATCGGTCAATAGTCTCTAGGAAAGATGGTTTTTCATTGATCGAAGTTCTCATCGGTCTATTCTTCTTAGCCATGGGTCTCCTTGCTATAGCTAGCGTTTAGGTCACCTCCCTCCGGGGTAATTTCTTCAGTAATAATCTGACGCAAGCCACCTATGTGGCTCAGGATGGATTGGAATATTTAAAGAGCTTACCTTATTTGTAGCTTATGAATGTATTTTTTGGTTAAAAGTGTCATGGATGGTTTGGCTTTATCGCAGTTATATTTTGTTTCTCTGGATCCTTATTATTTGTAAGAACTTTAAAACAATTAGGAAGGAGAAGAGATTCAGAATTACAGCAACTTGTGAAACAAAACCTATCTCAGGAGGAAAATTCAAAAGTCCTCTTCATCCACTCCCCTTTTGGAAAGAGAAACCTTAGTAGGATTGGTGAATCAACGATACCAAAAGTGGCGGTTTTGTCAATACCAAAATGGAATTGCGAAAATTATCTTTTGAAGATTACCCATTCAAATCTTCAATAAGGACAGGAAAATCTACCTTGGCGAGTACAGGAAGCAACAAACGATATTTCCCTTCTTCGACAACCGAATATTGATTTTCTTTTTTTTGCGGATAACACCTACAAACATTTAACTTCGGTAACATCTGAAAACTGAGGATTAGCGATAGAAAGAGAGTTTTCGATGGCCGAAAAGTCAAAAAATGCAATCCTTGGTTCTAAGCATCAAAGGCAATCTAATCCATGAGACTTCAGGACAGATTGTCTACATATTCTGAATTTGTTTCAGAGTTTCCTGATCTCCATTGCAGCCGATTTTAATAGACTTCCTCACATTTATTGCCAATTATCAGAGTTGCGTGAAGGAATAATTTTTGCATCTCAAACTTGAAGTATCATTCAATCACTTCAATCCAAGAGAGGAGGTAAGTAGCTTATTACTATTGCAGGATATCCTTGCGGAAGGCCTTTGAGTGAACCTGCTGAACCAATGGAGAAAAAGGAGGTACGAAAACATGTCAAAGATGATTCGAATAGGTTTCCTGGCAATCACAATAGTGATGTTCATGGCATTTCAGGCCTTGGCTCAGGGGCTTCAGGAGCCGCCTCTGAATCCCAATGGATTCCCGAGTGGTGACCATTACAACCTGAACCTTATCGGGAAGAAGGCTGAGTTTAATCAGGACAACTTGGGCTGCGTCGTCGATCCCTTAGCATACGGAAACGTGGTATTTGTGCCCGAATATGGGCAGGGCGACATTTGGCTCAAGTCAGGAAAGAAAGCGACAGCTCCCACTCTTCAGGTTACCGACCCTTGCGTTACCGCTTTTGACGGCGATGTGGCTGAACTGCAGCTGCCTGCGAGCACCAATGGATACTGGGTCTATGCCCGAGCACTGGGCAAGCTCCAGCTCGACAATAACGGCGACCCCACTCGATGGATGATCATTAAGCCTAAGTTGTTCACTGTTTCTTCTGAATACGAAGACTTAGTCTATCTTGGTTGGGGCGATTCAAGTGGATTCGTGAGGCCTGACGGGTATACGGTTAAGCGGACCAAGGGAAAACATCCTGCCATCAAGATTAATGAGCTTTTCGAGTTCTCGGGGTTAGTCTGTTACAGCGACCCTGCCGCCTTCGGAATGACAGGAGAGTACACCCAAAGGAATCTGTGCGTAGAGGACACAAATGGTGATGGCATACCAGACAAAATAGTAGGCGAACAGGTCGATGGCGCCTGTGCCGTGGGCTACCCGATCCAAGCGTACTGCGCCTCTTACGACACCGACTGGATTTTCAACATCGCTGATTTCGTGAACTACCTTTGGGGAGTGGACAACAACGGTGCCAAGCTTGTACAAATCCGATTCTACAAACGGTAATATATACGCTGTGGATATAAACGAGGGCGGATTCTCTGGATAACTCATTTCCTGCCTGAGACATCGGATCGTCCAAAATGATAACAAAGCAAACCCTTCCCATAACTCCTTTGATGAAGGAGTTATGGGAAGAGGCTAAAGGGAGCATCCACCATGCCTATCAAGAATAATCTTATTTTCAAAGATCAATCTGGAGTAGCTTTGGTTATCGCCCTGGTCATGATTGTCGTCCTAACACTGATCGGCCTTGCTTCTACCTATACTTCGATCTGGGAGATCAAGCTCTCAGGGAATAAAAGAGGAACAACAGAGGCCTTTTATGCAGCCGACAGTGGAGTTCAAGTCGTGTTGGACAGGGTTGAGAATTTCGCTATGCCGGGGAAATATGTTGACAACAAATATGATCCCTTTACAGATAAGAATAATCCGAACCCCACCAATGCAAAGGTGCTGATACAGTATGATACAGCGCAAGAGGGATCACCAAGAGGTTCGGGGTTCAGCGCCATCAGTTTTGAATTTAGGCATTTTGTGATTGAATCAACGGGTCATGATCAAACGGAAGTAAGCCTCACGAAATCTGTCTCTACGGTAGAAGAAAAAGTAGTGAGGCTTGTGCCCACACTACAAGGAGGGTATTAATCTCCGTTCCCATTTCTTATCGTAAGGCCAAGGAATGGCGAGTTACCGTTGGTATTCCCTTGGCTGTGTCCAGCGTTTCCAGTTTGGTGCCCCTTTAGCTTCACCGTATTGGTTCTCCATTTCTCCATACCAACAGTGCCGAAAATGCCCCCCGTTACCTTAGGAAATTATTGATTAACATTTGTAATCTTCATACTGGTATCGAAATCCCTTCTTGAGGATAACAGGAAGGAATCAATATTGGACTTGGCAGTATCAGTGAGGTCAAATTCTATCTTTGGGAATTTAGACTTATCCCTTTGGTACCAAGCAGAGAGCAGCCGAATCGATTTCATTGTTTGCTCTTAAGATTTTCAAATTCGATAATCTCATTTTCTATTTCGGGGTAGAGGTTATCAATTTCTTTCTGAATTCCAATTGTTTTCTTTATTGCAGTAACAACCTTGCAATAATGTTTTATGTCATCAAGAGATAATCCTTGTCCCTTTCTATCCTTCAACCATTTGTCACAAACCTGATAACCACCAATTTGATACTGCCAGACCTCTTCTGGAATCCCTTCAAAATATTGGTCTTTGTTTATTGAAACTCTGCTATCTTTATAGGTCACTTTTTCAATTTTGTTTTCTCCTTTGCCTTCGAACTTTGCAATCGGCGGGTCAATCTCCTTTGATTTCAGCAAATGCAGATCGACAAGAAGTTTTCCATATTCTTCCATTTTGCAAAATAGTTTGTAATTTTTTGTAAAAGGAATTCTTGGAAAATCTATTCTGAGGAACCCAGCGTATTTTGTACGATAGATATTGGAATAGAGGAGGGCGTAGATGTAATAGATAATCTCCTCTGATGTTGGTTTGTCTTTATAAATTTCATAAAGAGCAGTAAAAACATCTGGGCTAATATTTGGTTGCCTCTGGGTCGTTTCTTTTTTGTGGCTGAAGAGGTCCTTTTTATCCAAGTCAGGATAAATATAGAGAGGGAAGAGATAGGATCGCTCCTTTGTCTCTGAGGATACTATGCAGTTATCGATAAGCATACTAGAACAAAAGGCATGCTTGAACTCACCATTTACCTGGCGATTGGTGACTAATCCAAGGTTATCCTCGATCATATGATTCATGAGTTTCTTAACTGTTCTCCATACTACCGAATCGTGATAGAAAATCCATTGAACATCAAATGGACGATACTGTACTGGGAAGATGAATTTGTTTAAATCAGAATCACAAATAGGTTGAAGTATATTCCAGGCCTTTCTAATGCTCCAGCCTTTCTTTTTATTTATCTGAAAGAATGAATGAAGTTCCTCATCCGAATATTTGCTATTTTTGAAAAGACGTATTCTGTTCAATAGCACATTTTTATCCCTATCTATGACGAAACTATCCCTTGCGGTTGTCATTCCGACGCCGTTAAGAGGAAAAACTTCAGTTATTTTAGGATACTTCTCGTAGCTTTCTAAAAGTTTTTCTTCTCTTGGAATGAAGAGATAAAATTGAGATTTAGGAAATAATGTTTTCCATTTTGTGTTTTTTACATCATTTCGCAAAAGCCAATCATATTTCTTCTCTCTCAACCCCCAAATCTCTGAATGGTAGACTTTAGAGACAAATCCCTCCTTACCCCCCTTTGCTAAAAGGGGGATGGGGAGATTACTCTTTCTCTTTATAAATAGGGCGATGGCAACTCCCTGTTTGATGTCAAAAACATTCTCATCTTTTGAGCCGTCGGGACATTTTTCTTTTTTCAAGGTATTGCCGTGGAGGTCCAGAATATAGATTTCGTTAAAGCTTTTCATCAAAGATTGTCGCATACCTCGGAAGGTAGGATTATCGAGATAGCTATGATTGGTAATAAATCCTAGAACTCCTTCGCCAGCCTGATCAATCTTCCATTGAGCGAAACGAATGAACTTCACATAATCATCCTGCAACCATTTAGGATTCTTTTCTCCAAGAGGTTTTCCATCCACTTGATAATAACCGCCATCCTTAGAACCATCAGCGCGGGTATAGCCCTTTTTCAAAAGATCATCTATCCATTTGCCCCGATTTGCTGACATTCCTGAATATGGTGGATTGCCGAGTATAACGAGAATTGGTTGTTCTTTTTTGACTCTTCCTGCTGAATGAGATTCTTCAGATAGTGAAACCATACCTGGAAGTTCGGTCTGAGCAAGTTCCTCCATTTCCAGGGTATTGGTCAGATAAAGCTTGAATCTATCATCTTTTCTGAGCTTGTAGCCGATCTCTTCCAGAAGAAAAGACATTTTTAAATGGCCTATGGCATATGGAGCCATCATTAATTCAAAGGCATAGAAATTCTTGAGAATTTGTTCCCTGATGAAATTTTCCTTACCCCCTTCACCATATTTGGAAACAAATTCCTCAACCGCTAATTTAGAAGCATCTGCTAAGAATGTAAGAGTTCCTGCCGCTGGGTCCAAAACAGTGACCGTAGCGCTCGCAAATCCGTCCTGCCTATTAAAATGTTCCGTTAAGATCTTATGTAGAGAACGGACGATATATGATACTACTGGTTCCGGAGTGTAGTAGACTCCCCTTGTTTCCCTCATTTTCGGATCGTACTCTGCCAGGAAGGTTTCATAGAAGTGGACAATGGGATCTTTGCCTTTGCCTTCGTGAAAGTACTGGTGAAGGATATTTTTCACATCGGTAACTGATAACACTTCAGAAATATCATCGATAATCCATTCCATCTGTTGAGGTAAGTCTTCGAATGAAATGAATTTGAATACATCTCTTAATATTCCTATGGTGCGTGGAATGTTATCGTATGCAAGTTTTCTATTAAAACCATTCTCTGAGCGGGTCCTGGCAGCAAACAGTCCATAGGTGATGGTTTGAGAATAAAGGTCGGCAAACTCTTCTTTTGAAAGACCACTGATGAGATATTGCCTGAACGCCTCATAAAATCCTGAGATAAATCCTTTGCCATATGATTCTTCTCTTCTTAACTCCTGTGTGATGACCTCATCCTTCAAAAACCGTGTCCTCTTTGCCAGCTCAATTGCCAGAGTTTTCGGATCATAAACCTTTGGCAGAGAGAACGAGAAGAATTTTTCAAGGAGATTAAGGAAATCGGATTCGTTTTCAACTAATGGGACAGCTTTGAGTTTGTGCAAGATAAAAGGTCTGGCAATGGCGACTTTATCTATCAAAGAACCATTGCGATACAGTCTAAATTCAAAAAAGTTTGTTAAAAGCAGGTTAGGAAAGATATGGAGATAACGCTTTAGCTGGTCTGTTGTTTCTATTTGGTCCAAATATTCTATCGTTGGGGCTTTGGCTTCAATATAACCTATGATGTGTTGTTTCCCATCCCATATTCTGAAATCGGGATTCCCCGCTTCAGTTTTCTTTGGCAGGGTTGTAATATGAATATTCTTTTTGTTTATGGATTCTGCATATGTGTTTAAAAGGTCTACCAGGGTTGAATAGTAACTCTCTTCCCTGGCATCTCCAGTCTTGCCGACCTCAAATATTTTCTTGAAGTAAGACTTCAGCATTTGCTCGAGAATTATTGAACTTTGGCCCAAATTAGGGGGAGATTAGAATCCCCAAATTTATCAGCTAATTTGTGCGCTATAATAACTAAAAAATGATGGGATGTATATAGGATTTTTGGAAATGAAAGATCGTACAAAGTCCCAAACCAGGTTGGATCGGAGGGAGAGCAAACTCCTAGCAAACTCCGAATATTTTAGAAAACTTGTTCTGAAGGGCTTGCGTGAGATCAAGGAAGGCAAAGTAGGCCGATGGAAGGATGTTTGGAATAGGCTTTGATTCCGATGGATCTTTACATTGAAGGGCCAAATGCTTTCAGAAATTCTCTAGATAACAGATTTTCGTACCTGCCTACCCATATCGCTTGCGAGCCTTCCTAACGGCCTGAATCTCCGATTCAATTTCGGAATCTGTCAACTCATCTAACCCCAATTCCAATGACCTTTTCTGCATCTCTTCCAAAGCGACGAGGGCACAGCTCCGTCGGATCACCTGAAGTTTTTTCCAAAGATTTCCCTCTGTTACACCAGAGAGGATTCCGATTGGGGTTCCATGGGAGGTGACGATAATTTCCTCATCCTTGATTTTCATCAAAATGTCCTTAAGTTTGGTCTTCAAGTCGCTTATTGATATGAAGCGCATGGTTGATATCCTTGTAAGCTGTTAACCGAATTTGCAGCAAATTCTCCAAGAATTGTAGATAAAAAATGCTTGACAGGTTGGAGACGGTTGGTCACTCTCTCAACTCAATCAGTCATTAGATCGGCTTCCACCTCCATGTTAATTCGGACATCTGTTCCCGTGACCACACCTCCCCCTTCCATGGTCTCGTTCCAAGTCATACCGTATTCTCCACGAATCACCTTGCCGGTGGCAGAAAACCCGATGCACGTTATTCCACTAAACGGGCTTTTAACCGGACCAGAAAACTCAAAGTCCAAGGTCACAGGCCTTTTGATCCCACGAATGGTTAAATCGCCAGTGACCTTGCCGCGATTGCCCCCAATGGCCTCGACGCGTGTGCTCTTAAAGAGGATCTTAGGATATTTTTCTGCGTCAAAATAATCCGGGCTCAAGAGGTGCTCGTCTCGCTCGGCATGACCGGTGGAGAGGTTCTTGACGTCTATTTCGGCTTCCACAGACAAATGGGCGAGATCAGGGGGATCAAATTGGATCACACCGATTATCCCGCTGAAGAGACCTTCCACATTCGCAATCATGAAATGCCGTACAGAAAATCTCGCTGCTGAATGATCA
>Ga0256868_10001047_pt1 | contig 15550 bp, 11 predicted proteins | sample RVTome_13_FD_187341 | JGI IMG/M metagenome (GOLD analysis project Ga0256868, IMG submission 187341) | Soil microbial communities from uranium-contaminated site in the Upper Colorado River Basin, Wyoming, United States - RVT92D227 HiSeq ... | reverse complement strand
CGCAGGCGCTATCAACTGGGGATTTCCCACGATTGCCGACACACCCATTCCTGAAATTTTGCCCACAGGGGTATGCACCTATGAGCATGTCGTTTCCAATGTTCCTCACGATCAGATTGTCCAGAGATCCGTGGAAGTGAGAGGATTAAAGGTCACCGTTGCCGAGGTCCCCATTCCTGTTTCCTATGGTCCTGCTTTTGAGGGTGAAAGAGTCAGGGGTGAGGATATCTATTTGGAGTGTGGCGGAGGAAGAACCCATGCTGTAGAATGGGTGACTTCCAAGAGCATGGATGAGGTGGAGGATGGAAAGGTGGACGTCATCGGTCCTGACCTGGATAAGATACAGCCACCGGGTCAACTTCCCCTCGCCATTGTGGCGGAAGTGGCAGGCCGACAGATGCAAGAGGATTTCGAGCCGATTCTGGAGCGCCAAATCCATCATCTGATCAACTATGCCCAAGGGATCATGCATATTGGTCAAAGGGATATTGCCTGGGTACGAGTCGGTAAAGCAGCGGTTGATAAAGGATTCCGGCTCTCCCATCTCGGCAAGATCCTCCATGCAAAGTTCCATCAGGACTTTGGAGCGATCTTCGACAAAGTCCAGGTTAAAGTCTATACGGAACCCAAAGCGGTTGACGAAATGGTGGCCAAAGCAAAGGAAGTTTATAGAAAAAGGGATGCCCGTATCGAAGGCATGACCGATGAGACCACGGACATCTTCTACTCCTGCACCCTTTGCCAATCCTTTGCGCCCAACCATGTCTGTGTCATCAGTCCGGAAAGAACCGGACTTTGCGGTGCCTACAACTGGATGGATTGCAAGGCCTCGTTTGAGATTAATCCCACCGGACCGAACCAACCCGTTCAAAAGGGAGAGATGATCGATACGAAATTAGGCCAGTGGAAGGGTGTGAATGATTTTGTGTTCAAGGCCTCCCGTCAGAAGATCGACCACTATAATTTTTACAGTCTGGTCTATGATCCGATGACCACTTGCGGTTGTTGTGAATGCATTGCCGCTGTTCTTCCGATGTGCAATGGTGTGATGACCGTCAATCGAGATTTTACAGGAATGACCCCTTGTGGAATGAAGTTCACTACTCTGGCAGGTTCTGTCGGCGGCGGTGCAGTGACACCGGGTTTTGTAGGCCACAGTAAATATAATATCACCCAGAGAAAGTGGTTGATTGGAGACGGAGGAATCAAACGATTGGTCTGGATGCCCAAGATTCTCAAGGAAGAAATTGGAGAACGATTCAAGAAACGAGCTGAAGAGATGGGTATTCCAAACCTTCTTGATATGATTGCAGATGAGACCATTGGGGTGACAGAGGATGAGATTCTTCCCTTCCTGACAGAGAAGAATCATCCGGCCCTCTCAATGGATCCGATTCTTGGATAACCTAATACATCCCCTCCCACCAAGGGAGGGGAGATTTTTGAGATTGGAAAGGAGAGGATATCATGGGACTGACAGGGATCCAAATCTTCAAGATGTTACCGAAAACGAACTGCGGAGAGTGCGGCGTTCCAACCTGTCTCGCTTTTGCCATGAACTTGGCAGCCGGAAAAGCGGAATTGGCCTCCTGTCCCTATGTGTCTGAGGAGGCAAAAGCCACGCTCTCTGAGGCGGCGGCTCCGCCCATTCGACCTCTCGCCATTGGCTCGGGTGAAAATGTGGTCAAGGTCGGTGGAGAAACGGTTTTGTTCCGTCATGAAAAGACCTTTGTCAACAAACCCGGTATTGCCATTCTGATCAGTGATACCATGCCAGAGGCGGAGGTGAATGCCCGCTTGAAGCGATTCAAGGAATTGAAATATGAAAGGGTCGGTCTCACCTTGCGGCCGGAGTTGGTTGCGGTCAAGAACGAATCGGGTGATCCCGGAAAATTTGAAGCCTTGATCAAAAAGGTGAAAGCTGAAACCGATGCTGCCTTCATCCTGATAAGCAATAAGGTGGATGCCTTGACCGCAGGGGTGAAAGCCTGCGCGGATCGTGTTCCATTGATCTATGCGGCAACCGATGGCAACAGCGATGCCTTAGCCAATTTAGCCAAGGAGAATAAATGCCCGTTGGCGGTTAAAGCCGAGAGTTTTGATGCCTTGATCGCACTTTCCGATAAACTGACCGCCGCAGGGTTAAAAGACCTTGTCATTGATTCCGGATCGAGGACCCTCCGCAAAGCCTTTGAAGACCAAATCTACATCCGCCGGGCGGCCCTCAACCAAAAAAACCGCTCCCTCGGATTTCCAACCATCGCCTTCCCCTGTGAAATGACGAAAGATCCACTGAAAGAGGCCTTGATTGCAGCAACCTTTATATCTAAATATGCAGGCATCGTCGTCCTTTCTGATTTCCAGGGTGAAAGCATCTTTCCCCTTCTCGTGGAACGGCTGAATATTTACACCGACCCCCAGCGGCCCATGATGATGCAGCAAGGAATCTACCCCATTGGCACCCCAACAGACGTTTCTCCAGTTCTCATCACGACCAACTTCTCCCTCACCTATTTTATTGTCTCCGGCGAGGTCGAATCGAGTCGAGTGGCGAGCTGGCTTTTGGTGATGGATACCGAAGGGCTATCGGTTCTGACCGCCTGGGCAGCAGGAAAATTTGTGGGCGATGCGATCGGTGCCTTTGTTAAGAAGAGTGGCATCACCGATAAAGTCAAGCATCGCCGGGTGGTCATCCCCGGAGCCGTTGCAGCCGTAAGCGGCGATCTCGAAGAAGAACTGGGTAAGGGCTGGGAGGTTAAGATCGGCCCAAGAGAAGCCGCTCACATACCCGCCTTTTTGAAGATGGGAGCCTAATACTGATTGCGGAATGTAGATTGCGGAATGCGGAATAAAAGATTTGAAATCCGCACTCACGGCGATAGGGAATCCTCAATCCACAATCCGAAATCCGCAATCGGCAATTTAATATAAGGAGGAACGCATGTTACGTATAGGAGAAAATCTTAATGTGATGGTCAAGAAGATCGGAACCGCCATGAAGGATAGAGATCCTAAGCCCATTCAGGAGTTGGCCATGGCGGAGGCCAAAGCAGGCGTTGATTTCATTGATATCAATCTCGGACCTGCCCGAAAGGGCGGAGGAGAATTGATGGAGTGGATCGTCAAGGTCGTCCAAGAGGTCGTAGATACACCTCTGTACCTCGATACCATCAACACGGAAGCCATCGAGGCCGGGCTCAAGGCTTATAAAAACAAGAAGGGAAAGGCTGTGATCAATTCGATCATGGCCCGTCCTGAAAGCATGGATGTAAAATTTCCTGTCGCAGCAAAATATAATGCAGGAGTCGTTGCTCTTCTCTGGGGCCCCTCGGGACTTCCCCGGGATGCAGACGAAAGAGGAGTTCTGGCAGCAGAGTTAATGCAAAAATGCTTAGAATTCGGGATCCCAGGTGAGGATGTCTGGATGGATCCCATCGTTACCCCGGTGACCAGCCCCCAGAGCCAGGTTCAGGTTCCGAGTTGCATCGAATTTATGAAAATGTTTAAGGACCTTCAGGAAGTGCTCCCCGGGATGAGATCCACCTGCGGTCTTTCCAACGTATCCAATGGGGCCCCGGAACATCTGAGACCCATCCTCAATCAAACCTATATGATGATGCTCGAACGATATGGGATGGCCTCGGCCATTGTCGATGCCTTTGACGAAGACCTGAAGAAATTTGCGTCCGGAGGGCGAGCGGATCTTAGAAAACTTGTCTATCGTGTCATGGATGGGGAAGAGATTGATCTCAAGAAGCTGAGTAAAGAAGAGGCCGATTATGTGAAGACCACCAGGGTCTTGATTGCCAAAACCCTTTACTCTGATTCATGGCTGGAACTGTAAAGACCGAATTTCAATATCTATAATTTGGGAATTGAGGGATTGAGGAATTCTCGGCCACCAGGATATCACTAAATCAGGGTGCAGGAGATCAGGCTACCAGGATGCCAGGAAAAACCTGATGCCCTGTTTTCCTGATATTCACTTCCTGATCACCTGATAGCCTAAATTTACAATTCCAAAATTCTATTTCTTTTGAATGAGGAAGTGCCTATGAAATCAGGAAGCCGTCTCGAGAGGGTTCTTGAAGCTGGACATTTTGCTTTCACCGGCGAACTCGGTCCACCCCAGGGAGCCAATGTGGAGGCCATCAAGAAAAAAGCAAGTCACCTTAAGGGGATCGTTGACGCAGTGAACATCACCGACAACCAGACCGCTGTTGTGCGAATGGCAAGTTGGGCGGCTGGCTTGGTTGCCATTCAGGAAGGTTTGGAACCCAACTATCAAATGGTCTGCCGCGATCGCAACCGCATTGCCATGCAGAGCGATATTCTGGGAGCCTACGCTCATGGTATCCGGAATATGCTCTGTTTGTCGGGTGATCACCAGCAATTTGGGAATCACCCTTTCACCAAAGGGGTCTTCGATATCGACTCCATCCAACTGATCAGCATGGTCAAAGGGATGCGAGACAACAAAAAATTTCTAAACGGGGATGACATTGATGAGGCCCCTCAGTTATTCATCGGCGCAGCGGCCAATCCATTCGCCGAACCTTTTGAATTCCGGGTGCATCGTTTGGCGAAAAAGATTGAGGCGGGTGCCGATTTTATCCAGACCCAATGCATCTATGACATGAAACGGTTTCGTGAGTGGATGAAACAGGCCCATGATATGGGACTGACTGAAAAGGTCTCCATCCTGGCGGGAGTCACTCCTCTTAAATCAGGAGGTATGGCTCGATATATGGCAAAGAATGTCTCCGGCATCATCATCCCCGATGAGATCATTGACCGGATTGTAAATGCCAAAAAAGCCGCGGAAGAAGGGATCAAGATTTGTGTCGAGCAAATTGAGGAATTGAAGGAAATCAAAGGGGTTCGTGGAGTTCATCTGATGGCCATTGAATGGGAACATAAGGTTCCCGAAATCGCTGAACGGGCGAAATTGATCCCGAGACCCCAGGTATAACCGATGACGGGGAGATGGGATGATCGGAAGATAGAGTGAGAAGGATATGCTCATGTACGATTTTATTGGGAGTAAGTTAGTATCCTTTGCGTTGATTATATTTGTCCTAGGACTCATCTACCAGGGGGTCCAATTCTTCAAATTGACAAGGGAAAAAGAGTGGATTTTACCACCCCTGCCTTTGGAAACAAAACCTAAAAAGAAAACCGTGGGACAATTCATCGTTGACTGTCTCGCCTCCCTCAAGGGAACCCTGTGGAAGACAGATCCCCTCATGACGATTGTGACTTCGGTTTTCCATGTCTGTCTGATCCTCGTACCTATTCTTCTGCTTGGACACAATATCCTCTTTGATCAATCTTGGGGTTTTAGCCTTTTGAGCTTGCCTGAATCGTTCACCAATGTCTTAACCGTGGTCGTTTTGGTCTGCGCGGCTTTTTTCCTTGCACGGCGTTTATTCCTCTCGCGGGTCCGAGCCATCACGACGGCCTACGACTATCTCATCCTTCTCATCGCTGTAGCTCCTTTCCTGACAGGGTATTTTGCCTATCACCAGTGGTTTGATTATGATACGGTGATGACACTCCACATTCTGGCAGGAGAAGTCATGCTCATCACTATCCCATTTACGAAACTCGGGCACATGCTCTTTTTCTTCCTCTATCGTTTCCTCATCGGAAGCGAATACAGTTTCGCAAGGGGAGCCAGAGCCTGGTAACGGAAAGGATCTTGCGGCATGGAGAACAGTATGTCCCATCAGGAATTGAAACCAGTTGATACAAAACAGATCAGAGAGATGCTCAGTCGGAAAAAAGGCAAAATGAAACGATATTTGTCATTTTGCGCCCATTGCAGCCTTTGTGCCGAAAGCTGCTTCCTCTATATGGCCCACAATAAAGACCCTCAATACATGCCTTCTTATAAGGCCATTCGGTCTTTAGGTAAACTCTATAGGAAAAGGGGTAAGGTGGACCGGAGATTCTTGAATGAGATCAAGGGCATCGTGTGGAGAAACTGTGTGCTTTGTGGCCGTTGTTATTGTCCGATTGGGATTCATATTCCCAGCATGATCGCTTTTGCCAGAAGCATCTGCCGATCTCAGGATGTGTATCCTCAGCTTGATGAGGTCTCATCGGAGAGTTGGTTGTAAATCGGAATCAGAGAAGTCGTTCCTTCGGCATCAAGAAATAAGGTCCTCTGAAGAAGAAAGGATACACGAATGAAAGTTTGTGGGGTTCTTCCGATTGCGGTCGTTGCCCTTATGGTCTTAACCGGATCTCTCCTCAGAGCGCAGCCGGACAGGATTGTATTAGATAGTTCAAAGGTTCCGGGGAAAAAGCAACGGCCTGCAGTAATGTTTCCTCACAACCGCCATATCGAAATTGAACTGCCTTGCAAGGACTGCCATCATTTCTACCAGGACGGGAAGAACATCCTGGATGAAAGTAAACTGGAGGAAGGAAATCAGGACATCCGTTGTTCTGCTTGTCATGGTCCGAGGTCCCGACTCAATCTGCAAGAAGCTTTTCACGACCAGTGTATGGGCTGTCACAAAAGATACCAAAAGGAGAATAAAAAGACAGGTCCCCGGTACTGCGGGGAATGTCATGTAAAAAAATGATTATGCAGATTACCAAACAAGATTACACAGATTTTAAAAGAATCGGTGGAATCTCGCTTTTTGAATCGGTGTAATCAGCGTCAGCATAGCTGGAGGGAGAAAATGATTGTTGGGGAAAGAAAACCTTTTGACGAAATCAAGGAAATGATAAAGAGCTTCAATAAGGTTCTGAATGTGGGTTGCGGGGGCTGTACATCCATCTGCATGGCCGGCGGCCAACGGGAAGTCGGACTCTTAAATGAAGAACTCCAAAATGCCTTCAAACAGGAGAGAGCTTCCTTTCAGGCGGATGGGTTCACCATCGAGCGACAGTGCAATGCTGATTTCTTTTCGGAGCTGGATGAGATCGTAAAAGGTTATGATGCCTTGTTGTCCATGGCTTGTGGAGCCGGGGTCCAGTTCCTTGCCGACCGATACCCTCAAAAACCGGTGTTTCCCGCTCTAAATACCGTTTTCGTCGGCGTGGACCGGGATATCGGGTGGTTTGAGGAGAACTGCCGGACGTGTCGTGAGTGTGTCTTGGGAGAAACGGGAGGAATATGTCCTGTTACCAGATGTGCCAAGAGTCTCTTCAACGGCCCCTGCGGGGGAACCTCTCGAGAAGGTAAATGCGAAGTGAGCAAAGATACTCCCTGTGCCTGGTTTGAGATTCATAAACGCCTGAAGGAGCAAAACAGGCTGGAAAACATTCTGAAGCTGAAACCCGCAAGGGAATGGCGAAATCAAACTCAGGGAACCCTGGTTCAGGAAGCCTATAAGAAAAGATATGCAAAATGAGAGAGGTTACTGAAAAGGGGAGCCCTTTCCCGCTTGAAAGAGTTCCCGTGTTTCAGGAATGCGTGTCAATTCTTCGTGGAGCTTGACAGATTTTTCCCAGAGGGTTTATAATTTTATAATTTTCATTTTCCATGCCCTTAAAAATATCCGTTCTCTTGGGCAATCGATTGATAAAATTAGAGTATTCGCGGTAGAAACTGATGATACTTCGTCTCAAGAAGATCCTTGGATTCTACCTTATCCGCTCTTTCGCACGAGTCATCGGTCAGGATGGGATGACCACGTGCCCCTCGAGAGTATTGGATAATGAAGCTCCCCGGCCACAGGCCGGGGCTTCCCGGGGCACGTAGTGGCGAGCGGGAAGCGAGCAAAGAAATATCGTTTTGATTGTGCCCCTTGACCCCGCCTACAAGGCGGGGGTTTACGGGGCACTTGCCGGTCACCTCCCTCAAGGTGGGAGAGAGGAGAAAGCCCATGACATTCAAGGAACGATTGGATTCGGGAAAATTTGCAGTCGCCGTTGAACTCCAGCCCCCTAAGGGAAACGACCTATCCGAGCTGTACGAATATGCGGAACTCCTCAAGGGGCGTGTGGATACGATCAATGTGCCAGACCTTCAGAATGCCATCATGAGGCTGGGATCCCTTTCGGTATGCACCCTGCTGAAGGCAAGGGGGATGGAGGCGATTTACAATCTATCCTGTAGCGACCGAAACCGATTGGCGCTCCAATCCGAACTCTTAAACGCTTCGGCTTTGGGTCTGGAGAATCTCTTACTCCTTCAGGGCGACCAACCCTCAATGGGCGATCACTTCGAAGCCAAAGCGGTATTCGATCTCGATGTCACGGGTTTGCTCGGGGCCGCCAAGCGCCTCCAAGAAGGCTACGACCTCACAGGAAATGACCTCCAAGGAAAACCACAGTTTTGTGTGGGCACCCAAATCAATGCGGCCGCCAAAGGTCATGTCCTCGATTTAGAGGTCATGGACATGGAGAGGAAGATACGGATGGGAGTTGATTTCTTCTTCACCAGTTCGATCTACGATGTAAGCCTTTTTGAGCCCTTCGCCAAAAAAGTAGCACACTTCAAGGTTCCCATCATCGCGGGCATCACCCTGCTCAAATCAGTCGGTATGGCCCGCTATGTGAACAAGCATGTGGAAGGAGCTTCCATTCCGGATTCAATCATCGACCAATTGATGAAGGCTTCGGATAAACAGAAAGCAAGCATTGAGATCGCAGGGGGTCTAATCAAGGCATTGAAACCACTTTGCCAAGGAGTCCAGATCATCCCCATCGGATGGGAAAAGCAGGTCCCCGCTCTCCTGGATTATGTAGGACTGTAAAAAGCACATTGCAAAATGAAAATTGCATCATGAGCGATGGAAAACATTTTGCACTTTGCACTTTTCATTTTGCATTTTTCATTGGATCAAAGTGATTCCAGGTTTTCTTGTCAACCCTAAGGAGATAGGGTACCTTGGGATGGATATGGCTGCCAAAAAACCAACTCCGCCAACAAAGAGAAAAAAAACGGTTGAACCACTTATCCTTGTTAAAAAAAAGGAAGTGGGATCGGAGATGTTTCAATCCATTGCCGAATTGGGAAATGATGGAATCCTGGTATTTGATGAACGTCATCAGATCGAATTTGCAAATCGGATGGCTTCCGAGATCACCGGATATTCGAACAAAGAGTTGCTGAACATGTCGGTCCTCTCCCTCTTAGCCAAACCCCTTCCATCCTTTATCGAAGACCTCTTCATCCATCCTGAGCGTTATGGCGAAAAAACGTGTGCCGAGGTTCAGCTCCCCGCCTCTAACGGGGAGATCAAAGAGGCTGAAATTTGTATCGCCTTGGCGAAAACACCTCTTGGAGCCCGGAAGGGTTACGCCTATCTCCGAGATATTACAGAGTCGAAAAGAATGGAACGAAGGATCCAAGAGGCCACCCAACAGTTTGAGAAGATCGCGGAGATGGGTGACGACGGGATCCTGGTCTTCGATCAGGCTTTTAAGATCATTTTTGCCAATCAGATGGCCTCCGAAATCACCGGGATTCCCAAGGAAGATTTGATCGGAAGAAATTTCTTCTCCGTCATTGGTAAAGAGGACAAACAATTTCTTGAAGGGACGGTCACCCGCGGTGTGGGAATAGGCGAGAAGCTCTGCACCGAAATGAAAATCCTGACCTCTCAGGACCATGTCAAGGATGCAGAGGTTTGTATTGCTTTGACCGAGTCGGATACGGGAGAGGTCAAGACCTATGCTTATGTCCGGGACATCACAGAACGGAAAAAATTCGAAAGGGATCTCAAGGACTCTGAGGAAAAGCTCAGAAACCTCTTCGAAAGGGTGAGACACGGCCTCTTCATCAGCTCAAGGGAAGGAAAGTTTTTAGACTGCAACCAAGCCCTTCTCGATATGCTGGGATACCCTACCAAAGAGGAGTTTCTCAAAATAGATATCGCCCAGGATCTCTACGTGAACCCTGATGATCGGAAAGCTTTCCAGGAGAGGATCGGAAGAGAGGGTCATGTCAAAGACATGGAGGTGGAATTCAAAAAGAAGAACGGGGACAAGATCACCGTCTTGCTGACCTCTCACCCTATTAAGAATGAGAAGGGAGAGGTTGTTGGCTACCAGGGTATCAACTTAGATATCTCCGAGAGAAAACGGATCGAGAATCAACTTCGCGAGGCCAACGAATTCTTCATGAACCTGATCGAAAGTTCTGTGGATGGGATCATTGCGGCGGACATGAATGGCAATATCTTCATCTTCAACAAGGGGGCAGAGGCGCTGACCGGATACACGGCAGAGGAGGTGATTGGCAAACTCCATATCACCAAGATCTATCGAGAGGGCGTAGCGAAAGAGATCATGAAGAAACTCCGAAGTCAGGAATATGGGGGTGTCGGAAAATTTACTCCTACCCAAATGAACGCAATCAATAAGTTTGGGCAAGAAATCCCCATCCAACTCTCCGCCGCCCTCATCTATAACGGGGCAGGCCAGGAAATCGCCAGTGTGGGCATCTTTACGGATTTGAGACCTCGCCTGAACATGGAGAAAAAGCTCCAGGAGACTCACCTTCAATTAGTCAGCTCAGAGAAGATGGCCTCTCTCGGAAAACTGGCAGCAGGAATTGCCCATGAAATCAACAATCCGCTGGGTGGAATTCTCATTTACTCCAGTCTGATGATGGAAGACCTTCCCGAGGAGGATCCGCGGCGGGGAGATTTGGTCCGGATCGTTCAGGAAACAGGCCGGTGTAAGGAGATTGTCAAGAGCCTTCTTGAATTCGCCCGTCAGACCGAACCGAAGATGGAGCCCACCGATATCAATCGAGCCATCAGTGACGGCCTCTTCTTCTTGGTCAATCAGGCTTTATTTCACAATATCCATATCGTTAAGAAACTTGATTCCTTCCTCCCCTTCGTCCGGGGAAATGCCAGTCAATTGAAACAGGTCTTCATGAATATTATTGTGAATGCTGCAGAAGCGATGCACGGCAATGGGACACTGACCATTACCACCTTCCGTGCCCCGGATCAGAAGACGGTCTTTGTGGAATTTACAGATACCGGTGAGGGCATCCCCGCAGAGAACTTCACACGAATCTTTGACCCCTTCTTCACCACCAAGGAGGTGGGAAAGGGAACCGGGTTGGGCCTCGCCACTTCTTACGGAATCATTGAGGATCACGGGGGGAAAATCAGCGTAAAGAGCCAGGTGGGAGAAAGCACAACCTTTACGATTGAACTTCCCATTCACCAAGGAACCCAGGCTATCCTGGAAAGTCCTTCCATCCAAGATCAAGGGGTAAATGATGGAGCTAAACGTACAGGCAACCCAAAAGGAGAATCCTTTCCTGTCTGAAGTTGTTCAGGCCAGCGGTGAAAAAATCCAGGCCTGTTTTCAATGCCAGAAATGTTCGGCAGGATGCCCCATCGCTTATGCGATGGATATCCTCCCTAACCAAATGCTTCGTCATATCCAGTACGGACACCGAGATAAGGTTCTCGCTTCAAAGACGATCTGGATTTGCGCCTCCTGCTATACGTGCAGTGTTCGATGCCCAAACGATATCGATATCGCCAAGATCATGGATGTCCTAAGAAGCTTGGCGCTTCGTTCTGGTGCCGAACCAGGAGAAAAGGATATCCCTGTTTTTCATTCTGTCTTCTTGGAGTCGATTAAATCGAAAGGTCGGATCCATGAACTGAGCCTGATCATCCGATTAAAATCGAAAACCAAAGATTTTCTCAGGGATGCCCGATTGGGGTGGAAGATGTTCCGCAAAGGGAAGATCAAACTGCTTCCTTCAAGGTTTAAAGGAGGGAAAGAAATTCAGGAGATCTTCAATGCATTTGAGAAAGAAAGGGAGAGGTAAATAATCAATAATCAATAATCAATTAACAATTAGCAATGAGCAATTTTCAATGATGGATAAAAGACTGTAGGAGAAAAGAGCGGTGAAAGAGATTTCTTATTACCCTGGGTGCTCCCTTCATGGAACGGCCCGAGAGTATGATGATTCGATCCGCGGCGTATCTGAACTCCTCGATATTCAACTCCATGAGTTAGAGGATTGGACCTGCTGCGGTGCGAGCTCGGCTCATTGCACGGATGAAGAGCTGGCCATCGAGCTGGCCGCCCGAAATCTCGCCATCGCCGAAAAGAGCAATCACGAGTTGCTGGTCCCTTGCGTGGCTTGCTACAGCCGATTTAAGGCAGCGGAAAAGGAGGTCAAGGAGCACTCCAAGAAAGTCCATTTTCCTTACCAAGGAGATGTGCCCATTCGATATGCGCTGGACTTTTTCTGCGAAGAGCTGATCTTAGAAGAGGTGAAGAAAAAGCGCGCGAAACCCCTTTCAGGGCTCAAGGTGGCTTGCTACTACGGGTGTCTTACCGTTCGACCCCCAAAAGTGACAGGCATACGGGAATATGAAAATCCTCAACATATGGACCGACTGATGAAAGGTCTGGGCGCTGATCCCGTTCCTTGGTCCTACAAGACCGATTGTTGTGGAGCCAGTCTCGTGATGACGCGGACAGACATCGTTAAGAAATTGAACGACCGACTCCTCTCCATGGCAATGGAGGCAGAGGCTGACTGTTTGGTCACGGGCTGCCCGATGTGTCAGGCCAATCTGGATACCCGCCAGGAAGAGTTGGAGAAGGAAATGGGAAAGAAATATAATCTCCCCATTCTTTACTTTACTGAATTGATGGGATTGGCCCTGGGCCATAAAGATGCCAAGAAATGGTTTCGCCGGCACATCACAGATCCCATCAAAGTGCTGAGTGCAAAGGGATTGATGTAAATTTTAGATTTCAGATCGCAGAATGTAGATTGAAAAATCTGAAATCTAAAATTAGAGAGGAATGTTATGGCTGACAAAGTTGGAGCGGTAATGGTCGTTGGAGGCGGGATCGCCGGGATCCAGGCATCCCTCGACCTCGCCGAATCTGGCTACTATGTTTATCTCGTGGAGTCATCCCCTGCGATTGGCGGAGTGATGGCCCAGTTGGATAAGACCTTCCCCACCAACGATTGCTCCATGTGCATCATCTCTCCCAAACTGGTCGAGGCAGGCCGCCATCTCAATATCGGCATTCTGACGGCCACCGATGTCGAAGGGATCTCAGGCGAACCAGGGAATTTTACTGTCCGCCTTCATCGGCATGCCCGCTTCGTGGACACAGCCAAGTGTACGGGTTGCGGTGATTGCGCGACAGCTTGTCCCATCATCCGCCCCGATGAGTTCAATGCCCTGCTCTCCACACGCAAGGCGATCTACAAGAGATATCCGCAAGCCATCCCGAATGCCTTCGCCATTGAAAAACGTGGGGAAGCTCCCTGTCGTAACGCCTGTCCGATTGAACAGCGCGCCATGGGCTATGTTGCGCTCATCCGTGAGAAACGCTTCGCCGATGCTTACCGTACGATCAAAGAAGATAACCCCTTCCCTTCCGTATGCGGCCGCGTCTGCAACCATCGGTGCGAGGAAGCTTGTACCCGAACCGAGATCGGGAGTGAGCCAGTCAATATTATGCATTTCAAACGGTTTGTGAGCGACTGGGCATTCGCGCATCCCGAGGAGATTCAAAAGGTGTATGCGTCGGGTGTCCAAAAAGTTCCGGATACCAGTGGAGCAGGAAAGAAGGTCGCCATTGTCGGCGCCGGTCCAGCTGGGTTGACTGCGGCCGATGACTTAATTCGTAAAGGTTACTCCGTCACCGTCTTTGAGGCACTGCCTGCACCAGGCGGAATGATGCGCGTGGGCATTCCAGAGTATCGCATGCCCTATGACTTGCTCCAGCGAGAGATAGATGAAATCATTTCAAGAGGGGTTGAGTTGAAGCTCAACACCCGCGTGGAAGATGTCGCAGGATTGCTCAAAGATTTCGACGCTGTCTTTGTTGCGGCAGGCGCTCATATTGGCATTAAGCTGCCTATCCCAGGGAATGACCTGCCCGATGTTCACATCACAACAGACTTCTTGCGCGAGGTCAGCCTTACAGGGACATCAAGCATCCGATCAAAGATTGCAAACAAGCGCGTTTTAGTCCTCGGTGGCGGGAATGTGGCCATTGATGCAGCCATGTCTTCAGTGCGTCTGAGGGCAAGCTGGGTGGGCATGTCTTGCCTTGAGAGTCGAGAAAAAATGCCCGCCCATGATTGGGAAGTCCGTGACGCTCAAGATGAAGGCATTGATGTCTATCCCAGCCGGACGTTTAAGGAAGTAACAAACAAAGACGGTCACATCACAGGCGTACGAACGGTGGATGTGAATTTCCGAGGCTTTATCGATGGGCGGCCTGATTTTGACGAGATCCCCGGGACGGAGACGGTGATTCCTTGTGATGTGGTCATCTTTGCCATCGGTCAGAGGCCTGACCTTACCTTGTTGAACAATAAGGTGGACACGGTGCGTGGCCGAACAGTAGCCGTAGATAAAGACACACTCGCCACCAATGTACCAGGGATTTTTGCTGGTGGCGATGTGGTCACGGGAACAACTTTTGTCGTGGATGCCATCTCTGCAGGACATAAGGCCGCGCGCTCAATTGAAGCCTACCTAATACAGGAAGAGAAAGAAGCAAGGATATGGCCACCGGTTTTAGAATCAATCGAAAAGCTCCCTGAAGCTAAACTCGATCCAGCTCAGGCAAAGCAGCTCATGGAGGTCAAGTCGCAAGCTCCTCGTCCAGTGCCTGAAAAGCGCGAAGCAGGCGAGCGCAAGGGCGATTTTTCAGAAGTGGAATCAGGGCTTACTGAAGAGGAAGTGATCGAGGCAGCCAGACGGTGCCTGGAGTGCGGCATCTGTTCCGAGTGTCTACAGTGCGTGTTCGCCTGCCGCGCGGAAGCCATCAATCACGATGACCGCGAGAAAATGGTTGACCTCCAGGTTGGAGCGGTCATTCTCACGCCCGGCTTTAAAACCGTGGAAGGAAATATTCGGCCCGAATTCGGCTATGGTGTCTACCCGAATGTCGTCACAAGCATCGAGTTCGAACGAATGCTCAGTGCCAGTGGCCCCTATGCCGGTGTGGTGCAGCGTCCCTCCGATGCAGGGCATCCTCGTAAGATCGCTTTCATCCAGTGCGTGGGCAGCCGTGATATCTCTTGCGGACAGGATTACTGTTCATCCGTGTGTTGCATGTATGCAACGAAAGAGGCCATCATTGCCAAAGAACATGCTAACTTTGTCGAGCCTACCATCTTTTATATGGATATCCGAGCCCATGGCAAGGGATTCGATGCTTATTATGAGAGAGCCAAATCCGAATACGGCGTCCGGTTCATCAGGTGTATGGTCTCCAGAATAAGGGAGCATTTTAAGACAAAGAATCTCCTGGTAACTTACTTGGATGAAGAGACAAAGATTGTAGAAGAGGAATTCGATTTGGTGGTTCTTTCGGTAGGCATGGTCCCCTCCAAAGAGACAGTTGAGATGGCAAAACGGATGGGTGTTGAAATGGAGTCTCACGGATTCTGCAAGACAAAACCTTTCGAACCCACTTCGACATCCAAACCAGGCATTTACGTCTGCGGTGTGTTTCAGGGACCGAAAGACATTCCAGAGACCGTTTCCCAGGCGAGCGGTGCTGTGGCCGATGCCACAGGACTGATCGCTTCAGCACGGGGAACAATGGTCACCAAGAAAGA
>Ga0256868_10001046_pt1 | contig 15559 bp, 9 predicted proteins | sample RVTome_13_FD_187341 | JGI IMG/M metagenome (GOLD analysis project Ga0256868, IMG submission 187341) | Soil microbial communities from uranium-contaminated site in the Upper Colorado River Basin, Wyoming, United States - RVT92D227 HiSeq ... | reverse complement strand
CCACCCTCGAGGGTGCGGTCAAGGAGAGGGACGAGCAGGCACAGCGCCTGCGCACAACACTCGCCGACACCCAGGCCCAGCTCCACCGGGTCCGCGAGGAACTGGAGCAGCTCAAGCGCATCGACCTGCAGCGCGGCCCGTAGCGCCGCCCACTCGCCTTACACCCGCACCGTCATCACCTCGACACGCGACGGGTCGCCGACGCCGAGCCCCCTGCGCATGGCCGTCTCGATGTGGCGGCTCTGACGCGTCTTGTCGGGGAGGCCCTTTGCGGCGCGCTTGGCCATGATGACCTTGCGGCAGACAACGTCCAGCGCGACCGGGTCGGTGGCCACGTAGATCGCGTTCTCGCGCCACAGCCGGGAGCGGTCCGCAGGGCGCGGGCCATCGTCGAAGCAACCCTCGGTGGCATCCAACACGATGAGCGGCACCCTGGTGGTGGCGACAAAGTGCTCGCACGCCTCGGCAATAAACGGGTCGCAGCCGTTGTCGTGGGCGCTTGGGTGGTGGTCGTAGCACCCGAATGCGATGTTCTTGAGCGCCAGCGTCACGCCGGAGCCCCCGTGGTCCTTGAGCACCGGCAGGTTCACCGTGACGTCGGTGCGATCCACCGGAATCGTGTCGATGGGGCAGACTCCGCCCGAGGCTCGCAGCGCCCGCGCCCGCTCGTAGCTGCCTCCGTGTTCGATGCTCTCACCGAGCCTGCCGCGCCCGAACCTGTAGCGCGTGGGCCTGAAGTGGTCCTGCCAGCGGTCCCACACGATCACCTGCTCGGGCTTGACGCCGGCCATGAGTACGCCCGCAGCCACCGCTTCGGTCATCTCGGGCGCGGTGTAGACGAGCGGCCTTCCAAGTAGGTTGATCTTCAGACCCACCCGCATGCCCGGCTTGAAGAAGCGCCGCCATGCAGCCTCCGGCGTCGCCTCACCCGTGAAGGCCATCACGCCCTCAGTGACCATCTGCGCCACGACCCGGGGGTCGCGAGCGTCACCGCTCCAGAGCTTGTCGGACTCGACCCTCACGATGCGCGACGTTTCCATTGCCGCAAGGGCGATGCGTCTTCCGAACGCCGCCGCGGCAGCTCCGCCGATGATCCCGGTGAAGAGCCCTCGCCTGGTCAACCTTTCGTCCCGTCCGCGCATGCCGCCTCCCCCGATATGGAAACGGGGTCCGCCGAAGCGGGCCCGGTTTTGTCACAAAGTCTAGTACGTCCCTGTGACCGCCGAGTTCACCGGAGCACGGAGAGAGTTTTCTAGCGCGACGGGGTCGTGAGGCGCCGCGGGGGTGCGGCAGGGGCGTCGCTCATGGGAAGCGCCGTGCGGTGCACGCCGTCGAAGGCGGCGAGCGCACCTGCCACGGCTGCAGCAGTCGGCACGAGGCCGATCTCGCCGACGCCCTTGGAGCCGTAGCCCCCAACAGGGTCGGGCACCTCAACGAGGATCACGTCCACCTCTGGCATCTCGCCGGCCCTGAGGATACCGAGGTCCCGCAACAGCGTGGAATCGGGGTGTCCCTCGGTGCAGGGCAGCTCCTCCGAGAGCGCGTACCCGAGCCCCATGTGCACCGCCCCCTCGATCTGCTGGGTGCAGGCAAGAGGGTTGATTGCGCGGCCGACGTCGTGGGCCGCCACGACCCTGGCGATTCGGCCGTTCTCGTCCAGGATCACGACCTGGGTGGCGTACCCGAACGTCATGTGGGTGACGGGGTTGTCCACCGGCGTGCCGGGCGCGACCGTGAAGTCGCAGATGTACTCACCGTCATACTCGCGCCCCTCGAGCGACTCGAGATCCGCCGTCGCAAGGTCGGCCGCGAGTTTGGCCGCAGCGCGCTGCCCGGCCATGGTGGCCAGCGCAGTTGCGCGCGAGGCCGTCGTCATCCCCGAGAGCACGGCGAGGTCGGAGCGAGCCCTGATTCGCATCGCCGAGGGCTCGATCCCGGTCTCCTGCGACACCACCTGCCGCAGGACCGTGAACAGCCCCTGCCCCATCTCGGTGTACCCCGTGAGCACCTCGAGGCGTCCGTTGGGGAGCACACTGATAAGGACCCGCCCGATGTCGGCCGCTCCGTTGCCGATCCCGGTGTTTTTGATCCCGCAGGCGATCCCGGCGCGTGCCCTGTTGGCCTTGTAGATCTCGCGTACGGCCTCGAGGGTCTGCCGGATGCCGCACGAGGAGGTCATGATCTGCCCGGTCGCAAAGCGGTCGCCCGGCGCGAGCACGTTGCGCTCCCGGATCTCGTAGCCGTCGAGGTCCACCTTCTCCGCGAGGATGTTCAGGCAGGACTCGATGGCAAAAGCGGTCTGCGGCACCCCGAAGCCGCGCATCGCACCCGAAGGCGGGTTGTTCGTGTAGACGGTCTTGGCTTCCACGTCCACGTTGGCCACACGGTACGGCCCACAGGAGTGCCCGGCCGCGCGCTCGAGCACCTTCGTCCCCACCGAGGCGTACGCTCCGGTGTCCCCGACGATGCGGGCCCGCACCGCGGTCAGGCGGCCCTGCTCGTCGCAGCCAACGGTGTATTCCATCGTGAGCGGGTGTCGCTTGGGGTGGAGGAGGATCGACTGCTCCCGGGTAAGCACCGTGCGAACCGGTTTCCCGAGTAAGTACGCTGCGAGTGCCGTCTGCGCCTGGATCGAGAGGTCCTCCTTGCCCCCGAACGCCCCACCGTTGGAGACGAGCTCCACGTCGACCCGCTCGCGCGGCACACCGAGCACCGCCGCGATCTGGAGCTGGTCGTCGTGCACACCCTGACCCTGCGAGCACACCTCCAGCGAGTCCCCGGCCGGCACGGCGAGGCAAGCTTCCGGCTCCACGAAGGCGTGCTCGACGCGCTGGGTCGTGAATGTCCGCTGCACGACGTGGGCCGAGGCAGCCAGGGCCGCGCCCACGTCGCCTCGGGCAAACGCGGTCATCTCGAGCAGGTTGCCGGACGGGTGAAGCACCGGCGCGCCGGGGTCGAGCGCTGCCCCTGGCGAAGTCACGGGCTGCAGCACCTCGTACTCGACGTTCACCCTTTTCGCCGCCTGCCGCGCATGAAACTGGGTGTCCCCAACCACGAGGGCAAGCACGTCCCCGACGCAGCGTGTGGTCTCCCCCACGGCGACGAACACGGGCCAGTCCCTGACCACCAGGCCCACGAAACGATCGCCAGGCACGTCGGCTGCGGTAAAAACACGCGTTACACCCCGCATCGCCAGCGCCGCAGCAGGGTCGATCGCCAGCACGCGCGCACGCGGGTGCGCCGCAAGCACGACGGCGCCGTGGAGCATCCCCGGCTCCCGCAGGTCCGCCACGTACGGTTTGTTGCCGAGCGCCTGATCCAGGCCACGGTAGCGCGGCTCGGAGGCCCCGACGCCACGGCTGCTGTCGGCAGACGTCCGTGCGAGGCCGAACCGCGTGCCGAAAAAGTCGGAACGGCGTGGCCTCTCGCTTGTGAAGACGCCGTCCTTCTTCCAGGCCTCGGCCGCGGTGCGGATCGCGTCGAAGATGCGCTGGTAGCCGGTGCACCGGCAGAGGTGACCCGAGAGCGCCTTCGCCACCGCGTCGCGATCGGCGGCCTTGTCCCGCTCCAGAAGAGAGAACGCTCGCACCATGATGCCGGGGGTGCAGTACCCGCACTGAACCGCGCCTTCCTGCACGAAGGCACGCGCGAGCACGTCCCGCTGCGCTTTCGGAATCCCCTCGAGCGTCACGACCTCGTGACCTGCCATCTCCTGGGGCTTCTTCAGGCAGGCGAGGGCGGGGCGGCCGTCCACCAGCACCGTGCAACACCCGCACGTTCCCTGCGGCGCGCAGCCGTCCTTGGGAGAGACAACGCCGCACTCCTCGCGAAGCACCTCAAGGAAGTGCATCCCCACCTCGTAGTGCGCGGTGGTCTCCCGGCCGTTGAGCCTGAAGATGACAGTCGGCATAAGGCGTCTTTCGGGTGCCGCCAACGACACGTTGCCGCGACGAAGCACGGACCCGCGACTATTCTAGACCGCCGGCGGCAGCACCGGCGCAAGCCCACCAAGCAACGCCTTCACAGGATCCGCAGCCCCTTCGACGTCAACGATCACGGCCGAGGGAACTGCAAGATGAGACAGGAACGACGGGATGAGCGCCGGGCGCACCGTGGCGACGACCGCGGCAAGCCCGGGACGTGCCAAGGCGCGCCGCACCGCTGGCATGTGTCCGCCGCCACGCAGCTCGACCGGGCCCAGCTCGTCAAGGATCAGCACGGAGCCGGCTCTCGCCCGGTCGAGCGCGGCACGGGCAAAGGCGAACCCGGCCGGTTCAAACCGAAAAGGTGTCCCGTGTTCGCCGCGCTCTTCACCGACCTTTACCGCCAAGGTGCGCTCTTCCCCCGACGCCAGGTCGCGCACCACGTAGCCGCCCTTGCCGCCCTCGCCCCACACCGGGACCTGCACGAACCCGGCCACCGACACCCCGCGCTCTTGCAGAGCCGCTGCCGCGCCCCGCATCGCGGGGGTCTTGCCGACCCCAGGCCTTCCCGTGACCACGACGACCAGAGGCACGTGCGGTAGCGGGGCCCCGGGCCTCGCGAGCGCGTGGTGGCCGCGCAGCGCGGCTGCCGCCGCGGCCTCCTCCGCCACGCGGGCGGTGTGTGCAAGGAGCACTTCGGCCAGGCGCGGAAGGTCGCCGACACGAGGCCGCGCACGGCTGCGCCGGACGGCGAGTGCGGTCCACGCGTCGCGTGCCGTCTCCCCGAGGTGGGGCAGCGCGTTGAGGGCGAGACCCCCGGCGAGCCCCAGCCGTGTCATCCCCAGGCGCTGCGCCCCCCGCTGAACCGCCTCGGCGTCCACGTGGCGGGAGGCGAGAGCTGCCAGCAGCAGCAACGCCAGAAAGCGCAGTAGCACCGCGGCGCCCGCCGCCAGCCCGCGCGCCGGCGCCGCGGCCCATCCCACAAGGAGTGCGGTGAGTGCGGAAGCCACCAGCACCAGCAGGAGCGCCGGCAGCCTCCAGGCCCGCTTCACGGCTGCCGGCTCGAGGAGCAGGCTCGCACAAAGCGCGGCAAGCACGGTCAGCGGCGGCGCCAGGAGGTGCGGGACGAAGGCAAGCGCAACTGCCACAAAGGCCAGCAGTGTGCCGAGGCGTTTCATGCGCTCCCCCGCAGTCGGCGCGCCACGCGTCCGGCGACACGCCAGGAGAGCCCGCCGACCGCCCCACCCACCAGCGCGGAGACGGCGGCGATCCCGGCGAGCACCGCCAGCGGTGATGCCCCCGGGAACCAAAGCCCGGCAGCCAGCGTCTGTGCGGCCTTGCCGAGGGCGGCGGCCGCCTCCGGCCCCGTGATCACCACCGCTGTGAAGGCCATCTGGAGCGGTGCCTCCGCCAGGGCGAGCGCCCCGCCAACAACTGCGCCGAGCGCCGAGCTGGCGGAGGCGGTCATCGCGAGCTCGACCAGTGCCGCCTCGGCCAGGATCCCGGCGGCCGGGCCGAGCACCAGGCCACCCAGCGAGAACACCTTGAGGAACGCCGCCACCGCCCCCGTCACAAGGCTGATGCCCACGGTGGGCTGAAGACGTCGGACGGTGAGGAGGCAGAGCACGCCGACGCTGGCCATTACGAGCCCAGCGAGCGGAACGTGGGCGGCCTTCAGCACGGTTCCGAGTGAGGCCTCCGCTGTTCCCCAGAGGCTGCCGAACAGCGCGGCATGGGTCCACGCGCGGGCGTCCCTCACCGGCTTCCTCCGGCCTCGACCACGGCACCGTCAGCGATCACCAGATGGCGATGGGCGAGCGTCGCGAGCTCCAATCTTTGGGAGACGATCAGGTAGCCCCGCCCACCCTCCGCCCGCCGGGCCAGCAACTCCGCCAGCTCCGCCAGGCTTTCCGGGTCGAGCCCCTGACCGGGCTCGTCGATGATCGTCACCGCGGGCTGCAGAGTGTCGATGGCGGCGTGCACGAGGCGCTGGCGCTCGCCCCGCGAGAGCATCCAGGGTGCCCGCCCGCCCAGGTGCTGGAGGCGGTGACCGCGCAGCACCTCGGCCGCAGTGGGCGGGTCCACCCCGGCAAGCGCGAGCTCGCCGGCCACGGTCGCCGCGAAGAGTTGCACACCGGCCTCGGGGAGAATCAGCGCGGTGCCACCTGGACGACGGATGCGACCGGCCGTCACCGCGAGCCCGCCACCCGCCGCCGCCGCATGTCCGGCCAGCGCCCGCGCCAGGGAGGACTTCCCCGCACCGTTGGATCCGGAGAGCAGCACGATCTCGCCGGCGTGCACGGTGAGGCTCGCGCGCTCGAGCAGGATCCGCCCACCGCGCACCAGCCGAAGGTCGCTCGCCTCCAGCACGGCCTCGCGGCGCGGGGTTGCCGTTCGGACCAGCGTCGGCGCGGCCGGAGGGGAACAGGGGCGCAGCTTGCCGCCTTCGAGCGCCAGCCAGCGGTCCACCGCGCCTGCGAGTCGGAAGCCCGCCTGCTCGGCGAGCAGCACCGAGCCGCCCAACTCGCGAACCTCGCCCAGCACGCGCACGAGCGCCGCGACCCCACCCTCGTCGAGGTGCACCGTGGGCTCGTCCAGCAGCACCGGCCGCGGGGCTCCGGCCAACGTCACCGCCAGCGCCAGCCGCTGCCGCTCGCCCGATGAGAGCTCGGTAACGCGGCGCTCCAGCAACGATCCGAGCCCCAGAGCCTCGGCAACGCTCGAGGCGAGCGGCCCATCCCCGTGGAGTCGCCGCGCCGCCTCCAGCTCCTGGCGGGCGGTGCCCAGGAAGAGCTGGGCGTCGGGTCGGTCCAGACACGTCGCGAGGAGGTGGGCGCGCTGGCCGGGGTCAAGGTCGCCGATGGTCTCGTCGCCCAGTGCGATCACGCCCCGCACCTCGGCGGGCCGCGACCAGGGGAGGAGGCCGGCGATGGCGTGCAGCAGGGTGGACTTGCCGCACCCCGAGCGGCCGCACACACCCACCACCTCGCCCGGCCGCAGGTACACACCGGCGTCAGACAACACCGCAAGCGCATGGCCGGGCAACCGGACTGAGAGCCCCTCCACGCGCACCCCCGCGCCAGATCCCGCGCTCATTCCCGAAAGATCATAGCCTCGGGCCCGAAAAGAGGAGCCGCGAGGCACTGCCCCGCCACCCGGCTCCGCGAGCCGCGAACTCACGCGACCGAGGCTGCCGCCTTCTTCGGCGCGAGCACCAGCGCACCGTTCTTCACGCCCAGACCGACGACATCACCGTCCGCGATCTCCCCGGCCAGCGACATGCGGGCGAGTGGGTCCTGCACGAGGCGCTGGATCGTGCGCTTGAGCGGCCGGGCGCCGAAGTCGGCGTCGTACCCCTCGCGAGCCAGGAACTCCACGGCCTCTTCGTCGGCCTCCACCCGGATCCGCCGGTCGGCCAGCAGCCGGTTGAGGCGCTCGAGCTGGATCCCGACGATGGCCTTGATGTGCTCGGGCGCCAGCCTGTGGAACACGAGGACCTCGTCCACGCGATTGAGGAACTCGGGACGGAAGTGGGCCTTCAGCTCGCGCTGCACCTGCTCCAGCATGCGGTCGCGCTGTGCCTCCGTGAACCCCGCGATCGCGGCGGAGGCGATGTTGGAGGTCATGATCACGACGGTGTTGCGGAGGTCCACGGTGCGCCCCTTGCCGTCGGTGAGGCGGCCGTCGTCGAGGATCTGGAGCAGGACATTGAAGACGTCGGGGTGCGCCTTCTCGACCTCGTCCAGCAGCACCACCGAGTAAGGCCGGCGCCGCACCGCCTCGGTGAGCTGGCCGCCCTCCTCGTAGCCGACGTACCCCGGCGGGGCGCCGATCATGCGGGCCACCGCGTGCTTCTCCATGTACTCGGACATGTCGAGACGCACCATCGCCCGTTCGTCGTCGAAGAGGAAGTCCGCAAGCGCCCGCGCGAGCTCCGTCTTCCCCACCCCGGTGGGGCCGAGGAACAGGAACGAGCCGACGGGGCGGTTGGGGTCCTTCAACCCCGCTCGCGCTCGCCGCACCGCGGTCGAAACGGCCGTCACCGCTTCATCTTGGCCGACCACGCGGGCCGTGAGTCGCTCCTCCATGTGCAGGAGTTTGGCCTTCTCGCCCTCCAGGAGCTTCGATACCGGGATGCCGGTCCAGTGCGCCACGACCTGGGCGATCGCCTCCTCGGTGACCTCCTCGGCCAGCAGCGAGCCATGGGCGGCCTGGTGCCCCTTGAGGGCAGCCGTCGCCTCTTCCAGCTCGCGGTTCAAACGGACCTGCTCCCCGTACCGCAGCTCGGCGGCACGCTCCAGGTCGCCGTCGCGCTCGGCACGCTCGGCGGCCTCCCTTGTGCTCTCGACCTCCTCCTTGACCTTCCGGATGCGGGCGATCAGCTCCTTCTCACGTTGCCAGGAGGCCTTCATGGTGGTGATGCGTTCCTTGCTCTCGGAGAGCTCCTTCTCGATTTCGGCGAGGCGCTCCTTCGAGGCGCGGTCCTTCTCCTTGGCGAGGGCGCGCTTCTCGATCTCGAGCCTTAGGGCGCTGCGCTCGAGCTCGTCGATCCCGGTGGGCAGGGAGTCGATCTCGATGCGCAGGCGCGACGCCGCCTCGTCCACCAGGTCGATGGCCTTGTCGGGCAGGAACCGGTCGGTGATGTACCTGTTGGAAAGCGTGGCCGCGGCCACGATCGCCGTGTCGGTGATCCGCACGCCGTGGTGAACCTCGTACTTCTCCTTCAGGCCACGCAGGATCGCGATCGTTTCCTCGACGGAGGGCTCTCCCACGAAGACCGGCTGGAAGCGGCGCTCCAGGGCGGCGTCTTTCTCGATGTGCTTGCGGTACTCCGAGAGGGTCGTTGCGCCGATGGCCCGCAGCTCACCCCGGGCGAGGGCAGGCTTGAGGAGGTTTGCGGCGTCCATCGCACCCTCCGCGGCCCCGGCGCCGACCAGGGTGTGGATCTCGTCGATGAACAGGATCACCTGTCCCTCGGAGTCCACCACCTCCTTGATCACCGCCTTCAGGCGGTCCTCGAACTCGCCGCGGTACTTGGTGCCCGCGATCAGCGCCCCCAGGTCGAGCGCCACGATTCGCCGCCTCTTCAGCAGCTCCGGCACGTCCCCGTTCGCGATGCGGCTCGCCAGCCCTTCGGCCACGGCGGTCTTGCCGACCCCGGGCTCACCGATGAGCACCGGGTTGTTCTTGGTGCGGCGTGTGAGCACCTGCATGACGCGGCGGATCTCGTCGTCGCGCCCGATCACCGGGTCGAGCTTGCCCGCGCGGGCGACCTCCGTGAGGTCACGGCCGTACTTCTTGAGCGCCTCGAGCTTTCCCTCCGGATTCTCGTCGGTCACGCGGTGCGAGCCGCGAAGCTCCTGGATGGCGGAAAGCAAGGCGTCGCGGTTGACGCCATAGCGCGCGAGCAGTTGCGCCGCCGAGCTCCCGGTCACCGAGGTGAGCGCGAGCAGCAGGTGCTCGACGGAAACGTACTCGTCCTGAAACTGGGGGGCGAGTTTGGCCGCCGCATCGAGGACCGCGCGGAGGTCGCGGGACGGTTGCGCCTCGGCGCCCCCCTGAGCGGCGGGCAGGCGGCCAAACGTCTGCGCGATGTCGTCCTGCAGGCGCGCCAGGGGCACGCCAACTTTCTCCAGCAGCCTGGGGGCCAACCCTTCCTCCTGCTCGAGAAGCGCTTCGAGCAGGTGGGCGGGGGTCGCCTCGGGGTTGCCGCGGTCGTTGGCGAGCCGGAAAGCACCCTGGAGTGCCTCTCCGGCCTTAATCGTGAAGTTGCTGTTGGAGGCCATGTTACCACCCCTTCGCTGGGTCCGGTCCGCGACCGGACAGACTAAAGATAGAATCTTAGCGCTCCTTTGTCAAGTTCCACTCTTCATAATATGAGTTGCTCCCTATAAGATTTGCGAGAGGGCCATCCGACCTCGAAGATCGTGCACCCCTGCGGAGCGCGGCCCGCCCTCGTCCCGTGGCGGGGAGGGCGCAGCAGGGGCGTGTAAAATGCGCGAACCACCCCCGCTCAACCGCCCACGAAGGCGACGAGCGGCACAAGGACGGAGGAGACCATCTCATGAGCGAACAGCGTCACACCCCGTACGTGCCGGCCGACTCCGAGATGCGCGAGTTCACCCTCCGCGCACTGATCATCGGACTGTTCATGTGCGTGATCCTGGGGGCCGCCAACGCCTACCTGGGTCTGCGGGCCGGGATGACCATCGCGGCCACCTACCCCGCGGCGGTCATCGGCATGGCAGTGCTGCGTCTCATGAAGGGCTCTCTCCTCGAGGAGAACTTCGCCCGTACGGTCGGCTCGATCGGCGAGTCGGTGGCGGCCGGCGCGATCTTCACCATCCCGGCGTTCGTGATCCTCAACCTCTGGACGTTCCGCACCCTGACCGACTACCTCACGGCCACGGCGCTGATGATCCTGGGCGGGATCCTGGGGATCATGTTCGTCACGATGCTGCGCCGGGTGATGGTCGAGGACCCCGACTTGCCGTTCCCCGAGTCCGTTGCGGCCTCTGAGATTCACAAGGCGGGGCAGCGCGGGGCCGAGGCTGCCCTCCAGCTCTTCCGGGGCATGGCCGTGGGGGCAGCCGTCCGGCTCCTCGATGCCTTCGGGATCTTCTCCTCCTCCAACACCTTCGCCCTCGCGGTCGGCAAGCTCAGGGAGAGCCTGGTGCGCCTCGGCCTCACCAAGGACGCGAAGATCATCGCCGCAGGCGGCGTTTCAAGCTTCTCGGCCCCTGCCGTGAGTCCGGCGTACATCGGCGTGGGCTACATCATCGGCCCCGATCTTGGCGCGCTCAACTTCGCCGGCGGTCTTCTAGCGTGGGGGCTGTTCGTGCCGCTGCTCATCTTCTTCCACGGACCCAGCCTCATCGACCAGTACCTCCTGGGCTCCGGCGGCAACGAGCCGGCGGCGTGGGGCGCCATGGTCGGCGACCTGTGGCGGTTCATCGTGCGGCCGATCGCGGTCGGCGGCATGCTGGTGGGCGCCTGCTACACCCTCTTCCGGATGCGCAAGAACCTTGCCGCCGCCCTCAAGCGTGCGGTGGGCGATCTCAAGAAGTCCGCTGAGGCCCACGAGGCGACGAGCCGCACCGACCGCGACATCGACTTCAAGAGCGTGGTCGTGGGGCTCCTGTTCACGCTGGCGTTGATGGTCGCGCTCTACTCATACTTCACCAAGGCGATTACCCCGGCGATCGTGGCGGCGCTCGTCATGTTGATCACCGGGTTCTTTTTTGCCGCCGTCTCTGGAAACCTGGTGGGGATGATCGGCTCCTCCAACAACCCGCTCTCGGGTTTGACCCTCGCCACCACCATCGTCGCGGCTCTCACGATGGTGATCGTGGGTGCCAAGGGGACCGCGGGAATTGCGGCAACGCTCGGGGTGGCGGCGATCGGATGCGTCTCTGCTGCGGTCGCCGGCGAGATGCTGCAGGACCTGAAGGTCGGACACATCCTGGGCGGCACGCCGTGGAAGATGCAGGCCGGTGACCTGATCGGCGTGGTCCTGGCCGGCGCCGTGATGTTCTTCCCCCTCTACGTCCTGCACTTCGCGGACATCAAACAGTACGGGGCAGGCGCCGGCTTCGGCAGCCCGCGGCTACCCGCGCCCCAGGCCGGACTGATGGCGGCGCTTTCACAGGGGATCGTCGGCGGAGAGATGGCGTGGCCGCTCGTCATGGTCGGCATCGCGATGGGCGTTTCCCTCATCCTCATTAAGGTCCGGTCGCCGATGCTCTTCTCGGTGGGCATGTATCTCCCGCTGGAGACCACATTCGCGATCTTCGTCGGCGGTGTGATCCGCGGCATCGTGGACCGGATGCGCGCCAAGCGCGGCTACAACGACGCCCAGAAGGCGCGTGTGGAGAACGCAGGCGTGCTGGCCGCCTCCGGCCTGATCGCCGGTGAGGCGCTGATGGGCCTGCTGGTGGCCGCGGTGGTGTTCTTCCGGAGGGAGGGTTTCCCATCGATCACCTGGGTGTTTGCCAGGCCTCTGGCAATCCCCATCGCCGTGGTTCTGGTGGCGTACCTCATCTGGGTGCCGCTTTCCAAGGCCGGGGCCCCCGACGAGCCGGCGCCCCCCACCGCAGTCATGTAGGCACAGCCACGACGAGAGCCGGGCGCGATGGAACCCCTCACCATCGTCCAGATGCTCGAGAAGATCGACTTCTCGACCGGCTCGGTGGTGCAGATGTTCGAGGCCGCAACCGGACTGGCTTCGCGCGGGCACACGGTGCTGGCGGTCACGAGACCCAACCGCGAGATGGCCCAGCGGTGCGCCGAGGTCAAGGTGGAGCATGTGTCCCTCCCGCTCCGCCACGAGTTCGACGTCCTCTCGGCGCACCGGTTCGCACACCTGGCCCGCGACCGCAAGGTGGATGTCGTCCACGTGCACAAAGGGATCTCCCACGCCGTGGCGTGGGGCGCCACGTTTCTCGGCGCCCACTACGGGCTGGTGGTCAACCGCGGCGTCTCCTTCCCCATGGACTTCCTCTCAGGCTGGAAGTATCGGTCGCGCAGGGTCAGCCGGATCGTGTGCGTGGCCGAGAGCGTCCGTCGGGTGGTGATCGCCACGGGCCGAGTGCCGGCCCACAAGGTGGGCGTGATCTACGCGGGGGTGGACCTGGAGCGCTTCGATCCCGCCCGCACGCACCCGGAAGTTGTGCGGGCGGAGCTGGGCATCCCGGCCGAAGCGAGCGTGGTGGGCCACGTCGGGATGCGCGACTGGAAAGGGTGGAAGGAGGTCCTGACGGCCTTCCCGGCCATCCGCGCCGACCACCCGAGGTCGCACCTGCTGCTGGTGGCGTGCAGAAGCGAGGCACAGCGCGAGGGCGTGCTCGAGCTCGCACGGGAGATGGGCCTCACCGGAGCGGTGACGGCAACGATGGAGCGTCGCGACATGCCCGATGTGCTCGCCGCCTGCGACGTGGTGGTGGACGCCTCGTGGGCCGGCACCGGGATCACGGGCACGATTCGCGAGGCGATGGCCCTCGGGAAGCCCGTGGTGGCGACCGCGGTCGCAGGAAACCCGGAGCTCGTCGAGGACGGGGTTTCGGGGATCATGGTTCCGCCGCGCGATGTGCCGATTCTCGCCGCCGCAGTCTCGCGGATCCTGCGCGACTCAGAACTGGCCGCTCGCCTCGCGGCCTCCGGCCAGGAGCGTGTGCGACAGGAGTTCTCGGCAGCAGCGCGCGTTGCACGCCTCGAGGCGCTGTACCTCCGCGTGGCTCACGAGACCCGTCAGAAGCCGCCACGCCGCCACTGGTGAGGACGGCTTCCGTCACCAGGGCCTGTCCCGCCTGCGCCGGGATTCTGCCCCCTTAACCCGCGCGCTGATTCTCCCCCTCAAGCCCTCAGGCAGGTAACCCAGATCTCCCGGCGCCTGGGTCCGTCGAGTTCCAGGAGGTAGACGGCCTGCCAGCGCCCGAGCGAGAGCTCGCTGGTGCTGATCGGGACCGCCACGGAGTGGCCCACCAGTGTGCTCAGGAAGTGGGCGTCTGAGTTCCCCTCGCTGTGGCGCCAGCTGATCGTGGGGAGGACGGCGGTGAGGGCGTTGAGGATGTCCTCCCCCACCGCCGGGTCGGCGTTCTCGTTGAGCAACACGGCAGCCGTGGTGTGGGGCACCGCCACGTGACAGATTCCGTCGGTGACCCCGGAAGCGGCAACGGCCTCCTGGATGAACGTCGTCACGTCCACGAGCTGGCGCCGACGCTGCGAGGAGACCTCGATCACGTCCATGGGTATGCCCTCCCCTCCGGCCAGTACAGGATTCGGTAGCCCTCCGCCAACACCACGACCCGGTGCACGTAGTCCCAGGTTTCGGGGATTTCGAGGGACTCCACGAACTCGGGGCCATCGTGCCTACCGTTCGTCTGCCACACCTCCCGCACACGCTTCTCGCCCGCGTTGTAGGTTGCCAGCGCCGCGGTCCACGAGCCGTTGAACGCGCGTCGCCACCTCGCGAGGAGGGCAGCCCCCAGGGTGAGGTTGCGGGCCGGCTCGAGGATATCGCCGGAACGCGAGAAACCCGGCAGCCCCCTCGCCACCTCGGCGCCCGACTCGGGAATCACCTGGGCGAGGCCGAGCGCCCCGGCAGCCGAGCGCGCCCGCGGGTTCCAGGCCGACTCCTGGCGCACCAGGCCTGCCAGCACCCAGGGTGGCACTCCGGTGCGCCGCGCTGCGACCTCGACCTCAGGCTGCCACGGCAGCGGAAGGTAGCGTTCCAGGAGTTGGCGGGGGAGCCCATGCCAGGGACCGGAGAGCAGCCTCGGCTCCCCCCGCACCAGCAGGGACACCGCCTCGAGGGGTGGCATCTCCGCAAGTGCCAGCAGACCCAGCCACCCGGGCCCGTTGCCACCAGCAGCCTCGAGCTCCCAGCGCCAAGCGAAGACCACGTCGGCAACGCGCCCAGCCGTCAGAAGGTCCGCAGCCCAGGCCGGCGGCGGGGGGCTCGCCGGCGCCTCGACCGAAGGCACGACGACGACCCCAGCCGCACCGAGATCCCTGGTGGCCCACTGCGCGGGAAGGTCCGGGAATCCGCTCCCGGAAAGCGTCGTGAGGGCTGAGCGGTCGCCGCGCCGTGCCAGCACCCGGGCCCGCCAGTACCCTGTGACCCGCCGGCCGCGCGTGGTTCTCGCCAGGTCGGGGGAGAGACTCGCCCCTCCCTTCTGGCGGGCCTGCAGCATCGCCATCCGGCGGACAACCCACTCCCAGCGCGGCTGCTCCTGTGCGGCCGCCGCGCCAAGATGGGGCAGGGCTTCTGCGAAGCGACCCGTCTCGACCAGTGCCTCCCCGATCAGGAGCTCGACGCGACCCGCTTGCGGCCCCTCCCCCGGTGAGAGCAGCCGCGCCCGGCGTGCCACCCGCAGCATCTCCCCGAAGGCGCGCCCGCGCGTGCCGTCGGGACCGCTCCACGCAATTTGGCGGTGGGCCTCGGCCCGCTCGACCCAGCACTCCGCACACCCCTCGCCGCCGCGTGTTGCCCAGCTCAGGGCCACGCCTGGACGGCGCAACCTCAGCGCGGCCCGCGCGCCGATCACCAGACCATAACGACCGGCACGGCCCGCGGCACGCAGCGCGCCCTGCGGTTCCCCGGCGTCCAGCCACGCCTCGGCGTGGTCGGCCCACTCCCTCGCGCTAAACCCTGCCGCCACCCGCTCCAGGGTGCGCTCCGAAAAGGCTACGGCGAAAAGCTGAGGGAACTCGACGGCCAGGCGGCGTTCCGCGGCCGGCCGCTCGGCGCCGGCGGCGAGAGCAATCACGGCGAGTGCGCGGCCAAGCTCGTCGTGCCCGAGCTCGGCGAGGCCAGGCAGAAGAGTGGCGCCCGCAGCCGCCTCACCGCGCACCGCGAGAATCTCGGCGCCCCGCAGCTTCAAGCGAAGTCGGTCCGTTCCGGAGAGCCACGGTGCGGCAACTGCGGCTCGCCAGGGGATGACCGGCGACCGCGAAGCCTCGAGCGCATCCTCCAGGCGCCGCGCCGCCAGACGGGCGAGCCCCCGCTGAGGGCGTGCGACGTTGAAGGCGGCGAGGGCACCCACCGGTGACCGTGCATCGCAGGCATTCAACCCCCAAAGCAGCGCCGCGCGCGTTCGCTCGGTCGCCCGACCCTGAACCACCACGCGCATGAACGC
>Ga0256868_10001045_pt1 | contig 15564 bp, 13 predicted proteins | sample RVTome_13_FD_187341 | JGI IMG/M metagenome (GOLD analysis project Ga0256868, IMG submission 187341) | Soil microbial communities from uranium-contaminated site in the Upper Colorado River Basin, Wyoming, United States - RVT92D227 HiSeq ... | reverse complement strand
GTCCGCATAGTTCCAGTTATCTCCATATTGCCCGGGGGTTTCATCGGGTTTTCGAGCAGGAAGATCTACCGTTAAATAGAGATTTGCCTCCGTCCCGTAAATATTACAGTAATTCACCCAGGGGGTGATAAGGTTGGATCCTAAGTAGCCCAGAGCCCCGGACTCGAATTGCAGGATCGCCGTTCCCACATCGATGATCTCGGTCTGGAGGCAGAGGCGGTTGAAGAAGGCGGAAACGGATTGGACGGGGCCCAGAAGATACTGGAGGGTTTCTGCAGGATGGACTCCCAGGGTCATCATGGGACCTCCGGGGCATTCCTCCTCATACCAGCGCCACATTTGGGGGGTTAACCTGAACCCGCCGTTATGGGAAAAGTTCGTTTCCACCGTGACGATCTTTCCTAGGCTCCCCTCCTGGACCATGGCCTTGATCTTCCGGTAGCCGGCCAGTCTTCTCTGGTTGTGGGCGACCGAGAGGACAACTCCATTTTTCTTGCAGGCCTCGATCATTCGCTTGGCGTCGGAAACCCTATTGGCGATGGGTTTCTCCACCATTACATGCTTGCCATGGTTGGCGGCCAGTACAGTCATTTCGCTATGCGCGGAATTGGGGGTCGTCAGAAGAATCCCTTCCACGTCTTCCCGCCTCAGGACATCTTCGTAGGAAGCCTCCTGGTCGCACTGGAAGGCGGCGGCGAACTCTTCCCGCTTGGCTTTGGTCCGGGTGTAACAGGTGACGATCTTGAAGGCTCCGCTTTTTTGCACGACAATGGCCAGGGCCTTACACCACATCCCGATGCCCACGATTGCTATGCGGACCGGTTTACCATCCATAGGGAACGCTCTCTTTCTCTCGATTCCTTGCGCCGGCCGAATCGCTAAGGGCATTCCCTGGCGATAAGGCCTTTCTCCTGATGCCTTTCTTATCCTGTCCCTCACCCTTCCCCTCTCCCCACCGGGGAGAGGGTTGGAATGAGGACCTTCATTATTTGGGGTAGCGGATTTTTCTTCCTGTACTTCTATCCAGAGGATGAACATCCCGCAGCAACCGCTCGTCGAAGCTCAAGGGTGTTATGATGTCCGGCTCTTTTCCAACAAACACCTGGTTTTCCAGCCGGAATCCGCCGACGCCCGGTTTTCCCGCATACGGTTCAATGCTGAAGAGCATACCCGGCTGCAGGGGTATTATGACGTCCGGGGTGAGATTGGCGACCCACGGTGGCTCCCAGGGGTTGACTCCCGCACCGTGCCCCCCCGAGAGGTCATCGGAATTCGGGTTGGTCTGGGGATGGTTCAGGTGTTTGCCGATGTCCCCATTCGTCTTCCCCACCTTCGCCTCGGCGCAGGCATTGAACAGGGTGTTGTAACTCTCCTGATGCAGCTCGATCTGCTCTTTGGTGGGCCGGACATCCCCGCAGACATACGTGCGCGTGAAGTCTCCCCAGTACCCGTTGAAGCAGGCGCCGATATCCACGATCACCATGTCCCCTTCGCGGATCGCCCGGTCGGACGTGAATCTCCGGTAGGGGGCGGTATAGGGCCCGGAACAGACGATGTTGGCGCATTGGCTCCACTCGCTGCCGAGCTCGGTGAATTTTTGCCAGGCCACGGCCAGAAGCTCACACTCCTTCGCCCCAGGTTTTAAATGATCCAGAAAAGCCTGGAAGCCGGCCTCGGTGATCATGGTGGCGATCTTCTGGCATTCGATCTCATCCTGGGTTTTGATCATCTTGGCCTGGTTAAGGACCTCCCTCCCATCCACCAACTGGGCTTTGGGAAAACATTTGGGCAGCCATTGGGAAAGGCCGAAGGTCACCAGGTCCACGCCGATTTTCCCTTCAGCGAGTTTTCCAATTTTCCCTTTTATCTCCTCGGCCCACTTCTTGGTGCCTCCCTCCGACCGGATGAAGGGTCGTCCCATGATGTTTTCCGGACGAATCCAGGGCATGCGCGTCCGGGCATGGATGATATCCAGGGTACACAGGATGGGATCTCCACCCCTGGGCAGGACCACGGCGGCCAAGCCGAGGATCGTCACCGGGCCGAGGTGAGAGCGAAACCCGGTCAGGTACCGGACATCTTCCAGGGCGAAGACGAACAAAGCATCCAGCCCTGATTTTTCCATAGCCACTTTGGCTTTTTGCACCCGCTCCCGACGGAGCCGGTCGAAATTAACCCGTTCCTCCCAATCCACTCCCATGAATCCAAATTCTGACATTTTGCCTCCTTTTTCCCGGCTCAACCGGGATTTCGTTGGAATTTAGCCGAAGGGTCACTTCCTTTTATCCCTTGCCACCCATGACTTGGGAATAAATCTTTTTAAACTCTTCTTCGCTGACTAACCGCTTGTTATCCTCGGAAATCTTCTTGATTTGATTCAACATGGCTGAAGCCTGCTCCTCCGAGGGCAAAGGAAGGCCGGCCTCCCAAGCTTTGAGCATGATCGAGTATCGACCGCTCTTTTTTCCCAACACCACGTCGATGGCCTTCCCTCCCACAACTTCGTAATTTAGGATCTCGCCGCGTCCATATCCCAGCTCGTTGCGTCGGTCCCACATCTGCCGGGTGGCAATGCCCACTTCTACCTGTGAGGTCAAAGATCCGACAAAAGGTTTGTACCATTCGGCGCGGGAGAACTCTTTGGCCATTGCGGAAAGCCGGGTAAAGGTTTGGGTCTTGATTCCCGTATTGACCTTCAGGAATGCCTCGAGACCCATGATAATCTCATCCAGGGGAGCGTTTCCTCCCATACCATTGACGCAAGTATGCACCACTTCCGCGCCGGCGGTTACGCCGGCTAAGGTGGTAGCGGTGGCAAATCCCCAATTATTATGGCAGTGGATTTCTATAGGAACTTTCACCCACTTCTTCACCTGGGCCACCAACCAGGCGAAGGCGGGGGGGTAGGCGGAGCCCCGGGTATCCACAATCGCAATGTTATCGGGCTTTCCCTCTTCCGCAACCGGGATAATGATGTCCCGCAGCAAATCAAGGCTGGCCCGACTGCTTTCCATGAGGAAGTAGGTAACTTTCAGGCCGTTCTCTTTGCCGAATTTTACCAACTTGATGATCTCTTCTGTGGCCTTGCCCCGGCTGCCCCAGATACCCTTGATGATATGATCCTGAGCCGTGATCTCCATAACGGCCCGCTTCACTCCGCTCTTGACCGCCAGCTCCATATCATCTCGACGGGCCCGGGAGAAGCAGGAGACTTCCGCATTCTTGATTTCTTTCGCCATCGTAGCGAGGGCCTCGAAATCCTCCTGGGAGGTGGCGATCATTCCCCCCTCGATACGCTGGATGCCGGCCTCCTCCAGGGCATGGGCAATCTTCAATTTTTCCTCTTTCCGAAAGACGACGCCTGGCGTTTGTTCCCCATCCCTCAAGGTCACGTCGTGGATGGTGACCTGTGGGGGAATCTTCCAGTTGGCCCGTACTTCCGGCTCAAAACAATAGGGGCTTACCGACCATTTCCCCGGAACTTTCCAGGGAGTTTCATCCGTTCCTTGACTGCTCATCGTTTTTCCTCCTGTTGTCAGTTTCTATTCTCACCAAAACATTTCTTACGTTAAATTCAGTTCATCACCCCCTTGCGGAAAAACCCGTTCCCCGGCACTTTTACCAGACTTTATTTTTCACCTTCAAGGAATACGGCAATTCCTTTGTTCTTTGACTTCAGGATTGACCAGAAACGGAGGCCATTCTCCTTTCAAGGCCAGGACCACAGCTTCGGCCGATTTTTGCTGCAGCTCCAGATTGGAGGCTTCGGAAAAATAAGCCGAATGGCCGGTGATCAAGACCTGCTCAAGTTTTAGGAGCGGGTCATCCGGGCGGGGAGGCTCTGGCTCGGTAACATCCAGGCCCGCGCCGGCGATCAACCCCTCCCTAAGGGCTTGATAGAGGGCTTGTTCATCGATGATGGGTCCTCGCGCCGTGTTGATAATAACGGCCGTGGGTTTCATCTTCTTGAATTCCTTCAAGCCGAAAAGGTTTTTCGTCTCGGAAGTGAGGGGAGCATGGAGAGATATGAAATCCGATTCCTGAAGCAGTTGTTCAAATTCCACCTTCTCGGCACCTACCCGTTGAAGGTCTTCACGGGATAAATAAGGGTCATAACCCAGTACCCGCAATCCGAAGGCCCGAGCTTTTAAGCACACCCGGCTGCCGATCCTTCCCACACCCACTACACCCAATACCTGCTGATTCAGGCGGAACATCCGGCCTCGAGCGTTGATGATGTCATTGCTCGCGGGTTTCCAGTTGCCATTGCGGACGACCTGCGTCAGAGGAAAGAGTTTCCGGGAAAAGACCAAAAGGAAAGCCAAAGCGTGGTCGGAGACCTCGTGAACGCTGGCGTCGAGAACGACCGCTACCGGGATCCCCTGCCGGGTAGCCTCCCCCACATCGATATTGTTGTACCCAATCCCCATCCGGCTTAGAATTTTACATTTAGATAAGGCCTGAATAGCTTTCGGCGTGTACGGTTCATTGGCCCCTACGATTGCGGCATCCGCATCTACCCCGTATTCGATGACCGCCTTTTCCGTCCATAAGGGCGCCTGGATCAACTGGATTCCAGCTTTAGCCAATATTTCCTCGGCCGAGGCGATAGGCAAACTCGTAATCACCTTCATGGCCATAATAAAGCCTCCTTCAAGCAAAGTGGTAAAAAACTTACCTTCCGTCCCTTCCTGTTTATCATCCCAACTCTAAATGGAGCTGCTTGCCGCCTTTTGGCCGTCCAGGTGACAGGCCACCCAGTGGTTGTCCCCTACAGGAACTAAAGAAGGTTCCTGCTCCCTGCAAATCGATTTTTTCCCGGGACATCGGGGATGAAAACGGCAGCCCGGCGGTACATTTAAAGGGCTAGCGATCTCTCCGGACAAAACAGTACGTTCCCGTTTATCCCGGGGGTGATCGGGGAGGGAAGCCGCAATAAGCGCCTGGGTGTAGGGATGCGTTGTATTTTTTAATAGCTCCTTCGTCTCCCCAAATTCGACGATCTTTCCCAGGTACATCACGGCGATGTCCGTGGACATATAGGCCACCATGGCCAGGTCGTGCCCGATCAGCAGGTAGCTGAGTTCCAGAGTCTTTTGCAAATCCATCAAGAGGTGAATGATCTGCAGGCGAACGGAGACGTCCAGCGCTGAAGTGGGTTCGTCCAAGATGATGATTTTCGATTCCGTGGAGATGGCCCGCGCGATGGCCACGCGCTGTCGTTGGCCCCCACTCAGTTCGTGAGGGTAGACCCTCCTCAGTCCCGTGTCCAGCCCTACCATGTGCATCGCTTCCCCAACTTTGTTTTCCAGCTCTTCCTTGCTCAGGGTGCTGGAAACTTCCAGGGGCTCCGTAATGATCTCTTTAACCCTTAGACGAGGGCTAAGAGAGGCAAAAGGATCCTGAAAGACCGCTTGAATGGTGCGACGGTAGGCTTTTAACTCCGAAACATCCAAGGAGTGTATATCTTTTCCTTTGAAAAGCACCTCCCCATTCGTAGGCTTCTCGAGAAGGAGCAAGACTTTGGCCAGGGTGGTCTTCCCACTTCCGGACTCTCCCACCAGTCCAACAACTTGCCTATGCTTGATGGTAAGGTCAACACCGTCCAGGGCTTTCACCCATCCGATCACATGATCCAGGATGATTCCGGCCTTAACCGGGAAATGCATCTTTAGATCCCTAATCTGCAGCAAATAATCAAACTCTTTCTTTTCCATTGGGTATTCTTCTATTCGCCCGATTATTATCGAACCCTCCCGAAAATAGAAGGAAGGACCATTGTGGCACCTCTCTGCTCATGCCTTTATGGGATACCAGCATTGGGCGCTCCGTGCAGCCGCCAAGGTCACTTCCGGCGGTTCTTCCTTGCGGCAACGATCATCTGCGTACACACAACGCGGGTTAAAGCTGCATCCCGGAGGCAAATTGGCCAAATTAGGTGGCTCACCAGGAATGGGCCTTCGTTTCCTTAGAACCTGCAACCCAAAAGCCGCATCCAAAAGAGCCTTCGTATAGGGATGGGCGGGGGAATCAAAAACATCCACCACCGGCGCGCGCTCCACGATCTTGCCTGCATACATGACGATCACATATTCGCACAGCTCCGCTACAATCCCGAGGTTGTGCGTAATGAAAACCAACGTTACACCAGTATTTCTTTGCAGATCTTTGAGTAAGTTCAAATATTGTAGTTGAATGGTTACGTCCAAATTCGTCGTCGCCTCGTCGCAAATGAGCAATTTCGGCTCACAGCTAATGGCAATCGATCCGACAATTCTCTGGCGCATCCCGCCACTCATTTCATGCGGCCACTGCTTAATCCTCCGCTCAGGTTCCGGAATCTGCACGGCCAGTAAGAGTTCCTTGATCCGTTGGATCAGGGAGTCGCCGCGCAGGCTGGTGTGTTGCTTTAAGGTTTCCCCAATCTGTTCCCCGATTGTGAACACCGGATCCAAAGACATCATGGGGTCTTGCAGGATCATGGCGATCTTCCTACCCCTAATCTGGGTCATCTCCTTGTTGCTCTTTTGCAAGAGGTCTTCTCCTTCAAAAAGGATTTTCCCGCTCACCGTTTCGCCGGAAGGGGGTAGAACACGTAGAAGGGATGCGGCCACGGTGCTTTTCCCGCAGCCCGACTCGCCAATCAAAGCCAGGCGATCCCCGGCATTGACCTCGAAAGACACATTGTCAACCGCTTTTACAATTCTGGTGCGCGCAAAGGAAAAGAAATAAGTGGTCAACCCGACGACTTGTAACAGGGTTTTCTTTTCCATGGTTCTCACTCGATATTGCGATAAAAAGGATCGAGATAACGGCGGAGCCAATCTCCAATAACATTAAAAGAAAAAACCAACAGGCCTATACCTACCCCAGGAAAAACGACTAACCACCAATAACCGGCCAGCAACCCTCCTCTACCCTCCGAAAGCATCAATCCCCAGGCTGGCTTGGGCGGTGGAACCCCTACGCCGAGGAAGGTGAGAGAGGCTTCCACGACAATAACAATTCCGATTTGTAAGGAAGAGAGCGTAATCACGCTATTGAATACATTGGGCAGGATATGCTTCCAGATGATGCGGGGTTTTCCACATCCGGCAATTTTGGCCAGATGGACGAAATCCCTGGTCTTCATGCTCAGGGTCTCCCCCCGTACCACTCGGGCATATCTCGACCAAAATGTGCCCCCCAGGATGATGACGATATTCCAGACCCCGGGGCCTACAATGACGGCCATGAGGACTCCGAACATTACCGTAGGAATACTCAGCCAGGCGTCGGTAAAGCGCATAATGACTTGATCCACCCAGCCCCCAAAAAATCCAGCCATTAATCCTAAAAAGGTTCCTATGCAGCCAGCAATAATAACAGCGGAAAAAGCCACCAGCAAAGAAACCCTTGATCCGTAAATCATCCGGCTGAGTACATCCCGCCCCATGGTATCTGTACCCAAAGGATATGTCCATTTTCCTTCCTGTTCCCAGACCGGAGGCAACAACCGCTGCCGGGGATCGCCAATTTCCGGATCATGCAGCGCCAGAAAGTCGGCGAAAATCGCTGTAACGATAAGCAGGAGGAGAATGATCACCGCAACTTTTGGAACCCTTCTCCAGATTTCCTTTATCCATTTCCAAATTTCTGAGCCCATAATCTTTTTTCTTTGCTTTCAATTTAATCGGACGCAGATTAGCGCAGATAAAAGCCGATTAAGGAATTTTAATTAACTGGCCAAGAGCTAAGACTTGCTAAAACGATTAAAGAGCTTTTTATAGAATGTTTCCTAATATATTTTAAATCCTGAAAATCTGCGTTCATCTGCGTCCAAAAAATAATTTTCTATTCAATTAAATTGCTTTTTTCAATCATACCGGATGCGCGGATCCAGATAGGCATAGAGAATATCCACTGCTAAGTTAATAAACACCATACTGACAGATATAAACAGGATGACAGCCTGTACTACATTAAAATCGCGATAGATGGCTCCATGGTACATGAGGAGTCCCAACCCCGGCCAGGCAAAAACCATCTCGATGGCTACGGCGCTCGAAATCATGATCACGATATTCATCCCGGCCAAGGTAACCACAGGAATAAGCGAGTTTTTCAGAGCGTGCTTGGCCACTACCGAAAATTCGGAAAGTCCCTTCACCCGGCAGAGCTTAATGTACTCGCTATTCAATACTTGCAGCAAAGACGACTCCGTTATGCGGGTATATCCGGCACTAAAATACCAGCCCAAGGAAAAGGCCGGCATCAGGAGGTGCCAGAATGTTCCATACCCTCCGGTGGGTAGAACCTTTAATTTCACAGAAAAAATAAGAATGAACAACATGGCGATCCAAAAGTTAGGCATGGACAAACCCAGAAACGAAAACCATCGCAAAAAATTATTGGTAAAACTGCCGCGTCTCCTAGCAGCTAATACACCGGCCAATATTCCAAAAAATAAGGAGATGAATTTGGCTGCCCCTACGAGCATCAACGTAGGTGGCAGCCGTTGCCACACGATCTCCGCAACTGGCAGACCGTAATAGATCGACTCACCAAAGTCGGCCTGTAGTGCTTTTTTGATGAAAATAAAATATTGGACCGGCAGCGGCTCATTCAGACCAAAGCGATCCCGGATCGAATTGAGTTCGGCTTCGTCAGCCCCGGGGGAGGCGATCATGAGCGCAGGATCAGGTCCGATCCTTGTGGCCAAAAAAATCATCAAGGATACAATCCCTACAACGATAATCCCAAAAATAAAACGTCTAATTATGTATCTCTTCATTATTTATAGGGTCTCCACGGAGACGATTCCTGGAATTTCCACCTTCACTTAGGCTCTTCGCCGGTAAATGGCTCGACCCCTTGCCTCAGGGTGGCGATGTCCACTTCACCCCCTTGCACAGCTTAAACTCATAGACCCTGGAATCCGGGCTCACCATATATGATTCAGCCAAGCTGGGGGCAAAGATGCCTTCCGGCATGGCTTGCAGTAAGGCATCGTGTGACCTAACTAGCGCACACAGCATGGCCCCAAACAACTACTCTGGCCTAACATTTTTTGGCAAAAGGGCGTTTTGTTCAGCACCTCATTACCGTGCTCGGTGATGAGAATGTTATTTTCTAATCTGACGCCACCGCCTCCGGGTATCCCGGGTACAGTAATCGTAGGTTCCAGGGAAAATATCATCCCCGGCTTGAGCTCAAAAACTTTCTCTCCGGTCGCAGCCAGCTCGCCGATCAAAGGCGCGGTCAGTCCGGATATGCCGATACTGTGGCCCAGGAGACCATGGAAGCCATGTTCTTCAAAGCCATGCTTTTTAATGACCCCGCGGGCGGATCGGTTTACCTGCTCGTTAGTCACACCCGGCTTCATGGTTTCCTCCAGGTTCCGCATCGTTTCATAAACTGCGGTGTAAATCTTTCTCTGCTGCTCATTGGGCTGACCGAAGCATACGGTTCTGGTGAAGTCGGAAAAATATCCGTTGAAACATCCACCGAGGTCCATAAAAACTAAGTCTCCTCTGTGGATGGGTTTATCGGAGGCAAAGCGGTGGAGGGGAGCTGTGTTTTCCCCTGAGGCCACAATCAGGCTGCACTGCGGCACTTCCATGCCGAAAGAATAAAGGGTGTGCATCGCAGTTGCCAGAACCTCACATTCCCGCACCCCGCTGTCAATACAATGCATGGCCCTTTCCATGGCCACATCGGCCATTTGGATTGAGACGCGCATGCATTTGATTTCTTCTTCATGCTTGATAGCGGCAGCCTCTTTCACACCTTGATCCCCATCCACAAAATCAGCCTTGGGCATAGCCTTTTTCAATTCATGGAAGATCGCAGTCGTAGCTGCATCGATCCCGATGCGCCCATTGGTAACCCCCATTTGTTGCAGGGTAGGGAGAAACTCCCGATAGACCATCGTTTTAACAATCCCTGGATCCTCCATGGTCGCGCAAGGCCGAATATTTTCCTCAGGCAGCCATTTCATGGTCTGTCGGCAACGGGCCGCATCTCCACTGGTAACATATAAGACGGGATGGCCGGTTTGGGCCATGATGGCGGCGTTCCTCGTGATGAAGGAAATGGGCCACCAGAGCGGCCGCATATTGGTCATGTAGCGGATATTTTCTGCCCGAAAACACATCAGCGCATCTAAACCATGTTCTTTCAACTTTGCCTGTAGATTCAGAGTACGATATTTCCGCATGGCCGCAAAATCGATTCGGTCCACCCAATCTACTACGAAATACATTACTTTTTCCTCCTTCTCGAGTTTATAGGGGAGCTTTTTAAAAAAACCGGAAAAAGTCCAACTCTCCTTAATTTACCAATTCAATGTCTTCAAATGGACACGTGAACCAAATGAGGGGCTGAATCTTATAAGGATTCCCTTTTACCCTGGGGCCAAAAGCTGCCGGAGAGCTACTTTCCGTAAGGGGAATCCACATCGTCCGTTCATAGGCCAGCTTCTGGATGCGGGTAATCAGGTCTCGGCGCACCTTCAGATCCTCCGTTTTGTTATACTGCTCCCAGTGGGCCTGCATATCCGGATAGTTTCCGTAAGAACCTCGGCCGCTAAAAAGAGTCGAAAAGCGGCCCCCGATGGTAGGGGCCGTTGGGTTATCGATAAAGGTGGTTCCCTTCATCTTTCCCCCCTCCCGGGTGGCCAATAAGGCAGGTTTATCTAAGAGTGAAGTATCCATCGAAATCCCTACGGCCTTCCAATAGTTGGCCACTTGTTCCCCCTGGGGCCAGTATCCGCCTTGATAGGGGTAAAATTTCCCCCCATGAAACCCATTGGGATATCCGGCCTCCGCCAATAATTTTTTGGCTTGCTGGGGGTCGTAAGGGTCCGCCGGGAAATGGGTCGCCAGTGGATCTCCTTCTAAACCGATGGAGCCGATGGGGCCAACCCCGGGCGCGAAGATATCGGCTAGAGTCTTCCGATCGACGGCCAGGCTGGCAGCTTTCCGCACCCGCGGGTCAGACCAGGGAGACTTGGGATCCCACTGGGCAGCCAAGTAGACCATCCAGGCCACGGGGCTTTTGGGGGTCAGGAGTCTTAAGCTGGGGCTCCTTTTCACATCTTCATAGAAAACGCCTTGCATAAGGGTAGCGATGTCCACTTCCCCCCTCTTTACCATAGCCAGGCGGGTTGCCGGCTCCGGAATGAAATAAAACTCTAATCTCTTCACGTTGGGCATTTTTCTCCAGTAACCGGGGAAAGCCTCGGCCACAAGTTTTACCCCGGGTGAATATTCCACAAACTTGTATGGGCCCGCGCCAACGGGATGCTTTTTAAACTCAGCCTCCCCCACCTTTTGCACATACTTTTTAGGCACGATCCAAGCCATGGAGGTGGCTCCGGGCAGCAGATATTCCAGGAAATCGGGAAAGGGTTCTTTAAAGCGAATCCGAACCAAGTGGGGATGAACCGCCTCCACTTTTTCAATTTTTCCTTGAATCATTTTGGCCTGGGACCCTTTGTACCTCTCCAAACTGAAGACGACATCTTCGGCAGTCAGGGGTTCTTCATTATGGAACTTTACCCCTGACCGCAGCTTGAACTCAAAAACCCTGGCATCTGAACTAATCGTCCAAGATTCGGCCAGGCTGGGGGTATAGAGACCCCCAGACATCGGTTTCAGTAAGGCGTCATGAAAAAGATACATGGGAAAAAAAACGGGTATGGGGAAAGTACCGGTGGCCGGGTCAAACCAGTCGGCCGACATACTCCAGTGGATGGCCTGTTTCAAAACTCCCTGGGGGGAGGCGGCTAGAGCGCCAGGATGGCCTAACCCGAGGATTCCCCCGATAAGGATAACTGCCCCTAGGACCAACCAACGTTTTTTACTCTTTTTCATTCGATTCCTCCTCCGGTTTATTAGATCATGACTTGCTCGTGTTTGATTTTTTGATTTTGATTTTCTTCTGTCCCTTTAGACTCGCCAGGAGAACATTCTCCTCGAATTTCAAATGTTCTTCCATTGCTTTCCGAGACTCCCCAGAATTCCCTTGCTGCAGGGCCAGGTAGATCTTCTTATGCCCCTGGAGAGACAGCTGGGGAGAGCGGACCGCCCTGTAGGTTTCGTCCTGTCCGCGACGAATCATGTCCGAGAATCACGAGATGCTCATCAGGCCGGGGACCCTTGTGGCTCGCAAAACTTGCAGCAACACATCCTTGCGCCCTTTTTAAAAAATTTCTTCTCACGGTTTCAGGACGACTCGGCCCAGGATTTCGTTTTTCTTGAGCCGGTCATGCACTTTGTTTACCTGTTCCAGAGGAAAGGTTTCACTCACGAAGGGTTTGATTTTTTGGGTGGCTACTAAATCAATAACCTCCTGAAGCTCCTTAGGCCGGCAAGCCCGAGAACCGATTATGGCAAACTCACTACGCATGATCACCGCTGGGAAAACGGAAAAAGGCTTATCAAAACTGTACCCTACCAAAACGAGCTTCCCCCCTTTTTTCAAGAAGGTGAGGGCAGAATTGATGGTCTCATCTTTCCCCACTAAATCTAATACTGTATCGACTCCCACTCCTCTCGTCTGGGCCAAAATCGCCTCCCGGAGATTCCCCAAGGTTTCGTTAAAGGTTGCTGCAGCCCCCAAACTCCTGGCCATCTCAAGCCTTTTTTCCTCTATATCTATGGAAAAAACTCTGGCCCCCAGGACCTTGCCAATTTGAACCGCCTGTAATCCCAAACCACCGGCCCCAATGATGGCTAAGGTTTCTCCGGGTTGCAAGTGGGCCTGTTCTTTCAGGGCATGCAGGGAAGTGGCCACCGCATCGGCTAAAATGGCGGCTTCTTCAAAGGAAACGTTTGCGGGGATTTTAAAAGCATGAGTGGCCGGGGCTTTTACGTACTCCGTATAGCCACCGTCAACGTGGAAACCAATCCTCCCGCGGAGGTCTAAACATAAATTTTCCTTTCCCGCCAGGCAACTTGGGCATTGACCGCAATATAGATAGAAATAGAGACAAACCCGATCCCCTTCCTGATAATTTCGTACCTCTTTTCCCTTACCAACAACTTCACCAGCTACCTCATGGCCCAAAATCTTGGGAAGGGATATATCGGGGAAAAAACCGGAAGCGATTTTAACATCCGTATAACAAACCCCGCAGGCTCTCACTTTGATTAGAAGATCGCGATCGCCAATGGCAGGGATGGGCACATCTTCTTCCCCAAAAGGTTGACGAAATTGTCGAAGAACCATTGCTTTCATTTTTTCCCCCAGGAAAGCGCCCGGGCCAATAGTTGCTGGCCGGCGTTGATTTTGACGGCTTATTTTTTCTCATTTCATAAATCAGCTGCATTGTCAAGGGAAATCCGTCACAATGGTATTTCTAATGAACCCCAGGCTCTCGATTTTGGCTTCGACCACATCTCCTGGTTTCAACAACCAACGTTCCGGATCTGGCTGCCGGAATATAGCAACCCCCCCGGGGGTTCCAGAGGTAATTACATCTCCTGGCTCCAGAGTCATTTTAGACCAGTAGGCAATCAGGTCGGGAATCTTGAAGATCAGCTGGTTAGTGGAGGATCTTTGCCTTGGTTCCGACTCTTTATTGACCCATAGCTCCATTCCTAAATTATGGGGATCGGCAATTTCATCCTGAGTGACCAGATAAGGCCCCATAGGGCCGAAAGCATCCAGGCTTTTGGCCAGGAGGATGAGCTTCTTTTCCATTTCCTTGGCTTGAATGTCCCTGGCGCTGAGATCATTCATGATGGTATAACCAGCAACATAGTCGAAGGCCTTTTCTTTGGAAATATCTTTCCCCTTTTTCCCGATCACGATGGATAGCTCAATTTCATAGTCCAGTTGGCTGGTAGATTGAGGATAAGGGACTGGGTCATAAGGGCCGATCACCGATGAAGAGGCCTTGAGGAAGCCTACTGGTATTTCCGGAATGGGGACTTTATTTTCTGCGGCATGATCACGGAAATTCAGGCCCATGGCAATGATCTTCCCCGGCCGGGGTACAGGGGCCTTCAGAACGACTCTTGATGAAGGAAAGAATAGGGGTTCCCGGCGAAGTCCTTTCAGACCTTTCTTCTCCGTCTTTTGCCATTTTGCTATGGCCTTTATAGTGCGGCGAGCCAGGTTCATGGCCGACTTCCCATGTCTTAAAAAACCAACCATGTCGGCAGGAATGAGCTGGCCGGCCAGCAGGTAAGGATCTTTCTCTTTTTCTAACTCTTTCAGATAGAGCGCTGCAGCCGGTTGTAAATTTAATATGATATCCTCATCGAGAATAACTCCCACCATGGGTTGTCTTTCTTTGCTGCCCTTTAAACCAAAAGTTACCAATTTCATGGATTTTTCTCCTTTACCCCAACCCCTTTAGATTCTAAGGATATAATGTCAATTTCTACCTGCATTATTTACTTGGCCTTCCTAACTCCCTTTTAATGGATTTCGACCGGGACGACCACTTGCGATAATCTGGCCATGCCGGAATGATAATCATCAAAGCCTAAACTGTCAACAAAAATCCAATTATGTCCCCGAATACACGTTTATAAAACAGATGCGAGATTTTATTTTACCGGTTCCCCCCAAAATGTTCTAAAATAGGATTTTGTAAAGGATAAAAATTGATGAACCCAAGCATTCACAGACCAGGCAGGTTCACCTGAACCTGTAATGTTAAAAGTTCTAAGAATGAACCAAAGGATGGATTGCAATGGAAGACGAAACCAGAATAGAGTTAAAAAAGCTTTCCGGCGAACATTCCCATTTATTGTGGAAAATCGCCAAAACGGGTGATCTAAGCACGCTGTCCCCGGAAAATAAAAAGTTGGCTGAAATCATGCTGGAGCATGAAGAATATCACAATCAATTCGAGATTGCTGACCTTTTAAGCGAACACGAGTATGACGTCGATAATGAAACCAATCCTTTTCTTCATGTCACCATGCATGCCATAGCGGAGACCCAACTGGAAAACAGGGACCCCATCGAAGTTTACCAGTTTTACAACGCCATGAGAAAAAAGAAAGCTTCCCATCATGAGGCTGTGCATCTCATATGTGTGGTACTCGCCCCGTTAATTTTTAAGACGGTCCAGGAGAAAAAGGTGTTTGATTTAGAAGAATATAGATCCCAGCTCAAGAGTTATAAGCATATGAAACCGGAAAAAATATTCAGTTCACTGGAAAAACAGGAAGATTCTGTAGATGATTGAGAAGTCATGACAGATACCTGAAAGGCCATTGCTTTAGGCCTTGTAGATTACCCACTCATCCCTACGTTAAAGAGGATTTTTACACAATGTATCCAAGGATAAAGATTTGACCCTCAAGGACTTTTACTCTCATGAAGTACAACATTTTAGGCCGGACAGGCCTGCACATTTCTCAACTTGGATTCGGCTGTGGCAGTATCGGCGGCCTACTGGTTCGCGGCGACTATCCAACGATGCGGCGGGTAGTGAGCTGCGCCATCGAGCTGGGCATCAACTACTTTGACACGGCACCTCAGTATGGAAATGGACAATCCGAAGTAAATCTGGGCGCCGTCCTACGAGAGTTGAAGGCTAACGTGCTGATCGGGACCAAAGTG
>Ga0256868_10001044_pt1 | contig 15570 bp, 20 predicted proteins | sample RVTome_13_FD_187341 | JGI IMG/M metagenome (GOLD analysis project Ga0256868, IMG submission 187341) | Soil microbial communities from uranium-contaminated site in the Upper Colorado River Basin, Wyoming, United States - RVT92D227 HiSeq ... | reverse complement strand
ATCGGACCCCTCATGAAATCTATGAGATGCACAAGGTGAATCTTGCTTTGCAGGTTAAAATGACTAACATATATCAAGTCCCTTTATGTCCAGAATAGAGGGGAGCAGTGCGATAGCATAGTACATATGGTTTCCATGTAATTTTGATTGTGTATAAGGAGTAATTATATCTGCATGTACTTTATTATCTTTGTCTACAACCAACTGTCCCCACATAGGAAATTTGGATTCATCACCCGGATTTAATTCAGTAATCATTTTTTTGATTTTTTCAGCATATGGTCCAAGTTTAACGGATTCATATATTTCCAATTTTGAACAATGAGCACGCCATAAATTCGTTAAAACCATCAATTTAGTGACAGTATAATTCAACCCGGATAGCTCTAATATATCATATGAATAGGACTTCGGCAATACTGTCTTCCATTGTTTTTCAAATGGAGTTTCAATTTTTTTTGATATATACCCTTCACATTTTTTACATAAAAGACGCTCTCGTATTCCTTTTTGAATAATCTCAATATACCCCTCAGAATGGATTCCTACAGCACGATGTTTAGAATCATATAATTTTTTATAAAAGAGTTCCGGTATTATGTGGCTTTTACATAACTGCATGTCATTTTCACATAATTTACATTTCATATATCTTTATTACTAAGAATCCGACGGAGAATCATGATTCCTAAAATGACCAATAGAATTCCACATATATCAAACCATAGTGGTTGAAAAACATTCTGCGGAATGGCGTACGTAGATGAGAATCCAGGTATCTCAATTTTGCTTAAAATGACAATTCGTGGAATTAAGTTAGCAAATGCGTGAGCGATAATGCATGGATAAAGGGAGTGAGTTTTTGTTAGGATCCAACCAGAAAAACAACCGAAAACAAACGCACCAATCATCTGCCAGGGGAGCACGTGCAATACAGCAAAAAGCAGGCTTGAAAGGATAATAGCGTTGATTTGGCGATATCGGCCAAGAAAACCATGAAGGATCATACCACGAAACATCAATTCCTCGGTTATTGGTGCAAAAATTACCGAAGCGATAATTTTTATAATCATATTTTGTCGCGTGTAAAAGTATTGTAAGAAAAAATCCTGTATGAATTTTGGCATAGGAAGTATAAGTCGAAATAAATTGTCGATATCAGAGAGAATAATGCTTAAGCCCAATGTTGTCACGAGTATAGGAATTAAAATTCTGGTAGTAAACCGATTTAAAAAGAATGCTTCGGTGATTGGCAGCCTAATGAATCGTTTATAGAAATAAAACATTACTATTAAATCCGCAATTACAGACGATATATGTGTTGATAAATAACTAATTGATCTAATATTAATGAGCGAAAACATAAGACCAATGAGTAGTGTGGTTGGAATAAACACGATAAATGATGTAAACATTATCCGCATAGCTTGTACAACTCCTGGAAATAGTTTATGTGAAATTTGATTTGCTTCTACTGGTTTACTACAATCCGATCGCATGTTATTTATCCGCTAATTCCTTTAATTTTTCACGAGACATCTTTTTGGGTTTCTCCCAGAAACGACCCCATTCTCGGAGATAGATATCACCTACCGCTGATAATTCATAGGCGATCTGCATTTCCCATGCCCCACTTCTTCCATGAAAAAACCATTTTATGAAAGGATTTTGAAATATCGCATCGGTGTTTTTAAAAATAGAATAGCGAAGACCAAATCTAATAGATTTTCTTTTACGCCTATCTGGCATGGGCTTTCTTTTTATTATGACATCAATATATCCGAAACTGCCATACAAGATAATAATCTCCTTAATATCTGATGCCATTACTTTTTGCTGTAGATGTTTAAAAATGCCATATGTAAATGTTAAATATTCGCTGGTGATAGCATCTATCTCAACATTTATATATGATTGAGAAAAGTGTATTGTGACTATAACAACAATAACACCCAGGAAAACAAGTGCTACAATGGCTCCAGTATCCATGTTTTATTCTTTTTTATTGCTTTTCCAATCCGATTGCATTCTTTTAGCTGCCACCTACAAAAGTTCTTTCTACTTTACCCTTGTGATCTATGTAAACATAAGCAATTGCGTCCCAGCTACCCCAATAAACAATTATTTTGTAACTGATCGGATATGGTGATTCATCATAACTTTCAATCTGAATTTTATATTTTTTGGTAGCAGGATCTTTTTGCACTTCTCCTTCCTTACCTGTCACATTATCCTTTAGTTTCAAAGCTCCAGTAGAATCAAAGTAATATTCAAGCCGCGGCCTACCGTAAAGATTTATTACAACATCTTCAGTCATCCCTTTATGAATAAAAGGAAACTGTAAATGATCACAAAGTGGAATCATATCAAGAGTCGCTATAATATCTTTCTTATTGATACCACAGGACAAAAGAATCAGCATAAGGGGGACCACGATTATTTTCCAATCCGATCGCATGTTAGGTGAGCTCTTTTTTTCCATCATCTCGCATTTCCTCAGGTATCCATGTATCAACAGGAGTCCATTTTCTTCTATTTTTCTTCTGAAAAAAGAACCACCAACCCTCTAAATATACATCACACTTCTCTGATAAACGGTTCAGAATCTCAAAGATCCAACTTTTGCCTATGATTTGCTTATTTTGCCAAAAATAAACATAAAATCGCGATATATTGTTGTTCATGTGGCTCGAATGTTTCTTCCATTTTATTGACATGCGAATCATTGGCCAGCCTCGCGTGAAAGCATAACTAATGATAATTTCCTCAATATTATTAATAATTATATTATATTTCTTGGAAAAAAAGGATCCTTGTTTTAATAGTATGGAATTTGTATTAATGCTGTTAATATTAGTAGCCATTACTGGACCACCAGCTAATGATAAAATAAAACCTACAATAAAAATAACACCAAGGTTTAAAGAAGGATGATTTATAATAGCAATAGAGACGGCTGATACAATGATAATAGGACCAATAAAAATGAGGGTCCAACCAGTTGCGTTTCGAATGATATTTCCTCCTATTCTATTTCTATGATCTTTCCGCCTTTTAACATCTTTATATCACTCACCTCCATTAATTATACTGCCGATTTATTTTATTGTCAATGATGGAATCCGTATCGATTAATTGGGGTCGGTTTTTAAGCCGACCCCAATTTTGTGCTATATTTGTGCGGTGAATCAGTCAAAATCCGCACCACTAGGCGTAATTCCCACTAATAGGCATAATGGCGTAAATGACGATCTGGACTGCATCTTTGAGGTTTGGGATGATTTATCGGAAGATGTTGAAATGGCATTTTTATAATTAGAAATCCGTTGCTCTATCCGATTGTCCCGCAAAACGACAACGGGATTAAACAAAAACCCCGCATAAAGAGCGCGGGATAAAAGCTATAGACGCTTCTTGCAATTCATTATATTTATATTCCCGGGCTAGTCAATGTAGCGATATGTCGTATGAAAATGGGGGTGAAATGCAACACTAAAGCAGCAAAATGGTGACTTGTGAACTGTGTTTTTTGAAAATCATCCGAAATCACGTAAGATAGTGTGGCAAAATGCAACACTTACAAGCTGTCCGCCATATGTTTCTATGAATATTATTTATCTTTCCCGGGATTTATTAGCGAATCACCGATCATAAAGGTGTGTTTACCGCTGGCCGCGATCTTGGTAATCGTCTCTAAGAACTGAATGAATTTTATGTTGGCATCATTTTCCATAAGGGTCGAGGCATTTTTGAGCGCCCGGGCTGTTGCGACTGCAGTGCGGGCATTTTCAAGATCGGCTTTTGATCTTATTTTCGCCTCCAGTTGCTTGGCAAAAAGATCCTGAATCATCTTGGGGAACGTGATATCTTTCAATAATTCCATTTCGATGACGATACCGTATTTGTCCAGTTCTTTTGACAGATCTTCCGGCACTGCATTCATGAGCTCGCTGCGTTTTTCATTGACTTCTTCCGCATTCAATTGGGCTATTTCTTTTCTTATCTGTACCTGGGATAATTCGTGCACGACGTTGTCCGCACAAGAAAAAGCATCAAAATTTCTTGCCAGGATATCGAACTTCGTTATAAACTTATCCGTATCTGCAATGGAATATTGAATTACATAAGAAAACCGAAAGGCAATGTTGTCTTTTGTCAGTACTTCCTGATTAACTACGGATAATAATCGACTCGTGGTTGGAATGCAAACATAATCGAGATTATTTAACCAATCCCAGTGCTTGTATATCCCGGGTGTCATTTTTTCAACCTGTTTATTCTTTTTGTATAGATAACCAACGTTACTTGGTCTTAGGGATATTTTTTTTCTAAAACACATAGTTACCTCCATTGTTCGTTAGAACAAGAAGAGAAAAAGAGGAGAAAAACCAAAAATAGCGGGAAAACAAGTTAAGTAAACCCAATGGGTTTACGGTATCCCCTGTTTTGCAAACACTATCTCCGGCTATGCAGTTATGCATATGTCTCCTCTTTTCTCTTCTTGTTTTGTCGACCAGGACATGAGGGGAGTCGAACCCCTGGGGCTTACCCCCGCGATACCCTGTATTTTACGATAAGCCCCAACATCATTATACAGGTGGCGGTTATGAATTCTGCGTTTCATCGTAAACATGTTTTTTCCATTTTTACTACAGCAATTTCCTTGATAGAAATTATAAGCATAATTTCTGACATTTCAAGAGGATAACATCTTGCACAGATAAATTCACGCAGATCAAGTTAAAAAGGGGGATTAGTGTTTAGCCAATTCCTTAAGGTCCATCCTTGCTCCTTTTAAGGGCAAGAACTGACGGATTTTAGCGGTATTCCTTCAAATGGCAAGAAATCAGCAACTCGGCGCCGAGCGCACTCAGATCAGCGTTTGCGGCATTTTCGGATTTCTTAATGCGCCGTCCGGCTTCGTTATCCCTCAACAAAACTTCAGGACGTGCCGGAAATCCGTTGCTATATCCTTTTAAGGGGGCACATCCCCCTTATATCCAAAAAGTTTTATTTACACCCTCACCTTTATCCTCTCCCCAAAAGGGACACCAGTGATTGTAAAAGATTTTTTTCCACGTTGCCTTCAAGGGAGAGGAGGAGGAGAGTTGGAAGCCCTGGAACCCACGACACCGTTATACCCCAGCGCAGTGATAGCGGCTCATGCCGTGGATATTACTAATCGCAATCAGAGTGCCTTGATCTGGTTCTGTCTATCGACGCAAATCACAACCTTGAATAATATGTTGATGGCTAAACGCCAAGTTGTTTCTTTATTAGCGTACAAAGGGTGTTGCTGATCTCAACATGCCTTGGAATCGGCGCTCTTCTGCCATTTCGGGGATTTAGATAAAGATCATGCTTTTTCCCGTGGCGGTAAAGGACACATCCGGATTTTACGAGATATTTGAGCAGTTCGTGCCGTTTCACACGTTTATGGTCAGTTCTCTTTTATGCGTTTTGGCTGACAGTCGGGGCGGCTTTTCCGACTCCTGCATCATTTTATATGCGTCGCGGATGTTTTGTTCCAATTCGTACAGAGACTTGCCTTGGCTGAACACGCCGGGAACTTCCTTTAATCTGCCGACGAACCATTCATCGTCGTGCCAGTATTCTAAAGTAAAATTCCTTTTCATTCAGCGCTCCTTTCGTGCTGCCCGCATTATTATAATCCAAAAATCATATGTGTCAACCGCTTACCAGAATTCATATTGCTTGCGGGCTGTCCGCCGTGTGTTCCTTTATTTTTTAGATGATGTTTTCTTTAGATCTTTGGATAGCTTTGGAATTTTGTTTTTTACAATATCCCATAGGACCTGCATGTCAATGCCAAAATATTCGTGGATTAGAATATCGCGCAAACCGGAAATTTTCCGCTATTCGATATCGGGATACTGCTTTCTGATCTCGGTCGAAATGTGCTTTGCCGCTTCGCCGATTATTTCAAGGTTACGAACCACGCCATCGATCACCAGCTGATTCTGCAAGAATTCCTTGAATGTCATGGATATCGTGTATTGTTGGATCTTTTCCGCGCTGGCTACTATATCCTTCAGGAAAAAATGCGTTATTCTTTTAGACATAGAGCGCTTGAGCAAGGATGTTCGGTTTTAATTCCCGGCGCAGTGACTCTTTTATTACCAGGTCGACCGGGCTGTTGAATTTATCCTCGAGATAGAATTTCAGGTCCATGTAATTGTCGAATGTTTTTGCGCTGGCTTTGAATTGAACCAAAATATCGATATCGCTCGATCGTTTCTGTCTGCCGGCAGCATAAGAACCAAACAGCGCTATTTTAAGCACTCCAAAGCGAGCGCGGACAAAAAGCAGGTCACTCCGTAAATAAGACAGTATTCGTTTGGACGTTGCACTCTTTCTTAATGCTTTCATACAAAGATAGTATCTAAGTAGTATCAAAAGTCAAGCACAGCTTCAGGTAAATTTGCGATACACATAAGATCCAAATCGATACTTTTGTCAATAAGTTTCGACTATAGTCGAAAGCATATAGTACACTATTCCTGGACTAAACCGGTCGGCTAACCGCATAAGTTGTTATAATAAAACATTGTATGTTAGTTTTTGACATTGTCTACCCCTTGCGCAAAAAGCGACCTGCGCACAATCCGTGTCGTTTATTTATGCATAAACGGTTTGGAATGTGTGGTATAGCATTGACAGGCGCCGCAATTTTATTATGCTCACTATTGAGGTCAAGGTTTTGGTTATGATGAAAAAAAACAGGGCGATCCACTACCACGTTTACGTCATCCTCCTGGATGACAAGGTCAAAAATATTAAAAAAGTAAAAGTTTTAAACCCGGCCCGGGATCCGAAAAAGCCCTGCATTTACGTGGGGATGACCGGGCTCGATCCCGGCGCAAGGCTGATAAATCATCTAACCGGCCACAAGGCCAGCCGGTTCGCCAAAAAATACGGCATAAGGCTGATGCCGGAGCTGTACGAAGGGCTTAACCCGCTGACCTACGACGAGGCAGTGATCGCCGAAGCCGGATTGGCCCGCCGGTTACGGGCAGAAGGTTACACCGTTGTCGGCGGTCATTGACACGACTGAGGAAAGAATATAAAATAAAGACATGAATCTTTTTAAATTTGAAGTTATCGGCATGCTATTGGCGCCTGTTGTTATCTTTTTAGGCATTGTCATAGCGATAGTTTTTTACTCAAAGATAGCTTATCTTCCATTGTGGATGATAATAATTTTTACTGCGGGATTTATGACATCCTGCATAATAATGTTTTTCGCGGTAAGGAAAACAATCAAAAAGATCAATTCAAAAGAAAATTAGCGCATCAGGCGCTGTCTTTTCCGCCTCATGTATTCTTTCCAATTGAAGCTTGAAGAATTAACACCATTGCTGCAGCTGTTGACTTCCCAAAAAAATCAATTAATATTGTAACAAAGAAGAACTGTATCCAGAGGGATGAATGAAAAAAAGACTTCAATCAATAGTTTTAATTCCGCTAACTGTCATTTTAATTTACGTTTGCTGCAGCCGCAACAATCCGCCGGTCGCACCAGAAATGCCCGCCGGCGTTGACAGCGGTGCCATAAATGTTCCTTTTGATTTTTCATCATGGACGATCGATCCTGACAACGATGATATTGCCATCCGTTTTTCCTGGGGCGATGGTTCTTTTTCTGAATGGTCTGATTTTTTACCCAGCGGATCTACGGTAACATTTACGCATTCGTTCGCGGATACGGGAATTTTCCTTATTAAGGCGCTGGCAAAAGACGGCGCTGATACATCTAACTACTGGTCGAATCCCCATCCAGTCAAAATCGGCATAACGCATGACTACCCATACAGGGTTGTGGCGATTATCCCGGTTGGAAATAATCCGTATGGTATCGTGGTGTTGCCTGATAATTATTATGCCTATGTAACTAATAGCGGAGATAACAGTGTCTCGGTGCTGAGTACCTGGGACCATACAGTTATGGGCACGTTCCCCTCAGGCGATAATCCAGGTAATATAGCAGCATTACCAAACGACCGATATGTCTATATCGCGGGAAATAACGCTGTAATGGTGATGCGCACTTCAGATAATGCGATTGTGGATACGATACCGGTACCCGGCGCTTCATGCCTGGCGCCGCTGCCCAATGGCGAATTTATTTATGTTGTATGTTATTCGAATATCGCGGTCATTCGCACATCGGATAACACGGTTGTAAAGGTAATCGATAACATCGAGGGTATGGATTTTGGAATAACCGTATTGCCCAATGGCAACTATGCTTATGTTACTAATGACTTTTTTGAGACGGTAGAAGTTATTCAGTGTTCCGAAGACACCATCATTAAAACAATTGAAGTGGGAAAAGTTCCCTGGGGTATTGCAGCGCTGCCAAACAGTGAATATGTTTATGCCGCAGATCTCTCGGGCTTAACGGTCATACGCACATCGGACAACACGATCGTCGATACGATCTCGGCCTATGGGTTTCATTCAAGCGTTGCGGCTTTACCAGACGGCAAATACGTTTATACAACAAATTATTGGAGCAATAGCGTATTGGTGATCCGTACGTCGGACAATGCCATTGTCGATACGATAACTGTCGGCGAATGGCCTGTCAATATAGCCGTGATGCCCAATGGAAAGTACGTTTTTGTGGCAAACGAGTATGACAATACCGTATCGGTGATCGGGAACTAACGATCAAGATCCAAAAAATGATCTGGAATTCAAACCGCCGAAAAAGGAATATAATATATTATTCATTGTAGTATATATAAACGAAGGAGGTTGTTATGAAGACGTTTTTCCCTGTTCATGATCTTGCCAGGATCATCGGTTCATCCCTATTCATCATTATCATCTCCGGCAGCATTAATTCCTGCGCGGCAAAAGACACAAGCGTCGACGATACCGGTTCGACTCCCGAAGGCGTCAGCACGGTCGTGAATGCCAATAACCGGTTCGCCTTTGAGCTTTATACAAAATTCAACGAAAGATCCGGATCAAAGGCTGAAAATATCTTCTTTTCGCCATACAGCATCGTGGTCGCTCTGACCATGACTTATGAAGGCGCGAGAGGACAGACCGCGGAGGAAATGCGAACGGTTTTTCACATCCCCGAAGACGCGAATCTAAGGAGATCTAATTTCGCGAAAATAATAAACGAAATAAACGGCAAAGACAAAAAATACAAACTCTCAACGGCAAACGCCCTGTGGGCGCAAAAAGACTATAAGTTCCTTGATGGATATACGAATGCGGTCGAAAAATTTTACGGCGGAAAGGTCACCAACCTGGATTTCGTCAAGCAGGGCGAAAAATCCCGCCAAACGATCAACACCTGGGTTGAAGACCAGACCAATAAAAAGATCAAAGACCTGATCCCGCCCGGCGTCCTTGATGCTTACACCAGACTGGTATTGACGAATGCGATATATTTCAAGGGAACGTGGGCGAAGCAATTTGACAAAAAAGAAACCAGAGATGAAGATTTTAGAACCGGTGCCGGTGAAAACGTGAAGGTCCCGATGATGAGGCTGACCGGCGTGGACGCGGAATTCTATTATGGCGAGACCGAGGAGATCCAGATGCTGGAAATGGCGTACGAGGGCGAAGACCTGTCCATGGTGATGCTCCTGCCAAAAGAAGATAAATTGGAGGAAATCGAAAGGTCCATTACTTCGGAAAAGTGGTCGGAATGGAAGGGCATGGTCAGCGAAAGAAGGGTGGATGTCTACATCCCAAAATTCAAGTTCGAGACACAGTATTTTATGGTTGATGCTCTGACCGAAATGGGCATGCCTTCGGCATTTGACACGGAGCTTGCCGACTTCTCCGGAATGGACGGCACGAAATTTCTTCTTATTCAGAACGTGATCCATAAAGCGTTCATCGAAGTGAACGAGGAAGGTACCGAAGCCGCGGCCGCGACCGCCGTGATCATGGGGATCGATTCCGCGATGCCAAGGATCCCGGTATTCCGTGCCGACCATCCATTCATCTTTGCTGTCCAGCAACGGAATACGGGTAATATACTATTCTTAGGCAAGGTCAGCGATCCCAGCCTATAATCATTGATGAAATTGTAACGATTTATCGGCAAAAAACGCCATTCTCTTGACAATTAACTAAGATGGTAGTATAATTTATTAAGGATTAGTATGGGATCTCAACGGGGGACGGATTAACCCCGGAAATAAGGAGGCAGCAATGAACAAATCTAGGTTATGTATCTGTATGGTTTTTGGGCTCTTACTTACTGCGATGGCAAGCGGTCAGTGGCTCGAGACGAATATCCCCGTGGGAGCTGGTCCCTGGGCCCTGGCTTATAACCCGACCAATAACAAGATCTACTGCGCTAATTATGATAACACTAGTGTAACCGTAATTGACGGTGCTGCCAATAATGTAATCACGACCATAAGCGTCGGATGGCAGCCGTATGCATTGGTCTATAATACTACTAATAACAAGATCTACTGCGGTACCGCTGACATGACTGTGGCTGTGATCGATTGTGCAACGGACAGCGTGATCAAGACCATTGGCGGGGTATATTGGGGATGGGCTATGATATTTAATCCGACCAACAACAAAATCTACTGCTCATCTTTTTTTATTGACAGTGTGACAGTGATCGATTGTATCGCGGACACGGTTATGTCTATAGTTGCCGTAGGGAATGAACCTTGGGAAATGGTCCACAATCCTACCAATAACGAAGTCTACTGCGCAAATGGGCAAAGCGATAACGTAACCGTGATCGACGGTGCCACAGACAGCGTGATCGCGAACATTACTGTAGGAAATCAACCGGAATGTCTGCTCTACAACCCAACCAATAACAAAGTCTACTGTAGTAATTCAATAAGCGATAATGTAACCGTGATCGACGGCGCCACGGACAGTGTGATCGCAATCATAGCTGTAGGAAGCGGACCGTGGGTCCTTATCCATAACCCGACCAATAACAAGGTATACTGCGCAAATTATGGTGGCTATAGTGTGACCGTGATCGACTGCGTCACGGACAGCGCGATTACGACCATTTCCACGGGGAATACGCCTGTCGATCTTATCTATAACCCGACCAATAACAAGATCTACTGCGCAAATGGGCAAAGCGATAATGTGACCGTGATCGATGGTGCTGGGGACAGCGTGATCACGACCATCGCGGTGGAAGAACAGCCAGAAGCCCTTACCTATAATCCTCTGCAAAATCGGACTTATGTGGCTAATTATAATAGTGCAAGCGTTTCGGTGCTTCGGGATATTACTGGAATTATCGAAGGTGAAGCACGGCGTGTTTCAAAATCCTGTTTTGGCTCAACCATCGTTAGCGGCCCCCTGCAGCTTCCCAAAGGCAAAACCTGCCGCGTCTTCGATATCACGGGCCGGGTAGTAATCCCTGACCAGCTTAAGCCGGGCGTTTATTTTGTTGAGGTCGATGGTTCGTTAAAACAAAAAATGGTGAAGGTTAGATAGAAGATTATATTGAATATAATATGGTTAACGGTTAACGCCTGCCCCCTGCGATTGACAGCAAAATTCAATTACTTTTTCTTAAATTACCGCCTTATTATGCCAAAAAACCTCAGGCAGGCAATCAGGGGAGAATTTTATACGTACCTTCTGACTTTTTTCTTGTAATCCGCGTATGACGCGCCGAAGCGCGCTTTAAGAAACTTTTCTTCACCCAATATTATCAGATGATAGATGAAAATGCTGTATACGCCCGGAATTGCGATCAATATATTCGCGGAATATATTATTGAGGAAAGAGTGAGCAGGTTAAAACCAACGTACATCGGGTTGCGGCTGATCCGGTAGATGCCGCCGGTCTTGAGGGCGGTATTATCATTATCTTCGGGCAATCCCAGCCTGTTTGAACGCCCCAAATTTACATTGCTCAGCACGATAAATGCAAGGCCTGCCGACAAAATAACGAATGATAGAATATTGATCAGAATGTTGTCGTACTGCTTCCCTATGATCTCGACATTGAAGATTATCAGCAAAAACAGAATCCAGGCCAAGTATCCGGATATTTTGCCGCTGAAAAATAAAAAAGGATGGATGGTCGGTTTGCCGATGATCGATAAGAGACTGATCATGCGCGTGTTTTTATTTACCGCTCTTCCCGGATTGCTTTCTTATTGTTTTACCATACGCAAAATTCTGGATCTGCATGCCATGGATCTCGGTAAATCCGAGCTTTTCATAAAATCGTCCTTTATCAGGATCCGTTATGAGCACGATCTGATAAAAATTCTTATAGTGTGATATTGCCAGTTCCATTAGGCGCCTGCCTATTCCTTTTCCCTGATGCGATTCCAGTACTTCGACCAGGCTGATCAGCGCGATCATGGCTTTGTCGCTTACCGCCGTAAGAAAACCAACCAGATGACCGTTTCCCCTCGCGGTTATTATCAGATCAGAACCTTTCAGCAATTTGCGCCCGATCTTTAAACATGGCGGCGATTTCCAGCTTTGAAAGAAACAATCCAATTCCCGCGCGTCAATTTTACCTCTAACTGCGTATTTTATCATAAGCATTCTCCTTAACAGTATAATATTTATGCCCTACTAGTCAATATTTGACAATTGATCATGATATAAGAGGTTGCTGGATTCCCGTTTACACGGGAATGACGGGAATGGCGGGAATGGATTATTTTTTCTTGATGATAAAACCAGTGTCGTTTACATAAAGATCGTACGGGTCCGGGCTTGGATACTGGAACGCGGCGATGCCGTACGCGGCATCGACAAAGGGTATTTTCTCGCAGTTTTTTAGCATATAACGCCAAAAGCCGGTCTCATTCGCGATCTGGTATATGTTTGAACAAACCGCACCTGATCCTGAACCCTCGACATCGCGTCCCTCAAACCTTGTGATGCAATAATATGATTCAGCCCCAAGCCACCTGAGGCCGGTCTTCCACCGCAGGATATAACCCTCGATCATCCACTGATCGCCGGTGAGTTTGAAAAAGTGGCTCTTATCCTCTTTTACGTTGAAAAAGGTCATCGCGATCGTGTCGCCGTGTTCCTCGGCAAATACGTATCCGATCTTTTCTTCGTGGGAAAACCGGGCAAAAGTATACACGAACATGGCGATCGCCGTGAACGCAACTCCGAAACCAACCGTAATAAGGAAGATCAAGAGGGAAATCAAAAAGCCCTTTGCATCCGTGCGTTTTTTGAAAACAGCGATCAGGGCCTGAATGATAACGATAATACCCAGCGCGAGCAGAACAATACCGACGATCCCAAGGACCATGACAAAGTCATCCATGGAGCATTATAATGGCATACAACGAGAAGTCAAGGACGCTTTGACCGTTAATATCGTTGGTTTCGTTATTAACGTTTGAAGGATACTTCTCGACTCTCTACGTTTACTCGAAGAATAAAAAGACTGGATTTCGTGTCCCTTCGTTTACCTCAGGGCTGTTAGTAAACACGGAATGACAACATAATCCCCCTTTATCCCCCTTTAGAAAAGGGGGAGTGGGGGATTTGGATTCCTGCTGGGGTATACCCCGTGCAAGGATATGGGGCAGGCATGACAAATACAAATAAAGACTCGCAATAACACATAAGGGCTGCTTGACCTCGTGAGGTTTTTGCGTATGATTGGAAACATAAATGACTTTACCCGGGGAGAATAAAATGAAAAGATCAAAGCCAAAGAAAAAAAATACTATGTCAAAAATAAAAGCACATTATACCGACTACTTGAAAGAAACGCTTGAGATATTGCACGGCGACGGTCTGCTGCTGGTATCTGTTGATAAGGCGGGAAAGCCCAATACCATGGCCATCGGCTGGGGTACCATCGGCGTGATATGGGGCAAGCCCATATTCATCGTCCTGGTGCGGCCATCCCGCTATACGCACGGGTTGATGGAGCAGGCAGATGATTTCACGGTGAACGTTCCGCCGGCCAAACTCTCCGATATCGTGGCTTTCTGCGGCAGCGCATCCGGACGGAACCATGACAAGTTCAAGGAAAAGGGGCTGGTAGCCGTGCCGGGCAAGAAGGTGAAATCACCCGTCATCGAGCAGTGCGTGATCCACTACGAATGCAAGGTGGTGCACAAAAACAACGTCCTCAAAGACAAACTTGCTTCAAGTATCATTTCCTCGTACTATCCAAAGGGCGATTTTCATACTGTCTATTTTGGCGAGATCGTGGCGGTGTACGCTTCTTCCGATGTACGTAAGAAGCTTTAGTTATTATGTAACCGTGTAATTATGTTATTAACAAATAAAAACGAATGACAACAAATTGTTCTTGTCACTCCTGTCCCGTATCGCAGTACGGGATAAATTCCAACAGGAGTCCAGAACAAAAAACTGGATTCCTTATTTTAAATCCCGCGTTTCCTGCCAGGCCGACGTTAAATTGAACGGTTTGCCCATGCCCAGGGATTCCAGGGCGACGCCCAGGTTATCCGGGAACACGATAGTATCGCCCGCCAGGAAGAAATAAGTCCGGGCATTTTTATAAAATTCGATGCGGCACTCGATCCAGTACATGCCTGCGATCTTACCTTCTGCCAAAGAATCTTTTATGATCAGGCTGAACGGGTTCATCATGTATCTCATGTTAGTGTCCAGCCAGCCATAATCTACCGGATTAATCGGGATCACTGTCTGCCTGGCGGAATTCGGCGTCAGGGTTATCTTCTTATAATGTCGATCAAGCACTTTTACTATGACGGGCGATTTCTGGAAATAAACCGGATCCACTGCCAGATCTTTACCGCTCGCGGACAGGTAGTGGTCGAGCACGGTCGCGGCTCCAACGTATCCTTGCGCGTATCCTCCCGCGACCAATGATCTGAACCCCAGCCACAACACAGCCCGGTCGGCCGCGCTGAATTCCCGGTATTTTCCAGAGCGCGCTTTGTCGCTCAGTTCGTTGATCTTTTCCTGAAGGATCCATGCTGATTCTCTCTTGATATGGCGCGGCAGATATGGCTCGTCGATTTTTGCCCGGCCGTCTTTCTTTGAGCAAACGTTGATGATCAATAATAAAAAACACAGGCCGCAGATAAAGAGTTCAATTCGCTTCTGCAAATAATTCACGATCTTTGTATTACGTACTATATTATAATCCCCATGTATCCCCCTTTGTAAAAGGGGGAATGGGGGATTTGGTTTTTTCACTTTAAATAAGGGGGAGTGGGGAATTTAAGTTCCATGCTACTTGAAATACTCGAGGGGAAATTTGAGCCAGCCCAGGCTCACTAATATTATCACGATTGCGGTGTACAGGAGCGAAATGGCGATATCTTTGAAGAGCCATCCTTTACGCCGCGGCTTTTTCTCCTTGGCGATCATGTCCCTGACCCCATAATGCAAAAGCAGGAACCCGGTAATGTTCGTTAGCCAATAGCCGAACACCATCGCCGGCGGAAACAGATTTCTGGAGATCAACCCGAACGGGTACGCGAACGCGTAAGCGAGGGGAATGTTGACGATGATATCGTTCCACCACGACAGCGGCGATAGCAAGTATCCGATCGTGGCTAAAATCCCGCCCTTAATTTTTAACTGCATGTT
>Ga0256868_10001042_pt1 | contig 15596 bp, 10 predicted proteins | sample RVTome_13_FD_187341 | JGI IMG/M metagenome (GOLD analysis project Ga0256868, IMG submission 187341) | Soil microbial communities from uranium-contaminated site in the Upper Colorado River Basin, Wyoming, United States - RVT92D227 HiSeq ... | reverse complement strand
ACAAAAGACCTCATGGAGGTATCGATAAAATGACTCCCATCCAAAAATTAAACTTGAAACTAAACTCATCTTAAACTACATTCCACTTCACTCTCTTGGGTGTCCGATATGTATTTGGTCATTACAGGAAATATGGTGCGTAGTTGCCCAATTCATGGGGCATTTAAACTAAGCTCTATCCTTCGACCCTTCGATAAACTCAGGGTGCTGAGCAAAGTCGAAGCACTTACTCAGGACGGTGAGCTTGCCCTTCGACAAGCTCAAGGCGGTGAGCGAAGTTGAACCGTCGAACCGTGAATTGAGCGACAACAAACCCTATATGATAAGAAACGGCTTGTTGCTTCTTGGTGTGGTTACCCAATTCATTGGGTATTTAAACAAAGCTCGATGAATCGAGCAACTACAAATCCTGTGGTGAGGGATTATTTAAGCCGTTCTATCCGCATGGAATAGAACTCTCCCCCGTCTTTGGGAAGATAGACCGAGACACCGTTGGAGAAAATCTTCTCTCTATCACCGTTGCAGGTGGAGAGGAGGATGTAATCTTTGGTTATCTCAGTGATGGAATCGTAGATGATTCCATCCTTGATGTTGCAGGTGTTGGGGGCAAACTGGGTGGTGTCGATTTCCAGCGGAATCTCGGCATTGTGACCGAGCACGTTTTCCTTGAACCAGGTCAATCCGCTGCCGGGGAACTGCCGAACCCGGATTACCTGTTTTCGCGCCATTCCCTTATTGTGGTATCGAACCTGCGAGGCACCGCAGTAAATGTTGGCTGAGGTTGAGTCTCCGCTTGCCATCACCACGAAATAATGGGTGTAGGTGTATATGGCATAGCTTCCATCTCCCAACAGCCATACCCCGTTTCTCCACTCGGCTAATTTGCTCTTGGTGCCCATCGGTGGAATGGAGCAGGAAAAAACAGAAAGAAAAACAATCATTGCCACTACAATCAAACTAAATTTTTTCATGAAAGTTACCTCCAATCCGGAAAGCGGTTAAAAAATCAGATTTGATATTGACACCTGTTTGATTAGCAAATTTTACGAGTTATTCTTGGGCGAAGTTTCTGTATATTTGCAAATTTTATAAGAAAGTTGGCTTTAGAGGAAAACAGGAAGAATCCAATAATTGTCTATTTGAGATGCTCAAATAAAAAACCCCCCGCATGTGGCGGGGGGCTTTTTCTCAAGCTATTTTTTCTTCGGCTTGCCGCAGCAATCCTTAAACTTCTTGCCGGAGCCGCAAGAGCATTTTTCATCTGGCTTGGGAGACATTCTCCTCACCTCCTTCAGGTGTACGAACACGACTAACATAATCATTTAAATCAAGAAATCAATAATTTTCTACGCTAAGTCTATCCAAAAATGAAGTTTTTTTAAGCCCACAGGGTCATTTTTGCTCTTGACAACATAGAGATTGTTGCTATATTACGAGTTGAAAGCCTACTTAACCAAATCCATAGGAAACCTTATATGTCTTTTTATCCTTTATCTCTTCTGTTAAAAAGGTATCGATACGAAGGTTATTTATCTTTTAACCGGAGGTTAGAGATGAAACGATATTTAATGATTTTAGCTTGGTTGTTTGCTGGTATTTTAATTCTCGCAAGTCAGGGATGGGCAGTATGTCCTGAAGACACTGTGGACAGCGGTATTTGCGATACCATGTATGTGGAGCTTTATGGCCCGGATCAGAATCCGGTTGGTCCTCCAAGTCTGGTTCGATTCCCGATTTTCGTAACGCATGATATTCCGAACGAGAACATAGATTCCATCGCAGCTTTTGTTATTCCTCTATGTTATACCCATACTAATCCCTCCAAGTATTGCAGTGTCTCTGCATACTGGAATAACATCCTCTTTAGCCCCCCTTCATTCGTAGAACGGAGCATCTTCCGGCATATCATAGAAGGACCGGACACTGTTTATCACAACTGGATGATGGACCAATATCAAAAGGACCCGGATTTGATTTGGGATTCTAGGGTTTTGAGTTTAGATGGAACATCCCATACATGGTTAGCATTACTTGAGGGTAGTGCTGAAGCACAAAGATTCGGATCAGGAAGTCGTGTTCTTCTGGCAACTATTAATTTCAGGCTGGAAGATAGTATGACCATTTGTTTTGATTCCTGTTTCTGGCCTCCCAGTTCCAACTTGGCATTTGGCAGAGGGGATGCGAAAGGGTATGTTCCTAGGCACTTCTTGCCTAAATGCGAATGGATCGGTCATCCGGTTGGCTACCCTTATTTTTACCTTTGTCCCAGAACCGATACATGTTTTGAAAACGGTGAATTCGTCTCCCAGACGTTTGATATCCGGCATACGGATAGCGTGGTAACCGAGGTTTCTTGTTCCTTTACCGGTCATGGGGTGGAAAACGTAAGACTGGTTAATCTCTCCGGTTTGGGGACCTCGCATGTGACGGGTAAAGTTGCCTATACGGTGGTGGACCATACCCAGGACGGGGGGATGGTTACCATTATGGCTCGGGACGATGCAAATCATTACGCAAATTGCAGTTTCGGGATAGCACTCAAGAGCGCTTGCGCCGCAGCACCAAATGATAACGGCATTTGCGACAGCATGTATGTTGAAGTTTGGCCTGACGACCATTATTTCCCAGGTTCAGGACCAGTTCGTTTTCCCATTTATGTAACACATGACATTCAAAATCCGGTAGATTCCATAGGTGCTTTCGTTTTACCTTTTTGCTACACCCATACCAACTCCTCCAAGTATTGTAGTTTGAGTTCCTACTGGAATACGGGTTCTTTCACCCCCCCGGGAGTTAACCGGAGCATTTTTCGACATTTGCCCAGCATGAGCACTCCTCTGGTTCACAACTGGATGATGGATCAGTACCAAGAAGGAGGATTCGATAAAGTGTGGGATACTATTCTTCTGAGCCTGGATGGGACCTCTCATTTTTGGCTAACTATGATTCCAACAGATTGGGTGGATCAGAAGTTTGGTTCAGGCAGCCGGATTCTTCTTGCCACTATGACCTTCAGACTTCAAGATACTATGATGGTCTGCATAGATTCATGTTTCTGGCCTCCTTCATCCCGTTTGGCATTCGCTAGATTAGATGCCATGACATATATACCCCGGCACAACCTGCCAGCATGTCAGAAGTTTATAATTTGCGCCAACTGCCCTCCGATTATCAGTTGTCCCGGAAATCAAACCCAGTTTGCCAATGGTCACTATTACGGAGGTGAATTTGTAGCGAATGATTGTAGTGGTTGTGCAATGTTAACCTCGGTGAGGGCAAGTTTTCAGGGTGCGGGAGTGGAAAATGTCCATATTGTTTTTATGAACCCACCACCGTCTGAAATGGTTATGGGTTATGTGGAATATGATGTGACCGACCGCTGTAAACCTGGCGGAACCGTGACATTAGTTGTTGAAGACGAGTATGGAGCAACAGACACTTGTTTCTTCGGAATAAATATCTGGAACAATCCGCCTGTATTATCAGTTCCGGATTCTATTTTTGCCCTGGCTGATCATATATCAGGATTCCCGGTATCGGCAGAAGATGCAGATAACGATCCTGTCACCACTGCCATGAATGCATTCTGGTTTGCTCAGGATTCTCTGCATACTCCGGTCAATTCACCTTCATACAGCGGGGGCAATCCCGGCTCTTTCAGTTGGTTAGCCACAGCATCAGACATCGGAACTTGGATTGTTTTGTTTTCAGCCACGGACGTTTGTGGAAAGGCGGATACTGCCCGGGTTCGCGTTTTAGTGGGCATGACTTCCTGTGGAGATTGTACCAACGATTCCCTGATGGACGTGGCGGACGTGGTTTACCTGATCAATTATCTATTTAGGGGAGGAACGGCACCGGACCCGGTCTGCCGCGGTGATGTCAATTGCAGCGGGGTGGCAGACGTTGGCGACGTGATCCTTCTGATCAATTATCTGTACAAGGGTGGCACTGCGCCGTGCTTTGGCTGTTGCGGTTAGGTTACTTTCGGAGGTTGGAAAGAAGCAATTTAAAATTCAAAATTCAAGATTCAAGATTTTTTCCTCTCCCCTCTGCGGTTCCATTTCACTCACCGTCCTGAGCTTGTCGAAGGAGGGAGAGGACTTGGGTGAGAGGATAAGAAATTCAAAATTCTCCGCCTTTGGCGGAAAAGAGCAAAATTCAAAATCGCAATTAAAAGTTCAAAATGACAGTCGTCCTTTGTGGTTTAGGAGGAGAGTATGAAACGAAATTCATTTATTTTAGCGTGGGTAATTCTCGGTATATTTCTCATCTTTAACCAAAGCTTGGCAGTTTGTCCCGAGGCTCCGAATGACAATGGCATATGCGATACTTTGAATGCGGAAGTTTTTCCTTCGGATCAATGGATTGACCTGTCCACACCCCCGCCTTATTTTGCTCGAATTTCTTTCTACGTTACGCATGACGTTCTCAACACCGTCGACTCAATCGCCGCCTTTATATTCGTCATGTGTTACACTCACACCAATCCTTCCAGGTATTGCAGCGTCACCGGATATTGGAATGAGATTTTGTGGAATCTGGATCGGCTTCCCCGGAGCATTTTCCGACATTTGATCATCGATGGAGATACTATCCATAACTGGATGATGGATCGATTTGAAGAAGGACTTGGGGAAGAGTGGAACGGAATTATTCTAGATCTGGATGGCACTTCACACTTCTGGCTTATACTCATTCCAAGTGGCTCAGAAGATCAAAAGTTTGGTGACGCCAGTCACGTTCTTTTGGCTACCATGACTTTCCGGCTGGAAGATACCACCACCATTAAGAATGACACATGTTTTATTCCAACCGGTGAATGGGGTATTACATTTTCCAGAGCGGATGCGGTGACATACCGACCTCGGGTCAACATGCCTTACTGTGTGAGAATCCGAAAGGCAACACGAGGAGACGCCAACGGGGATGAGGTGATAAACGTCACCGATGTTATATACCTGATGAACTACCTCTTCCGGCACGGACCTCCTCCGGTCAGCTTTGTCTCCGGGGACGCCAACTGCGATGACGATCTGGGGATCTTGGACGTGGTTCTTCTGATCAATTATCTTTATAAAGAAGGATCAGCGCCGGGGTGTTTTCGATAATTATCGCAAATTACAGATTGCAAAGTGAAAAATGTAAAGTGAAATTCAAAATCAAAGGAAAAATTCAAAATGAGACAAAACGTTTTGATTCTGTTCTGTTTGATTCTCGGAGTATGTTGTTTCTTTAGCCAAAGCCAAGCAGTTTGTCCCCAGGCTCCGAATGATAACGGGGAATGCGATTCGCTGAATGCGGGAATCTTTCCACCGGACCAATGGATCGATTTCTCCGCGCCTTCTCCGCATTTTGCGCGTCTGTCTTTCTACGTGACCCACGATATTATCTATCCTGTCGATTCAATCGCCGCTTTCAGCCTTCCCATGTGTTACGTTCACACCAATCCTTCAAAGTATTGCAGTTTGACCGGATACTGGAATAACATATACGACTTTACCAATCCCCGCAGTATATTCCGTCATCTGGTTGTGGATGGCGATACCATTCATAACTGGATGATGGATAGATTTGAGGAGGGACATGGCGAGGAGTGGGACGGGATATTTCTGAATTTGGATGGTACTTCCACTATATGGTTCTTTTTGATTCCTCCCGGTTCAGAGGATCAGAGATTCGGTGACGCCAGTCACGTTCTTTTAGCTACAATGACCTTCAGACTGGAAGATACCACCACCATATGCGTCGACACTTGCTTCTGGCCGCCCGATGGTGTCGGTATAGTGTTTGCCAGATCAGATGCAGTGACCTACCGAGCCCGGATTAACATGCCCTATTGTGCTAATATCCGGAATGAAATACGGGGGGATGCCAACGGCGATCAGGTGATAAACGTCACCGATGTCATATACATGATGAACTACCTGTTCCGGCAAGGACCTTCTCCGGTCAGCTTTGTCTCCGGGGATGCCAACTGCGACAACGATCTGGGGATATTGGATGTGGTGCTTCTCATAAATTATCTTTACAAGGAAGGAATAACACCCGGATGTTTCAGGTAATACTTTGAATGAAGATTGCAGATTGCAAAGTGCAAAATGCAAATTGAAATTCAAAATTCGAAGATGAAAATTCAAAATTAATTTAGTCAATCCAAGAAATAGAGGGAAAGCAGTTTGAGATACTAACAAAAGGTAGGCAGTCGTAAAAGGTTAAAATCATATTTTTGTCCTGCCACCATAACGAGGGTAGTGGGACTTTTTTTATTTGCAAGCTAAGGAAATTTGTGTATTTTTCAGATTGACCATATTGTATTACGGACAGCCACACTTCGTGTTAAACTCAGTGCAAGCAAGGGCTGTCCCTGCATTTTCTTTTTGAGAGTATAGAGAATATTGTGGAAAACATCGGCAAAATCCTCTTCGGCTTGTTGATGATGTTTACCGCGGCAAAAATCATGGGGGAGATCTTTGCCCGGATCAAACAACCGGCGGTGATCGGGGAGATCTTGGCCGGGATCATTCTGGGTCCTTTCGTCTTTGGATTGATCAATCCAGCCAACCCGGAAGCATTTGGGATTTACAAGGTCTTGGCGGAGATCGGGGTGATCATCCTTCTTTTCACCATCGGGCTGCAGACGCGGGTGGATGAGATCATTAAAGTGGGAGGCACCTCGCTGGTGGTGGCCACCCTGGGGGTGATACTCCCCTTCTTCTTCGGATATCTTTATACCCTCACCACGGAACATAGCACCGTCGAAGCCATGTTCATCGGGGCAGCTATGGTAGCCACCTCGGTGGGGATCACCGCTCGGGTGCTGTCCGATCTGGGAATTTTGGATTCGCGGGTAGCCAAGGTTATATTAGGGGCGGCAATCATCGACGACATACTGGGACTTTTGGTTTTGGCGGTGGTCACCGGCATGGGGAAAGGAACCATCTCATACGTGAAGATAGCGCTGATCACCCTGGAAGCTGCAGGATTCGTGGCATTCATCGTGATCATCGGTAAAAGACTGGTGATTCGGGTGGCTCCCCGGCTGAACTTTATCAAAAGCAGAAATTCCGCCTTTATCTTGGCCATCGTGTTCTGCCTGGGTCTCTCGGCGGTGGCAAGCTACATCGACCTGGCTGCCATAGTGGGGGCGTTCATGGCTGGAATGGTCCTGGCGGAGCTGAACATAGAATTCAATTTCTCTTTGAAGTTCGAATCCCTGTACGATTTTTTAGTCCCGTTCTTTTTCGTGGTGATGGGGAGCCAGGTGGACCTTTCGGTCTTCACCCATTTCAACCTGATCGGCTCGGCCTTGATCTTGACCGTTTTCGCCATACTGGGTAAACTGATCGGATGCGGGCTGGGAGCGTTTCGCCTGGGCTGGAAGGATGCCTCCCTGATCGGGGTGGGGATGGTGCCGCGGGGTGAGGTGGGTATGATCGTCGCCTCGCTCGGATTGGGAATGGGGGTGATCTCCACCAATCTTTATTCCATCGTGATCTTCATGGTGATCGTCACCACTCTTCTGACCCCCCCGGTTTTGGCGAAGATGATCTCCTCCATGCGAAGAAAAAAAATGGAGGAAGAGTCGGAGGAATTACCCGTGGATTTGTAACGGGATCGCCTTTACAGGTAAGCGTTTTCTTATGCCTGATCTACTCTCCCAAGTAGCGGTAAGAGTCTTAAAGAACCATCGGGGTCTATACATTTCCTTGGTACTGATCGGGGTAATATTCTTTGCCGGATTATATGATTCCATCTCCAGGGCATGGACTTCAGACGATGCTTTCATTTCGTTCAGATATGCCCAAAATCTGGTCGAGGGCAAAGGATTAGTCTATAACTCAGGTGAGCGGGTGGAGGGTTATTCCAACTTCTTATGGACCCTGCTGGTGGCTTTGGGGATAAAATTAAAGCTGGATCCGATAGACGTAACCAATGCTCTGGGAGTGATCAGTTTTGCTTTGACCGTACTTACGTTTATCTACATAAGCTGGCGTCTTTTTAAAGATAGCCGTCCCTGGGGAGTTTTCCTTCCCCTGACGGCTTTATGTCTTTTGGCGCAAGCGCACTTCAGAGAATTTGCCACCGGAGGTCTGGAGACCTCCTTTTTCACCTTTCTGATCGGTTTGGGATTCGCCGGATTGATCTTTTCAAAGAGCAGACGAGGTTATCTTTTGACCGGCCTGATTTTTGTTTTGGTTGCGTTGACCCGGCCGGACGGGATCATATTTTATGCTCTCTCTTTTCTTTTCCTGATTCTAACTGCATCAACCACACCCAAGAGGATATTGTACTTTCTGATCCCGCTGATTGTGGTTTACCTTCCGTACTACGTCCTTAGATTTATGTATTATGGCTACCCGTTTTCCAACATCTACTATGCCAGATCGATAAATCTTGCCTGGTGGGGACAGGGATTTGAATACCTATTTCTTTATTTTAAGTCATATTATGTGTTTTGGTTGCTTCTGGTATTGGCGGTGATTTCGGCGGTCAAGGCCAGAAGCAATTTCAAGAAACTTTTTCGGCCCCCTTATAATTATACCCCGGTCCAGAAAGCCGTCTTTTTAAGCCTTCTTTTCTCGGTGGTATTTTCATTTTACTTAATCCGGATCGGGGGGGATTTCATGTTTGCGAGATTTTTCATCCCGATCACCCCCTTTCTGTTTTTTTTAATGGAGGCTTTTGTCAACCGGATGTCGAACGGAAAATACCTGATCCCTTTCGGGGTAGCGATACTCCTTGCCACCTATTTTTATCGGTATCCGGAACAGATAAGACAGCCGTCAAGCAAGATCGTGGATGAAAGATATTTCAATACGAAACAAAGAATAGAGGAGGCCAGGCAGAAAGGGACAATTTTAAAGAGGTTCCTCAAGGATACCGACGTGCGGGTGGTGGTTTTCGGCTCACAGGCGATGCTGGCATATTATGCCGAATTTCCCACAGCCATCGAGGGAGCGAGCGGATTGACCGACGAGTACATCGCTCATTTACCTGTCGGCGAAAGGGTCAGACCCGGTCATGAGAAGGTGGCTCCGGTCGAGTATCTCTACCAAAGAGGGGTGAATTTCGCCTTTGCTTCCGGACGCTGGGTACCTCCATCTACCAACGAATATATGGAGATCCATTTCGGCGACGTCAGGGGTTTGATCTTAGTTTACCAAAGAGACCTGATGAGGAAACTGAGCTCTTACCCGGAAGTGAAGTTCTTCGATTTCGAGCGCTTTCTGGATGAATATATCGAGCGGATGCCTTCGATTCCCCGGGAACAAGTTCTGGACGACTACCGATTCTTCAAAGACTACTATTTCGATCACAACCCGGATACGATTCGACAGAATGTTTTTGTGGCTGCAGTGGGACAGAAGTAAGATGTTTTTTAAGGTGTTGAAGTCTCTAACTTCAAGCAGGTGAGGTTAACGTTATCAAGGTTTGTCTCTGCCGCCCTCATGTTTCCTTTGGTCATGACACCGACGAGAGATTTCTTCTTCTCTCAGAGGAATAGTGTAGTAGCAGGCAATGGGGGGCACAGGTTTTAATTGTAACTTTTTCTTATTATGTCAACCGCTCAAACTATGAAACAGAATGTGGGATTTTGGCTATCAGTGATGGTTATCGTCTTGGTATTTCTATTGGGGCTTTACGATTCCATCTCCAAATCGTGGACGGGCGATGATGCACTCATATCGTTCAGATATGCCCAAAATCTGGTCGAGGGTAAGGGATTGGTTTATAACGCAGGTGAGCGGGTGGAGGGTTATTCCAACTTCTTATGGACCCTGCTGGTGGCTTTGGGTATGGAATTAAAGCTGGACCCGATAGATGTGACCAACGCATTAGGAATGATCAGCTTCGCTCTGACCATTCTCACGTTTATTTATCTAAGCTGGCGTCTTTTTGGAGATAACCATCCCTACAGGGTTTTCCTGCCCTTGACAGCACTCTGTTTGCTGGTACATACCCACTTCAAAGAATTTGCCACCGGGGGTCTGGAGACCTCCTTTTTCACGTTTCTGATCAGTTTGGGATTCGCCGGTTTGATTTTTTCGAAGAGCAGGCGGGGTTACCTTTTGACCGGGCTGGTCTTTGTTTTGGTTGCGTTGACCCGGTCGGACGGGATCATATTTTATGCTATCTCACTGCTTTTCCTGATTCTAACTGCTTCGTCCACGCCCAGGAGGGCATGGTACTTTTTGATCCCTCTCATTTTTATTTTCATACCCTATTATATCCTTCGTTTTCGATATTATGGGTATCCGTTTCCCAACACTTATTATGCCAAATCCGCTTATCTTTCCTGGTGGAGTCAGGGTTGGTACTACTTGATCCTTTATTTCAAAGCTTATTATGTATTTTTGTTGTTGCCGATTATGGGGATAATTGCATTGGTTAAAAACAAAAGTGGCTTAAAAGGAATTATTCACTTTCCCTTACGTCTTAACCAAGCCCAACGCTCCGTTCTGCTCAGCTTGCTATTCACAGTTGTTTTCACGGTTTACCTGATTCGTATCGGCGGCGATTTCATGTTTGCAAGGTTTTTCATACCGATAACTCCATTCTTATATTTTTTGATGGAAGTATTTGCCAATCGGATATTGGATAAGAAATACCTGATCCCCTTTGTCGCGGTAGCATGCTTGGCATCGTATTTCTACCGGTATCCGGATCAAATCAGATCAGTCTCAAATAAAATTGTGGACGAAAGGTACTTCTATCCGAAGTCACGGATAGAGGAAGCCAAATGGAAGGGGGAGGTTCTAAAAAGCTATCTTGAAAATACTGAGGCTCGGGTGGTAATATTCGGCACTCAAGCCATGTTAGCATATTATGCTGAATTTCCCACGGTAATTGAAGCAGTCAGCGGTCTCACCGACGAATATATCGCGCATTTACCTATTAGTAAGCGGACCCGACCCGGTCACGAGAAAGGGTCTCCAGCAGAGTATCTTTACCGGAGGGGAGTGAATTTTGCATTTTATTCCGGTTTATATAATAATCCTCGTCCTTCGGCTGATTTAAGAGATATCTCCTTTGGGGAAGTCAAGGGTGGAATTTATGTTTACAATCGGGATTTAATGCGTAAATTAAAAATGTATCCGGAAGTAAAATTCGTGGATTTCGAACAATTTTTAGATGAATACATCAAGCAAATGCCCTCAGCTTCCAGATCAGACATTCTAACCGATTACAAATTTTTCAAGGAATACTATTTTGATCACAACCCGGATACGATACGGCAGAATGCTTTCATAAACATGTTGGGAAAGGGATAAGATACAAGTAGCTGAATCTCCAAGCCAGTTTGGCGGTTACGAAGCTGGTATCGAAGAGGGAAGTACGATTTCCTGGTTCGAGAGTACTAGTGAAACGAAATTGCCAGCATCGGACTTTGAATATCATCAGGCCGTGCGGGCATCCCAAACGACCAGCAAAGAATATCATATAATATAAGGAAGATATTCCTGGTAAGAGAGGTAACTCTTGGATTACGAAAAGAAATTCAAAATCCTGTTGATAATTCTTGTTGCGGTGATCGCCCTCGGAACCTTGGGATATTCCACCATAGAAAGATGGCCTCTTTTGGATGCCCTCTACATGACGGTGATCACCCTCACTACCGTGGGTTTTGGAGAAGTCCATCCACTTTCCCCTCCGGGTAGAATCTTTACCATAATCCTGGTGGTAGTAGGGGTGGCGGGAGTGGCTTATACCTTAAGCGTGATAGCCCAGATGGTGGTAGAAGGTGAAATCAAAATGCTTTTAGGGAGAAGAAAAATGCAGAAAGGCTTGAAGGAACTGACGGATCATTATATAGTATGCGGATTCGGCAGAGTGGGAAGAAGAATCGCCCAGGAGCTGTGTAATCGCAAAGTCCCCTTTGTGGTCATCGACCGGGATCCCCAGAGAATCGAGCAGGCGGAGATGGATTGTTTCATTTTCGTTCAGGGAGATTCCACCAGCGACCAGACTCTTCTGGATGCGGGGATCGAGCGGGCCAAGGGTCTTATCACCGCGGTGGTGGACGAGGCGGATAGCGTGTTCATCGTTCTTTCCGCCCGTCAGCTTAATTCCCGGCTTTTCATAACCGCCCGGGCGGAATCGGACGAGGGGGAGAAAAAACTTCTGCGTGCCGGCGCCAACAAGGTGATCTCCCCGCACAAGATCGGCGGAATCCGGATGGCACTCACCGCTTTGAGACCCAATCTGGTCGATTTCATGAGCGTGGTCACGTTTGATCAGAGGACGGATCTATCCATCGAGGAGATAGAGGTGAAGACCGGGTCATCACTGGTGGACTCGACTATTAAGGATTGTCACATCCGTCACGATCTGGGAACGACCATAGTGGGGATAAAAAAGCCGGGTAAAGATGTCTTCTTGAACCCGTCGCCGGAGACGACCATAGGAGCGGGGGACATTCTCATCGTAATCGGTGAGAGAAGAGGTCTTGAAAAACTGGAGGAATTAACCGGCGGTAATTAACCTCCAAAGGAGATGAGCCATGTCCGAATTCAGACACAACCGTGCCACCAAGGAATGGATCATCATTGCCACGGAAAGGGCTAAAAGACCCCAGCAGTTTTTAGCGAAGTCAGAGAGGCCAAAACTTCCTCCCTTTGATCCCCACTGCCCTTTTTGCCCGGGAAATGAGAAGCAGACCCCACCGGAGGTATATGCTCTCAGGGAGAGAAACTCCCGCCCGGATCATTCTGGCTGGAGGATCAGGGTAGTAACCAACAAATACCCGGCACTGGAACCAACGGAGAAGATGGTTAAGATCACAGGAAAATTCTTCAGAACCGCTTTGGGGGTGGGGAAACATGAGGTGATTATTGAAACTCCCCAGCATAATCAAACGTTTGCTACTTTAAGTTTTAAACAGGCAGAGGAGGTTTGTTTAGTCTGCTGGAAGAGATATTTGTTCCTGGAAAAAGACAGAAGGTTTAAACTGATCATGATTTTCAGGAATCACGGAGTCACCGCCGGAACCTCACTTAAACACCCCCATATACAGGTGATCGCTCTGCCGTTGATTCCCGCCAGCATCAGGCATCCCCTGGAGGAGGCCATGAGTTACTATGACGATCACGGCACTTGTGTCTTCTGCGATATGATGCAGGAGGAATTTAAAGCTAAGAAAAGAATAATTTCGGAGAATGAAAAGTTTGTTGCATTCCATCCCTTTGCCTCGCGTTCTCCCTTTGAATCCTGGATTGTTCCCAAAAAACACAATGCCTGTTTTGGAAGCATCACCGAAAGCGAAGTAAAGTCGATGGCTTCGGTATTAAGGCGTGTTCTAAGAAAGATGTATGATCGGCTGGGCGATCCGGATTACAATCTGATCATCCGCACCGCTCCCATAAGGGATACGCAGGAGGATTATTATCACTGGTATATCCAGATCCTCCCCCGCCTGACCACGCCGGCAGGTTTTGAATTGGGCTCCGGTGTTTACATCAATACCAGCCTACCGGAGGAGACGGCGAAGTTTATGCGGAAATAAAAGACGTCCACCGGGATGCACCATATGGTGCATCCCACCGTCGGTCGACCGCCGCAAAAAAAGTTAAGGATGATAGATTTCGAGCGGAGCCTTGATGGCTCCGCAGTTGAGCGAAACGGGCGGTTCACCGCAGAGGAGTGAACCGGATGGTTCACCCCAGAGGCATGAAGCCTCTGCTACGCGACTGCTAAAAAAGGGTCGAAGGGTCAAGATGGTTGCGGAGCGAACATGGTCGAAATGTTGTTCGGCACATAACCTAATAAACTCACCCCTTTTGTCCCCTCTCTTGTAAGAGAGGGGTTCACCCTGAGGGGATTCACCCTGAAGGGGATTTAGGGGGTGAGTTCGGTTTTTGCAGCGGACTGCGGACTGTGGACAGCGGACAAAAAAAATGCTTTCACCCTCTGAAGATCAAATCGTAATCGAGGAGAGATTAAGCTCCGCGGAAATCAAATTTGAGAAATGGCGTAGGACCGTGGGTCTGTTCTTTGGTCCGTTGGTTTTCATTCTCCTGCTCTCCCTTCCCTTTTCAGCTCTCTCCTCACCGGCACATAAGTTATTAGCCATATTGGGACTGGTTATCACCTTTTGGGTGACCGAAGCCATTCCCATTCCGGTTACCGCTCTTTTGGGAGCATTTCTATGCGTGCTGCTGGGTGTTGGTTCGGATAAGGAAGTGTTGGCTCCATTTGCCGATCCCATCGTTTTCCTGTTCATCGGGAGCTTCATCCTGGCGGAAGCCATGAAGGTGCACGGCTTGGATCGGCGATTTGCTTATGCTATTCTCTCTTCTTCCTGGGTTGGAAATAGCTCGACTCGCGTGTTATTAGCCATCGGACTGGGCAGTGCGGGTGTATCCATGTGGATCTCCAATACCGCCACTGCTGCCATGTTTTTCCCTATCGCCCTGGGGATTCTGAGAGCTTTGGAGGAGACAGGTAAAGGACCTCCTCTCAAAAAGATGAGCACGGGGACGATGCTGTTGGTGGCATATGCCGCCTCCGTAGGCGGGATAGGCACACCGGTGGGAACTCCGCCCAACTTAATCGGCATAGGAATGATCGACCGAATTCTGGGAAGGAAAATTCCCTTTTTCGAATGGATGAGCTTTGCTGTTCCCATAACCCTGATAATGTTTTTGGTTCTTTTCTTTCTGATATTAATTCTGCACCGCCCGGAACATAAAAGACTTTCGGGGATTCGGGAATATATAAAAGAGAAGAGGAAAAACTTAGGTAAATGGAAAAGAGGGGAGAAAAATGCGCTTTTGGCTTTTCTGGTTGCGGTAACCTTGTGGATTTTGCCGGGCATCTTTGCAGTATTGGGAGTAGGGTTTTCTCCGGAGCAGGCATTTTTCAAATCCCGTCTGCCCGAAGGGATAGTGGCGCTGGTGGCTGCGTTCCTTCTCTTCTTATTGCCGGTCAACTGGAAGGAAAGGGAGTTTACTTTGAGTTGGAGACAGGCGGTTAGAATAGATTGGGGAACCATCATTCTGTTTGGCGGAGGATTGACTTTGGGTAGTCTGATGTTTTCCACCAGGCTGGCGGATGCAATCGGCACGACGCTTTTGGGGATAACCGGCGCTGACTCTCAATGGAGCATCACTTTTCTGGCGATATTCTTGGGGATATTGATGAGCGAGACCACCTCCAATACCGCTTCGGCCAACATGGTGATTCCGGTGATGATCGCCATTGCCCAGACCTCGGGAGTTAGCCCCATACCCCCTGCCTTGGGTGCATGTCTGGGTGCCAGCTTCGGTTTCATGCTGCCGGTCTCCACCCCGCCCAACGCCATTGTCTATGCTTCGGGAAGAATCCCCATCACCCAGATGATCAAAACCGGAGTTTTCTTCGATCTGTCCGGTTTGATTCTTATCTGGATCAGCTTAAGAATCCTCTGCCCGCTTCTGGGATTGATGTAAATTACGTCCGCCGTCCGCCGCAAAAACATAAAATAAACTTACATCCGTTGTTCACCAAAAAATGTAGTGACCGAGCAGAGGTTTTATGTTTTAGTCCTGAGTTTTGTGTTTCGACTTCGCTCCCTTCGGTTTCGTTCAGGGACAGTGAGCGAAGTCGAACTGTCA
>Ga0256868_10001041_pt1 | contig 15601 bp, 11 predicted proteins | sample RVTome_13_FD_187341 | JGI IMG/M metagenome (GOLD analysis project Ga0256868, IMG submission 187341) | Soil microbial communities from uranium-contaminated site in the Upper Colorado River Basin, Wyoming, United States - RVT92D227 HiSeq ... | reverse complement strand
GACTTCTGGTAATGTAACGCCAACTCTCTGGCACACAGCAGTCCCGATTTCGGGATGGTCTAATTCACAGATAGAATGACGGTGTTTTAACTGCGGGTCTTGCCACAAGTCCTTACCATTTTGTACTACGCCGGCGGCAACTCCAGCATTCTGCAATAGGACCATTACTTCTTCGGGGGAATGCTTAATGGTCCATTCTTCTATCAGCTTTTCAAGCTCAGTAGAATTCTTTACTCGACTCAGCATAGTGGCAAACCTGGGTTCCTTGGTCCATTGAGGATTGCCAAGAATCCCACAGAAACTCTTCCATTCTTCATCTGTGAAAACCGCAATCGCACACCATCTATCTTCCCCTCGGCACTGAAAAACACCATGGGGTGCTGCATATGAGCAACTGTTTCCCTGCCTCTGGAGCTCTCTCTGGTTCACCAAGTAATCCAATATCCGCGGAGCTGAAAAGTGGACGTTGCATTCGTATTGTGACACATCGAAGTACTGGCCTTTTCCAGTTCTGGAGCGATAATCAAGGGCAGCTTGTAAAATGAGAGCGCTAAATAGGGCTGCCACGACATCGGTGAATGGCCCGCTTATTCCAGATGGGGCTCGATCAGGCCAGCCGGTAACGTAATTCAATCCTGACAAGGATCCCAGGGTGACTCCGTGTCCTGGGTGTCTCGCTGCTGGGCCGGTCTGTCCCTGCATACAACTGCTCAGCATAATAAGGTCAGGTTTTATTCTCTGTAAATCGTTATAACCAAGCCCCAGCTTGGCTAAGGTGCCGGGTGTCCACCCATCAATCACAATATCACTTTTAGATACCAATCTCTTCGCGATGTCCACTCCTTTGGGGTGCTTTAAGTTAAGCGTGATACTTTTGGCATTATTATCGATTTTGGAAAACATCTGACTACGTTCCACTCCCGGGATGTTATCTTTAAAAGGCGCTACTGACCTCATCGGGTCTGGTCTGAACCGACTTTCAACTTTTATCACTTCAGCCCCATATTCAGATAGATACTTGACGCTGTGAGGGCCTACCCCTAAAAAAGCAAAGACAATCACACGAATACCGTTATATAACCTCATTTCATTCAACTCTTCACTCGTGTTTCTCATCTTTTATGACTATCACCTCAAATAGTTCCAGCCTGCTTTAACATGAGTAATTCTTCTTTGGAGAAGCCCAGCTCTTTCTCGTAGATTTCCTGGTTATGTTCTCCGATGAGAGGTGCACGTCTGAATATTCCGCAGCGGGTTTTGGACGCCTTAACAAAGGCCCCTGGATAAACAATATTGGTTTGCAACTCGGGGTGATTTACTTCTATCCAATAATCTCTCTCTTTCAATTGCTGATTATTGACGATATCCTTCGCCGTAGCTAAAGGGTAAAGAATAATATTTCTCCTGACCGCTCCCTCATAAAGCTCTGCCATGGTATGACCCCTAAAAAAGGGAAAAAGGGGCTTTTCCAGACGGTCAACTTCATCTTGATTCAACTTATCCCAATCAAAGGAGTCCCAGTTTTGTTCCTTCAAGAACTGGCAGTCAATCCCTTCGTTGTCCATCCACTCTACAAGGGCACGGTTGCCTTCAGCTCCTGTTTGGCCGCCAAAGTAGAAAAAGGTAACGTAACCATCCTTGCAAGGCCAGGTTATCCGGTAAGTAACATTTGGTCGTATACTGAAAGGCCCAGAGCGCTTTGAAATCGTTTTACTTCCTGCCCAATACGGAACCGCGTCCCAGCTTGCAGTGAGCACCTCATCTTGTAAACTAATCACAACACGGGTACCCCGACCAGAGACCCGCCGCCACCGAAGGGCCATCAGCGTTCCCAGTGCTGCTTCTGCGCCTGCTAAAAGGTATGAGGTAAAAAAATTTGGAGCAACTGGAGGACGGTCTGGATCTCCGCAAAGATTTAGCAGACCACCCATTGCCATGGCAACGATATCGTAGGCTTTAAAATCCTTATAGGGGCCTGTGTCACCAAATGGTGTAATAGAGGTTACAATGATTTGATCATTAACCTGGCTAAGCTCAGAATACCCCAGTGCTAACTTATCTAAATAACCCGGAGAAAATGATTCAATTACAAAATCAGCCTTCTTAATGAGTTTCTTTAAGATCTCCTGGCCATCCGCTGTTTCAATATCCAGTGTGATGCCTCTTTTATTAGCATTGAATGCAAACCAATACAAACTTTTTTCCGGGTGATAAATATCATGATAGAAAGGCCCAATCCGTCGGGCTTTGTCTCCTCCTGGCTTTTCGATTTTTATCACGTCGCATCCCAGGTCTCCCAGGACCTTAGCACATAAAAAACCTTTCTCGTCGGTCAAATCAAGAGCCCGGTATGGCGCTAACATGCTTTCAATCCGGTTGCTATTCATTGTACTCAACGATGGACTCTTATCCTTGCTTAATATTGTGCAAAACCCACATGATCTCCCGTGGTTCAACTGCCATGGCCGCTCTGACAGGTACCGTGGTGGCCAGGCGGACTTCCACCAGGGCTTCATTCCTTTGATTGACGACCTGATGCCCCATCACGAGCACGCCTCTGTCCGGTTTGGTCTTGGAAATTCTCGCAGATTCAACCTTGAAGATCGTGTAAAGAACATCCCCGATTCTGGCTGGTGCAATAAATGTGATATCATCACCCAGATGGCCTGCATAGGGTACAAAAGGTTTCTTAATGTTGAAATAAGAGCCGTCACGCAAAGCCAGCCCAATAAAATCAGCAACGAGCATCGGTGGCACTATTCTCTCCCCGAACAAAGTTTCCTTGGCATAGACCGGGTCTGTGTAGAGGCGATCATAGTCCCCCATCAGCCCTATATAATTAACCACATCGGTCTCGGTAACGACCCGTCCACCGGTTTTTTCCCCTTTTCCCATTATAAAATCTTCATAATAATGGACCTTATTAAAGTCAACATCCCAGTCTTCGAATTGCCAGGGTGCACCTGGTTTAAATGGCGGCTTAACCCCCTCAGCTTCTCTCATCCTGACTCCCGTAGTCACGGTACCCTCGGCTGCTATACCACCATCTTGATTAATAAACTGGAAAGCGGTTTTAACAATTCCAAATCCACGAAGAGCCGGGTCTTTGGACTTTTCCTTGATAGACCAGTTAAATTTCACAGTATCTCCTATGCGGAGACCTACTGGAAAGTGTGAGGAGAGGCTGCGCAAATAGGCTGTCGGAGTATCCCGCCCCGCAATGTGGGGAGCATGCCAGGATAACATTCCGGTGGCCAGGGAATTAAGAAAAAACCCGTGACTGATCCGTTCCCCATATGGAGTACTCACCATCATATGCCGGTCCATATGGGGTGGGCAAAAATCACATGCAATGCCAGCAAACTGGACCAGATCACCCTCGGTAAAAGTCCGACCACAGGTTTCTCCCTCCTCACCTACCTGAAAATCTTCAAAATAGAATATTCTTTTTTTCATTTATTGCTCTCCATTGCGCGATCCCTGCTATCCCTGCCACCTTAGACGTGTCGACTTCAGTCTACGACCGACAATACACTCCAACCAGCGGCCTATATTCAGCACTTTCTCGACATCAAATCCTGTTTGAACACCCATAGCCTCGCAGATAGATATGAAATCCTCAGTGGGTACCAATCCCATGGCAGGGGCTACCTGGAGGTCCGCTGGCGGTTTAACCTGTGAAGACACAATCGGAACGCGGTCCATCATACTAAGTGCGGGGCCACCCTGTAGCCCGCCTAAACAAACCTCAAAATTAGTTATTCCTGCCTGCATTGCCGCAATATAACAAGGTACACCCCACCCATAAGCGTCATGAAGATGAAGGATGTGAAATTTAGGGTCCGGATATTTATCCAGCATCTGGCTGAAATATTCGTAAACCTCATTGGGTGCCGGCTCACCTTTTTTGGTGCCCTCAGCATGGACAATATGGTCTACACCCAGACTTACCCATCTATTAGCAAACTCCTGTACAATGTTAATCGAGACCTTATCGCCATTCTCCAGACAGGTCCAGCAGCCGCCGATACCGCCGGTTATCTTCAGCCCGGCATCTTGAGCTACTTTCACCATCGGCTCCATGATTTTCCATTGCTCTTCAGTAGTCTTACCGACATTGGCCTTGTTGAAAGCATCGGTGGTGGCAATTAGCATTTCCACAGTGTCAGGTCCATATCCTGATTTTTTAAGTTCTATGATCCTCTGGAGTGCTCTCTGATTCAGTGCCGGAGCCTGGAAAGACACTCCTTCGGGCCGCCCTATCTGTCGATATATCTCTTCGCAATCGCGGAATTGCGGCATAAACCTTGGATTACCGAAGTTGCTAATCTGAAAATGCTTACAACCGGCATTCATTAACTCTCGGACCAACCAAACCTTGGCTTCGGTGGGAATAAAATTTGGCTCAGACGCGAACCCTTCACCAATAATTTGCTCAATCACGGTTATTTTGGTCGGTAATTTCCACATCTTAGTCTCCTTATATTTAAATTAATTGGCTATAAGAACCCTTCATTGAAGCTTGTAAAAGTGCTCAACCTCGGCTCCAAACTTATAAGAGACTTGTTTCGCAATGTTAGCGGTGATAGGACCGTATTTTTCAATCAGACTTCGTGGAAAAGTTCCAACAAGAATGATACACCCAACCATCCTTCCATCAACTCCAAATACGGGTGCACTCACGGCATTAATTCCAGGGGTCAATTCACCGTGGTCAACCGCAAACCCCAATTTCTTACAACTAGTAAGTTCTTCTCTTAAATGCTTCATCTTCAGGTTCGTCTTGTCTCCGTAAAAGTATAGTTTTTCTCCTTCTAAAACTTTCTCTCTTTTATCATCAGACATAAAGGCGACAATTGCTTTTCCATGGGCTCCATAGGTAAAATGAAATCTGTGTCCAAGTCGCATATTGATACCCAGATTCTGACGTGATTCATGCTTCGCAATGATGTATAAATATTGGCGATTCATTAAACCAAAGCATGCCGTACTGTTTGTCTCCTCAGTCAAACTTTTGAGAAAAGGATTTATGATAGTTTGATAATTCAAATTATCTAAAACATGGCGTGACAAAAAAACCAGACCGATCCCTAACGAATAAGCTTTTGTCTCGGGATCCTTTTCCACGAATCCAAATTGGTCCAGAATGCTTAGAATGGAATACCCCTTACTTTTATGTATTCCGATTTCTTTAGATATTTCCGTCAAAGTCATTCTCGTTTTAGAGCTTTTTCCTAAACACATTAAGATTTTGCATGCTTGATCTAAAGCTGGAACCTTTGGCTGATAGGTCTGTCTCCCCCTTATTTGATTTCCCTTTCTGAATCTCCGGCTCTTATTGCCCACCTAAAAACACTCCCATTATTTAATTCTATATATAGAACTTGATTCTCCATATAATAAATTAACTCGTATGTCAAGAAATATTTTAGAAATTGAATTTAAACTTGAAAAGTGAACACCTATTGGGGAAGTTTTTATGGATCATTTAAAAAAATCGTTCTCGGCTCTGTGGAAATGCAGGAAAGCTGTAGATTTTTTCAAGTCGAGGTATATGTTTTATTGTCAAAAGATCATCGGGAAGTATATCGTTGATTTTTTCTGTCCGACGGCCAATCTTGTGATCAAGCTTGATGGTGGACGGCAATACTCTGAGATAGTCCAGGCAAAGGATAGCATAAGGAATGATGTTCTTAGGAAAATGGGAATAAAGGTTCTGAGGTTTTCCGAAGGGTTAATACCTCCCTTTGGCAAAGCCTACCTGCCGGTAGGCAGGGGAGGATAGGAAGGTTTTTACTATGATTATGTAAGTCCTATTATGGAACGGTTATTATGTTGCCCTCAACTTACCAGTCCGCCATCGACATGAATGGAGGCTCCTGAGATGTAGGATGCGTCATCAGAGGCAAGAAACAATGCCACGCCGGCGATCTCGTCGGCTGTGGCATATCTCTTCATGGGAATACCCTTTATGATCTCATCAAGAGGACCATCCTTCGTCATTTCCGTGAGAACCAGTCCGGGAGATAATGAATTGAGGCGGATGCCGTACCCTGCGTAATCGTTATTCAAACACCTGGTCAGATGTTCTATCCCTGCCTTCACGAAGCAGTAGAAAGGCTGCGTCTCCCAAGGCCTTGTCGCAGATATCGAGCTCATATTGATGATGCATCCGCTCCCCTGCTCTTTCATGATCGGAAGCACATCCCACATGGTGAGCAGGTACCCCAATCCGTCAACACTCATGACGGCGTACCAGTCCTCGGCTGTCAACTCTTCAAAATGTTTGTCCTGCAGTATACCCGCATTGTTCACCAGGATGTCGATTCGGCCGTACTTAGCCATGGCGATCCTGACCATATGGCCGACCTCTTCTTTCTTCGTCACATCAGTCTTCACAAAGATGGCCTCACCACCTGCATTGATTATCTTCTGTGCGTTCTGTTGTCCGATGGTCTCTCTTCTACCGCAGAGAACCACTTTTGCGCCTTCCTTCCCGAAGCGATACGCAATCGCCTCACCGATGCCGGATGTGGCCCCCGTGATTACAGCCACTTTTCCTCCTATCCTGCCTTTCTTCATTCCCATATTCCTTCCTCTCTCTTGCTCAGAAAATAGCCCCGTAAATACCTCCTCTCAGGAGGCTTTGTCGCAATATAAAAATACACCCCTTTGGAAAAGGGGAGAGGTGGTTGGGTGGAAAAGTTTTAGAGCGGCAACCTTTAACCGTTTGGACTCAAGATCGCCAAGCAAATGAAAATATTCGATTTTGAGCCAACGAGGGTTCCCCTTACCTAAAAGACCCGCATTCTAAAACTTTGGAACCCGACTGCCTCTCCCCTCAGACGTTCCATTATGACACAGTATCTCAGTAGGAGAGGATAGATTAGAGAATCGCCATGGCTACGTCAAATGCAGTCCTCGTGGCATTAAGCAGCGTCCCTTGCTCAGTGCAACAATCCCCTACCATGATTACATCGGTGGCGCAGTCTTCAAAAGCCCTTGCAACATCTTTTCTTCCACGCACTCCGAGGGAGAGCACCAAGGTATCGCAAGGCAGTTCATATTTCTCTCCATTGAGATTGCTCACTTCAATTCCCTTCTCAGTAATGCCTTCCACTTTCGTCTGGTTAATGATCCGGACGTTTTCTTCTTCCAACATGTTGTGGAGGGCAATGATGTTCATCTTTGAACCACCGCCACCTGTTTCGCTTGCTTTAAGCATATCGACTACAGTGACTTTCTTGCCCTGTCTGGCAAGCATAAGGGCAGTCTCCAATCCAGTCATTCCAGCTCCTGCTATGATGACGGTGTTACCGGTCTGCACAAGTCCACTTTCCACATCCCCGACCCAAATCACCTTGTTGCCGCAATCCTTCGCAAACGCAGGAATAATAGGTTCCGAACCAATGGCTATGATAGCCACGTCAAATTTCTCCTCTCTTATCATTTCCGGTGTTGCCTGCGTTGCAAGTCTGACCGCGATATTTTTGTTGCTGAGGGTTGTTCTGACAGCCCAGGCAACATACTTTTTGATGTCCTTCTTAAACTCCGGCGTACTTCCTAAATTCAGAGTGCCACCCAAGGAATTACTTGCCTCATACAAAGTAACCTTGTGCCCTCTGTCTGCTGCCGTTCTTGCCGCTTCCATTCCTGCAGGGCCCCCACCAATAACTGCAACTTTCTTGCTGGACGCTGGCAGGGGATAACCTTTAAACAGCATTTCTCTGCCTAACGTAGGATTGATCGAACAACGGACAGGGAGGAAGAAATTGTGTGTCCGGTGGATGCAGATATTACAACGCACACACGGGCGAATCTCATCCGCCTTTCCATGCTTTACCTTGTTGGGAATTTGAGGATCTGCCAAAAGCGGACGGCTGAAGTTGACCATGTCGATCCGGCCTTCGCCAATTGCCTTTTCTGCAACATCAATATCCATACCCCCCACACAGCTGACTGGAATTCTCAGCACTTTCTTAAATTGCTCTGCATATACTATATTAGCTCCCCGCTCAAAATACATAGGTGGGAATACGTAAGGCGTTAATCTGTGCACTGCCAATTGACCTTTAGATACATGCAGAGAATCAATCTTGTCTTCAATGAGCTTCGCAAAGCGCAGAAGTTCTTCCATGGTGGGGGCATTCTCACCCATATCATCCCCACTGATTCTGTAGTCAATTGCCAACTTGTTTCCAACTCTTCTCCGAATGGACTTCAGAACCTCCACAGCGAATCGGGCACGGTTTTCAAACGTGTCGCAGCCGTATTCGTCGTGTCTGTTATTGAGAGCCTTGCTGAAGAAGGCTGCCGGAGGTTGGGCATGTGCGCCATGAACCAAAACCATATCACCTCCGGCCTTTAGGACTCTTTCTGCTGCTAATCCATAACACTCGATCATTTCCAGGATTTCATCATGTGTCAATTCGTTTGGATCCACTTCGACTTGAGGCTTTCCTTTTTTATCGCGTTCGTCGAAGGGTTCGACACTCTTCTTTCCTATGGGAACAAGTTCAATCCCCGCTTTACAATCATAAGCATGGATCGTGTCAAACAACTGTGACATTTGAATGATACAAGAATCATCACCCAGCCAAGGCACACTGTGTGCACCTCTCGGCATTTCTGCATTAATGAAACCTGTTCCCAACACCACTAAGGACGCTCTGCCTGCTGCCAATGGTCTCATCCATTCAATCAATTCCCAGGTAATATGATTATCATAGGAAGCTAAGAACGAGAAGGTTGGCGCAAAGCAGATGCGGTTCTTCAATTCCATATTGCCCACTTGAATTGGTCGTAGAATGTTTTCATACCTTTTCATGTCGACTCTCCTTAATTCAGATTTCTCACACGACAATCCCGCCATCGACGTGGAGGGACAGTCCGGCCACATAGGATGATTCGTCACTTGCGAGCCAAAGGGCCGCATCTGCCTGTTCTCTGGGTATCCCATGCCTTCTCAAGGGGATGAAGTCTCTGGCGAGAGCAGCGAATCCAGGGGCAAACCCATCCTCTGTATCATCCCTAATGGTCATGCGGCTTAAGGTCGCACCAGGGCATAGTACGTTGAGACGGATGCCATAAGGGCCATATTCTATATTCAGGGCCTTCGTGAGCATATTGATGCCTGCTTTCGCAAAACAGTAGAAGGGCTCAAAATCACCCGGTCTTACCGATGCCTTTGATCCCAGGTTGATTACGCTCCCGCTGCGTTGCGTTTTCATGATGGGAAGGACCTCCCACATGGTGTAGCAATGGGCAAGGCCGTGAATGTTGATCATCGCCCAAAAATCGTCAGGATTCGATTCATGGAAATGCCTTCCGATGTGGTAGCCGGCATTGTTGACGAGGATGTCGATGCGACCGTACTTCTCCTTGACAGTCCGCACCATTTGCCGAATCCCGTCCCGATCGAGAGAATCGACGTTAATGTAGGTTGCCTCGCCGCCTGCACTGTTGATCACCCGGGCATTCGCCTCGCCGATCTCCGGCTCGATGCCGGTCATGACCACCTTGGCTCTCTCCTCTGCAAACCGGAGCGCAATGGCCTCGCCTATGCCTGAGGTGGTGCCGGTGACGATTGCCACTTTTCCCTCTATCCGTCCTCTACCTTTTTCCGCCATTACTACCTTGTCAACGGCCATGGTCTCTCCTCTTTGAGTGTTAAAGGTCTTCTCCGCTGGAATCCCATACTCTCATGCTCCATGCCAGTGGTGCACCACTTAGCCAGCCATCCTTCTACACAGTGCGCCTACCTCCTCTAATGTGCCGCCTATGATAGTCTTTGTGCTCATCTCTTCGGGCATCTATCCAACCCATTGTTTCAGTTACCGTACACTATCGGGTTTTCCATATCCCAACTCGATCGCAGCTCGCCTGAACTGATTACGCCGGTCAACCCTTAGACTCTCCGGCCTGAAGGCCGGAACTTGCTCAGGGTTGACCCTGCACTTCGATAGACTCAATGTCCTGAGCTTGCCGAAGGAAGCGGCGCTTCTTTACCCCGCCTTGAACGGTATATTATCAGAAACCCATTGTCAAGAAAAATAGGGATTTTTGAAAAAGCTTAGCAATCCCTGATTATACCGATTAGTAATTGATTATATAGATTAGAAATGAGTTGAAATTAAAAATTTGTAATACTATTGCGGTTTGAAAATCGGATCTATTCCCCCTTAATCCCCATTTGTCAAAAGGGGGAGATTTTAACCCCTCCCTTTGGCAAAGCCTGCCTGCCGGTAGGCAGGGGAGGCTAGGAGGGATTTCACAAAGCGATTTCAACCAGCTAAACTGGTACAAAAAATTGAATTGTTTGGGTCTTATGACTAAGCTGGGTGAGTATGTAGATTGAATGTAGACGAGGTATGTAGCGGATAAGGCATTTGTAAGGAGAAATGAGGTGTCCTGACCAGTGGTGCACCACATAAATACCGCTATCAAAGAGATCTCAAATAGATGATTGGCCGTATTTTTTGTTTACATACGTAGTATTATTTATGGGGTACACCACCAGCAATTGAGTTGACGGACACCGCCAAGATAACCCTTCTTACAACTTGTACAAATCGTTGCTGAACGATGACATCTTGATCTGAGGATTATTGGTAGAAATCATGGGTTCTATGTGAATATATGGGAATCGAATCGTCGGTTTTTTTGAGCTGTCACAAACTCTCTTTCTTTTTAATAGACACCATATTCCTTGGTAAAGTCGACCATGGCTTTGATATTATCATGTTTGGCCTCGTCAAATATGCAGCCAGCATCAACAATCAATCCACCGCCTTTCCCCACGATATCGATTAAATTCTTGATATAGGTTTTTACATCCTCAGGTGTTCCAGTGGAGAGTAACGAACCGGGCACATTTCCTCTGAAACATACCGTATCACCCAATATCTCCTTTGCCTTCCGGATATCCACCCTTTCAAACCAATAAATTGCCTTCCCTTTAGGTACATCCTTGATAATCTCCAGTCGTGACGTATTCTCCCCTTCAAATAACAACATGGGCACAAGCCCTTCATCAATCAGTCCTGTCATCACTTTTTTCAAGGTGGGCCAATAGAAAGTCTTATACTGCTCAATGGACATCCAACCTTCAGAGCCCCTATGAAGCGGAATACCAACAAATGGGCAATGTATATCTTTTGATCGAAGCGCCATTTCAATCATGATCGGCACCAATTTTTCCATGGTTATTATGAGTTTTTCTGGCCTCCGATACATGTCCAGCATCAAGCCACGTGTTCCCCGAATTGCATCACCAATTGTGTCAAAGGGCGCATTTGAAGACATTCCCGGCTCAAGTGGGAAACCCATCTCTATCACTTCTAAGGATTTGGCCCGGATGAAATTCATCCATTTCAGCACCTGTGCACCCGCGCTGCACAACTCCTTAAAGGCTCCGGAAACTTCAGGCGAACCAAATGTCGCAAGCACACCTGGAAACCCAAGATAATAACTGAATGCATGGCGAATCGGGCGAAGCGTCTTTAACGGCTCCAAAATACTAAATATATGCGGCAAGTGAACCCGTAGCATAAAATCTGTCGGGTCTTCCAAAAAGGCATCGTAAAACTCCTCTGCAGTGTTCCATTCTGCTTCAATACTCTGAATATTGCTGTTTGCAGGAATTCCGTGGCCAGGCAGTCTAATCTGTTTAGACTTTACGGCTTCCCAGACTCTTCCTGGTCGATTAGGGAACCGGAATGCATCCGGCTCAAAGTCAACCAGGGCTTTCATCCAGGCGGCATAGGTCTTGTTATAGTCAAACATACACTCTTCACTAGTAAACCCATTATCAAGAGCAGGGAAGATGCCGAAACTGGGCGAAACCGGAACCCTGTCCGGCATCTTCATCTGAACAACGTCAGCAATCCGCTGAGCACGTGTTTTGTATGCCTTTTCAGCCTCCAAACTCCTGAAGCTAAGTCCCGAAGCGGAGCACCAAAGGTCAAGCATTTCCTGTGTCTTATCCATTTAATTTTCAATACCCCCCATATCCCGTTGTAAAAACGAATATGGTTTTCATATTCTCAGGCTTTGCATCATCCAATAGTTTTTGCCACAACTTCGTCGACATCTTGACTACTACTGACATCTGCTACGATGGCAAGGCCTTCCCGGCCTTGAGACTTGATTTCATCAATCACAGTGCCTAAGCCACCCCACCCTTCATCACCAGGCCAAATGCTTTTGGGCGTTGCAAATTTATCAACGACGGCTACGTTAGCTCCGTCTTCAGCTAACTGGACGGCAACGGCACGCCCCATGCTTTTTTTGTTTGCTGCTCCGGTAACCAAAGCAACCTTACCTTTAAGGCTGTTCATAGCAATGCTACCTCCTTTAACATGAAATTATAGTGTGAGCCCCCAATCTGTTTCAGAATTCGCTTCTTTACAGATAGCCGGCAATCAATGGGTTTACTTCGCCATTCTCCTGCATAGTTCGTTGACCTCTTCCTCCGTTAGCCATCTATTCTCTCCGCGTGCTCCACGACTGTCGATTTCTTTCAAGGCTGCTCGTATGGTCTTATCTATCATCTCCTTACCCGTTTTTATCCCGAGATGCTTCAGGAAATCCTCGATCACCCTCGGATTGAGGGCCGCAAAGCCAAAGACCATTACATGGGTCTGCCCCACGATTCTTGGATTGTAGGGCTCAGATATTCGGGCTTCAAAAAAGTCTTTGCCCGCCCTCTTGGCCTGCATGTAGTCGGCCGTGTGCCAGGAACTTTCGAACCATAGTTTATCGCCCACCACGGGCTTCCAAGACTGAACCTTCGCCCCAGTGACTTTTTGGATGTACATCGCTAAGTCATAGAGCTTTTCCAGGTCTATTCCCGTCGGGATACCATACAGAGCTTCCAATACAAGAACAACCTCCTCAAGAGCTGCATTTCCTGCTCTGGCACCCAGTCCGCAGCTTACAACTTCAACGCAGTCCGCACCACCCTCGACGCCGGCGATGGTATTTGCCGTAGCCAAGCCGTAGTCGTTGTGATTATGGACCCCGAGACTCTTATCCGGACCTATGGCTTTCCGGAACTGGTCGGCTATATACTTCCAGGCCGGCGGCGAAGCACAGCCTAGGCTGTCGGCAATGCACACCCGTTCAATTCCTGCCTCTGTAATGATTTTTGCGAGTTCGACCTGCCATTCAAAACTCGCGCGCATCGTTGCCAGTTTGTCGATAAAAGGGACACCACCGGAGGCAAGGGCAAAGGCCGGAGTCAATTTGAGGCGGGGATGGTTCTCTTTTGCATATCTCACAAGTTTGACGAAATCGTCCTGCTGAGCGGTGTTTTGAACGGGGCCGATACATAGGGCGGTGAGGCTCGTTCCTCCAAGTTCCACTGTCCGGTCCACCGCCTTCTTAAGCTCATCCAGTTGTCTGGAGACATCCATTATCATCTGGTTCAAATAGAGGTCTGTCCCTTTCTCTGGTACCCCGGCCGATGCAATCTTCCTCAACGTCTCCTCATGGCCGGGGTTTCCCACGTATCCGCAGTCTACGGCTTCTACACCGATGTCACTCAGCCTGTGGGCAATTTCCACTTTCTGGTCGATGGTAAAGGACACGGAGATGTTATCTTCGGCTTCTCTCAATGTGGGGTCCACGACGTGAACCCTCTCCGGCAAGTCAGGCATCGTCGCTCTCACTTCGGGGAGCCACGTCATTGGCGTTGTATACCATTTACCCGGTTTGTACCAGGGTTGCAGCTTGAGAAGCTCTTGCTCGTTCATCTTGTCACGTGAAGCCATAGTTCTTATACCTCCTCAGGTAGAATGAGGACATTTCTCTTTCCTCCCCTCACATACTTCTGCCAATAGTACTGGCATGCTGGGGCTAATTCAGGGGAACCCTGCGACTTTTTTGTTCATCCGTTTATGGATGATTCCATTCCTATTAGATTTTAAGAGCAATCCTGGCACCCTCCTCAATAGCGTCGATTGCCTGTCGGGGGGCAAGCGCATCTCCTATGACATAAAGCTCATCTACCCTGTTTTCTAGCTGATTCTTTAAGTCGTTGACTGACTTTGCTCCCATCGCTAAAACAATTGTATCGAATCCCTCAAGTTTTGATTCCATTCCATTTTTGTTAACAATAGCTCCATCACCAAGGAACCTTACTACCGATGTCTCTGTCTCAATTTTAACACCGTAATCTTTTAGTCTTTCCATTAAGAAATACCTTACGTACAAAGGAATATCCTGAGCTATCTCCGTTAACATTTCTATAAGAGTCACATTATGTGAGTGCTCACCCAGAAAATCGGCTACTTCACAGCCCACCATACCTCCACCAACTATCAGCACTTTATTATCAGCCTGTTTTTTCCCTTCTAAGATATCCCATGCGGTAACAACACGAGCTCCGTTTATTCCATTGATATCGGGGATAAGAGGCTCCCCGCCTGTAGAGATTATTACAACATCCGGTTTCTCAGCAAGTATCTGGCTTGCCGTCGCCGTAACTCCCATTTTGAATAACACACCATATTTTTTGCACATATGAATATAATAGGAAATGGCTCGGGCAATCTCCTGCTTAAATGGCGGGATAGCTGCTATACGGAATTGTCCGCCAAGTACCTCTTGCTTCTCATATAAAGTAACCTGATGCCCGCATGCCGCAGCAACCCAGGCTGCTTCAAGACCGGCGGGACCGCCACCAACGATGACGACCTTCTTACATTTAGTGGCCGGCCTAATTTCCATCTCACTTTCTCGAGCGCAGAAAGGATTGACCAGACATGTTACCTTAATTTTTACTAGTGGGTTAGCATGGAGCTCAAGTAACCGCGCACAACCCTGCAAACAAGCTATACAGGGGCATATATCATCTAGTTGTCCCACAGCTACTCTATTCGGTAACTCAGGATCAGCAAGCGAAGACCTCCCCCAGGCAATTAAGTCTGCCTTACCAGTTTCAATGGCATCCTCAGCAAGCATCGGGTGGTTTATCCTACCCACAGATATCACTGGCACGGAGACTGCTTTCTTTATCTCCTGACCAAATGAAAGAAGAAAACCAGGCGGTAATGCTGCTGGGGCAATAATATACCTACCCGTTATGTTAACACCCACTGAGACATCAATAGCATCTATCCCTGCCTCTACTAACAGGCGTGCTATCACACATGTCTCGTCTATTGTTCTACCGCCTGGAACCTTTTCTTCGCCGCTTATTCTAAACATAACTGGAAACGAGGGGCCAATTTTGCTGCGAACATTATGTATTATTTCTATAGGAAACCTAATTCTATTGTGAAAACTGCCACCAAATTCGTCGATGCGTTTGTTGGAGTATGCCGACATGAACTGTGCTATCAGATAACCATGGGCACCATGGATCTCAACAACGTCAAAACCAGCATCACGGGCACGTACTGCGGCATCGCCAAATTTCTCTACGAGCTCGTATATCTCTTCTGAGGATAACTCCCGCGGTGTTTCTTTAGCCACCGGGCAAGCAATAGGAGATGCTGAAACTGGCTGAGTTCCAACTATTTTTTTTGTTGTCTGACGGCCGGCATGGCCCAACTGAATTGCTATCTTTGCTCCATACTTGTGCACCGCATCGGTCAAT
>Ga0256868_10001040_pt1 | contig 15618 bp, 10 predicted proteins | sample RVTome_13_FD_187341 | JGI IMG/M metagenome (GOLD analysis project Ga0256868, IMG submission 187341) | Soil microbial communities from uranium-contaminated site in the Upper Colorado River Basin, Wyoming, United States - RVT92D227 HiSeq ... | reverse complement strand
TTCCCCAGAAGGAAACGGTATGTATTCCGGATCCTAAAGTAGGCATCCGCCATGCGTTTCAGAATCTCATTTGAGATCTTGATGTCATCCTTATAATCTTCGGCCGACACCCAGAGCCTCAGAACATCCGCCCCCAGTTTGCTGATCACTTCATCGGGGACGATCACATTTCCCGCGGATTTCGACATCTTCTTGCCTTCACCGTCTACAACGAATCCATGGGTGAGAACGGAAACATACGGAGCATGCCCTCTCGTCCCGACCGAGGTCAGGAGCGAACTGTGGAACCATCCCCGGTGCTGGTCACTTCCCTCAAGATAGAGACTGGCTGGAAACTCAAGATCAGTCCGTTTTTCCAGCACGGCGGCATAGGAGACCCCTGAATCGAACCAGACGTCGAGAATATCCGTCTCCTTGGTAAACCTCTTTCCACCACACCGGCCACATTGAATCCCTTCCGGCAGGAGGCGATTGGCGTCCTCGGCAAACCACACATCCGCTCCTTTCTCCTCAAAAAGGCGGGCAATATGATCGACCGTCCGCTGAGTGACCAGGAGTTCTTTGCAGTCAGAACAGTAAAAGACGGTAATGGGAATCCCCCAGGCCCTTTGCCTGGAGACACACCAGTCCGGCCGGTTCTCAATCATCCCGTAAATTCGATCTCTTCCCCAAGGAGGAATCCAGGTCACCTCATTGATCGACCGGAGGGCATTCTTCCTCAAATCGTTCTTTTCCATCGAGATGAACCACTGCTCGGTAGCCCGAAAAATGATCGGGTCATTGGTCCGCCAGCAATGGGGATAGGAATGGACCATCATCTCTTCCCTCAGGAGGGCTCCCACCTCTTTCAACTTCTGATTCACCGCGCCATTCGCATCGAAGACGAATTGGCCGGCAAAGAAGGCAACCTCCTGGGTAAACCGGCCGTCATCATCGACCGGACTGTAGATATCCAAGCCATACTGAATTCCACTCTCATAGTCTTCCTGTCCATGGCCTGGAGCCGTGTGAACGCAGCCTGTCCCTACATCCAGGGTGACATAGGAGGCGAGAATAAGGATGGAATCTCGATCGATGAAGGGATGCCGGCATTTGAGCCCCTCCAGTCTTCTTCCCGAAAATTTTTCCAGAACCTTGTATGTCTTGATTCCAAATTTCTCCATGGCGGTTTCCAGGAGGGCCTCGGCGAGGATATAGACCTCCCCTCCTACATCTGCAGCGACGTAGGTGAAATCCGGATGGAGCGCAATGGCCAGATTGGCCGGGATGGTCCAGGGAGTGGTCGTCCAGATGATGACGGAGACAGGCTTTCCTCTCAGGCTTGGGAAGAGGTCCCCAATATCCCCCCCACCCTTACCCTCCCCCTCGAGGGGGGAGGGGTGGGAGGGGGTGGAGATCATTTTGAATTTGACATAGATCGAAGGAGACCGGTGATCCTCATACTTCACTTCAGCCTCAGCCAAGGCGGTTTTACAGGTCGGACACCAATGGACCGGTTTTTTCCCTTTGTAAACCGAACCCTTTAAAAGGAACTTTCCAAATTCTTTGACGATCGTGGCCTGATAATCAAAATTCATGGTGAGGTAGGGATTCTCCCATTCGCCAAAGACGCCGAGGCGCTTAAACTCCTCTCTCTGGATATCGATGAATTGCCCCGCATATTCCCGGCATCGTTTCCGAATCTCCACAAGGGAAAGTTTTCCCTTCTTCGCACCGAGGCTTTTTTCCACCTCATGCTCCACAGGTAACCCATGACAGTCCCACCCCGGCACATAGTGGCTATCGAATCCTGCCATGTATTTGGATTTTACGATGAAATCTTTCAGAATCTTATTCAGTGCCGTTCCGATGTGGATGTGGCCATTCGCATAGGGCGGACCATCGTGAAGAATGTACTTTGGCTTCCCTTTTGCCTGCAGACTCAGCTGACGGTAAATCCCCTTCTCTTCCCACATCTTCAACATCTCAGGCTCTCTCTTTGCCAGGTTGGCCTTCATAGGAAAATCAGTCTGGGGAAGGTTCAATGTGGCGCGATAATCCATGGTCTTTCCTTTCTGTTTTCTATCGATGTGAGAAATGGTGCTCTGGATTGAATAAAATTCGAAAATCCTTTATTTTTAAGGATATACAAATAACATAAAAAGATGGACTTATCAAGCTCTTGGATGACTCGGAGGTCTAGATGAAAGAGAAGAAAAAGCGAGTTCGGACGAGCCTCACCCATCAAGAAAAGAGGGATTCCATCCTAGAAGGGGTCTCGGGAGGTCTTTCTTCCCTTTCCCTTGCTTATCGTTTGACGGAAAAGGCTTCAGGCGTTGGATTCGATTGGCCGGATGTGAAAGGGATCTTGACGAAGCTGGACGAGGAAATAAAAGAATTCAGAGAGGCCCTCTCCCTTCAAAAACGAAATAGAATCCGTGAAGAAATCGGAGACCTCCTCTTTGTCATTGTAAACATCGCTCGTTTCTTAAAGATCGACCCTGAGGCAGCTTTGAGAAGGACCATTGAAAAATTTACCTCCCGTTTCCATTATATCGAGCGGTCTCTCCAAAAGAAAGGAAAGACTCTCCAGGAATCCAACCTTTTGGAAATGGACCGTTTGTGGGGGGAAGCGAAAAAGAGAAAGAGATAAACTTCAAATCCCCCCCAACCCCCCTTAACTAAGAGACTGTGTCGTAATTAGGGAAATGCCAATGCTTGTCATTCTGAACCCTTCGCCATTTGTCACCCTGAGCGAAGCGAAGGGTCTCATTCATCGGCTCAGGATAAACTCCGTGAAGAATCTGACACAAAGTGTCATCCTGAACGGAGTGAAGGATCTCGGAAGTTCCTTCGCTCTCGCTCAGGACAAGCTTCGGCTAACGCCTCAGAATGACATTACGGCACAGTCTCTAAAGGGGGGAGAGGGGGGATTATATGGTTACATCAAAAATTCTGCGACATTGAGGTTGTACTCATTAGGATCAAGGGTCTTCACAATTGTCCTCTTGAAATCTCGAGTCCCCTCATCGACCTCCCTAAGATCCACGACCTCCGTCTTCTTGTAATCTCCATCGCTGTAATACACGAGACAGATCCTGGGTCGACCGATCAATTCAGTATCCTCGGACGTCTGGACGACAATCCCCATTTCGTTAGTGTTCAATAAGACGAGGGTCCCCAGAGGGAAGATCCCGAGCATGTTCACGAAAATCTTGACCAAAACCGGGTCGAAATCCTTTCCGCTCCGCTCCAGCATGAATCCCAAGATCTTCTCCGAAACGAAGGGAAACCGATTATAGACCCTTGGCCGCACCAAGGCATCGTAAAAATCGGCGAGGGCAATGATCCTCCCGAAGAGCGAGACCTTTTTCTTACGGGTCAATTTCGGGTAACCCGTCAGGTCGTATTTGAGGTGGTGCTCGAAGGTGCAGTCCACCAGGCGCGTGGAAAGTTCCCCCCACTCCTTCATACTGATGACGATTTCCGTTCCCAGCAGGGCATGGAGGCGCATCACGGTCCATTCCTCCGCCGTCAATTTTCCACTCTTATTCAGAATCTCTTTTGGAATACGCGTCTTTCCAATGTCATGGAACAGCCCTGCCATCCCCAGATGGGAAAGATGTTTTTTCGGAATTCCAGCCCTCTGTCCAAGAGAAATGGCATAAATGGCGACATTGACAGAGTGGTTGAACGTGTAATCATCGTAATTCTTGATGTTGGCCAACCCCAGTAACGTCGACTCATCCTGAATGATGGCATTGACGGCATTCTGCATGAGCCGTTTGGCCTTTCGGGTATTGAGCATCTTCTGACTCTTGACCCCTTCCATCACTTCTTTGACAAGATTGATTGACTTAAAATAAACCTCTTTTGAATATCGCTTCCGATCTTCGGAATCGACATAGATCTCCTCGTCCTTGTAAGCCTCCAGCTTTCCCACGTTGAAAGCCCGGAGGGCCCGGGTTTCCAACTGCTTCTTCATGTAGAGATAATTGCTCTCCACATTCTCCTCCAGTCCGATGAGGAGATAGACAAAATCCTTCAGATCCTCCACCCCGACCCCCTCCATGAATTCCAACTCTCCGATCCACCGCTTTCTCATCTCCTGTAAAAAGGCTCGGAGAATGGCATATTTGTCAGCCTTCATCTGGATTCGGATATTGTTGAAGAATAGATTGTCCCGCACGATTTTCAAGAGAAGCTGTTTTTCTAATTTTAAGATTTCGTGGATGGGCTGGAGACAATCCTGGGTGAGGCGATCGATGACGAAGTTCTTCCGGTCATAAATGGTGGCACCCTTAAAAAGGCGATAGAACCGGATGATAAACTCTACGCCCGCCTGGGTAGGGAGATGATCCCGGTCGGAGGAAAGCTTATCCTCCCTCAGTACATCTTGCTTCACTCCTTCCCTTCTTCTATCCACCATCGGACGTCCAACTCCTTAAAGGAGAGCCCTGAAAACCTACTTAACGCTCTCCTGATTACACAGATTTCAAAATAGGATTAAACAGATTTTTCTTGTGTTTAAATCCATATCCTATCGGTGTAATCGGTTCTTAATCAGTGTAATCAGAGATTTTTTCCGGAAATCTCTAAAGGCCTCGACTCCCCATGGCCTGGACACAGGCATTTCGAATGGACTCGTCTTTTGAATTCCTCCCTGCATCCAGGATCGCCTTGGCCTCTGCGCTTCCAATCATGGCCAGTGCGTTGGCTGCCCCGTTTCGCATCCCATCTGGCTTTCCTCGCCCGAAGAGGCTCTTCCGTTCCAGAATTTCCTGCAGTACAGCGGTGGCTTCATTGGAGCCTATCATTCCAATTGCGTCAAAGAAGGCCTTCATCTCCGTGGGATCCTTTTTGGGAAAGTCTTTGGATTGAACGAGTTCCAAAAGCGAGGCCAGAGCCGAGGTCTTCCCTATCTTTCCAAGATTAATGGCAGCCATGCTCCGAATACGGACATCGATATCGGTCAGGGCCCGGATCAACAGTCCCACGGCCTTGGGTCCCCCGATCAACCCCAGCGCCTGAATCGCTTCTCTTCTTACCCGGATTTCATTATGATTGAGTGACTTCTGCAGATACGGAAATGCTTGCTCCTTTCCAATGCGGCCCAGGATATAGATGATATTTCGCACGAGATACCAGCGTTTATCATCAATGAAGGGAGCAATGATTTCGATGGCGTTTTTCCCAATTTCTGAGAGGGAATCACAGAGCACCCTTCTCGTCTTTGAATTCTTGAGCTCCCCCAGGAGTTTGATCAGGGGCTGGATGGAGTTCCGCTGGAGAAGGACGAGGAAGTTGTTGACCTCCTCCAATCGAATCCCTTCTTCTCTCTCTAGGACTTTCCCGATGAGCTCGACCCGTTGGCTTTCACCGGCACCAAGAATGAACTTTTGGATCATCTCTTTCTGCCACTCGCTCAGTTGGTAGGTTTTGAGGATGATATAGAAGCGTTTGAGCAGGTCACCGGCTTTCTGAAATTCTCCGAGGGTTAGAAGGGCATCCAGTATTTTACTAAAATAGTTGATGGCATCTTTATAAGGATCCTGCTCTTTTTCCATAGCCAGGATCTCGAAAAGGATTTCCACCACATTGAAGACGAAAGTTGAGTGGGTCTCCGAGTCGACCTCCTTCTTCAAGCCGTCCAATTCTTCGGGGGTGAGAAAATAGACCCCCCGGTTTGACACAAACGGCAAAGGCTCATCGATGGGCTTGGAAAAAATTCGGTCCAGCTCGATCCCTTCCTCCGCATCCTCTTCAAAAAGGTCCACAGCCACATTATGCGCAGGAGGTGCGACGACCAGGTTTTTTCTGAATTGGTCGATATTGTCGGGGATGGAAACAGGATTTTCCTCAAGAAATTCATCCGTGGCCAGATAGGTGATATGAGAAAAATCCTTTTCCCAGACCAGGGTGACGAGGTCATCTTCTAATTCATTGATGTTGTCACTCCGTTTGATGAGGTCAAGCAATCCCTCGATCTCCCATTCCTCCAATCCCTTCAAGAACCGCAGTTCTCTCATTCCATCCTTGTAAAAGAGAAAGGCTAAACTTGCTTTTACATCCCTGTTTTCATACAAAACCTTCCCGTTATACGAAAAATCATACTCCCCTATTTGGAGGGGGAAGATATTATATTTATTGAGGAAGAATTGGAATTTCTTAAGGAGGTTGTCACGAAATCCCTTCAGGGTGGGATTATCAGAGGGATAAAATCGGAATGCCTTAATCGCCTTAATGAAGGAACTGGTTAAATCTCTGGCGAGAAGGAGCTCTTCGTCCGTCTCGACGCCCTCAACGGGTAGCATCTCCGGTGTGAGATCGAGGGGCCTCTTTTCCCCAGACACCTCTTCAGGCATAGGACTCCTCATAAATAACTTTTTAATATAATTCTTTTTTTACGGCTTTTAACACCATTTGTCAATATATTTTTAGGAAACCTGTGATTACACCGATTACAAATCCATCGAAAAATAAAGTGGGTAGGGGAGGCTTCAGCCTCCCTATTTAAGGCGACTGAAGTCGCCCCTACCCCACCAGGGATTTCTATAGGTCTTCAGAGCTCTCTTGAGTCTCCAGATTACAAATTTGTACTGTCCTTGATCATTTCCTGATCCGGTGATATGCTCTTAACTAATTTTAACGAAATGAAGATACGGGTAAACGGATGGTCTCCTCTCATTTGAATCCTGAAAAAGGGACACTTTACATCGTCTCCACCCCTATCGGGAATATGGAGGACATCACTTTAAGGGCCCTCCGCATCTTGAAGGAGGTGGACCTGATTGCAGCAGAGGATACGCGACGGACTGGCCTGTTGCTCAAGCATTTCGGAATCCAGGCCCCTCTCACCAGTTATTTTGAGGGGAATGAGTTAAAAAAAAAGGAATTCATTCTTGCAAAATTGAAAGAGGGAAAGAATGTTGCTCTCGTATCAGATGCCGGGACCCCGGGTGTTTCAGACCCTGGATTTCGTCTCATCCAATTGGCCATTGAAAACCAACTTCCTATTGTTCCCATACCAGGCTCTTCCGCAGTGATCACAGCCCTCAGTGTCTCCGGCCTTCCAACGGATGCCTTTCTCTTTAAGGGTTTTCTTCCTCATAAATCGAAAAAAAGGACGGATCTTCTGAAAGAACTGGAAAATGTGAGGGAGACGCTCATCTTTTACGAATCTCCCCATCGGATCTCCGAGACTTTAAGAGATATCCTCGAAATCCTCGGAGACAGGGAAATCGTTCTTACCCGGGAGTTAACAAAGGTTTATGAGGAAATCATCAGGGGAAAGGTAAGCGAAATCCTGAATCAGATTGGAGACCGGACGCTCAAGGGGGAGATCACACTGGTCATCTCAGGGAAGACAAGAAAATTCACTTCGGCTTGAAAATTTCATCCTTCAGTCCTGTGTTCACCTTGTAATTCGCGTAGGTAATTTCGATCGTGCCTGTAACGCGTTCCGATTTCTGCTCAAAGGGGCCAAACCCCCTTTTCTCATTCCGTTCCACGGAGGGAAGATCGAGGGTGAGGAGGATATATCTCGGAAGTTCGAAAGATCCATACCTTCCATATTCAATTTTTGCCTTGGTCTCTCTCCCATCAAACTGTGAGGTGTGAATCTCCCTTATCAGGTTGTCATTCCGGTCGATCAATAATACAAATTCCCTACCCATCTTCTCCTTCTTCTTGGGAACGATTTTCAGTTTTATATCCTTCTTCCCTTCGGCCACGGGTTCGAGAATCCTGATCTCAAAATCGTCCTTCTTGAAAAGGGCTGGATTGAAAAACCCGCCTTCTCTCGGAAAGAAAAAGACGCCCTTCGATTCAACTTTCATTTTGTCCGGGGCTTTGAAATAGAGTTTCGCCTGCATATCAGGGGTTTTAAACGTCTCCATGTCAAAATGGACATTGACATCGGCAATGTAGTCTTTTAGTCCAGAATATTTCTTTTCGATGACATCCAGATATCGAACCGCTTCCTCATCCGCCCGAATCCAAGGGGGTGACAAGCAAAAGAGAATGAAAAGCCACAGAAGGATCTTTCTCAACTCTTAATATCCTTTCTCCTGTAAATGATCAGGGCGATCAAAAATAACCCGATATTGTGAAGGCCAAGAATAATGGCTGATCTTGCGATGCTTCCCCAGGGGATGGGAATATCGAAAGACCGCTGCCAGAGGTTCATGTAGCTGGTGAAGAGATACGGACTGAGATTTCGAAAAAAGTCCAAGGGCAGATTTCCAAAAACGAGGAAGACGATGACGACGGCCATTGAACCAATGATGGGGCCGACGGAGTTTTCCGCCAAGGCCGAAAAAAGGAACGCCAAGGAGGCGACGACGGTCATGGACCAGACGGCGGCCGCAAAGGCAAGGAGCATCCGGAGGGGAATCTGGGCTTCAGGAATTAGAACAATGCCGAACTTTCCATAGTGATGAACGATCAAGTCACCGGTGCCAAAAAGGGCAAGCCCCAAGAAAGTGCACATCCCGGCGAAGAACAGAACGAGTGCTGCTGTGTAAAAGAGGGCTGTCAGGTATTTGGCTGTTATGATTTTGCTCCGGGAAGGCGGTCGGATGAGGAGAAGCCTCACGGTGCCTGAAGTCGCTTCCCCTGAAACCATGTCTCCAGCGACCAGGGTAATGAGGAAAGGAATATGAATGTGAAGGCTGTTCATAATGAAACCGGTAATGAACCAGCCATTCAGGACATTTCCGGAAATCAGAAAGTCTTTCTGGAAAATTTTCATCATGCGGAAGAGGATCTCGCTGGCGCTCAGCTTCATCACAATCTCGCTGACGATAATCACGATCGCAATGGCGCTAAAACTGATGTAAGTCCGCCAACGGCTGAATGTCTTGTAAATCTCACACCAGAAGAGTTTCATATCTCTGACGTCCCTTCCGTGACCTTCAGGAAATAATCTTCAAGGGTCCTATGGAGGGAAAAGGAGAAGACTTCCACATGGTTCGTCACAAGGAACCGGTTTAGCTCCGAAGAGCGGCCGGGTTCAATCCGAACCTCCATCTTCCCATTCTCGGCAGAAAGGATTTTCGTCCAAGCAAGCCTTTTTAGGAGTTCTACGGCCAAGGCCAGAGGCGAAACTTCAATGGCATAATCCGTGGCTTCTCTATCCAGCAACTCGGAACCCGTCCCCTGGGCAATGAGCTCACCGTGGTGGATTACAGCCATCCTTGTGGCCACCACTTCAACCTCTGAAAGAAGATGGGAAGAGAGAAATATTGTCATTCGCCTCTCTCTGGACAGTCTTTTGATAAGCTCCCGAACCTCCTTCATCCCCTGGGGGTCCAGACCAGCCGTCGGCTCATCCAGGATGATCAGTTCGGGTTTTGTCAGGAGGGCCTGCGCGATCCCGAGCCTCTGCTTCATTCCGTGAGAATACGTCTTCACCTTCTCAAAGGCCCGCGATTTCAGTCCCACCATTTCCAGGCTCTCCATAATTTCGTCCCTCCGGACAACACAGGTCATGGAGCCGAGGATCTCCAGGTTCTTGTAGGCCGAAAGGTATCCATAGAAATCGGGTTTCTCAACAATTCCGCTCACCCGGGAAAGGACTGCACTCCGATGCCGGTGGAGATCTTTTCCAAAGATTTCGATCGAGCCAGAAGTGGGTCTCAGAAGCGTGAGGATCATCCGGATCGTCGTGCTCTTCCCTGCGCCATTTGGTCCGAGAAAGCAGAAGACATCTCCCCAGTGGACCTCAATATTTACATCTTTCGCAGCCCACCGCTCCCCAAACTTCTTGCTCAACCCACGGGTTCTTAGGACAACCTCTTGATCGAAAGAATTCTTCATGGCACCGACCCGTATTATGACGCAAAAAGGGAGAAAAAAACAATAGGCCTCTCATCTTTGTCGGACTTCAAGGAGGGTATCCCGTAATACTTGCGAAATGATCCGAATGAAGATATGATACCAAATTGCTTCTTAACGAAAGCCTGACTATCCGCGGCATCGTTTAATTTTTAATGAGACAATGGATCGGTATCAGAAAAAATTTAGAACGGAGGTTTGAAGATGGAATGGATCGGAGTTGCTTCACTCACAGGTATTGTGGCTTTGCTATTTGTCGTCTATATCGCTAAAAAGGTGATGAGACAAGATCCTGGGACACCCCAGATGGTCGCCATCTCAGACGCAGTTCATGAAGGAGCCATGGCCTTTTTGAAGAGGGAATACAAGGCCATCGGCATCTTTGCCATCATTGTGGCTATTCTTCTGGCTCTTGGACTGAAAGGACAGGGATGGCGTTTCTCTATCGCGACAGCCCTCTCCTATCTCGTAGGTGCAGCCTGTTCTTTGACCGCCGGCTATGTTGGATTGAGCATCTCCACAAGAGCGAATACCCGGACGGCTCAGGCTGCCACGAAAGGATTTAACCAGGCCTTGGGGGTTGCATTTCCTGGTGGGGCAGTGATGGGCCTTACTGTGGTCGGCCTGGGCCTTTTAGCTTTTTCTGTCGTCTTTTTGGTTTTGGGATACTTTGCCTCGGGTGAAATGATGGCAAAAATGACCAAAGCTGCTGGCATCATCGCTGGCTTCAGCATGGGTGCCAGTTCGGTTGCCCTCTTTGCAAGAGTGGGAGGAGGTATTTATACCAAAGCCGCTGATGTGGGAGCGGATTTAGTGGGAAAGGTAGAGGCGGGAATTCCAGAGGATGATCCACGAAATCCTGCCACCATTGCCGACAATGTGGGAGACAACGTGGGTGATGTGGCAGGAATGGGTGCAGACCTCTATGAATCTTATATCGGTTCTCTACTCTCCGGAGTGATCATTGCCACTCAAACCCTGCCTACTCCAGAGCTCAAAATCAAAGGAGTCATCCTTTCCTTCCTCCTCTATGCCATTGGTATCATCGCTTCCATCTTGGGCGTCTTCTTTGTTAGAACCGGTGAGAAGGCAGATCCTGGGAAGGCTTTGAACAATGGAACGGTCTCCAGCGCGGTCTTCTATTCCATTGGTTCTTTCCTTTTGGTCGTGGGAATGTTCGGATGGGATCTCTCCTACTTCTTCGCCAGTTTTTCAGGGATTGTGGCAGGGATGGTGATTGGCTTCACTGCAAATTACTATACCTCGGGAAAGTCGGTTGAGAATCTTGCAAAGGCCAGCACCACAGGTTCGGCGACGACTATCATCCATGGATTTGCATTAAGCTGCAAAAGCACTATAGTTCCTCTGGTGGTCATTGGGATTGCGATCTTGATCTCTTTCAAATTTGGAGGTTTCTTTGGTATCGCCCTTTCAGCGATCGGAATGTTGGCCACGACCGGCATGGTGGTTGCCGTTGACGCCTATGGACCCATTGCTGACAATTCTGGAGGGATTGCAGAGATGTCCCATATGGGCAAGGACATCCGGAAGATCACAGATTCTCTTGATGCAGCCGGTAATACCACGGCTGCCATTGCCAAAGGCTTTGCCATTGGATCGGCTGCATTGACCGCTTTGGCTCTTTTCTTCTCCTATACACAGGTGATGAACCTTTCTGCGATTGATATCATGAGCGCAGGGGGCTACAAAATCGTTGCTGGCGTCTTCATCGGAGCTATCATTCCATACTTCTTTGCGGGAGCGACCATGATGGCAGTGGGAAGGGCTGCCTTCGGTGTAGTGGAAGAAGTGCGGAGACAGTTTAGAGAGATCAAGGGATTGATGGAGGGAACGGCGAAGGCAGACTATGCCCGTTGTGTTGACATCACCACTGCCGGTGCGCTCAAAGAGATGATCGTTCCTGGAATTGCTGCTGTCGTCATCCCCGTTGTTTTAGGTGGCCTCCTCGGGCCAGAGGCGTTAGCAGGGGTATTGTTAGGAGCACTCGCCACAGGTGTTCCGTTGGCGATTCAGATGGCCAATGCGGGCGGAGCCTGGGATAATGCCAAAAAATGGATCGAGGAAGGAAACCTGGGGGGGAAGGGCTCGGATACTCACAAAGCCGCAGTCGTGGGAGACACGGTAGGTGATCCTTTTAAGGATACCTCTGCTCCTTCGATGAATATCCTTCTGAAATTGATGACCGTCGTTTCATTGGTCTTCGGTCCGATGATCCTTGTTATTCATCAATGGCTTGTTTCTCTCTTCTGACGAATGGAATGATGGAATATTGGATTCCTACATGTTTAAATCTGAAAATTTTCTTCTAACATTTTGAGATTCTTCACTTCGTTCAGAATGACGTTTCCCTTCTTGTCACTCTGAGCGGAGCGAAGAGTCTCCCGGGGTAAATTTCAAATATGTTTGGCTGGGTTTTAAGGACTTAACGAATAGTTTTTTACCCATCTTTCCATTATTCCATCTTTCCAACATTCCGCTGTCCTCTGCGGTGCTTTTTTCAATGTCCACGCCTCTATCCCTTTACTGCTCCCCCTCCCCCTCCCTCTCTACCTTCGGTGCGTGTGGCGGAATTCCCATCATAGTCAATGCTAAAACGGAACTGGGGAAAACGCCGGGGAAGGCGTAAAAGATTGTAGACCATCACCCCAATAGACAACCGATCCAACCAAGAAGACAGTGGCCAACCGAAGTGGACCGTCACCTTCTGTTCTGGCATCTCATATTCAATCAATTTCAATAGGGACACAATGTGGTGATAAAGACCCTGTTTGCTCAAGGCAAAGCGAAAGTCGTTATCTCCACACTTAGGAGGGATGCCTTTGCGCGGAGAATGGAAAGTCACATAAACCTCGCTCCCCCCAAGACCTCCTTCACACACGACTTCCTCTCGAGTTCTACGGAAATAAATATTCACCTGAGAAAAAGGGTGTTGCGCCAGATAGAGGATCATTGACATTTCACTGTCGCTCTTCTCAATCTCTTTGGTCTCCGGCCCTCTCTTGCGAGCCACCCAAAACCCGGCAACGAGCACAAAGCCTGTCACGGTAGCCCACATCATCGTCCCGTGGGGTTTCATGGTAGCGAGGAAAATGAAACAACTCATGAAAACCACCCAAATCATTAAGGTGATCCCCCGACTCGTGTTAAATTGCCTCACCTCTTTTGTGCCCATCAGGTAACGGTAGATGATCAGAGAGCCCATGTTGATGCAGAAGCTTGCAATGAGCCCGAGGGCATACATGTCTGCCAGAATCATCTGGCTTCCTTGAGTGATCATGACGATGGCCGAGAAGAACAGGGCGTTGAAAAGATGGATGCGATAGAGGGATTGTCTGCGATTGGTAGCGATGAACCAGTGGAAACCGTAGCGCTCTGCCACACGTTCCATCAGTTCACTGGAGGCAACAAAGGCCGTATTAACAGCCATAATTAATGTAAAGCTGGCCAGCGCGGCCACGATGATCCCGAAAGAAATCCCGTTGAGGAGGGTCGCATAGTAGGTAATCAAATCACCTTCGTGCTCGGCAAAATCGATCGGAGCAGAGAGGGCCAAGGCAGCCACCACCGGAGTGACCAGACCTACCGTGACGGCAAGAAAGATATATGCCTTCCCTATTTCCTTCCACGTTCTAACTAAGCCAGCGGTCTGAAGGACTGACTCGACACCCGAATAGGCTAGGATACAGCTTGCAATGGAAGCAATGAAGACTCCGTAATTCTTGAAGATCGACCCTGTTTGCATGCGGCCGGCTGCATGATTGTATCCCTGTTTGAGCCGAATCAGGGAGTCCCCATCGAATGCAATTATTCCCGATGCGATCAGATTGAAGAAAACGAAGGCTGCGAACACGAAAATCATGAATGTGAACCGGGCATTTTCCCGAATCCCTAGAATATTGAGCCCTGCAATCGCCCAGATGATCATGAGCACAAGGAACATATTCATGAAATGAGGAAGTTGGAAGAAAGACGTCGCATTCAAAACCGCGCTCACAGCAGACATGCAAGCGGTCAACGTGTAATCGACCATGATGGAGGCTACCGCAACAAAAGAAACCGTAGGCCCCAGAACCAAGTAAGAAAACGAGTAGACTCCACCCCCGAAGATTCCATGGTGTTCGAGGATCTCGGCAATCTCCACCAAACGGGTGGTCATATAATGAATGAATAAGGAGGTGAAGGCGATAAAAAGGATGGCGCTGGGACCGATAAACCGGTAGGCTTCTGCCGGGGCATAAAAGACGGAGGTAAGCTCATCCATCAGAGTGATGATGGCTATGGCCAGCCAGGTGAGCCAGACTTTGCCGCCCTTAAAATAGGTGAGGAGAGCCTTTTTCCTCAGCAAAAAAAGAAAGAAGCCTATCAATAACAAGTTTAAAAGGAGCAAAAGACTTGTTTTCATTTATTTTATGGTAGTCCCCGTCTCCGCACATTTTATACCAGCAGGGAAAACTAAAATCAACCCTTCGACTATCCCCGGTCTGATCCTTCGACTGCGCTCAGGACAAGCGCCCGGGGTTTGCCCCTCGGCCTGAGACTTCGGCGTGAGCTCAGTCGAACGCTCGGGTCGAAGGCTCAGGGTTGATACTGAGCGGCGCTTTTGACCCCGTCCTAAAGGCCGGGGTTTGGCGCCGTCGAAGTATCAAGTTCTGATATAGACAAATGGATTCTTCGGGCAAAAGAGAATTAAGCGATGGGTCGAATCGGATGAAATGGGAAAATCGGGTGGGAAAACTAACTTAACGGTATTTCATTCTTATTTTATTTTTTGAATATCCTCTTCTTTTCCGATCACGACTAGGACATCACTGTCCTTAATGACAAAATCTGCTCTGGGAACCATTGTAACTCGGTCGGGAAGCATTTCTCTGACCGCAATCACCTCCACATGATATTTGGTCCTCAGATGGAGCTCTGCAATCGTCTTCCCCATGAAACTGGCAGGGGGTACGATTTCAGAGATCGTATAGTCGTCCGAAAGAGGAATGTAATCCAGGACATTGGGTGAGATGATGCCTTTAGCCACCTTGTCCGCCATCTCTCTCTCCGGGATGATCACCTGTGTAGCCCCTACCTTCTCCAGGACCCGCTTGTGATCTTCGTTGGGTGCCTTGACGATAATGGTTTTCACTTTCAACTCCTTTAGATGGAGAGTAATGAGTGTACTTGCAGCTAGATCCTCACCGAAAGAGACGATGACGATATCATCTCCCTGGATCCCTATGGACTCGATGGCCTCCTTATCTGTTCCGTCAGTGAGGATCGCCTTGGTGGAGAAATCTTTGATCTTTTGAATAATATCTTTGTTCTTATCAATGGCGATCACTTCGATCCCATTCTCATAAAGGTCTTTGGCGATATTGAAACCAAAAATTCCCAATCCAATCACCACAACTCGCTTCATTCAATCCTCCTGTTTACCGCATAGCGTATAGAGCATAGCACCAATAGAATAATACGCAATTCACTTTGGGCTGCCTTCCGAAATTCGCATTTCGAATTCCGCATTCCGAAATCCGCAATCCGCATTTCGCTCTCATCCTACCATGACCCCTTCTTCCGCATAAGTGATGCCCCTCTTTGCGCCGCCCCGTGAAAGGGAAAAGGCGAGGGTCAGGGGACCTACCCTCCCTGCAAACATCATCAAAATGAGAGCATATTTCTGGAGATCATTCAGTTTGGGTGTCACCCCCATGGACAAGCCTACTGTTCCGAAAGCAGAAACCGTATCAAAAAGATATTCTACAAAATAATGACGGCTTTCCAGAGGGGGAAGATTCC